>Ga0209511_1004126_pt1 | contig 10717 bp, 9 predicted proteins | sample SSSSmetaG_FD_184141 | JGI IMG/M metagenome (GOLD analysis project Ga0209511, IMG submission 184141) | Glacier valley bacterial and archeal communities from Borup Fiord, Nunavut, Canada, to study Microbial Dark Matter (Phase II) - ​SSSS... | ecosystem: Environmental > Aquatic > Freshwater > Ice >... | reverse complement strand
GGTGCTCAGCTTCGAGGGCGACGAAGAAATTATGAACCGGGGCTGGTTCACGCTCGAGGAAGTGAGAGCTTTGTATGCCGTGAGGAAGCTGCGAATGCACCACACTCTGCTGGCCTCCCAGGATGCCCACGCCCTGTGGCAGCGGCTGAACGGCTCGAGTTGACCCAGAGCTGATAAACCCGCTCTAACCTTCGTCAAGCCCGCATCCACAGGGCTTTTAATTTTGCCTTACCCAAACTGTGCCATACTGCCGTCATCTCGAGCGTTTTAATCTGCGTTCGCAGAGTGCGTCTCACCCCATATCCAGGAGAAAACCATGAATAAATACTTGTTAACCGGCCTGCTGGCCCTCGCCCCGCTGAGCCTGGGCACTTCTCTGGCCACCTCGATTAACTTGAGGTTGCTCGAGAGCACCGACCTGCACACCAACGCGCTAGGCTACGACTACTACCAGGACAAGGCCACCGGAGAGTACGGCTTTGAGTACACCGCCGGGGCGATTGCGATTGCGCGGGGCGAGGTCAAAAACTCGCTGACCTTTGACAACGGCGACCTGATTCAAGGCAACCCCTTAGGCGACTACGTGGCCAAAATCAACCCCCTGAAAGCGGGCGAGATGCACCCGATGCACAAGGCGATGGCGGTGGTCGGCTACGACGCGGCCAACATCGGCAACCACGAGTTCAACTACGGCCTCCCCTTCCTCGAGCAGGTGCTGAGCGCCGCGCCAATGCCCTACGTCAACGCCAATGTGTACACCGCAAACGGGCGCAAGAACGAGTTCATCCCGTACATCATTCTGAATAAAAAAGTGGTGGATAGCGACGGGAAAGAGCAGACGGTCAAGGTGGGCGTCATCGGGTTTGTACCGCCGCAGATTATGCAGTGGGACAAGAGCAATCTCGAGGGCAAGGTCACGGCCAAGGACATCATCGCCACCGCCAACAAATTTGTGCCTAAAATGCGGCTCGAGGCCGACGTCATCGTGGCCATCGCGCACTCGGGGCTGGGCAGCAACAACGCCGACTTTCAGGTAGGGGCCGAGAACGCCACCTCCGCGCTGACCAAGGTTCCCGGTGTAGACGTGGTGCTGTTCGGACACTCGCACGCCGAGTTTCCCGGCGCGGCCTTCAAGGACTACCCCGGTGCCGACGTGGTCAAGGGTCAGGTCAACGGCAAAGCTGCCGTAATGCCGGGATTCTGGGGCAACAATCTGGGTGTGGTGGACCTGGTGCTCGAGAAGGTGGGTAGCCGCTGGAAGGTGGTGGATTCCAAGTCCAGCCTGCGCCCCATCTGGGACAAGGTGGCCAAGAAGAATCTGGTGGCGGCGGACCCCCGTATCGCGGCAGTCGTGGCCGAAGCGCATAAAGGCACGCTCGAGTACGTGCGCGGCAAGGTCTCGGAACTGGTCGCGCCCATCAACAGCTATTTTGCGCTGGTGCAGGACGACCCCAGCGTGCAGTTGGTCAGCAACGCCCAAATTGCGTATGTTAAAAACGCGCTTCAGGGCACGCCCAACGGTAATTTGCCTATTCTGAGCGCCGCCGCACCCTTCAAGGCCGGAGGCCGCGCCGGACCCAACAACTACACCGACATTCCCGCCGGAACGCTGGCCATCAAGAACGTAGCCGACCTGTACGTGTTTCCCAACACCGTCAAGGCAGTGGTCATCACCGGGGCAAACGTCAAAGAGTGGCTCGAGCGCAGCGCCGGACAGTTTAGGCGCATTGACCCCAGCGGAGCCAAAGACCAGGTGCTGGTGGACGACAGCTTCCCCACCTACAACTTCGACGTGATGGACGGCGTGACCTACGAAATTGACGTGACCCAGCCCAGCAAGTACGACGGCAGCGGCAAGGTGGTCAACGCCGGGGCCGAGCGGATTAAGAACCTGAAGTTTGGCAGCGCGCCGATTGACCCCGCCGCCAAGTTCGTGGTGGCCACCAACAACTACCGCGCCTCGGGTGGCGGCAGCTTCCCCGGCCTGGACGGTAAAAACATCGTGCTCGACGCCCCCGACGAGAACCGTCAGGCACTCATTCAGTATTTCACCGCGCAGGGTAAGGTAAACCCCAGCGCCGACGGCAACTGGAAACTGACCCCCATCCCCGGTCAGAGCGTAATTTTCGTCTCGAGTCCCAACGCCGAGAAGTACCTGCCTGCCGGCGTGGTCAAGGTCAAGGTGCGCGACGACGGCTTTGCCGAGTACCGCATTAGCTGGTAAAAATTCGAGGGCACTCGAGCGGGAAAAGGGCGCAAGTTACGCCCGTACACCAGAATTTCTGACTCGAGCGAAATGAAGAGGCGACCCAGTGGGTCGCCTCTTTTGCTGCTTTTGGATTTTTGGCTCGAGCAGCGCCGTTTTCCCTCCCCTCTCAAAAATCCAGAACTACCGTAGGGGCGAGTGGTGTCTTGAGCAGAACGACACCTAGCGGGCCTGCCCGCCAGCTCGCCCTTTCTGCTTCAGCCAAAGCTTGAGGGCGAGCTGCCACTCGCCCCTACATCCAAGAATTCCAATCAGGAGCGGCAGGACTCGAGCCTCAACCTACTTGGCAAACTTGTAAAGCGTGCCGTCATAGCCCACCAGATACAGCTCTCCGGCCTCGTCCTCGCCAAACGATGAGATGGCGTAGTCGGTCTTCATCAGCTCTTCAGTGCTAAATTTCCCGCTCGAGTCGCGTGTGGTGGTCCATATCACGCCCGAGCCAAAATCTCCGAACACGTACTTGCCCTCGAGTGCAGGCACGTTTACGCCCCTGTACACGTAGCCCCCTGTGACCGACACGCCCACGCTGTGCGGATACTCGAACACTGGGTCTATCACTTTGAGTTTCTCGGCCGCTCGAGGGGTTGAAACAACTGTTCGCCTCCTTGAGCCGCCAGCCGTAGTTCTCGCCACCCTTGCTCGAGGCGGCCTGAAAATTGATTTCCTCGAGCTTGTTCTGGCCCACGTCGCCAATCCACAAATCGCCGGTTTTGCGGTCAAAGGAGAAGCGCCAGGGATTGCGAAGCCCGTAAGCCCAGATTTCTGGCTTGGCCCCACCCTGTCCGGTCAGGGGATTTCCCTTGGCCGCTATCGCATCGTTCCCGCTCACATCCAGGCGCAGCAGCTTGCCCAGCAACACGCCGGTGTTCTGCGCCCGGTTCTGGGGGTCGCCGCCCGAGCCACCGTCGCCCATACCCACGTAGAGCATCCCATCGGGTCCGAACTCGAGCTGACCGCCGTTGTGGTTGGCGTAGGGTTGCTCGATTTTGAGCAGCACCACGCCACTCTTGGGGTCTACCACGTTCTTGTTAGCGCTCGAGACGGTGTAGCGGGCGATGTTGGTGTTTCCGTCTCGGTCGGTGTAGTCAATAAAAAGCCGCCCGTTGCTTTTGAATTTTGGGTCAAAGGCCACGCTGAGCAGGCCGCGCTCTCCTCCGGCGGCGGTCAGGCTCGAGATATCCAGAAAAGGCTGCTCGAGCACCTTACCCGATTCAAAAATCACAATTTTGCCGCCCTGCTCGGTGACAAACAGGCGGTTTGAGCCATCGTTGGCATGTGTTGCCGCCAGAGGTTGCTGAAAACCGCTCGCCACCTTGACGAGCTTGACCGCTCCAGCCCCGCTCGAGAGCGCACAAGCCGTCAGTAATCCCAATCCGAGAGCCGAATAACGCATAGGATAATCCTCCAAGAAGAGTGTACGGTTTAGGTTCTCGAGCGCGGTGATACAGTCATGAAATTCTGGCACGGTCTGAGGCAGGGTCTCAAAACCCTATGGGACAGGCGACACGGGAATACCTCGAGCGTGCCCGAACTGGGCCTGAGCACACCGTCTGAGGCGTCTTCAGGCGGCAAACTAAGCCAGATGCCCACCGTGCTCGAGGCGAGGTGTTATCTCACCCGCGAAAACCCAGACCAGATTATGCGCTACTACGACGTGCGTGGCGCGAACAATCACTCGATTTTGATGGAGAGGCCGATATGGGCCATTCACCTGCGGGTGGGAAGCCGCATAGACGTGCGCGGACTCGAGGTTCCGGTGCGCGAGTTCGGCCTGCACGCGGTAGGGCGGACCGCGCTCGAAGCTTCAAAGCAGGTGGATTATACCGCCGCGCTCAAGGTGGACGTGCAGCAGGTGTTGGCCTACTGCATTTTGCACGACCTGCCGCTGTGGCTGTTCGAGGAAGGTGAGATTCTCGAGTTGCACGCTCGAGAATCGGTTTCGGTGGCAACCTGAACCTATTCTCGCTAGAGCAATTCACCGTCTCATGTTAAGCTCGAGCAGGAGGTATCCCATGCGTACTTTTAGCTTTATCGCTCTGCTTGCCTCGAGCCTGCTCTTTTCCTCGAGCTTGGCCCAGTCCATCACTTCGCAGAACTGGAAGACTCACCCTCGAGTGGTCGAGATTCGCAACATGTTTAACGATGTAGAAAAGCTGCTCAGCACCCGTTCGCTCAAAATGCAGGTCAAGACGGTGGGCTGCGGCGACTACAGCGAGACCCGCACCTTGCTCACCGCCCCCGACGGCGCGGCGCGGCGCTACGTGCTCGATGGTGGCTCGAGCGACTCGAGGGTGATTACCACCTACACCTACGACCTCAAAGGCACCTTGCGCTTCGCTTACGCCAAAGGCGGCGCGGTGAACGGCGCGAATGCCGAATGGCGGCAGTATTTCGGCCCCGACGGGCGGCGCTTCTGGACCGATTACCAGTGGCGTAAACAGACCTACACCTGGCCGGACGTGTTGGGCACCAGGGTGCGAGACCCTCGAGCGGAATTTGGAAAAAATCTATCTTGTACAAATTAAATTGAGCGTCAAAAAAGGACACTGCAAAGGTGTCCTTTTTTGACGCTCGAGATATATCAATCAATCGATATTTTGAGTCTTCTGCACTCTGCCTTCAGCCTTCTGCGACCAGACAAGCACGTCTACTCGCGGTTGAACTGGCGCAAAAAGGCTGGAATCTCATAGTCGTTGCTCGAGAAGGGAGCTTCCTTGCCGCGTGGCAGGGTGTCGAGCGCGCTCTTGGGCCGCACCAGGGTCGGAATCACGCTGGGGTCGGAAAATCCAGTGGCGATGACCGTAACGCGTACCTCGTCGCCCGCTTCGGGGTCGATGTTGATGCCGAAGAACAAATCGGGTTCGGAGTGCCCGGTGGCCTGCCCAATGATTTCAGCGATGCGGGTGGCGTCGTTCATCTGGAGGTCGTAGCCTCCGGTCACGTTGACCAGAATACTGCGCGCGCCCTCGATGCCGTGCTCGAGCAGCGGCGAGTGAATGGCGCTCTGAGCCGCTTCCTCGGCCAGATTCTCACCGCGTCCACTGCCGATGCCCATGAGGACCGGACCCGCATTGGTCAATAAGCGGCGCACGTCGGCAAAGTCCACGTTGATGGTGCCCTCGCCGGTAATCACGTCGCTGATACCCTTGACGCCGTAATACAGCACCCGGTCGGCAATCAGGAAGGCTTCCTTGACCGAAACCTTTTTGTCCACCGCGTTGAGCAGGCGGTCATTAGAAACCACAATCATGCCGTCTACCCGCTCGGCCAGTTTGCGGATGCCGTCCTCGGCCACCCTCGAGCGCTTGGGACCCTCGAACTTGAACGGGCGGGTGACGATGGCCACCGTGAGCACGCCCAGTTCGCGGGCGATTTCGGCCACCACCGGAGCACTGCCAGTTCCGGTTCCGCCGCCCATGCCCGCCGTGATAAAGAGCATGTCAGTGTCCTCGAGCGCGTCCTTGATGTGGTCACGGTCCTCGAGCGCAGCTTTTTCGCCGATGTCGGGGTCGGCTCCGGCCCCCAGGCCACGGGTCAGGCGGTCTCCCAGTTGAATGCGGGTATCGGCATGACTTTTGACCAGCACCTGCGCGTCGGTGTTGCCCGCAATAAACTCCACACCCTCGAGACCGGACTCCACCATGCGGTTGACCGCATTATTTCCTGCTCCACCCAGTCCAATCACACGAATTTTTGCAGCTTGCATCCTCATCTCCTTGCCCTAAAAACACACCCATTCTTTCTAGTGATAGAGCATAGCACTGTTCTTCACAGTGGATTCAACATGCGCCCTGACACGGTGAAGCTGAACCTGAACCACTCGAGCGTATAAACGGCCCCGCAGCCCTTAAGAGCGGTTTAAGACCCCCTTTTATATCCTGATTTCAGAAGCAAACGAAGCACCCCAGGAGGACGCAATCCAAAACTTTTCACTCGAGCCAGTTCCGCACTTTACGCCCTCACTCATAAACAAAAGGAGTTCCACCATGAAAAGCACCCTGCTCATCACCGCGCTGACCCTGACCCTGATTTCCAGCTTCTCCGCCCAAGCCGCCAACCGCACCGCTGTAGCTGCTCCCGCCGTGGCCGTTCAAGCCAGCGAAGTGAAAACCCTCGACCTCGAGCAAATCACCACCCAGGTTTCCCCGGAAATGCGGGCCGCGCTCGAGGAGATTAAAGCACAAGCGCTCGAGCAGGCGAAAGGGGGTTGGAATGCGTCTCCCAGCATCAAGAACCGTATGGGAAGCGGCAAAGTCTCGATGCAAGACTTTCACTTTTCGAGCGAAGCCCGCGCCGTCAAAGGATACGCGGTAAAGGCGCTCGAGGGCGGTGGATACGAGGTCAGCAACCCCTCGAGCGGCGAAAAAATCAAAATCTCGATAGGGATTTCTTTCAAACCCCTGACCATCACGGTATCCGCTGAGTTCTAATCAACACCTCCTCTCGAGCCATCCAAAGCAGCGGTGGGACACCAAAGCTTACGAACTCGAGAGGCACATACCCAAAAAGAAGCTCGAGCGCCTGACAACTGGCACTCGAGCTTCTTGCTTTGCTTTTGAAACTTGTCAATCTAGAAAAAATCTTTGAAAAACTCGCGCACCCGGTCAATGATGCCCTTGCCCTGCGCGCTCGAGTTGCTGGCAGCGCTCACCGGCGCTTTGGGGCGCACCGGCGTGGTGTCGATGCTGGCTTCGCTCGAGGATTTATCGGAAATCACGGTGACGTGTGAGGTACCGTTGACGGCGGTTTGCACCGGAGCAGGATTGGACGACCTTCCCGGCATCCCCTGGGTGCTTGGCCCCAATGCACTCTGGGGGGGCGCAGCGACAACCTGACGCCGCCCCACCTTTTCCTGTACCGGAGCCGGAGCGGCCACCATCTGCGGACTCGAGAGTGCGGCGTAGCGCAGCAGTCCCACCGAGGTGGCGTACAGCGGGCTGTCTACCACGTCGCTCAGGCCGCCGAGTGACCTAGGCGTGCCCACCCGCACCGGCAGGCGAAAACGGTCCCGAGCCAGCTCGGTCATGCCGCGCAGCAGGCTTCCGCCCCCAGTGAGCACCACGCTCGAGGCCAGCAGCTCCACCGGACCCAGCGCGTCGTCAATTTCCCGGCGTACCAAGTCAAAAATCTCGGACACTCGGGGTTTGATGACTCGAGACAAGTCAAAAGCACTCACCGTGGCGATGCCGCCAGGTTGGTTAATCTCGAGGCTGAGGTCAGGGTCGGCCAGCTCGGGCAGAGCCGAGCCGTGCTTGCGCTTGATGCGGGCCGCTTCCTCGGGCGGAATCTTGAACAGTTGTGACAAGTCGGTGGTCACATGGTCGCCGCCGATGGGAATCACCGCGCTGTGCGCCAGATTGCCGCGCCGGAACACCCCCACGTCGGTCACGCTGCCACCGATGTCCACCACGACCACGGTGGTCTCGAGTTCGATAGCGTCGAGCACCCCCAGGCCCGAGGCATAGGCTTGCAGCACCACCCCCCCGGTATTCACACCCGCCTCGTTCACGCAGCGGCGCAGGTTGGCCAGCGGCCCCGACGCCCCCGCCACAATGTGAACGTCCACCTCGAGCCGCACACCCTGCATTCCCACCGGGTTCTTGATGCCTTCCTGGCCGTCGATTTTGAACTCCTGCGGCTGGGTGTGAATCACCTCGAGATTGCCGCCCAGGTCCACTGCCTGAGCGTTCTCGATGGCGCGTTCCACGTCCTCGCGCTTGATTTCCTGATTGCGCCGGATGGCGGCCAGTCCGTGGCTGGTGATGGCCTTGATGTGCGAACCGCTCACGCTCACAAAAACCTCGTGAACACCCACCCCCGCTACCCGCTCAGCGGCGGCCATGCTTTTACGAATAGCCTCGGTGGTGCGCTCGAGGTTGACCACGGTGCCCTTTTTGAGGACATCGCTTTGTACAGTTCCTTCGCCGATGATGTCCAGGGTGCCGTCATAGGAGAGTTCGCCTATGACGGTGGTGATTTTGGTCGTGCCGATGTCCAGGCCGACGATGATGCGACTCTCCTTCATTGCTGGACGCTCACCCCCCAGGGATAGATATAGGTCATGTTGTGGTTTCCTGTTCCAGACTCCGACGCCTCGAGTAAACTCGCGTAACGGTACAGTGAGTCCAGAGATTCAACCCATAGGCTACCCTTTGTGCTCGAGATTCTCAACCCTGAAGATGCATAACTCACACTTTGCACCCCATAACCCTTAAGCGCCGCGATAGCTTCCAGGGCCTCGAGCCGTCTGTCCGGCCCCCAACCGCTGATGAGTGGACCTTTAAGCGCGCCGCCTGGAAGCACGGTTCCATCCTGTGCCAGCGCCAGAATCCGACCATCTTGCTTCACTCGAGCCACCGGAACCCGCTCGGTGACGCTGAGTTCGATGCTCGAGGGAAAGGTGCGGACAATTTTCATGGACTTGACCCAGGGGTCTCGCTTGGCCGCACTAGCATTGGTGGTGACGCCATACCACAGCCACGGCATATTGGGGCGCACCCCGGCCAGACGCTCCACCTCGAGCGCGGAGAGATGCAGGTTGCCCGCCACGCGAATTTGGGTGACTCGAGGATAGAAAAAGCTGGCCGCGAACAGGGCGGCGAGCAAAACGATGGGGAGGATGACTTTCAGGCGCATGTTTTTTGGGTTACGGGTTACGGGTTACAGGTTACAGGTTACAGGTTGTACGGACTCAAGCTAATTGCTAATCTCTCACTCCCACAACTCATACTCCCACTCGAGCGCCACCTCGAGCCGCTGCTCGACCTGACGCAGCAGTTCTTTGACGTCCGCTGAGGTCGCGCCGCCCAGATTGACCACGAAGTTGCCGTGCTCGAGGGCAATCATGGCCTTGCCGACCCGCAGGCCCTTGAGTCCGGCGCGGTCAATGAGTAGGCCCGCGCTCACCTTTTGGCCGCCCACAGTGGGGTTTTTGAAGGCGCAGCCCGCCGTGCGCGCTTTGGGCTGACCTTTGCGGGCGGTGTCTGAGTCGGTCATGCGGGCTTCGACGGCTTCGGGGGTGCTCGGCGTGAGTTTGAGGCGCACACGGGTGACAATATCGTTTCGAGGAATTCCGCTCGAGCGATACTGATAGTTCAGTTCCTCGGGAGCGTAGATGCGGGCTTCGCCGTTAGCGACGACCTCGAGTTCGTAGAGCGCGTCGAACATCTCGCCATAACGGGTTCCGGCGTTCATCCACACCGCGCCGCCCACCTGCGCCGGAATGCCCACCATGCCCTCGAGACCGGACAGGCCACGCTTTTGCGCCCGCCGCACCAGCCCCGGCAGGGCGCAGCCGCCGCCCACCCAACCGGTGACGTGCAGGGCGTCGCTCGAGAGGGATGGGTCGCGCTCGAGGTCTTCGGAAGAGTAGAGGCCACCGAGCTTGACCACCCGCTGCTCGAGACCGGCGTCCGAGACCACCAGATTGGAGCCGCCGCCCAGAATGCGGTAAGGCGCGCTCATCGCTTCGAGCAGCTCGGGCAGGTTTTGAGGAGTCCACACCTCGGCCTCGCCCCCCACGCCGAGTGTGGTCAGACGGCTCAGAGATTGGCGCTCGATTTTCATGGCCTTACCATACCCGTTTTTGCAGAGCCATAGGCCAGAAACAGCGGTCCTAGACGGGTGATGTCTCCTGCGCCCATAGTTAAAATCAAATCGCGCGGCTCGAGGGTGCGCTCCAGATGCTCGAGTGCGTTCTCAAAACTGCCCACAAACTGGGTGCTGGCGTGCCCCTGCTCGAGCATTCTGAGCGCAATGTTCTCGGCCCTGACCCCGGCGATGGGGCTTTCTCCGGCACTGTATAAGTCGAGAATCAGCACATCTTCGGCCCCCATGAGTGCGTCGGCAAAACCCTCCCAGAACTCGGCGGTTCGCAGGTAGCGGTGCGGCTGAAAGACTACCCTCACCCGGCGTCCACTTTGACGCGCCGCCTCTAGCGTGGCCGTGACCTCGGTGGGATGGTGGGCGTAATCGTCCACGACCAGCGCCCCGCGCCGCGTTCCTTTGACCTCGAAACGGCGGGCCGCGCCACGAAAAGTCTCGAGCGCCTTTGTTGCGCCCGCAAAATCACCGCCCAGCAGGTCGTTTACCGCCAGCGCCGCCAGAGCGTTTTGCACGTTGTGCCTTCCCGGAACATTGAGGCGCACCCGCCCCAAATCTTCACCCGCCTTTGTCAAGGTAAAGCTCGAGCCGTACTCGGAGAACTCGAGCAGGGTAGCCCGATAAAAGGCACCATCCTCGAGACCGTAGGAAAAAGCGCCCCACCCGTCCTGAATACGGGGGTCAAAGCGGTTTGACCCCCTGGACGGTTCGAGCGTGTTCCAGGTTTCCAACTCGGCCTGATGCCCCCTATGACTGCTCATTCCTATCACGTACTCGAGCGATTTCCAGTCCGAGCAGTACACCACCGTGACCGCGCCACGCAGATAGCGCACCGTGGCCTGGGTGAGG
>Ga0209511_1004124_pt1 | contig 10718 bp, 10 predicted proteins | sample SSSSmetaG_FD_184141 | JGI IMG/M metagenome (GOLD analysis project Ga0209511, IMG submission 184141) | Glacier valley bacterial and archeal communities from Borup Fiord, Nunavut, Canada, to study Microbial Dark Matter (Phase II) - ​SSSS... | ecosystem: Environmental > Aquatic > Freshwater > Ice >... | reverse complement strand
GTCAGGCGCCGTTGCAGCCGCGCGGCGCCTGTGGCGCCTAGCGCGGGGATCAGCCGGGTCTTGGCCAGACCCGGCATCGGCGCCTTCGCCATGATGGCGATCTGCACCCTCCGCAGCATCTCAGCGCGGCGGTGCGCGCAAGCCATAGCGCAGCGCGAGTTTCGACGGATCGGCACCGAGAAAGTACGCCGCGCGCAGGCGCCACATCAGCACGATCGTGCGCCACGGGCCGTGCCGTTCCCAGCGTCGGGCGGAGGTCGTGACCCGTTCGCGCATGCAGGCGGGCGAGCCATGTCGTTTGAGCCGCGTCGACAGGGCGACGTCCTCCATCAGCGGCTGGTCCGGGAAGCCGCCGATCTGCTCGAACAGGTCTTTCCGGACGAAGATGGCCTGATCGCCGGTGGCGATGCCGGTCCAGCGCGAACGCAGGTTCATCAGCGCCTCGACGACGCGCATCACCGGTAGCGGACTGTCGATCGCCACGTCGAACCGGCCCCAACGGCGCTGGCCTTGCATCGCGCGGCGCACCAGCGCGTCGGCGTCGTGCGGCAACCGGGTGTCGGCGTGCAGGAACAGCAGCAGCTCGCCGCGGCAGGCGGCCGCGCCGGCATTCATCTGCCGGGCCCGGCCCCGCGGGCCGACGAACGCGAGGTCGGCGAGATCGCGTGCGATCGCCAGGGAATCGTCTGAACTGCCGCCGTCGACGACGACGACGCGTGCGCCACGCTGTCGAAGGGGCTGCAACGCGCCCAGACAAGCGGTCAGGTTTGGTGCTTCGTCGAGAACCGGCACGACGATGCACAGCGCAGGGTTCATCGCGTCCATGATTCAGCGCGCATCGTTGAGCGACCAGTCGTATTCGAGGTAACGCAGCTTGAACCGGCCGGCACGTACCTCGGCCCGCGCCGCGGGCGTCGTGGCCAGAACGTCGGCGTACCGATTGAACAGGCTCTGCAGCGAGTCGATGCCCTGGTGGCCTTGTTCGAAGTCGGCGTGGTACCAGTCGAAAAGCTTCGACACCGACAGCGTTCCGTTCTGCGCATCGAAGCGGTTGCGGCTGGGGTCCGACAGAAAGCGGCGCATCGCGTCGTCGAGCTGCGCCCCGAGGCGTTCGCCGACATAGGCTTCTTCGCGCAGCATCGGGCAGCCGACCGACGCGCACACGACGGCCACGTGGATGCGCGGATCGTCGAACACCCCCGGCGCGCGGATCAGCCCGTGTTCGAGATCGTCGAGGCTGCGCTGCTCGCCGAGCAGCGTGAAGAACTTGCGCTTCCACGGGCTCTGGAACACGCTGCCCAGGTCCTTGATCGACTTCAGGTCGGGGTAGCGCGTCAGCACCAGCTCGATGGTGAAGGCGTTGTAGGCGTTGATCAGGAACGCCAGCCGGTCGTTGCGCGACCAGCCGGCGTACTCCTGCGGCGTGACCGCGCTGACGCTGGCGAGGTAGCCGCGCAGCGCCTTCGGGTCGGCCCGGAGGGCGGCATACCGAACCGTCGAGGCCACACCGCCCGGCGCGACGACGACCTGCTGCTTCAGCAGCGCGTCCCAGGCCGGGTGGCGCAGATCGAATGCCGCCTGCGCCAGTGGCGCCCACAGCCATGCGCACAGCGCCAGCAACGTGATCGGGATCCAGCGTGATCGTTTCATCGGCCCTCCTGTTCAGCCACGCCGCCAGGCATGGAAGCGCTCGGCCCACCCAAGCAGCCGCTGTGGCGCATGCGCGCGTTTCCAGTTGCCGGCGACATACTTGTTGGCCTCGGCCATCGTCGGGTAGGTGTGGATCGTGCCGAGGATCTTGTTCAGCCCGATGCCGTGCTTCATCGCGAGCACGAACTCGGCGAGAAGGTCGCCCGCGTGTTCGCCGACGATGGTGGCGCCGAGGATCCGGTCCTTGCCCGGCACCGTCAGCACCTTGACGAAGCCGTGCGCCTCGCCATCGGCGATGGCGCGGTCCAGGTCGTCGAGGGCGTAGGTCGTGACCTCGTACTTCACCTTCTTTTCGTCGGCCTCGAGTTCATTCAATCCGACGTGTGCGACCTCGGGATCGACGAAGGTGGCCCACGGAATCACGCGGTAGTCGGCCCGGAACTTCTTGAACGGATCGAACAGCGCGTTGACCGCGGCATACCAGGCCTGGTGCGACGCGGTGTGCGTGAACTGATACGGCCCGGCCACGTCGCCGGCCGCGTAGATGTTCGGGAAGTTGGTCTGCAGATAGGCATTGACCTCGACCGTGCGGCCGGTCGTGACGCCGAGCTCCTCCAGCCCGAAGCCCGTCAGATTGGCGTGGCGGCCGACAGCGACGAGCAGCGCATCGAACGGAATGCGCACCTCGCTTCCGGCGTATTCGGCGATCAGCAGCTTCTCGCCGTCGATCACCTCGATCCGCTTCGCGATGTGGCCGAGACGCACATCGATGCCCTCGCTGCGAAAACGTGCCGTCACCATATCCGATGCTTCCACGTCCTCGCGCATCAGCAGGCGCGGCGCCTGCTCGACCTGCGTGACCCGCGAACCCAGCCGCGCGAAGGTCTGTGCCAGTTCGCTGCCGATCGGCCCACCACCGAGCACGACCAGCCGCTCAGGTCGCTGCCGCAGGTTCCAGACGTTCTCGGAGGTGAGCACCTCGACCTGCTCGATGCCGGGAATGGCTGGCACGACCGGGCGCGCGCCGGTCGCTATGACGATGCTGCGCGTGCTCAGTCGTCGAACCCGCCCGTCTGCGTCCGTGACCTCGACCTCCCACGGCGAGACGATGCGGGCCGAGCCCATGACGACGTCGACACCGAGCGCGGTGTAGCGCTCGATCGAGTCGTGCGGCGCGATCGCCTGAATGACGCGCTGGACGCGCTCCATGGCGTCGGCGAAGTCGAACTCGGCGTGGGCCGAACGCATGCCGAACTCTCCTGCCCGCTTCACGAGCGACAGGAATCTGGCGGAGCGAATCAAGGCCTTCGATGGCACGCAGCCGGTGTAAAGGCAGTCGCCGCCGAGCCGGTGCTTCTCGATCAGCGTCACCTTGGCTTTCACGGCGGCGGCGATGTAGGCCGAGACCAGCCCCGCCGAGCCGGCGCCGATCACCACGAGGTTGCGATCGAAGCGGGCCGGCTTCTTCCAGCGGCGCGTCGCCTTGCGTGCCCGGAACAGCTCGACGCCTTTCTTCGCGATCAATGGAAACAGCCCGAGCAGCGCCAGCGATGAGAGCAGGCCGGGCGACGCCACATCGGCGAGCTTGTCGATGCGGGCGAGCTGGGTGCCGGCGTTGACGTAGACGACGGTGCCCAGCAGCATGCCGATCTGGCTGACCCAGTAGTACGTCAGCACACGGATCTGGGTCAGGCCCATCGCGAGGTTGATCAGGAAGAACGGGAACAGCGGCACGACGCGCAAGGTGAAGAGGTAGAAGGCACCGTCCTTGCGCACGCCGTCGTTGATGGCGGCGAGCCGTTCGCCGAAGCGAGCCTGCACCCAGTCGCGCAACACCACCCGCGACATCAGGAACGCGAGCGTCGCGCCGATCGAGGCCGCGAAAGAAGCGATCAGGCTGCCCCAGGCCAGCCCGAAGATCGCGCCAGCCGCCAGTGTCAGGATGGTGGCGCCGGGCAACGAAAGCGCGGTGACGGCGACGTAGAGGCCGAAGAAGGTCAGCCCGGCCACGAGCGGGTTGGCTGCCCGCCAGGCCTCGAGCTGGCCTTGCTGACTCTTGATGTACTCCAGGCTCAGGTAGCGCTGCAACCCGAGCGCGAAGAACGCGATCACCGCCATCACCAGGACGGCCAGCAGGCCCCCACGCTTGCCTGAACTCATGGCTCGCTACCTTGCTCGAGATCCGGCCGGAACGCCTGCCAGCCCCAGTAGATGCGGGTGACGATCGTCACCGCGCACATCGCTGCGAACAGCAACGCGAGAGCGGCGAAGTGCTGCGGCCACACGCACATCGCGAGGAAGAAGGCGAGCGTTTCTGTGGCCTCGGTCAGGCCGCCGAGAAAGTAGAGCGACTTGTCGGGGTAGCCGACGCTGGTCAGCCCGCGCTTGGCCGCGATCGTCGCGAACGCCAGGAAACAGGTGCCGGTGCCGACGAACGCGGCGAGTAGCACGGCTGCCGCCAGCGCGTTGGCGGCCGGGTCCGCGATCGCGAACGCGAGCGGGATCGCCGGGTAGAACAGGAAGTCGAGGCTGATGTCGAGAAAGCCGCCGCGGTCGGTCGGGGTGGTGGCGCGCGCGACGGCGCCATCGAGGCCGTCGAGCAGCCGGGAGACAAGGATCAGCGCGGCCCCAAGCCAGAAGGCGTGCATCGCGATCGCGATCGCGGCGGCCCAGCCGACCGCGAGCCCCGTGAAGGTCAAGGCATCTGCACCGATCCCGCGCCGCACGAGCAGGTGCGCGAGGCGCTCGAGGGCGGGGCGTATCAGGGCAGTGGTTTGCCGGTCGATCATGTGCGCGGCCCCACGCTGACCGCGACCTGGCAGGCCGTGGTCGGCAAGGTCTGCCCGAGCGCGACGATTTCGTCCAGCACCCGCTCGACGATCGGCGCGCCCAGGTAGTGATCGACCCGGCTGCGCACGTGCGCGATCAGTGCCGGTTCGCTGAGGTCGGTCGACCAGTCTTCGCCGGCGACGGTCGCGGGGCTCGCGGCGCGTGACGCGACCCGCCACTTCGCGCACCAGGTGATCGACCACAACCACATCGCGCGCCGCAGCGGCAGATGCCAGTCGTTCCATGCGGCCGCCGACGGGCCCATCTCGCGCGACCAGTCGGCGTAGGCCCGCGCGACCTCGTCGACACCGAGTACGACGTTGCTCGTCGCATCCCACGTGGTCGAGGTGTAGAGCGTCGCGTGGGCCAGATCGAGCGGCGCGTGGCTGTAGCGGCACTTCTCCAGATCGACCAGCACCGCGCACCCATCGGCACGTACGATGAAATTGCCCGGGTGCGCATCGAACGAGATCAGGCACCGCGGTGGGCGCGGCGGCTGCGCGCACAGCGCTCGGAAGCGTTCGATCTCGGCGTCGATGCAGCGCCGCGCGATCGGATCGGCCCGCGCGGCGTCCAGGTGCGCAGCCTGCGCCTCGATCTCGGCCAGCAGGTCGAGCAGGGGATCGGCGGCCGAGATCAACGGCGCGCGCGCATCATGCGCCCTCAAGGGAAGTTGGTGGATGCGTGCCAGCGCGGTCAAGATGGCCGTCATGTCGTGCGGCAAACGCGCCGCGCGACCGATGATCTCTTCGACGATCAGAGCGCCGCGCGGCAAGGCGGCAGAAGGTGCCAGCACGCCCAGCAGCGCCGGCGTGTGGCCGCTGCCGGCGGCACGCTCGAAGCACGCCGCCTGGTAGGCCAGGTTCGCGGCGGGCGCGAGGTCCATCTGGCTCTGCTTCGGGATGCGCGCCAGTGCGCCGTGGCCGACCAGCCTCACGTGGGTGTGGGCCAGGCCGCTGTCGGGCAGCACGTCGAGCTCGGCGCCAGTCCAGCGCAACCGTGCCTGCGCCATCGCGGCGGCGAGTCGCTCCCGGACTCCCGTGGTGTATCGGGTCATTCGAGCACCACCACCGGCCCACCCGCGGCATCGGCGTCGGCCGCGTCGTGGGTCACCATCAGCGTCGGCAGGCCGAGCCGCTGCGCGTGCTCGAAGACGAAGCGCCGGAAATCCTCGCGAAGCGCTGCGTCGAGCTTGCCGAAGGGCTCGTCGAGCAACAGCAACAGGGGCTGCGACAGCAGCGTGCGCAGCAGGGCCACACGGGCCCGCTGGCCACCGGACAGGGTCGCGGGGTCGCGCTCGCCGCAGCCAGAGAGGCCCGCCTCCGAGAGCGCCTCGTCCACCGCGCGGCGCCGCGCCGCGCGCGAGCGCACCGACGCCGGCACGCCGAACAGCAGGTTGCCTGCCACCGACAAGTGCGGGAACAACAGGTCGTCCTGGAACAGGATGCCGGCGCGGCGTGCGTGCGGCGGCTCGTCGTTCATGCGTCGTGTGCCGATCGAAACGTCGCCCGTGGCCACGAACGGCGCCTGCAGGAAGCCGCCGATCCAGGCCAGCAGCGTCGACTTGCCGGACCCGCTGGCGCCCATCACCGTCACGACCTGGCCGGGGGCGATGTCGATCGACAGATACCGTATCAGTTCGCGGTCGGGCAGCGAGATGCACACGTCGCGAATGCTCAGCGTCTGCGCCGTGCCGTTCGTCATGCCATGCCTTTGCGACGTAGGTACAGCAGCACCGGCAGCGTCAACGCCGCGCCGTAGACAAGCAGCGGGATGGCTGCCTGTAACAACGCATAGACGCCCATGATGCGTGGGTCCGCACCCGAGGAAAGCGTGACCGCTTCGGTGGTCAGCGTCGCCACGCGGCCCGCACCGGCGAACAGCGTCGGCAGGTACTGGCCCACGCTCACCGCGCAGCCGACCGCGAAGGCGAGCAGCAATGGTTTGAGCAGCATCGGCAGGCGCACGCGCCACAGCACCTGCCAGGGCGTCGCGCCCAATGCCGCCGCGCCGCGGGCGTAGCGCGGGTCGAGCGCGCGCCAGGGGTCCGCCAACGAGAGAAACGCGTACGGCAACACGAAGACGAGGTGGGCCCAGGCCACGGCGAGCCAGCGGCCGTCCAGACCCAGCTTCACCAGCACGACCTGAAAGCCATAGAGAAAGGCGATCTGCGGCACCAGCAACGGTGCGTAGACCAGCCACAGCACACGGCGGGTCGGTGCTTGGCCGCGGCGCGTCTCGGCCTCGAGGCAGGCGGCGGCCAGCAGCACGCCGGCCCATGCACTCGCGAGCGCGAGGCCGATCGTCGTGGTCACGGTCTCGGCCATGCGCGGGAGTTGCTGCGCCCAGGTCTGCGAGGTCCACTGCTCAGGCCAGGCGGCGGGAAAGCGCCAGCTCTGCGCCAGCGACCAGACCGCCGTGCCGAGCAACGCGACCAGGCCCAGCGCCAGCGCGATCGCAGCGAGACCCGCCGACAAACGGGCGACCGGTTCGATGGCCCCGGCGCGCACGCCTCGCTCGCACCGGGCTCTGCCGATGTGTGCCACGCAGATTTCGCCTGCGCGCCATCCGAGCAGCGCAGCGAGCACCAGCAGGCCCTGCAGGGTGGCCGCAGCCGCTGCCGGGAAGTAACGCTGCAGGTCGTAATCGGCGAACCACCGGGCGGCGAGCAGAGCCAGTGAGGGCGGGTTGCCGGGCCCGAGGATCAAGCCGACCTCGACGGTCGACATCGAGAACGCCAGCACCGCATAGACCGGCAACCGCAACTGCAGGTAGACGAGAGGAAAGACGAGCTTGAACCAGGCTGTGGCAGGGCGATACCCGAGCGCCGAGCCGGCCCTGCGCAGCGCGACGTGGGGAACCTGGCCAAGTGCCGACAAGATCATCAGGATCAGGTAGGGCACCTCCTTGAGCACCAGGCCCAGCACCATGGCCAGGCCCTGGGGGTCGCGCACCGTCACCAGGCCCACGGGAGGGCGATCCCAGCCCGTCAGCAGGGGCGACGCCAGCCGCGACAGCCAGCCGCTTGGCGCAATGACGAACGCCAGCCCGATCGCCAGTGCGACATGCGGCGTGGCCAGCAGCGGCGACACCATCGCGCAGAGGCGGCGATAGATCGCGTGGTCCTGAAGCAGCGCGCAGAACGAGGCGGCGAAGGCGAGCGACAAGGCCGTGGCGAGCAGACCGGTCTGCACGCTCAATCTCATCGAGGTCATCACGCCAGGCTGCTCCGCCAGCTCGCGCCAGGGCCCGAGCGACAGGTGTTCGCCCCCGATCGCCGGCAGGTAGCCGAAGGCGGGCAGCCCGGTGCCGACGAGGCCGGCCGCGACGGGGAGCAGGAATACCGCGATCGTGATCCAAGGCGCGAACGCCCAGAGGCCGCCCGTCTGCGTAAAAGAGGGTGAACGCGCATTCATGTCGTGGTGGCCACGACGTCAGCGTGAATAACGCTTCTCCCACTCTGCGGTGATGCGCGTCATCCAGCTCGGGTGCGGCTCGAGCAGCGGCGAGCCAAGTTCCTCGTTCGTCGGCAAGCCCGGCATGCCGGCCTTCGGCGCGAACAGCCCGCGCTGGGCCGCCGGCACCTTGGCCAGATCGAGCACGGTCAGGTTGCCACCCCAGGCCGGATCCTGCGCGCGGGCCTGCGTGGCGGGTTCGAGCAGGACGTCGGCCACGACGAGCGCGGCCTCCTTGTGCGCGGCGTTGTACGGAATTGCCACGAAGCTCGTGTTGCCGATCGTGCCCTTGGCCATCACGAAAGTGCGCGCGCCCGGTGGCAGCAACTGGTTCGCGATCGACACTGCGGCCTCGGCCGGGTCGAACGCCATGTGGATGTCGATCGCGCCGTCGTTCATCAACTGTCGTTCGGCCGGGCCGGTTTCGGGGAACTCGCGACCGGCGCGCCAGAGCGCGGGCCGCAGTTGGTCGTACCAGGCCCACAGCGGCGCGGTCACCGGCCCGAAGGTCGCATCGGTCGCCGGCTCCTGAAGCACCGACGGGTCGGGCAGCAGGTCGTGGAGCGCCTGCTTCAGGAAGGTCGCTCCCAGGAAGTTGCGCACCGTCGGGTGCGTGACGCGCCCGGGATGCTGGCGCGCGAACGCCAGCAGCGCGGGTGCCGAGGTCGGCATCTCGGCGAGCTTGTGGCGCGCGCTGTCGTAGATGTAGACGAACTGGGCCAGTCGCCACGGTGCGGCCATGCCGTCGATCGGCACGGTGAAATCGATCAGGTTGGAGCGCTTGTGTTCGGTGTCGACGTATCGGTAGTTGGGCAGCGACTGCGTGATCGGGCCGTAGAGCAAGCCCTGCGACTTCATCGCGAGAAAGTTCGGGCCGTTGATCCAGATCAGGTCGACGCTGCCATTCGCGTTACGGCCCGCACTCTTCTCGGCAACCACGCGCGCGACCGCCTCGGCGGTGTCCTTCAGCTTGACCTGCTGGACCCTGATGCCGTAGCGCCGCTTGACTTCGTCGCCAATCCAGGCGATGAAGGCGTTGGTGCGTTCGTCGCCTGCCCAGGCGTTCCAGTAGACCGTCTGTCCCTTGGCGCGCGCCAGAATGTCCGGCCATGGGCGGGTCTCCGGTTCGGCATGCAGCGGCGCGGCTGCAGCGAGCGCGGCGGCGAGAAAGGCGGTACGGGCAATGCTGGAAATCATGGTGGGGCGCATTTCTGGTTGCGCCGGAGGTGGTGTTCGGCAGAGCCGAGACGCACCGACATCACGCGGGAAAGCGCAGCATCAGCGCCGGCTCAACTGCTCGAAGCGTGTGATGAACTCGCGCATGCGAGAGCGGTTCTTACCGAAATCGAAAAGGCCGATCTGGGAACGTGACCGGAAGTGGATGACGTGCGCCTGTGCGTCAATCCTGAAATCGACGTCGTCCCTGAAGCCGATCGGCGTGGTGAAGATCAATTCCATCCCCAGCGGATCGGCGCGGACGACCGTCGCCTCGGGAAAGGTCGCCACGGTGGCCCGGAGTAGCTCCATGGCCTGCGCGGGTGTGCCGGTGTATCGCAGCGGCATCAGGTCGCCGCCCTCACGCGAGATCACGCAGTTGCTCGGGAGCAGGCACGTCAGGCCAGGACTGCCGGAATCCGGCGTGGTCGAAGCGCACGCACCCAGCAGGACCAGCAGTGCCAAGAGCGCGAACCCAGTTTTCAGTCGAACGCAGTTGATTTGAGGTTTCATGTCTTTGTATGGCGAATAGACGGGATAGCGAGCAGCGGTGCCGCAAGCAAGTTTCACGTGCGCCGTGTCCGCAGGCCTGGAGATTGAATTGGAATGCCTCGCGCAGCTCGACCGCGACGACTTCATTGTTCCGCAACCGGCTGCAAAGGGTCGGTAGTCCCCCTTCGCCGCCCTTGGAAGCCGCCGCTTGCCGGATGCCCGCGTCATGCGGGCATCGGCCAAATCGGCTTGACCGGCAAGTTCCGAGGTACAGCGGCCGGACGTCTTCAGGGACGTTGAATGACAGGTTTCGACCACAGCCGCCGCTCAGCGGCCAAATGTGACCGGCAGCAGCTAGTCTGAAGTGGTCACTCCACTTCCCGACGCAATCGGACGAACTTAAAGAAATGCAGCACGCGGAAGGCTCACCCGCGAAGCGAAACCTCTGCAACTTCGCCGTCTTCGTCCGTGGCAGCGCCTCCCGACATTCCACCGCCAGCGGATTTTTACGGCGCTTCCGTCGCCTTCACGAAGTCTCGCAGCGCCTTCATCATCGCCTCGTCGCCCGAGCGCGGCGCGCGCAGCACGACAAAGGCCTTGACGGATCTGGCGGCGCTCTTCATCGGCGTGGCCGATGACGGTGCATTCGGCCATGGCCTCATACCGCAGCAGCACATCTTCCCCTCCCCCCACCCCGCAACCGGGACCTCTGCAGGCTCCGGCTATCAGCCGGAAAGTTCTCCGTAGTCGTGAACGAACTCGACGGGTTCGAACCCTCCGATCCGCTGTGTCATGACCCGCCCTGGCCACAAGTAGTCGACCTGCAGTTCAGCCGGCCGATAGACGGCGCTGTAGACAGTTGGCGACCTTGCAGCCCGCGAGTAGAGCGGCGCGGTCAGGAAAGTGTCAATGACACTCGGTAGCGTCGCGCTCGAATCCTCGAGGGCTCGCAGTGCCGTGAGCTGTCGCTGGATCGAGTTGCTTGCAGGCCCGGCCGAACCCGCCGAGGGAATCGGCTCTCGATGATTGGCGCAGGCCAGCACTCGGGAAACTTCCGGCGCGCGGCCGGGGCACAGA
>Ga0209511_1004121_pt1 | contig 10728 bp, 6 predicted proteins | sample SSSSmetaG_FD_184141 | JGI IMG/M metagenome (GOLD analysis project Ga0209511, IMG submission 184141) | Glacier valley bacterial and archeal communities from Borup Fiord, Nunavut, Canada, to study Microbial Dark Matter (Phase II) - ​SSSS... | ecosystem: Environmental > Aquatic > Freshwater > Ice >... | reverse complement strand
GGAACTCGCCGAAGCGGCCGCAGCCGCCGGCATCACCTTCATCGGTCCGGGCCAGCACGTGCTCGAAATGGCCGGAAACAAGGTGACGGCCAAGGAATACGCGATTGCCGCCGGTGTTCCCGTGCTGGCGTCCACCCCGGCGTCCACGGACGTCGATGAGTTACTTGCCGGTGCGGACGCGATCGGCTTCCCGATCTTCGCCAAGGCGGTCGCTGGCGGCGGAGGCCGCGGGATGCGTCGGGTCGAGAAGAAGGACGATCTGCGCGCCGCTCTCCTCGAGGCCATGCGCGAGGCCGACAGCGCCTTCGGTGACCCGACCATGTTCCTCGAGCAGGCCGTGGTACGTCCGCGCCATATCGAGGTGCAGATTCTCGCGGATGCCACGGGCGAGACCGTGCACCTGTTCGAACGCGACTGCTCGGTGCAGCGTCGGCACCAGAAGGTGATCGAGATCGCGCCGGCTCCGAACCTGGACGAGGGGACCCGCCAGGCCATGTATCGCGACGCGATCGCCTTCGCCAGGTCTATCGGCTACGTCAACGCGGGCACCGTCGAATTCCTGCTCGACACCGCGGGGGAGCGCAAGGGCCAGCACGTGTTCATCGAGATGAACCCGCGCATCCAGGTGGAGCACACCGTGACCGAGGAGGTCACCGACATCGACCTCGTGCAGTCGCAGATGCGTATCGCCTACGGCCAGTCGCTCGCCGAGCTCGGGCTCCACCAGGAAGACATCCACCTGCGTGGCGCCGCCCTCCAGTGCCGCATCACGACGGAGGACCCGGCCGCGGGCTTCCGCCCCGACACCGGCAAGATCACCACCTACCGCTCGCCCGGCGGTGGTGGCATCCGTCTCGATGGCGGCACGATCAACCCCGGCACGCAGATCAGTCCACACTTCGACTCCATGCTCGTGAAGATGACCTGTCGCGGGCGGGACTTCCCGGCCGCGGTGGCCCGTGCCAAACGTGGGCTCGCGGAGTTTCGCATCCGTGGTGTCTCCACCAACATCCCGTTTCTCCAGGCCGTGCTCGACGACCCGTCTTTCCAGGCCGGCGACCTCAGCACCTCGTTCATCGAGGAGCGCCCGGAACTGTTCGAGACCTACCAGTCGAAGGACCGCGGCACCAAGATCCTCAACTGGCTTGCGGATGTCACGGTCAACCGTCCGAACGGCGATGGCGCCGACATCCTCAACCCGGCCCTCAAACTCCCGGATATCGACCTCGGCCAGCCTGCTCCGGCCGGTTCCCGCCAGCGCCTGCTCGAACTGGGCCCGGTCGGATTCGCCGCCGCTCTGCGCGCCCAGACCGCCCTCGCAGTGACCGAGACCACCTTCCGCGACGCACACCAGTCGCTGCTCGCCACGCGGGTGCGCACCAAGGATCTCGTGGCCGTCGCCCCGTACGTCGCTCGCATGACCCCGCAGTTGCTCTCGGTCGAGGCGTGGGGCGGCGCGACCTATGACGTCGCGTTGCGCTTCCTGGGCGAGGATCCCTGGGATCGCCTCGCCGCCATGCGGGAGGCGCTGCCGAACGTCGCCATCCAGATGCTGCTGCGCGGTCGCAACACGGTGGGCTACACGCCGTATCCGACCGAGGTGACGGATGCCTTCGTGCGCGAGGCCACCTCGACGGGCGTCGACATCTTCCGCATTTTCGACGCTCTCAACGATGTGTCGCAGATGCGTCCGGCCATCGATTCCGTGCTCGAGACCGGATCCGCCGTGGCCGAGGTGGGCCTCTGCTACACCGGTGACCTGCTCGACCCCGCCGAGGACCTCTACACCCTCGATTACTATCTGGCGCTCGCGGAGCAGATCGTCGACGCCGGCGCGCACATCATCGCCATCAAGGACATGGCGGGGCTCTTGCGGGCGAGCGCGGCCGAGAAGCTCGTGGCCGCCCTGCGCGACCGCTTCGACCTCCCCGTGCACGTGCACACCCACGACACCGCCGGTGGCCAGCTCGCCACCCTGCTCGCCGCCAGCCGCGCCGGGGCGGACGCGGTGGACGTCGCGAGTGCTCCGATGGCCGGAACGACCAGCCAGCCCTCGGCATCCGCTCTTGTCGCTGCCCTCGCTCACACCGAGCGGGACACCGGAATCTCGCTCCAGGCCGTCTCCGACCTCGAGCCGTACTGGGAAGCCGTTCGTCACGCATACAAGCCGTTCGAGTCGGGACTGCCCGGTCCGACGGGCCGCGTCTATCACCATGAGATCCCCGGGGGCCAGCTGTCGAACCTGCGCCAACAGGCGATCGCCCTCGGACTCGCCGACCAGTTCGAGAAGATCGAAGACCTCTACGCGGCGGCAAACAAGATGCTCGGTCGCCCGCCGAAGGTCACTCCCTCCTCGAAGGTCGTCGGCGACCTGGCCCTGGCCCTGGCGGCGGCGAACGCCGATCCTGCCGATTTCGAAGAGAACCCCGACCGCTACGATATCCCCGACTCGGTCGTCGGCTTCATGGCCGGAGAGCTCGGCGACCTGCCGGGCGGATGGCCGGAACCGTTCCGTTCCAAGGTGCTCGCGGGACGAACGGTGAAGATCGGCATCGAGGAGATCACGGATGCCGATCGCGCGGGCCTCGCCGGCGATGCGAAGTCCCGCCGGTCCACCCTCAACCGCCTGCTCTTCGCTGCCCCGACCAAGGCCTTCGAAGCGGTGCGCGAGCAGTACGGTGACCTCTCGGTCATCGACACCGTCGACTACCTTTATGGATTGCGCCAGGGCCAGGAGCACGTGATCGACATCGAGAAGGGCGTGAGCCTCTACATCGGTCTCGAGGCCATCGGGGACGCCGACGACAAGGGCATGCGCACCGTGATGACCGTGATCAACGGCCAGATGCGGCCCGTGTTCGCCCGGGATCGCGGTATCGTCGTCGACAGTAAGGCGGCGGAGAAGGCGGATCCCGCGGTCCTCGGCCAGGTCGCAGCACCGTTCTCCGGTGTGGTGACACTGCAGGTCACCGAGGGGGACACCGTCACGATCGGCCAGAGCGTGGCATCGATCGAAGCGATGAAGATGGAGGCGGCCATCACCGCCTCGGTTGCCGGGATCGTGAGGCGACTCGCCATCCCACGCACGCAGCAGGTGGATGCCGGGGACCTCTTGGTGGTCATCGAGCCGGACTGAGCCAGCGGGTCGGTGGAACCGGGCCGATCGCGGTTGCAGTCGACGCCACGCTGGGCCCTTCCTCCCCCGATGTAGAGTGGGGGGCTGTCATTGCGCTACGTTCAGCACGGCGAAGGGTTGTTGGTATGTCGAGCAGAAGCAGGGAATCGGAGAGCCGCGACCCGCTTTCCGATTCCGAAGCGGGCTATGACTTCGCCGACGGCGCTGCGGATGACCTGGCCGCGAGCCTTCCGCGAAGCCTGTCCATCGAAGTGAGCCTCCCGACGACCGTGCATGCCGCGCCCGACGACGAGCTGGCGGTGTCGATTGTCGAGGTGCCGGTGAATCCGGGCTCAGTGGAAGGGGTGAAACCGGCCACGATGTCCATCGCCGTCGTCGCCCCGGCCCCGCTCCCGCAACCTGCTCCCGCGCCAGTGGTCATTCCGGAGCTCCCCAGCAACGACGAACGCGCCCTCAGCCGCCGCGACCTCAGTCGGCGGGAGCGCGTCCGTGGTGAGGTCTCCGCCACGCCGGAGCCCGCCAACATGCTGACGGCCGAACGGCTGATCGTTGCGCGCAAGCAGAAGCGCGCCAGGCCGGAGGGTGGACTCAACGCCTTCCTCTACGCCGCCACTCTTCACCTGGTGAACCGCGGGGACTCTCCGCGGGTCGTGGTCCGCAAAGCCGTCGAGGCCCGGGTCGACAAGAGGTTCGAGGGTGGTGCCCGCTTCATTCCGGTGCTGACGCGCAAGGGCGGCGTCGGCAAGACCACGATCACGGCATTGCTCGGGATGGCGCTCAGCGACATCCGTGAGGACCGCATCATCGCCATCGACGCGAACCCCGATCGTGGAACGCTGTCCGAGCGTGTCAACAAGCAGACACGCTCCACCGTGCGAGATGTGGTCACGCTGGCGCCGACCATCAATAGCTTCAACGACTTCACCACGATGGTCTCGCGTGATGAGACGAGGCTCGACATCCTCGCGTCGGACACCGACCCGCTGCTCTCCGAGGCGTTCGACGAGAACGACTACAACGTGGTGGCCGACCTGGCGGCGCGTTTCTATTCGATCGTGCTCACGGACTGCGGCACGGGCATCGTGCATTCGGTGATGCGGGCGACCCTCCAGCGGGCAGACTCGGTGGTGGTCGTCTCCGGTGGCAGCGTCGACGAGGCGCGCCTCGCCTCCGAGACCCTCACCTGGCTGGAGGCGAACGGGTACCAGCATCTCGTGAAGAATGCGGTGGTGGCACTCAACACCGCCACACAGGGCACCAACCTCGTGAAGCTCGAGGAGATCGAAGCACACTTCAAGTCCCGCGTGCGAGAGATAGTGCGCATCCCCTACGACCCGCAGCTCGCTGCCGGTTCCGTGATCAACTACCGCGATCTCAAGCCGCTCACGAAGGCATCCGCCCGCGAGCTTGCCGCACTCGTAGTCGACGGACTGCCGTCCCGCCAGGGCGCCTGAGCGACCGCTGTCCGTCGTATCCGCGGTACGCGATATCACCCACCACCCTCGAAAGTGAGCCACTGAGCATGACCGAGCGACAGATCCGCATCTTCGGTGATCCCGTGCTGAAGACCGCATCCGACCCGATCCGCCCGACGGACGACGTCACGGGGCTGATCAGCGACCTCCTCGACACCGTGAAGATCGCGGGTCGGGCCGGTGTCGCTGCGCCACAGATCGGTGTCAACCAGAGGGCATTCAGCTTCAACGTCGACGGTGAGATCGGGTACATCATCAACCCGGTGCTCGTGGAGCTGTCGGGCGAGCCAGAGCTCGTGGACGAGGGCTGCCTCTCGGTGCCCGGCTTCTATTTCGAGCGGTTGCGCTACCCATTCGCACGGGTCACCGGCGTCGACCTCGAGGGCAACGCGATCGAGCTGAGCGGCGAGGGCGTCATGGCCCAAGCCCTGCAGCACGAAACGGACCACCTCGACGGAACGCTCTACATCGACGGCCTGGAGAAGGGTCTGCGTCGTGAGGCGATGCAGGCCATTCGACGCAGCGATTGGTTCTAGCCGGCGCTGCCGATGAGCGGCGCCTCAGCTAGATCGAGATTCCTTCCGTCGCGGGAGCGCCCTGGTACATGCGCTCGATGTTCGGGGCGAAGTCTGCGAGGATCACGTTGCGCTTGATGCTGAGCTTTGGCGTCAGGTGCCCGCTCGCCTCGCTGATCTCGCTGGTGAGGATCACGAACTTGCGGATGGACTCGGCCCGCGAGACCGTCGCGTTCGCAGCATCCACCGCCCGCTGGATCTCCGCGATGACCTTCGGATGTGTCGCGGCCTCCTCGATCGACATGTTGGCGTCCTCGCCGTTGTTGTTGAGCCACACCGGCAGCATCTCTTCGTCGAGCTTGACCAGGGCCGCGATGAACGGCTTCTGTTCGCCCACCACGATCACCTGGTCCACGATCGGATTGGCGCGGATGGGGTCCTCGAGCTGGGCGGGCGACACATTCTTGCCCCCGGCGGTGACGATGATCTCCTTCTTGCGGCCGGTGATCGAGAGGTAGCCGTCCTCATCGAATTCGCCGATGTCGCCGGTTGTGAACCACTCGCCATCGAATACCTTCGCGGTCTCCTCCGGGTTCTGCCAGTATCCATCGAAGATGTTGATGCCCTTGGCCTGGATCTCCCCGTCTTCCGCGATGCGCACCGAGACGCCGGGAAGGGGTGGGCCCACTTTGCCGATCTTGAAGTTCGACGCGCGGTTCACGGAGATCGGCGCGGTGGTCTCGGTGAGCCCGTAGCCTTCGAGGATGGTGATTCCGAGGCTGCGGTAGAAGTGGCCGAGCCGCAGGCCGAGGGGGGCGGATCCCGAGACTGCGAACTTGACGTTTCCGCCCATCGCCGCCCGGATCTTCGACAGCACGAGACGATCGAGCACCGCGAACTGCAGCTTGAGCGAGAGAGGCACGTTCCCGGCATCGAGGGCCTTCGAGTGCTCGATGGCCACCGCGGCGGCACGACGGAAGATCTTGCCCCTACCGCCGCTTTCGGCCTTCTGTTCCGAGGAGTTGTAGACCTTCTCGAACACGCGCGGGACTGCGAGCAGGAAGGTCGGCTGGAAGGAGGCCATGGCCGGGAGAAGCTGCTTCGTGTCGGCCTGGTGTCCCACCTTCACCCCGCCGTGAATGCAGAGCACCGCGATGAACCGGGCAAAGATGTGCGCGGTGGTGATGAACAGCAGTGTCGTGGACTGGGTATTCACCACTTCGGGGATCGCAAGTGCGGCGTTACGGGAGAGCTCGACGAAATTGGAATGGGTGAGGATGCAGCCCTTCGGGCGTCCCGTCGTGCCGGACGTGTAGATGAGGGTCGCGAGGTCGGACCCCGTGGCGATCACGCGGCGGCGTTCGATCTCCTCGTCCGTCACCTCGGCACCGCTTGCGGCGAGTTTGTCGAGGTCGCCGAGGTTGATCTTCCAGGCATTGCGGATGAGCGGAAGGTCCGCGTAGACCTCGTCGAAGCGGGCGAAGTGGTCGGGTGTCTCCGTGATCATGGCGATCGCACCGGAGTCGGTGAGGTTCCACTGCACCTGGCTGGGGGAGGAGGTCTCGTACACGGGCACCAGCACCGCACCGGCGAACCAGGTGGCGAAGTCGATGAGCGTCCACTCGTAACGCGTCTTGCACATGAGCCCGATTTTGTCTCCGGGCTGAATGCCCGCGGCAACGAGGCCCTTGGCGAGGGCGACGACCTGGGCGAGGAACTCGGATGCCGAGACATCCGCCCACCCGCCGGTGGCCGTGGGCAGCGCGAACAGCGCGAGGTCCGGGGTGGCTTTCACCCGGTCGACCAGCAGATCCGTCGCATTCGCGTCGGGATCGGCTGCAACGAGAGCGGGTACGTCGTATTCCTGCACGGCAACTCCTTCGGGGCCGACACGGGCTCCGGTGGGGAGCCGTTTCGTGCGCTGACGGGAGAGGAGGCAAATAGCCTTAGCCGCCCCCGTTGCCTAAACTCTAGGCGTTGGCCGGTGAAACCCCGAACCACGTGTAGCTCTCCCACAACTCTCCCGCGGAACAAAGGTCATCGCTCGTGCATGCAATCGGAATCGACATCGGCGGTACCAAGATCGCGGGAGCTCTCGTCTCGGAGCTCGGTGAGATCATCGCGGAAGACCGTATGCCCACCCCGACGGCTGGTTCGGAGCAGATCGTCGACGCCGTCGTCGCGATGATCGAACGCCTGAGCGACGGCCAGGATGTGGCTGCGGCCGGTGTCGCGGCGCCCGGATTCATCGACGTGGCCCAGTCGACCGTGTATTACGCGCCGAACATACCGTGGCGCAGTGAACCGCTGCGCCAGCTTCTCACCGACCGGCTCGATCTGGATATCACCATCGACAACGACGCGAATGCGGCCGGCTGGGCCGAGTTCCGCTTCGGTGCGGGGCGCCTCTACAGCGACATGACGATGCTGACGATCGGCACCGGTGTCGGTGGGGCCATCGTCAGCCAGGACCGCCTGTTCCGGGGCGGATTCGGCGCCGGCGCCGAGCTCGGCCACATGCGAATCGTGCCCGACGGCCTGCCGTGCGGCTGCGGCGCGCGAGGATGCATCGAGCAGTACGGATCAGGGCGGGCACTGCTGCGGATGGCCAATGCGATCGCGGATGTCGGCGGCATCGGCCTCGGGCTCGCCGCGGTGCGTGAGCGGCGAGGCACCCTCGGCGGACCGGATGTCGCAGAGCTCATCGTCGCGGGCGACCCGGGGGCGCGGAAGGCGCTGCGCGAACTCGGCAGCTGGCTCGGCCAGGCCTGCGCCTCGTTCAGCGCGGTGCTGGACCCCCAGGTCTTCGTCTTCGGCGGCGGCGTCGCGGTGGCCGGCGACCTGCTTCTCGAACCGATCCGCGAGGCCTACCTCTCCCACCTTCCGGCGCGCGGATTCCACCCCGAACCCGAATTCGTGATCGCCGAACTGGTGAACGATGCTGGCGTGGTCGGCGCTGCCGACCTCGCCCGCCTGCACTCCGAGAACCGGTAGCGGCCCGCAAAGCCGTTAGAGTAAGGCAATCTCTGAAGGCGCAGGTTTCAAATGTTCTACTGGTTCATGAAGAACCTGGTGGCAGGTCCGCTGCTGAAGACGGCCTTCCGTCCGTGGGTCACCGGGCACGAGAACATCCCGAAGACCGGTGGTGTGATCATGGCATCCAACCACCTGTCGTTCATCGACTCGGTCTTTCTCCCGCTCGTCATGGACCGTCGCATCAGCTTCCTGGCGAAGAGCGACTACTACACGGGTCGTGGAACCAAGTCCTGGATGATCAAGAACTTCCTGAAGGCCACCGGCATGATCCCGATCGACCGCTCCGGGGGGAAGGCCTCCGAAGCGTCCCTGCAGACCGGTCTCGGTGTTCTCTCACGCGGTGAGGTGCTCGGCATCTATCCCGAAGGCACCCGCAGCCCCGACGGTCGGCTCTACCGCGGCCGCACCGGTGTCGCGCGCATGATCCTCGAGAGCGGTGTTCCCGTGGTTCCGGTCGCGATGATCGATACCGAGAAGGTCATGCCCATCGGGTCGCGACTGCCCAAGGTGCGTCGCATCGGGATCGTCATCGGCAAGCCGCTCGACTTCTCCCGGTTCGATGGCATGGAGGGTGACCGCTTCATCCTCCGCTCCATCACCGACGAGATCATGTACGAGCTCGACCGCCTCAGCGGCCAGGAGTATGTGGATGTCTACGCTTCCTCTGTCAAGGAAAAGCTGGCTTCTCTCACCCGGTAGGCTGACAAGTCGGGCCATTTGTCTGCTCCTTACCCCGCCCGATCAGCCCCGACGCATTGAGGAACCACCCCTGTGTTTGCCAGCAATGATGACCCGGTCGTACTCGCAGATCCCTCGGTGATCGCCGGCCTCGACCACTGGCGTACACTGCCGATCAAGCAGCAGCCGCGATGGCCGGATGCGTCGGCAGTGCAGGCTGCGTCCGCCGAGATTGCGACTCTCCCGCCCCTCATCTTCGCCGGCGAGGTCGATGTGCTGCGCGAGCACCTCGCGGCAGCCGCACGCGGACAGGCCTTCCTCCTGCAGGGTGGTGACTGTGCCGAGACCTTCGCCGGGGCCACCGCTGACGCCATCCGCAACCGGGTCAAGACCGTGCTGCAGATGGCCGTCGTGCTCACCTACGGCGCCTCGACCCCGGTGATCAAGATGGGCCGGATGGCCGGCCAGTTCGCCAAGCCGCGCTCGAGCGACACCGAGACCCGCGGAGACGTGACCCTGCCGGCCTACCGTGGCGACATCGTCAACGGTTTCGACTTCACGCCGGAGTCACGCGAGGCGGACCCGCGCCGCCTGGTGCAGGGTTACCACACCTCGGCATCCACCATCAATCTCGTGCGCGCCTTCACCCAGGGTGGCTTCGCCGACCTGCGTGAGGTGCACCGCTGGAACCAGGGCTTCGCGCGCAACCCGGCGAACGTGCGCTACGAGCAGATGGCCCACGACATCGACAAGGCCATCAAGTTCATGGAGGCGGCGGGCGCCGACTTCGACGAGCTCAAGCGCGTGGATTTCTACACGAGCCACGAGAGCCTGCTCATGGACTACGAGCGTCCGATGACGCGGATCGATTCGCGCAACGGCACCCCGATCAACACTTCGGCACACTTCCTGTGGATCGGGGAGCGCACCCGCGACCTCGACGGCGCCCACGTGGACTACATGTCCCGCGTGCGCAACCCGATCGGCGTCAAGCTCGGCCCGACGACCAGGGTCGACGACATGCTCCGGCTCATCGACAAGCTGGATCCGAACCGCGAACCCGGGCGTCTCACCTTCATCACGCGCATGGGCGCCGATAAGGTCCGGGATGCTCTTCCGCCGCTGCTGGAGGCGATCACGCGGGTGGACGCCAACCCGCTCTGGGTCACCGACCCCATGCACGGCAACGGCCTCACCACACCCAACGGCTACAAGACGCGACGGTTCGACGACGTCGTGGACGAGGTCAAGGGCTTCTTCGAGGCGCACCGTGACGCGGGAACCTACCCGGGCGGCATCCACATCGAGCTCACCGGCGATGACGTCACGGAGTGCCTCGGCGGCTCCGAGCAGATCGACGAGGCCACCCTCGCCACACGCTACGAGTCCCTGTGCGACCCGCGGCTCAACCACATGCAGTCGCTCGAGCTGGCATTCCTCGTGGCCGAGGAGCTCGGCGCGCGCTGACCCCGGCGTGCGGCCCGCGTGGGGCGCGAGTGTGGCTAGAAGCTGTTGAAGTTGTTGAAGTTGACCTTCACCGTGGAACCCTTGTCGACCATTGTTCCCGCCGCGGGGCTGGTCTTGCTCACTGTGAAGACGGGGGGGAGAACATCCGCGGCACGGTTGTAGCTCGGCACGAAACCGGCGTCGGTGAGCGCCTTCTTGGCCTTGTCCCACGTTAGGTTGACCACATCCGGCACCGCGATCTGCTCCTTGCCCCTCGATATCGTCAGGGACACGGAGTTTCCGGGGCGCACCACCTGTCCGTCGGCGAGCTCGATGCCGATGACGTTTCCGGCGGAGATCGTGTCGCTGTAGGTGTCCCGTCCGGGGGTGGCAGTGATGCTGACGTCCTTGAGCTTCTGGGTGGCGTCCGCGCCGCTGAGGA
>Ga0209511_1004118_pt1 | contig 10732 bp, 10 predicted proteins | sample SSSSmetaG_FD_184141 | JGI IMG/M metagenome (GOLD analysis project Ga0209511, IMG submission 184141) | Glacier valley bacterial and archeal communities from Borup Fiord, Nunavut, Canada, to study Microbial Dark Matter (Phase II) - ​SSSS... | ecosystem: Environmental > Aquatic > Freshwater > Ice >... | reverse complement strand
TGGTCAAATCCACTGCCGGCATCGATTCGTACCAAAGATACAAATCATTGAATGTATCAGCGGTAAATTGCACCGACGGATCAACTGATAGAACAGGGTCTGGAGATTTATCTTTCTTACAGCTAAATACAGTGAAAACTAACAGGAATAGTGAGCAATATATTATTTGTTTCATGTGGTAACTAATTTGATGATTTATAGAGGCCTGACAGGTTTATAAAACGAGTCAGGTCTAAAATGTAATTTGCTACAATTTCCGTGCAAAATTAAAAGAAGAATGAACACCTTTTAGGATTCTTTCTGTGGGTAATGAATCCTCACATGATAAATATTGAGCAGTTTTTCAAGAAAAATCTCTTTCAATGATGTGATATCCTTAAAAGTCAGCGGTGCATAGTCGAGTTGTTTGGCTTCTATTTTTTCCTGAAAGATGGTATCGATTAAGCTTTTTAAGCTTTCACTGTCTTTTTTGTCAAGACTTCGCGAAGCGGCTTCGATACTGTCCGCAAGCATTACAACGGCAGTTTCACGCGTTTCTGGAAGTGGCCCGGGATAGGTAAACAGGCTTTCATCGGTTTTATCGTGATTCTTATTGTTCGATTCAATAAAGAAATAACTGGTTTTAGTTGTACCATGATGTGTCTTAATAAAATCGATGATTTGATCCGGAATCTTATGCTTTTGAGCAAGCTCAACACCTCGGCTCACATGTTCCATTATTATTTTCGCACTCTCCTCAAACGAAAGGCTGTCGTGCGGATTATAGCCCAAAACCTGATTTTCCGTGAAATATTGTGGATCAGTGAGTTTTCCAATGTCGTGGTAGAGCGCGCCAGCCCTTACAAGCAGCGGGTTTCCACCGATCTTCAGGATTGCTCCCTCGGCAAGATTGGCAACCTGAAGCGAATGCTGGAATGTTCCGGGTGCCTCTTCTGCCAGTTTGCGCAGTATTTTCTGATTCGAATAGGATAATTCAATCAGTGTAACATCCGAGACAAATCCAAACGATTTTTCAATCAGGAATACAACGAGATAGGTGATCAGCGTAAGGGCAGCATTGATCAGGAACCATTTTATTATTGTCCAGTCAATACTCGCAAAGCTGGCTTCCTGGATCAGTGAAATCCCGATATAGGTAAAAGCGTAAACGAAGAATATAATTAAGGAGGTAAGGATCAATTGATCGCGCCGCTGGAGATTATTCTGACTAATTACGGCAATGCTCCCGGCAGGAATCGAAAGGAGCACAAATTCATAGCCATTTGGGACCATGAAGCCGACGATAAGGGCCGTAATTGTATTCACGAAAATTGCAAGTCGGGCATCGAGAAATGTGCGGATGATCAATGCCAGTGCGGTGAAAGGTACAATGTAAACAGAGATGCTATTTGTAAGTACGATGATCCGGCAGAAAAAAATCATCAGAACCATCATTAACAGCGTAAAAGTGACATCGCGTTTTGACCGGAGTAATTTTCTTCGGATATTGTAGATGAAAAGGAAAAGAGTCAGCAATAACATGCTGATAAATATCATTTTGCCGATAATGATCAGGTAATATTTCGAAAAATCGCCACGACTTTTTTCATAGGTTGACTTAAGAGATTCGATGATGAGATAGGTTTGGGGAGAGATCACATCTCCTTGAGAAACAATCCTTTCGCCTTCCTGAACCACGCCATATGTCGTCGAGAGATTATCCAGAATTTTTTGTTCCTCTCCATTGGTTTTATCCGGATCATACGACAGGTTAACGGCCAGATAGTCTTCAGCATGAAGTTTTTCGATGATTTTATTGAAGTCGGGATCGCTTTTCCGGAGCTGTTCAAGTTTAGCGTTGGCTTCGGAATAGGCTGTTTTCAAAGAATATAGTTGCCCCGTTGGAACTTTTTCTGCCAGATTCTTCTTCACAATCAGCAACTCACTTTTACCGGCAAGGGATGGATAATTGCTCGCCGCTTGTTCCAGAATTCCGGAATTATAAATTTTTTCAAATATGGTAAGTACTTTATTTTTTACAATCCTGGAGTAAAGAATCTCTGTATTCTCTTTGAGTGTGATTTCTTCAATTTTGGATGATAGATTTGCAATTTGTTGTTTATCAACTGAATCAAGATATAAAAAATAGGGCGTTAACGATTTTAGCAGCGAATCGCGCTCTTCATTGATCGTTGCATCCGATTTCATGATGGCAAAGTTGTAGGGGGCAATCAGCGCGGAGTGCATCCATGGCCGCCCTTTTTGAAATTCATAAGGAAACCTTCCTTCCTGAGGCAGAGCAAAATAGAGAATAATTGCCGTAATTATAAATAGTGATGTTAAATAAATAGTGTGCCAGCTTGCTGATTCAAACCACTTTTTCTTTTCCAGATTCATAATTTTCTCTTATCTCAGGTTTAATGCTGAATCAATTAATTCGTATATTTGGAATTAATCAAAAGTAGTAATTTTTTAATGAGATACGGAATCTCCAACCTCAGTATTGTTCCTGTACGGTCAGAACCGCGCGAAAAGAGCGAAATGTGCACTCAAATACTTTTTGGTGAGCACTATACGATAATTGAAGAGAATGCCAAATGGTGCCAGGTAAAGCTTGCATTCGACGGTTACGAAGGGTGGATTGACCGTAAGATGGTCAATGAAATTGACGAACAGGATTTTTTGGAATTGGAAGAGATCCCGCGGATTGTGACGACCGATGTGTTTAATATCGTTCAGCCGGCCGGTGATTACAGTAATTTTTTGATCGTTGCTGGCAGTTCACTGCCCCATTTCGATCAGGGTGCTCATACTTTTAAGATAGGTAAAGTTGCATACAGTATCCAGGGAAACAGTATCGCCTCACCTCCAAATGAAGTGCGTGTCGTAATTATTGAGAATGCACTTAAATATTTTAATGCACCCTATTTGTGGGGCGGACGTTCACCTTTCGGAATCGATTGTTCAGGTTTTTCGCAGATACTGTATAAAATGGCTGGTTTGACAATCCCGCGCGATGCCGTTCAGCAGGCCATGTTGGGGGAGAACCTTACATTTGTAGAGGAAGCTTTACCGGGTGATCTTGCCTTTTTCGACAATGAGGAGGGGGCAATCATTCATGTTGGTATTATTTGGGAAAAGAATAAAATTATTCATTCATCCGGGAAAGTCCGGATCGATAATGTAGATCATTTTGGAATATTCAATATTGATACAGGGCGATATACCCATCAGATGAGGCTGATGCGACGTCTCATCAACGACTGATTAGTGTTTAAGGGTAGTTGAAGCTCCTGTTTTTAAATAGATATAACTGATCACTAACTATCTAAAAATATGGGACATCTCGAAATAATTGGTTACCTTTTCGCAATTGTTATTGTGGTCTATATCGTTGTTCGAAACTCCACCAAGCAAAAAGAATAGTTTTTAGATGATTAACAGACCTGGCGCCTGATTTCAACTGAGTAAAATACACTCCGCTTATCTTTGAATTGCCCGAAATATTGATTATCTTGTTCAAAATATTTTAATAATTATGAGTACTCAGGAACTAAAATATTGTTACAAATATCCGCGTTTGGCAATGACAGTTGATGCCATCATTGTGGCAGAGAATTTCAGTCAGACAATGATTTTGTTAATTCAACGAAAGCATGGTCCGTACGAAGGCGTGTGGGCACTTCCCGGAGGATTTGTTGAGATGGAAGAAACTTTAAAATTTGCCTGTCAGCGCGAACTTTTTGAAGAGACAGGGATAAAAGATGTTGATCTAAGTCAGTTTTTCACCTTCGATGCGGTCGATCGCGATCCGCGTCATCGCACAATCTCGACTGTTTTTTACGGTAGAGTTCCAGAAACTCTTGATGTTAAAGGTGGTGACGATGCTGCCAAAGCCGACTGGTTCCCCATTATTTCATTACCTCCGATGGCTTTCGATCATGCTGAAATCGTCCATAAATTTATTAAAGAGAAGTTATAATCAGGTTGTTGCGTTTTATCAGTTATCGGATGCAGGAACGCAGATGACTTATGGTTTCTGGTCCTTCGCTAAAAAGCAGATCCAAAATACTTAGGTTAGGCACAAATCCCCATTTCTCATTAAAGACCTGTGTATAAGGAGTTGGGGAAAAATGAGGATCGGCTTCTTGCTTTTGATGTTTTGGATGAATGGTGTACCGAAAATCATCCGTAGTTTCCGGAGCTTCCCCCTGCAGGTAATAATCTAAGGTTGGTTTTATATTTACATCGAGATTAATAGCCTGCAGAATAGTATTTTGTATTTCAAGGTTAAAATCGAATAAAAACTTCCATTTTTTATTGTGAAAGAAAGGTGCCAGGTCATCGGCATAATATTCGAAGAAAGGAGAACTATTGTAAGCAGATGATATCCCTCGCCAGTGCATAAGTTGCCAGGGTTGATCATACGAAAGCCGAAGATCCTTGATTGGCCCTTTTGCCCGGGGTCCATCAGCAACGGGTATTGACAATTGTAAGGGTCCGTTGGCTGCAAGGATGATCGTGCGATTCCGATATGATTGTTTTAGGTAACTTTCACAGTATTCGATGTAAATCTGCTGATAATTAACCAGCTTTGTAAAATACTGTATCGGTGCCAGATAGGCGGTGCTTAGTAGAACTTCTGTATTTTGATTGTCCATTAATCGTCGAAAAATTTATGTCCTGGCTCTCCTTCGATGGTCATTCCGTCGTCTGATATCAAATCTCCCGCTTCCTTTCTCTGACCGCCATCTTCCGTCTCATCCTCAAGTTTTTTTATTTTATTAAGGAGCCGTCGGATCTTACTTCTTAACCTTTGTTTATCGATGAAGGCAAAAACTGCAGTTATAGTTACTCCAATCAGGATCGAAATTACCAAAATCAGTGCGAGCGGCACATCTTCAAATTTCATCCATAAGAACTTAACCTGAACTTTAACTGAATTTTGCAATGTGAAAATGGTCATTGCCACACCAAGTATAATTCCTGTCAGTAATCCTCGTTGCATCACAATTTGTTTTAGTTGATTGGTTTTTCTTCGGATTTTATCTTGTTCGGATTTAATTTTACCCTTCCGATTTCGGCAGTGTTGATCTCAACCTTTTCATCATCAGGGGCGTTGTAATCGGTTCTGAAGAAGACATTGTATGCAGCGCCCAATGGCACAATCACTTTTGCTGATTCGAGCGGTGGCATTACAATTTCGCGGATGTCGCAGTAGGCCGAATCTTTCCAAAGAAAATCGGTTACCATATTTATATAAAGGGTATCTTTTGATCCGTTTATCAGCCTCATTTTCCGGAATGATTGTGGTGATGGCTCGGGATAAATACTTACTCCTGTGAATGCTTCACCAACTGCAGAGGCAAACAATACCCCGACTTCCGCAAAATTAATTCCCGTACGGTACTTGCGCATTTCCTTTTGTCTTTCAATACTTTCCTGATCGGTGATGTATGCCGATGTAACGCATGATGAAAGTATTGCAAGTGAAATAAATAATACGATTGATCTGCTGGTTATCTTCATGACGGATTAGATTTCAAATCGGATTGATAAAATAAAAGCCGACATAAACTATGCCGACTTTTACTTCAAAGGGGATTAGTTTTATTTAACACCCATAAAAAAGCGGTTCCACCGGATTTTTGAGAGGAAGCTTTTGTTTTTGTCGAGTGAAAGCCACACAAACGATGCTTTTCCGACAACATGATCTTCCGGCACAAATCCCCAATACCTCGAGTCTGCTGAGTTATAGCGGTTGTCGCCCATCATCCAGAAATAGTCCATTTTAAATGTATAGGTTGAAGCAGGAACACCATTAATATAGATGGCGCCATCTTTAACCTTCAGGTCGTTCTCTTCGTAAACATCGATGATTCTTTTATAGATCGGAAGATTTTCGACTGAAAGATTGATTGTTACCCCTTTCTTGGGTATCCAGATCGGACCGAAGTTGTCAAGATTCCAGGTAAACCTGGGATCGCTTGGGAAGATAGCCGGATCGCTGTTGTCAGAAGGCCAGGTAACTCTCTCTTTCGATTGAATGAATTTTAAACCATCCATCTTTCTTGCCTGTTCCGCCGTAAGCGACATGATGTATCTTGAATCGGAACCTTCAACTTCCGACTGTGTGATATCAAGTTTTTCTAATGTTGAGGCATTGATCGCTGTGCCATTCGTATTGATAAGGTATTTATACTGAATGCCTGGTATTTCTTTCTGTGGTTTCCCGTTCACATAAACCTGACCTTTCACAATCTTCAATGAATCACCTGCAATAGCGACGCAGCGTTTAATATAGTTCTCGCGTTTATCGACAGGACGGTAGATAATATCACCAAAAACTCTTTTGTCACCCCAGATTTTATCGCGACCATATGAACGTACCAGTTCGTAATAACTTCTTTCCTGCATATTGATGGCAACGGTATCGCCTTCAGGAAAATTGAAAACGACCACATCGTCATTTTTAACTTCTCCGAATCCAGCGATCCTTCTGTAAGGATTGTGGATAATTGTTGAGAACGATTTCATCGTTGTCGACATGGGCATTGTGTGATGGACAAATGGAAACGAGATGGGTGTATTGGGCATCTTTGGTCCGTAAGCTGTTTTACTGACAAACAGGTAATCACCTACCATCATCGATTTCTCCATCGAAGAGGTGGGGATTGTATAAGCTTCAATAAAGAACATCCTGATAAAAGTGGCGGCAATAACGGCGAAGATAATGGCATCAACCCATTCAACGACCTTTGTTTGTTTACCATCCGGCGGGTTTTTCTTCTTCCAAAAGGACCAATGGACTTTATCCGTGACGTATATGTCATAAATTACTGCGAGTCCGATCAACCACCAGTAATTGTTTAACCAAATTACCCAAAGCAGGTAAATACCACCAACAAGGCCAAACTTAAACCATTTGCTGTCCAATAACTTATTCATTCTGATTGTATTTATTTTATTAAAACTTCATTAGGTCTGTCATCGATAAAATTCCTTTGCGTCCCTGGCAGAATTCAGCAGCCAGAACGGCTCCGAAAGCAAATCCCTTCCGGCTGTATGCGCTGTGGGTAATTTCGATGAAATCAACATCGGAGTCGTATTTAACCGTATGTATACCAGGAACAACTCCTTCGCGAATGGGATTGATATATAATTCGTTCTCTGATTTAGGATTGTCGATTGTCCAGTTGGTTTTTGTTTCATTGATTGATATAATGTCATTTGCCAACGTGATTGCTGTTCCGCTTGGGGCATCCAATTTCTGCGTATGGTGAACCTCTGTCATCGAAACATCGTATTGCGGGAAATCTTTCATGATCCGGGCAAGATACTTATTCATTTCGAAGAAGATATTGACGCCAAGACTGAAATTTGAAGCGTAGAAAAAACAGCCGTTTTTGTCCGTACATTTTTTATCAACTTCGGCTTTCCGATCGAGCCAGCCCGTGGTGCCACTTACGACAGGTACGCCGGCTTCGAAACAATGCAGGTAGTTATTTACTGCTGTTGCAGGTGAAGTAAATTCGATGGCGACATCTGCTTTGGAGAGGTTTTCAGGTGTAAGTTCCTCTGGATTATTGACATCAATTTTTAGAACGACGGAATGTCCACGTGATAAAGCAATCTGTTCGATCTCTTTTCCCATTTTTCCGTAACCAATCAACGCAATCTTCATATCTCTTTTTTGGGTATATGTATCTGTTTTTTCAAAAGAATTACAAAGATAAGATTAATGATTGAAATCAGCCGATTAATTGTTGACTACAAACTGATGTATCCGGCAAGCGTTTCCATTGCTTTTCGGATTTTTATCTGCTGCAGTTCTTAGCATTAAAACGTGGTTGCCTTCCGCAAGTTCATCGTCCAGCATGATGAGCCATGGCAGGTGTAACTGATTGCTCCATTGCGTATACTGATCGACCAGTTTAAAGTCCGCGCCGTCGATGCTGTATTCAACCATTCCTGCATCAGGACCAGAAGTAACAAACATTCCGATCGCTCTTCCTGTAAATCGCAATATTAATGATGCTCCGGGATTTGTGGCCTCCAATATCGGGAAATTGACAAATCCCGGACGCGTGGAAACGCTATCAATCGGTTTCCATTCTTTTACCAGTTTCCATTCTTTTGTTAGCCGTGCGTTCTCAAGTGGTTCAAAATGACCGTGTATATACGAACATGAATCCAAAGGTTGAGTGGGAAGTAATTTGGGTGCGGCGGCAATGACAGTGGTATCTTTCCATGACGTTTCGAAGAAATGCTGAATTGTTTTCAAATAGAGCGCTTGTCCGAAAGGTGAAGGATGCAGATTCTTGAAATCATCACGCCAGGTGAACTCACCATTGAGAATCCGGTCATTTACTTCCCTGGCAAGGTTGATGGAGGAGATGTTGTAATATTCAGCAACCTTTTCGTGCTGCACAATAACTTCAGGTATTTTGCCATTGTTGTAATCTGTCATCTTATCCTGATCGACAAAGTGAAGCATCACGATATCTATATTTGGATTGGACTTTATAGCTTGATATATAATTCCTTCCATGCCCCTAAGCATTCGTTCGGGTTTGAATCCATTCGTCGCATCGTTCACTGCAGCCTCTTCGAAGAGCAGATCGATCGTTCCTTTCGACAAAACATCGCGCGTAAACCGCATCGCACCTGGCGTTGAACCAGTTGATGGGATTCCCGCGTTGATAAATTCGAATTCAGTTGACGGGAATCGTTTCTTCAGGTAATCGCAGACCATATCCCTCCAACCTGTCATGTAGGTGATCGATCCTCCCAAAAATGCAACCCTCCCTTTTTTCTCTTTTTCGAATTTAAACCGGCAGTTATCCATATTTCCACGAAAGTTGATGGCCATCTTCGATTCATAGGACTGAGGTTTGTCCAGTAATTCTGGCGATGTGTTCGTTAATATAAAGCGGACAATAGGAGCGGGGTCTTTAAGGCTGTGCGGATGGTGACCAATTCCTTCTTTTAGAATTATTTTGAGTTCGCCACCTGCCTCTTTGTACGTTTTTTCGAGTATGTAAGTGTTTTCATCAACCGGAACGACATCATCGGTGGCACCACAAACATGCAGTACCGGAACTTTTGCCTCTGCTAATTTACGTGCATTATAGATGGGCATTCCTTTAAAGTCTTTAACCGTCTCTTCCGTAAGATTATAAAGTTCAAGATGTTGTTTCCAGTCGGGTGCAGAACCGATTCCTTTGCCTTTGCCGCCCGGCCAGCTCTTCAAATCACAAACAGGGGCATCTGCATAGATACAGGCGACTTTCTCCACATTTTCAGAACCCCAATTGTAAATATAAAGACCACCACGGCTCATTCCTTCCAAAACAGTTTTCGGATTGAGCTGGTATTCTTTGATCAGGTAATCGTAAAAACGGTTCCATAACGCAACGGCTTCCGGATTCGCGCACAGATCAGCCGCGTCGATATAGACTACATGAAACCCTTTTTCGAGTAAAGCAATTTCAGCCTGTGGTTCATGTCCCCAGAAGCGTGCTCTCCAGATCCAATGCCTTCCATGTTCCGCCTCTTTTGGAAAAACAACCTTCGCATCACGCCCTTCGAACTTAAAATCGAGGCCTTTAAATCCGTGATAATCGGTTTCCTGCGCCTTGCCCTGAAATGAACATCCAATTATAAAGGCAATCAGGAGTATCGTTTTCGCCAATTGGTTCGTGATGTGTGACATGTTAAATTCTTTGTATGATCTTATTTGAAAAGTTTATCCAAACCGAATTTTTTAATGGCATCCTGGATTGTGGAACCTGCCTTTTTCTTAAATTCGGTTTCAACTAATGTCTTTGCTGCGGAGAGATCGACTTTAACATCCGGCTTGTCGAATGTTCCGCCAATATTGACCCCGATTGGATACTTCGCAATGTTTTCGGCTCCCGGAACGAAACCAACGTATTTGGTCACTTCTTCGCTGACATCTTCCTTATTCACTTTAAAATCGATCCGGTAGTCGATATTCTTTGATACCGATTGTTTTCCAGACATTGTAACATCCTGTCCTGCTATTTTAGTACTAAAAGGTGCGATCTCCAGGCCTCCGTCGACTACTTTAAAGTTCGTGGTGAAATCGTTCACTTTCACTTGTTTGAACAGATCTTTTTTGAAGTACTTCCCAATCTCATTAAATAAGGACGCTTCCACCAGTTCAAGGTTTTTGGTTGATAATAATCCCCCGCCCATCAGTGTTGAGAAGATAGGCGCATAACCGTTCCCCAATTTACCTTTCAGGTTAATTCCTGTACTGAATGCGCCAGTGCTTTCTTGTGCAATCGGAAGGAAATGACGGATTGTGCTCAGTGATTGATAAGCTGTTGGAAGATCGAAATCCTTAATATCCATCTTAAGATCGAAATCGGGAGTCACATCTTTGGGCGTATTATAGGCTCCGGAAACAAGGACTTTTCCACTCAGCATATTCATATTCAATCCATCAAGCAGCACCTTACGTTCTTTGATGATTACCTTACCTGTAATCCCGGTAATAGACATTTTATCGTAAAGCGCTTTATTAACAGATGCGTCTACGGTGAAATTAATATTTTCGGGAACTTCAAAAGGTTTGCCGGCTGCAACTGTATCCTTTGCAGTGGCTTTTGGCATTAGTTGATTGATGTTTAAATATTTTGAATTCAAGGTCATATTACCGTTTAATACCCCTTTTTTCAGGATATAGGCCCAGTAATTGGTAATGGAACCACTTGCTGCAAAATCG
>Ga0209511_1004114_pt1 | contig 10736 bp, 8 predicted proteins | sample SSSSmetaG_FD_184141 | JGI IMG/M metagenome (GOLD analysis project Ga0209511, IMG submission 184141) | Glacier valley bacterial and archeal communities from Borup Fiord, Nunavut, Canada, to study Microbial Dark Matter (Phase II) - ​SSSS... | ecosystem: Environmental > Aquatic > Freshwater > Ice >... | reverse complement strand
CATTAGAGCAGCACTAAGCCGTAAAATTGCCATGGATCGTGGCGCAGTATTTGATCGTCATGAGCCGGTGAAACAGCTGGCACAACATCTGTTACGGTTGTTTGAAACTGGTTCACAATAGCAACATCAGAAAGCGCGGCTGACCAATTCCTTGGAAAGCCGCGCCAGTGCTAGCGTTTGAGACAATATGAGCGCAAATTGCGCGATTAAAAATTCGCCTTGAATTGCGCGCCCACAAAGCGCGGTTCGTTTATAAAACCGGTCAAATTATTGAAGTCGATACCGCCGACAACTCGAATTTGATTGGTGATATTGCGGCCATACACTGCGAATTCATATTTATCGCCGCTCCATTTATAGCCCAGTCGCAATCCACCTTCAGTTAAGCCCTTGCCCGTGTATTCGCGGGCTTGGTACAAGAAGAAGTTGATCTTGCTGCGATAGGCCCAGTCGGTAAACACGAAAAATTCGCCATCGGCGACCGGCACGGAATAGCGCAGCGTGAAATTAGCCACGTATTTAGGTGCCTGCGGCAGCGGATTGCCGTCAATCGAAACGATGGCCGCGCTAAAAGGCCCTGCCGGTACCACCACCGGATCGGTTACCGTGCAGCCCGAGCCACATGCCTGCGTTCGCAAATTCGGGTCGCGAATTTTGGTGTCGTTAATACTGCCACCCACGCTCATCCGCAGGCTGTCAGTGAGATAGCCTTCAAGATCCAGCTCTACGCCGCTACCTTTGGTTTTAGCCGCATTTAGCAGTCGGTTAAAATTGGCAACACCGCCTACAGCGGTCAATTGCTGATCCTTTACCTCATACGAGAACACATTGAAAGAAATGCGCGCCCGTTTATCAAACAGGTCAGATTTGATACCCGCCTCTGTGGAAATAACTTTTTCCGAATTTGCAATGGAAAGCGAATCGCCGAATAGCAGGCGACCCTGGATCGCGGGTGCGCGAAAGCCTTTTGCCACACGCGCATACAGATTGGTTTCGCTCGATAGCTTGAATGTGCCAGACACATCCCAGCTAACGTCGGATGCGGACGTATTGGTCGTGAGCTGACCGATAAAGGTCGGCGAAAACGGCGGCGCTTGCAAGCGATTAGCCACAAAATCTTTTTTGTCGTTGGTGTAGCGCAAACCGGCACGTAAGCTCAGCGCATCCGTCGCCGCGATATTCACCGAACCAAACGCTGCGTAAGCCTTATTTTTTTGACTTTGGTTGGCATAGCCGTTTTGTGGATTGCCGGGCGACAGCGAATCATAGTTGAAGCTGTCGATGTTAATATCTTCATTGAAATAATAAAGACCCGCCAGCCATTTAAGATTGCTTTGCCCGGTGGATTCTAGGCGCAACTCTTGGGTAAATTGCTTATGCTTGGGCAGGCCATCGGCGGACTCGGCGGCGAATGGGATAACACCCGGGCCGCTCAAGCCAGCCGGTAAAAATACCGCACCAAAGCCACCGTCGATATCGCCACGGGAAAACGACTTCACGGTTTCATAACCGGTGATGGAATTGAGCGTCATGCCGTCCAGCTGCCACTTAAGCCGAACGCTGCCACCCGTGTTTTTGACATCTTGAGAATTGACACCGTCGATAGAAATACGTGCTGGATCAAAGCCCGGAACAATATTGTTGCTGCCGGGTTGAATAATGTTGGCGCGAAACACGCGAGCGGAACCGTTCAGGTCGCGGTGATGAACGTTAAGGAGTGCGCTGAAGCTGGCCGAAGGCTGATAGAGGGCCTGTAAGCGTGCAGCGGTATCGCGATAACCTTCGAGGTCGCGTGTGGGTCCGCTGCCGTTGGAATTGTGAACCCAGTCGTCGCGATTCTGCGTTTGAATCGATAGCCGGAGCGCAAGTTCTTTCGACGCGGCAACGTTGATTGCGCCTTCCAGATTGCTACTGCTAAAGCGACCATAACCAATATTTGCATAACCTTCGTTGGCAAATTTTGGCTTGACTGAATCAAACTTCACCACGCCTGCGGGTGAGTTGCGGCCGAAGAGCGTGCCCTGCGGGCCCCGCAACACTTCGATCTGCTCGATATCAAAAACCGGGAAGCCTTTGAGAATGGGATTTTCCTGAACGACATCATCGTAAACCAACGATACCGGCTGGGATGCATTCAAATCGAAATCACTATTGCCCAGACCGCGAATATAAAAGCGCGGGAAGGCGCGCCCAAACGATGATTCGATATTCAAACTCGGCACGCGCGCAGCCAGCATGCGGATGTCTTGTCCACCAGAGTTAATGATGTCAAGGCTCTCACCTCGAATCGCCGAAATTGAGCTCGGTACGTCCTTGATGTTTTTCACTTCTCGCTCGGCCGTCACGGTAACGGTCTCAAGCTTGCCGATTTCGGCGGCAGGTTTTGCTGGTTCAGCGGGTGTGGTTTGCTGGGCTGACACTTGGGCGGTGGGTATTCCAGCCGCCAGCATCATGCCGAAAATAAACGAGCGCGAAGTCCTCGTTGTCCGACTTGGGGAGCGTGATGCGAGGTGTTGCCCCAGATTTTCGGTTGCGCGTGACGCTTTTGCCTTGAAGGTATCACTGTCCATTTTTGAGCCCCTGAGTTGTTGTCGTTGTTAGTGTTATGAGTTTATTACGAAAGTGAAATTATCGACAAGTATTGCGGCGGTTTGCAATGCTTTTGTTGCAGAATCGATACGAACGGATGGTTACCAACCAAGCGGCTCGGGTTAGGACTAAGCCAGAACTAAATCAGCATTAATCCAGCCCTAAAGTGAGTAAGCCGCAGGGCAAGCCGCCGGGAGAACTGCGAAGCTGGCCTGTGTGGTTTAATCAAATACTAATTTCATAAACTGTTGAACTTCATGGCGAAGGCAAATATGACAATTCCGTATCGACTTGCTGCTGTTTTATGTTTATTGGTTTCCATGGTGCTGTTAATGGCAGGCAACGCATCCGCGCAGAAACTTACCCTGCCCGCGAAGTCAGCGCTTAGTTACACCGATTTGCTCAAAGCCTCCAGCGCCGCTGACTGGAGGCCGATCGACAACGACAACACACTTTATCTTGAACTCAATTCTGGTCGCGTAGTAATTGAGCTGGCCCCGCAATTCTCACCGTTGCATGCTGCAAATATCAAGGCGCTGGTTCGCGAAGGCTATTTCGACGGGCTGGTTTTTATGCGCAGCCAAGAAAACTATGTGGTGCAGTGGGGTGATCCAACCGAAAAGAAAACGCCGCTGAAGGCCAAGAAAAATTTGCCGCCTGAGTTCTTGGTGGCGATCAAAAAGGACATCCCGTTTACACGCTTGCCTGATGTGGATGGCTATGCGAAGCAGGCGGGCTTTTCAAACGGTTTCCATTCAGCGCGTGATCCCAAGAGTGCCACCACGTGGCTGACTCACTGCACTGGCGCGGTGGGGGTCGGACGCGACAACGACGTGGGTAGTGGGGGCGGCACCGAACTCTATGTGGTCACCGGCCACGCGCCTCGGCAGCTGGATCGCAACATCACACTGGTAGGACGTGTGGTTCAGGGGATGTCGTTATTGACCGTGTTGCCGCGCGGTACCGGACCGCTTGGCTTTTATGAAAAACCTGAACAATATGTACCCATCAAGTCGATGCGTGTGGCCGCGGATGTGCCCGAGGCAGAGCGCACGGCGCTCGAAATTATTCGTACCGATACGCCCGCTTTTACGGCGATGGTGGAAGCCTTGCGCAACCGTGGCGGTGAATGGTACAAGGTGCCGGCGGGGCATATTGATTTGTGCAACGTGCCGCTGGCCGTGAGGACGCGCACGCCTTGATTTTTAATTTTTAACATAGCAAACGGGAATCAAAATGTCATGTCGATGTCCTACAAATACTTGTTGTCTGAGGCGGGTTGAAGGAGGTTTTAGGCGAATCGTAAGTAAATAAGGTCATCTCAAAAATACTTACATGGCACGATTGTCATGCGGTGCTTAGCCAAATTCAAAGAAAGGATTTTCTTCAAAGTTTTATGGCAGAAATATGATGATTGTGGAAGATATGATCACCTGAGATCATGCAGGGCGTTGTGTTGTTTGGAATATTCTGGGAGATGTGCTGTGAACGCGATAAAAAAAGCTGCCAAATATATTTACAAGAATTCAGACGCACCGGGTGCGCGCGTGCTGACCAATCTGGCGAGAGCCATCGAAACCAACGAGCCCTACGCTCTCGCGCCATTGTTTGATCTAAACCAGGAAGAATTTCAGCTGGCACTGGGGATGATTAAAGATTGGCGTGTAGACCGTCACTATCTGTCCAAGCTTCGCATGCTCGAACTCGGTGAGATGGAAACGCTGGGATTGTCTGAACCTGATTAACCGAAGCTGAAATTGCGCCAACACGGGCGCGAGCAAATAAGCACCGGTCGCGCCGGTTTTTATTTTTTGCGGCCCAATGATGGATGATGGTTATCAACGGCATCGTGATGGGGTGGAGGGGTTTACCAAAACGGACACCATGGTCTGGTTGATGTGCAGCAGCGGGTCGTGCAACACCGCGCTTGACCGGCCTGCTCTATGTGTTGTCCACACAGAACAAACAGGTTGGTTTTGTATGTGTCGGCAACTTCGTGCGTTGCTGGGTTGGGCGATCACTGACATCGCTACCTTGGCAAAAATCCTACAAATGCCGTTGCGGATAGGTCACTTTTCCTACGCAAAGCACCGCGATTATTTAATGCAGTTGTGCGACGCTTGCGGATGTGCTTGAGTCAACGCACATCTGGGTTTTAGGTAATAGTAATGAGAAATTCCGCCATAGGCCACGGCAAAAAATCACCGCTGATATGAAACCAAATAATTTCCCATAAAATGGACGCATGCGTGGCATCGATCAAGTACTGGATATGGCTCAGGCGGGCACCAATTTTGCACGGTGACCTTTGCTGATTTTGCGTTAATCTATTTTTGCGCTTACCCCTACGGCGAAATTTAATTCAACATTAAAACGCAAGTGCTGGCGCGCATTTCGGGCAAGAAATGGTCGGAACATTGCACTAATGAAGGGCCTAACATTGTTTTTCATGCAACACTGCGGAAATCAAAAATCACTTACGGTATGCTTTTCTACAAGGGAAATGGTGTGAACGTGCAACGTTTTGCGAGCGACTTGCTGAGCCTTTCGAAGCAGGCAATTACCGCGTGGCTCGATGACGCCGCACCCAGCATGGGTGCAGCACTTTCTTACTACACTATTTTCTCGTTAGCGCCGCTGTTGTTAATCGTAATGTCGGTTGCGGGATTTGTATTCGGCGCAGAAGCCGCAAGGGGAGAGCTGTTTGGACAGCTGCGCGGCCTGATGGGGGCGGATGCTGCGCAATCCGTTCAAACGCTATTGGCGTCATTGGATAAGCCCGTACAGGGCGTTGGCGCGAGCGTGGTCGGCGTGGCGTTGTTGGTGATTGGTGCAACAAGCGTATTTGGTGAATTGCAAAACTCGCTGGATCGGATATGGCGCGCGCCGTTGCGAAAGAAAAATTCGGGTCTATGGAACCTGCTGCGCGAAAGACTGCTTTCCATCGGCATGATTTTTGGGCTTGCGTTTTTATTGATGGTGTCGTTGCTCGCGGGCGCATTTGTGAGTGCACTCGGCAAGTGGTGGGCGCCGATTTTTGGCGGTTGGGAAATCGTTGCGCAGATTGCAAACGCGGCAGTCGGATTTATTCTGTCGACGCTGGTATTTGCAATGATTTATAAACTCATGCCGCGTGCGCAGGTGCGTTGGCGTGACGTGTGGATCGGCGCCATTGTGACATCGGCTCTTTTTACGATGGGTAAATTTTTGATCGGGTTATACATCGGCAAAAGCGCTGTTGCATCCGGTTTTGGAGCGGCTGGCTCGATTGCAGTAATTCTGGTTTGGGTTTATTACTCGGCGCAAATTTTCTTGATCGGCGCGGAGTTTACCTGGGTGTACGCGCAGAAATTTGGTTCGATGCGCGATTCGCCGCATCGCACCGTCACAAATTCCGAGCTGCAACGTGGTTAGCGCAAAAAGCTTTCGTCAAGCCGTAGGCGGCGCGTCCTGATGGAAGACGGTCTCTGGTTAACATTAGGCGGGGCGCTACTTTTGGCGATGAGCCTTGGTAGCTCTTACCTCTCGCGCCTGCCGTTCAGCAGCGCAATGCTCTACTTAACGATCGGTGCCGCACTAAGTCCATGGTGGCTGGCGGTCACGGCCGTAAATGCAGAAATGCATTCGACGGCACTTGAAAGCCTAGCCGAAATGGTTGTGCTTATTTCGCTGTTTACGTCGGGATTAAAACTCTCTCCCGGGCTCCGCGACCGTCGATGGATGCCATCTCTTCGACTTGCGGTGGTGTCGATGTTAATAACGGTCGCGCTGGTCGTAGTGGCTGGTGTGACATTGCTGGGGCTATCTCTCGGTGCCGCCATTCTTTTGGGAGGCATTCTCGCGCCGACCGATCCGGTGCTGGCATCAGAGGTGCAGGTTGCCGAGCCCACCGATCGTGATCAACTACGTTTTGCGTTGACCGCAGAAGGCGGGCTTAATGACGGCACCGCATTTCCCATTGTTATGCTGGGTTTGGGGCTGATGGGCCTGCACGAGATCGGCGCGATGGGTTGGCGCTGGCTCGCGATTGATGTTTTGTGGGCCGTGCCTGCGGGGATTTTTATAGGTGCCGCCCTGGGCACGGGCGTGGGCAAACTGGTGCTGTATATTCGCCGCACCCATAAAGAAGCGGTCGGCCTCGATAATTTTTTGGCGGTGGGCTTAATTGCTGCGGCCTACGGCGCCGCGCTAATGCTGCACGCTTACGGATTTCTAGCCGTATTTGCCGCGGGCGCCGCATTAAGACGAGTGGAACAAATCCAAACTGCCGCGAGCGCGTTGGTGCCAAACCCAGGTCCAGCTCCAACGCAATCTAATATCGCCACGCTCGAAATTGAGAACGGCCCGTCGATTAGCGATCGCGGGATTCTCGATTCTGCGCATAAAGAAGAGCTCGCGACTGATGCAAAACATGCGTCTGCTTACATGGCTCACGCGGTGTTAAGTTTTAACGAGCAATTGGAACGAATCGGTGAAGTGATTGTAGTCATCGTAATTGGCATGTTGCTGTGGAGCGTGGACTGGCGCGACGTGTCTTGGATATTTGTCGGCCTGATGTTTTTGGTGTTTCGGCCTATCGCCGTCGCGCTGGGGTTGGCGGGCTCACGTATGTCAAAAAATCAGAAGCTATTGATTGGCTGGTTTGGTATTCGCGGTGTCGGCTCACTCTTTTATTTGATGTATGCCATTAACCAAGATCTACCAGCAGCCGTAGCCAACACACTCGTCGCCACCACACTCTCGGTGGTCGCGGCATCGATCGTGCTGCACGGCGTGTCGGTAACCGGGCTGATGGATCGCTACCGCGCGCGCCAAGCTGGCAGGGCGCGGGTTAAGTAAGCGTCGCTAGGCAAACGTAATGGGGCTTGATTTTGTCCGCTGCATCGCTGCTGCAATTTCGCCTAGGTCGGCATCAAAATCAAAGCTTCCAAAAGGTTTAATTGGTGAGCCGCAACTGGCGTTTAGTTTGTTGACGTCCAGTGGCAAATGTTCGCTAGACCACAGCGCTAGGCATTGACTCGCACGCGCGCAGCAGATTTCTCACATATTCGTTGACGAACAGTATTTTGAGATCTGCTGTTCGCATTATTGCCGCCTTACCCATGGCGCGTCCGTTTATATCTCGCTTATTAATGTCGCCAAGCAGGAGCGTGATATCGAGATGTTGATTCACACGTACCCTAACACGCGGGTGGTGCATTCGACTAAAACCTATTCGCTGGCATCCGCGCAAGCCTCGTGCGAAAACGCAAAAACGCTCACAAAGATCCGGCGGTTTTCCTACAGCATGGGGAAAGTCAGTTTGTCATCATCAATGTAATGCCAACGGTGATTGGCAGCCCCACGTCGGAAGTTTAGAAGTTACCCAATTAATGGAGAAATTAATCATGCAGCAATCTGACAAAAACTACGATAGCCCCGCGCCGGATAATGTTCCTCAAACCCGTCGTCCCACTCGCGCTGAACAGCCGCCACGAGGGACGGATGGTTTGCCCGATGACAAGAACGATATGCCACCCGCACCGGATGTGATTGTTTCTGATCGCGGCCCTGATAGCGACGGCGACAATGATGATGAAATCGACAATGATGTGACCTCGCCGAACAACCCTGGCGCGAGTAATGATCACGTATCGAACGACCGCATGCCACCCCGTCCGCGTGCCTAACCAGAAACTGACGGCCTGGAATGATGGAAAGCTAAGTTGAAACTCTAGCGCTGGCGGGCGTTTACAGGCAATTATGGCTGTAGTGGCACGCTAGCGATAGAGCTTGTATTGGTTAAATAGTATCCGCTGCTTCTTATTCGCTAGTTCGTATCCTCCAGCGCGCTAATTTAATGCCGCCATCAGAGCTGAATCACATCCTGCTGCGCTTATCCACGGCACGCCGATAACGCGATACGGCAAATTTTGCTGCAGATATTTGCGCAATATTTTGTAGATGTCGGCGTCGAATTCGATCACAGCTGTATTGCCGATCAATTCAGCAAGCGACGCTTCGTCACATGCGCTGCCGCGATAAAGCCAGTGATAAAAAATATGAACGCGTTCCCATTGGTGTTTAGGATGAATTTCTTTAATGGCGATTAAACCCGGCGCATTCCAGTCCTGAAATTTGTATGCCGTCAAAGCTTCGACCAAGCGAATGTTGTGTTGAAACAGGCTTTCCTTTCCTGCGCAAAACCCTGCGCATTGCTTTAACTGATACGAAAAACATGGGCCGGTAATTTTTTTTGTGCTCATCGCGCTCAAACATAAAAGATGTTCGGCCGCTGCCGAAGCCAACACCGCCTTTGCCTGCGCCTTGGTCGAAAACGGACCATAAATACTTTTAGTAGCGGCGAAATCAATGCTCTCGACTTTCACGATTTCCAGTGGTTGCCCAAGCTCAACCAGACGAATAAAAGCCAGATCGCGATTGCGCCGCAGTTTGTGGTTACGAAGCGGCATCTGTGTTTTGATCAACACCGCCTCGCGCAATAGCGCGCCCACTTCGCCACAAGTTTCCTCGTATTCGATCCGCACGATTTCAACCGAGAGCCGCTGGTCGTTCGCGCTGCGATGATCGCTCGAAAAATGGGCGCGCACCCGGCTGCGAATATCTTTGGCTTTACCAATATAAATCGGCGTGTTGCTCACGCCATAGAACGTGTAAACACCGGGACCTTCCGGCAAATTGTCCAATGCTCCCGGCGGTAACTGTGGCGGCAAGCTCGGCATTTTCATCAATACTTTTGCGGCAAGCGCGAGTACCTCTGGCTCGTGTTGGCGGGCGGCGGTCTGGATGAATTGCCACGCCGCACGTGCATCACCGAGCGCGCGATGCCGACCGGCCGTGGGCAGGTGATGCCGATCGCGCAATGCATTCAGTGAATGCGATGCGGCATCGGGATACAAGCGGCGCGACAGTCTTACCGTGCACAGCACCTCGGCGGTGAATGGCATGTCGATTCGTCGAAATTCATTCTTGATAAAACCATAATCAAATCGCGCGTTGTGCGCGACAAATACATGATCATGCAACCGTCGGTGGACTTCATGTGCGATTTCGTGAAACTTTGGCGCAGCCCGCACCATCGCGTTGGTAATACCGGTCAACGCTTGAATCTCGACTGGCACTGAGCATTCCGGATTCACCAGACTTGACCACTCCTCGACCAGCTCGCCATCAATCACGCGAAGAATCGCGATCTCGGTAATGCGATCGGCCGTCGCCGTCATGCCGGTGGTTTCGGTGTCGATAATCGCCAATGGATAGTTGAACATTGCCTTGATGTAAATTTAAAAATATCGGATGGGGCGTCCAGCACAGCGATGCACCTGCGGCGACGACACTACCGCCACAAATATGAAGGGACTGTTATTTTATACAGTGCGCCAAAAGCTAACTATTTTCAACATTTATTTTGCGGATAGCAAAAGCCGCACCGTTTTTAAGCGCGTTACCGTACAGACGCTTCGCAGCGTGTGTTCAAAAATCATGGGTGTTGATATTTGTTTGCCAGTTGTTCGCCTCAAATTGCGGCCATCAGTAACTTCCTAAACGTATTAGCGCGGGCATCGTACGTCGCTTGTCAGCGAAATCATTAATCGCAATATGGCCTTCTCGACTTCAAAGGAAACGACATGTCCGCAAAACCTGCGTCACTTGAACCCACAGAATTCGGGCACATCTCCCGTCGCAGCATGCTGAAGGCGAGTGCTGCGCTGGCGAGTGTGCCAATAACCAACCTTGCAGGCGCTCAATCGCTTGACGCTGACACACCCCGTACGTCTGCCGCAGTCACCGCAGCCCCGGACCGGATCGACATGATATTGCAAGTCAACGGGCGCGCGTACCCCTTGAGCGTGGACGCGCGCACCTCGGTGCTCGATGCGCTGCGTGAAAATCTCGGCCTGAAAGGCACCAAGAAGGGATGTGATCACGGCCAGTGCGGCGCGTGTACGGTCTTGATTGATGGTCGGCGAATCAATTCGTGTTTGACGCTTGCGGTGATGCACGATGGTCAGCAAATTACCACCATTGAAGGCTTGGCGAAGGGTGAAGAACTACACCCGATGCAGGCCGCGTTTTTGAAACACGACGGCTTTCAATGTGGCTATTGCACGCCGGGTCAGATTTGCTCGTCAATTGGAATGCTTGCG
>Ga0209511_1004112_pt1 | contig 10737 bp, 7 predicted proteins | sample SSSSmetaG_FD_184141 | JGI IMG/M metagenome (GOLD analysis project Ga0209511, IMG submission 184141) | Glacier valley bacterial and archeal communities from Borup Fiord, Nunavut, Canada, to study Microbial Dark Matter (Phase II) - ​SSSS... | ecosystem: Environmental > Aquatic > Freshwater > Ice >... | reverse complement strand
ACATACTTTACAATTTATTTATCTGTACTTATTACCTTATTGTATTTCAAACGTTTTATGTTGCCAACTATCGAACACTAATTAGAAAACACCCTTTTCGAATGCAGCGATTAAAACACCCGATATACTTACACCCGAGGAATGAAGCGGCAGATTTCCTCTTTCAAACCAACCTGCCTCTTTAATTTCAGCTTCCTCAATGACGATTTGCTGCGTATCGTCGGCTTCGGCAGTAAAACCAAGCATGACAGATGCAGAGAAGGGCAACGGCTGACTCTTAAAATACTTCAGGTTCTTAATATCCAATCCAACTTCTTCCTTTACTTCCCTTGCAACCGTTTCTTCGATTGATTCTCCAATATCGACATAACCGGCAATGAGAGAATAGAAATCTCCTTTGTAGTGTTTCCCTTTGGCCAGCAATATCTTGTTGTTGCATGTGATGGCGACAATTATCGCAGGTGATATTTTGGGATAATTAACCAGGCTACATTTGGGACAAACACTTGCCCGCTCTTCCTTTTTAAATGCTGTTTTGGTACCGCATCTTCCGCAATATTGATTATTCGTATACCAGGTCATTAACTGATGACCTACAGATCCCAGCCATGCCAGCTCCTTGTTTTTCAGGTTTCGTAAAATAAAGATATCATGAAACTCAAAAGAATCATGATTCACCTGTGATTCTGCGATCCCAAAACAATGATTGGAATTGATGGAGAACAAATATACCGGAGCTTCGATGCTTTCAATAAAATCACTTTTCCGGGGGATTTCATAATCTTCTCCCGATTTCTTTAATAATACTTCGTTGTCCCTGTAGCACAACAAATAGTCATCATCAACAATTTCGTTATAATTAAAATACTTGTTATCGAAGAGACTTGGACTTATTTCATGTAACATCAATTCTATTTTTAATATTCCTGTTCTGAATGATCAACCATCACCAAAGGTTGGCTGATGCAAACGTAAAAATAGCTCTTATATTATTAACGAATCCGATATTACCTGCAAATTGTTTTTTCATATGCTGTCCCCGATGCTCTTTATTTGATGTGGCTAAAGCCGCTTTTGCTTTGATTCAGTTCTCAGTCCGCTAAAGCAGACTGCAATAGATGCCTCCTCACATTTATCCATTGCAGTTGCCTTTAAGCAAAAGGAAAAGAATTTTTCAATTGATATTGCTTTAGCATCATTAGTCGGATTGCAAATCTCATCCCTGAATGGAGCGGATTACAATTGAGAATCAGCATTAGCTAAATCTGTACCACCAATATTTATATTGTGTAGCACAAAAAATCGCTCAATCTACTAATCGTTATATATTTGGCTCCAGTACCCTTATATAATATTTCAAAATAAGGCCAATTCAAAATAATGTACTTTTTAAGTTCATTTGCATCAAATTGTGTTTTTGTTTTAATAAAAATCAAACAATCAGAAAGTACATATTTTTCATTCTTTTTTAATGTACAGACTTTTGAAGGATTTGGATTTCCTACTCTATGAATTATAACACCAGGTCCACTAATTATAGGGTTTTTATTATTAACTTTATGTATTACATCAACTATTTGATTATTTCGTAAATTTGTAGAGTGTATTAATTGTTTAGTAGAATTAGAATCAATTATTAACTCATTCATACTTAACTGTCCTCTAATTATTTTTTCTATTTTTACTTTTAATTCAAATGGTTTTCTTGTTTCCTCTTTTTTCTTTTTACTAAAATCGTTTAAGGAAACTATTACTATATTTGGCGGATAACAGTTTTTAAAGTATTGTTTATCACGTTCTTCTATGATAGTAAGGTTGTATTTTTCTTCTAAATTATTCCAAATCTTTAAATCCTTTTGTGAATATGCAACACTTATCGGCAGAATAGCATAAATAATCCCATTTGGAGTTAAATATTTTATTGATTCCAATAAAAATTGCATAGCTGTACTTACATTGTAATTAACATCTTCAAAACTGGCTTTATGAATAGTACTACCCTTACAAGTAAAAGGTGGGTTTAGAAGAATCAAATCAAATCTTTTGTCTTTTAGTATTTTACAACTTTTTCTGGATTTTTCATTAATAAAATCACAATATTCAACATTCCAATCGGGATGCATTTCTTTAAGAAAGAGTATTGCCTCACTTGAAATATCAGTGCCATATACATCAATATTTTTCCATCTAGATTGAGCAGATCTTAATAATTCACCACCACCTACACAAAAATCAGCAACAGAGTTTATTTTCTTTTTATCAATGTGGCTTATTAAAATTTCAGCTAATGAAGTTGATGTGTAAAATGAATCTTTCAAAACTATATCTCTTTAAATAATTTTGTCACACAACATTCAACTAGTAATCCAACTCCACTTGTTCTGATCGACTTTCGTTTAGGATTATCGTAAACTAATTCCACATCATTTGGATGCTTAATGGCAAATAGCATAGCACCAATTGCATGAGGTTTAGTTCCAACAGGAGCTAATTTAATTTTTGATTTCCCAGACTTTTGATAAATTTTTGTCAACAACTGATAAACTTCAACCAATGAATTTGCTGCAGCAAACTTAATATTCTCATATGATCTAGTCGATTTTAAAGATTGTCTATTACCCCAATAAGCAACAAAAGGATATTCAATTCTGTAACCAGGTACACCAATGATAGGTATAATATTATCGTAAGCCGGTTGTACATTATCAATGAGGTACGTAAATCTACCACCTTCAAATCCTAAAAGAGCAATAAATTTAAAATCAAGGTCATCTGGGATGATATTTGCAAATCCAGGAAGTGGTTCAATACCATTTATTTCTTCTGATAAATCATTAAAAACACCTTCTGCTTTAAACTGTTGTATTTTGTATGATTTTGGCTCAAGATAGATTATATGCACTTCAAAATCAATGCCATCCTCATTTATTAGTTTCATTACATTATTCAGCAAAGCTGCAGTAATTCTATTATTTAAACCAGACACATCTATGTATATTACTGATTTAATATTAGATAGAAATATTTTCTTAATACTACTAGAGTCTCTTAGATTAATTCTATTTTCTATATCATCATCAATAGAAATATAATCCTTTACATCTTCCAATTGTGAAATCTTGACAAATTCAATATCTGAAAAAGCTCTAGATCGTAATGAATCTACTGTATGACTCCTACTTTCGGTTGAGTATCCATATAAATATTTACTGTCTGATGATGGTGAAAAGTCATCAATATTCGTAAAAATATTTGAGTATTTGTAATCAATATTAATCATTGTAATAATCTTCAAATAGTGATAACTGACTAGGCAATTCATTAATTTCTGATTCTATGATATTGCTCTTTGCTAAAATAGCTTTTATATATTTTTTAGGTTCATTTATTACTCCTAAAAGCTCAGAATCAGTTATACTCATATTTCTTTTTCTGCGATAACTAAATACAAAATATGGAGCAAATATTGGATGAATGGCATAGATATAATCTCTTGTGGTATTCTGGTCACTTAATTTATTGCCAGGCATTCTAATAAGAGCTAAATTCATTACAGCTGCATTAAGTATCTCATCACATTCATTTGAAGTGCTTCCTGATATACTAAACTGCACTAATTCTGGCCGACTTTTTACTTGTTCACATGCTAATACATTAAAGATCCTACCGAAACCTAACAGTAATTTTGTTAGTTGAGCTCCATTTTTCCAAAGACCTTCAAGTTCCATTAGATTTTTTAATCCAATATCTTGAGCTGCAATTGTCTGATCCTCAAAACTCACTGGACTTTGTAAATCAGAACCGCCACTTATGTGCTTTTCATATGCACGATAAACTAATTCCATTAAATACCGAATATTCCCATTTGCCAATTTAATATATGTATTCCAACCAGAATAGTATTTCTGAATACCTACCATACCTCTTCCTTTTCTTATTTTAAAGAGCATTTCATATTTATAGGAATTGTATCTTATATCCCATGTCCTTTTATTTTTCAAATAATCTTCAATCATATCAATACAATTAACAGAATGTACTGATGCCCAATAAAATATAAAATAGATATACAAAGCAGGTAAATCTTCAATTATCAATCGACTCGATTTTGGTAATTTTAAGTATGCTTTATAGAATTCCGTGTCTTTAACTTTAAGCTTTATTGCTTCATCTTCATACGCAAGATTTACCAATGATTCCTCTATTGTAAACTCATCACTTTTTTCTTTTATTAACTGTTGAATCCTAGGCTGACATACTCTTTTTGCAAAATCAGAAAAGTCCGATTCTTCAGTTAGTTTTTGTTCAATATTGACAAGTACATAATCTGCAGGGTCATGTAGTAATTCGTCGGTATTTAAAGTATGTTTAATTCTCCAACCAAGCTCTCTTACCCCAATTTTAAATGTATAAAATTCTGTATTATGTTTTATTAACGTATTGATTAATTGTTGTTGATTATCTTCCAAATTTTCATATTCATCGATAAGAATATAAAACATTTTATTATTGAACTGATCTAAGCCTATAGCATGCTCTGTTATAATCTTTATAGGGTCACCAGGCATGGATAATTCGATAGAATTACATTCTGCAATATTATTTATCTTAGCTTGAAATTCATACATATTTGTCTCAATCAATTCTAATAACTGTCGGAAATTATTGCATTCTTCCCTAATTAGAAGAGACTTAGAAATTAATTTACAAACATGAGGTGTTAATACTTTATCATTAGAAGATTTACGCCTATGCCATTCAATAAAAGTTAATATTTCTCTGCATATTATCAAATTGAAATAATGACCAAATATCTTTTGCCATTTTTCTATTGCAATACCTCCTCCAACAAATGCCCTTACATGATTAGTATTTATTCTATAATATAATCCAATAAATTCAGAATCATCAAATCTATTTATATTAGTATCGTGCAATGCATATTGGCCTTGATATGATAATCCTTTCAAAACTGTTGTTTTACCTGTACCTCTTCCTCCTTGTAGTACACATGGTCGATTGTCTTTTAAAGCAGTAAAGTAAGATGGTTCAGTAAAAAATGCATAGATTTTACCTCTAAGCCATTCTGCACGATAGCTCCCAAAAAGCTCATTTAATCTTTTTAGTTGATCTGTTTCTTTCATCTTGAATAGACTTTTTTAATTAACGGAGTCCAGTTTTCTGTTTCCCAATAGAATATTGCAGGTATTGCATCTGGCGCGCCATGTTCAAATGCAATAGCTAATCCTTGTTTGTCAAATCCCATTTCATCATTCACATATCCTCCATCTGTCGATGGGATGCCTAATTTTCTACTTAATCTTAAGATAAGGCTAATCCCATCTTCATAATATTTCCTATTATTTTTCCAACAAATACAATTTTCATTAAATAAATCATATTCTTCATTAATAATATGTGTTGGAGATAAAATAAGTCCATTACAATTTGCTTTTATTAAATCATAGCCTTTATAGTTAATAATCAAAGGTGCATAGATAAATTTATGTTTGTATTTTACTGAAATTTGTTCCAATGTAAGCTTATCAGCTCCTCCCTTATTTTTACACCATGCTTTATAACATTGAGCTCCAGATCCTACAAAATCATCGACAAACACTAGAGGGATAGGCGTTGTTGCAGTTTCTAACAATGTGTATATATCTCTATAATCAAATAATCGATTTTCGGGAATATTTAAATCATCCCTGAGTTTTCTTATAAATAAATTGCCACTATCGCTCGGATTTGGATTTTCTCCTGGTATAAATGTATAACAACACCTATACTTGAAATCTTCATGTTTCCAATCAGAGAAATATTTAGACAACTCATAACCCGCTCTTCCAACTGACGTACGCAACATTTGGTTTACCATATTTTCAGGATAGTAGTTGAAAAAATCAACCATTAGACTTGCTAATTCTTTCTCATATTTATCCTTGAAATTACCTAACCATCCCTTATAATTAAACTTGTCAGATAACGGACATGCTTGAACATCTCTAAAGTAATTGTAATGTTCAATAGTCTCTTCAAATATATCCATATTTCAATAAATAATTATTCGTGTCAGATTTGTCTTTATTTCATTTTAATTTAAAATGGCAACCATGCTACTAATTTCATAATTGTAAACAAATTCAATATTAAGGACTATGATTAAATAGTTAAAAGTTTGTCTTCAATATTTTGTAAAATTTTAATCTTGTCAATACTATTTATCGCCTAATACTCCAAGTATTTATGCGTCAATAGTATATAGCAGAAAGTTTATAATTCATTTCCGTTTTTTGCTCTTTTATCAAACATTAATGTGTTTTCTTGATGCATTATTTATTTAGTATTACATTTAAACAAATGTAACAATTATAAATTAACAAAATTATTTGTTCCCTTTATTATTTTCATAAAGTCAAAATTTTGATGGGGTATACAATGATCTCGCACCCACTTGAAATAAAATAGTGATATTTTCTCAAAAATAATCTCAACACTCAATTCTTCCCATGGCTGAAATCCAACCTGCAGATTATGCTGATTCATGAACCCACAAACTGATCGGCCCCTCACCTTCTCTACCTCTTCCTGCCAATAATAGCGAAACGGGATTACACCTATTTACATAATGGTCAAATTTTTAGGATTGCATTTCTTACCGATATGATTAAACAACCAATTGCTTTGAAGGAGGAATCGCTTGCTTTTTTGAAATAACACATCACTTTTATGGAGTAACAAAGCGCTTTGATGGAATAGAAAAGTGCTTTGATGGAGTAATAAAGTGCTTTTATGAAATAGAAAAGTGCTTTGAAGGAATAGAAAAGCGCTTTGATGAAATAGAAAAGTCCTTTTATGAAGTAAAAAAGTGCTTTGAAGGAATAGAAAAGTGCTTTGAAGAAATAGAAAAGCGCTTTGATGAAACAAAAAAGTCATCTGTTGGCGTAAAAAGGTAATTACAGAAAAGGCCATACTTCTTCAAGCAAGGCCTATAATACTTTCAATTACAATATCATAGACGCCTGGTAAGCGGACATGAACTGAATTACAATTTCAATGAAACCGGGTGAATAACCTGGAAATGAACTTATGAATCGGAGTGACAGGATAATTGTACATGACCTGAAATTATGCAACGGAGTGACCGGAAGAGTGTACATAATCTGTACTGGGTGGGCATAAATGTGACCGGGTCTGGCGCAGTGTGTAAAAGGATTTTAACAGCCCTTCGAGCGGTTGAAAACCCTCGAAGCGGCTATCTGCTATTAAACCCTTCGAGGGTTTTCGACCGCTCGAAGGGTAGTGCAATCAATCGAAGGGTTGTTAACTTATTACCATAAAGGGCGGTTCTGGTAAAAATCGAGCAGTTTGGTACGCAGCATATAATTGTATTTGGCTACCACCAGGTTCAGTTGTACCCGGTCGAAGTTGTTCTTTGCAATCACAAAATCGACGGTCGAAATGGCGCCGTTTGTAAAACGGATTTCGGCAGCATGAAACGACTGTCCAAAATCTTCCACCTGCGACAGCAGGAGTTTATAGGTTGTATAGTCGGCATTCATATTTACAAAATCCTGGACGATGGCTTGTCTTAACTGAATCCTTGTAGTTTTTGCCTGCTCCTTGACCTGAAGCTCCGCCACCTTCGCCAGCTTTAATTTATTCCTGACTTGCATATTGTTGGTCAGTGGAATCTGTAAACCGATGCCAACTGCTGAATTATAGTTGTTCTTTAACTGGGTGTCGTAACCAATCGAAAGAAAATTATAATTCGATTGCTGGCTATAAACAGTCGTCTTCACATTATTGACCGTCACATAATTCGAAGTGGGAATATCTGTTGTACCGGTGAACTGCTGTAATTTGGCGGCACTCGAATAATTGGTATATAAACCTCCAAATACAGAGAGTGTTGGCATCATTTGCCCCCGTATTGCCTTTATATTTCTTGAAGCACTTTCCACTTTCAGATCAGCCGATTTAACCATTGCCAATTGCTGCGAAGCGTTTTCGTAAACCTGGTCAACCGTCTCTTCGTAGGGTTGAAACAGGATGCCATCGGTAATGGCCGCCAACTGCATACCTGCTTCATAAGGAACATTCATCAGTTGAGTTAACGTCTGCAATGCATTATCCAGGCTGTTCTTTGTGCTTATTACCGTTAATCCATCATTTGCGAGCTGACCTTTCATATCGTATAAATCGGACGGGGAAATAGCGCCGTCGTTATTCCTGATGTTCAAAAGATCTACCTTCTTTTGGGTCGCATCCACCTGTTTCTCCGCAATATTCAGTTGCTCGTGGGCACTTAAAACAGAGAGATAAGCCAAAATAATATTGATTGTTAATTTATCCTTTGCATTTTGTTCGTCCATCTTACCTGCTTCATACGTCAAACGGTATTGCTTCATGTAATTCTGGATGCTGCTGCCATGCCACAACGTAATACCGGCGTTTAACTGGTACGAACCGGCTGTGTTTTGCTCGTTAATATAGCCATTCGTATAAGGATTAATGCTGCGCCCGTTATACTGCGTATGCGAAATCCCCGCATTCAGATCGGGCAGCATATTCGCCTTCGACTGGTTGTAATTAATTTTTGCCGATTCCGCCAGGTACCCCGCCTGCTTTACATCGGTGTTGTTTTTAAAAGCAATCTCAATGCATTGCTGCAAGGTGTAAACACTATTTACAGCAGTCGTATCCTGGGCTTTCGTCTGAATGGTGGCTGCCAGCGCAAACAAGATCAACAGGATAGCGATCGTTTTACTAAAGTTCATCATGAGAATATCATTGTTTGTAATTTGTTTTAATATCAAAAGTCATTAAATAAGAATATGTTTTACCTTTTCTTTTACTTTGCGTTCCTTGCGTCTTTGCGTGAAATAAATGACAAGGTCGCGCAAAGTCGCCAAGTCCGCAAAGAAGAAAAACAGGCCATTATATCCCTGCTTTTACTTATTAATGACCTATCTATTTTTCCACCCTGCCGTCGAGCAGGTTAATGATTTTAGATCCATACGCCGCGTTCTTCTCAGAGTGTGTTGCCTGGATGATCGTGACACCATCCTCTTCGTTTAACTGTTTAAACAGTTTCATGATCTCCTCCCCTTGTTTCGTATTCAGATTTCCGGTTGGTTCATCAGCAAGGATCAGCTTCGGTTTTGCAACCAATGCCCTTGCAACACCTACCAACTGTTGCTGTCCACCCGACAATTGTGCGGGAAACAGGTCTTTCTTACCAACTATATTAAAACGGTCGAGGATATCGGCAACAATGGCCTGCCTTTCAGCCGACTTCACGTTTTGATAGAGCAAAGGTGTTTCTATATTTTCGTAGACCGTTAATTCGTCAATTAAATGGTAAGCCTGGAATACAAATCCGATATGCGTTTTATAAAACTGCGCTTTTTGTTTCTCTTTTAACAGGTGAACAGGCTGATCCATAAAAACGTATTCACCTTCATTAAACTCATCGAGCATACCAATTACATTCAGCAATGTTGACTTACCCGAACCCGATGGCCCCATAATGCTGATAAATTCCCCTTCTTTGATGTTCAGGTTGATGTCCTTCAACAAAAAGACCTTGTTACCACCTGAATTCACCCACTTGAAAATATTTTTTAATTTGATCATGTCTTATTACTATATAGTTATATCTCTTATTCCGTTCTTATGCTCTTCACAGGGTTCATCAACGCAGACTTGATACTTTGATAGCTGACCGTCAGAAGTGCAATACCAATTGTAAGCAAACCCGCGATTGCAAACATCCACCAGGCAATATCAATCTTGTAGGCAAAGCCCTGTAACCACCTGTTCATTGCATACCAGGCAATCGGGAAAGCAATTAAAAGCGCGATGGCAACTGGTTTTAAAAAGCTGAATGATAGTTGTGAAACAATGTTTGCTACAGAGGCGCCCAGTACTTTACGTACCCCAATTTCCTTGGTGCGTTGTTCTGCTGTAAATGTGGCCAAGCCAAATAAACCAAGACAGGAGATGAAGATGGCCAGAAATGCAAAGTAATTGGCCAGTTTACTGACAACCTGTTCGTTGTTGTACAATTTGGTATATTCCTCGTCGGAGAACTGGTAAGTGAACGGAAAATCGGGATTCAACGATTTACAGATCTTTTCCAAACCGGCAATTGCCTCTTTTGTTTTACCTGCCTTGGTCCTCACAAGAACTGTTCCCCACTTCCACCTTTCATCGAGTCGGATAATCAACGGATCGATGGTCTGGTGGATTGAATTGAAATGGAAATCCTGCAATACACCAATGATTTTACCCGGGCGGTTTCCCCACGAAATGGTTTGGCCAACCGGATTTTGTAAGCCGATCTTGCGTACGGCTGTTTCATTCAGTAAATAACCCGTTGAATCGGTTCCGAAATCTGTTGAATAATCTTGGCCTTCAACCATGTTCAGTTTCATCGTTTTTACAAAATCATAACCTACTACCCCATCGGCAAATGAAACACTTAAATTGGGATCCTTCCCCGGCCAATCTATACTGGAAGTATGGTGCTCAAGAATCGTCGGTGAGTTTCGCATTTTTGAAACTGATAATATGCTTGTTTCCCTTGTTGTTTCGTCCTTGAAGCGTTTGAAGTTTTGAACAAGGTTCCCTTCTATGGGTAAGTAAATAAGGTTCTCACGATCGTATCCGAGGTTCTTGGATTGTATGTAATCAATCTGGCGATAGATGACCAGCATACTCACAATAAGTATA
>Ga0209511_1004111_pt1 | contig 10738 bp, 9 predicted proteins | sample SSSSmetaG_FD_184141 | JGI IMG/M metagenome (GOLD analysis project Ga0209511, IMG submission 184141) | Glacier valley bacterial and archeal communities from Borup Fiord, Nunavut, Canada, to study Microbial Dark Matter (Phase II) - ​SSSS... | ecosystem: Environmental > Aquatic > Freshwater > Ice >... | reverse complement strand
TTCCCATTGCTTGCAAAATTAGTTTATTTCATGTTATAGAACAGCTTTTTCAGTTTATAGTCTCTTTTATTCGTTAAATTTGTTTAATCAAAAAAATCAAATTTTCACTAATCAATTATGAAATGAAAAACTTAGTTACAATTTTGTTTTTAGGGATTGTATTATCCATTAATGCCCAGACCAAATCGATTAAGAATTCTCCGGTACTGACGGAAGGTACGCCCGAAAGTGTCGGGATGTCGGCTGAGAGAATCGCCAGGATAGAAACGATGTGCGCCGATGCCGTTGCCAAAGGTGAAATTCCGGGGATTGTAGCACTCGTTGCACGGAATGGGAAAATCGTTTATTACAAGGCATTCGGAAAAGCGGATAGCCAAAGCGGACGTACTTTAAAACGGGATGATATCTTCCGGATTGCATCACAAAGTAAAGCAATCACCTCAACTGCGGTAATGATGCTTTGGGAAGAGGGAAAATTCAGGCTTGATGATCCCATTTCGAAATACATCCCTGAATTTAAAAACCCACAAGTCCTTAAAACATTTCAATATAGTGATACTTCTTATACCACCACTCCGGCATCAGGTGAAATCACGATACGTCAGTTGCTGAGTCATACGTCGGGTCTTGGATATGGCGTTATTGATGGTGACGAACGGTTTAGGATGATCTATCATAAAGCCGGTATTACGGATGCTTTTACAGAAAAACAAGTTACAATTGCAGAAAGCGTAAAAAAACTTGCAAAGCTCCCTTTGCATCACAACCCTGGCGAAAAATTCACTTATAGTGAAGGACTCGATGTGCTGGGTTATTTGGTTGAAATTGTCTCCGGAATGCCATTTGACCAATACCTGAAAAAACATCTTTTCGAACCGCTTGGCATGAACGATACCTGGTTCTATCTTCCAAATGATAAGGCAAATCGACTGGTGTCGGTTCAGCAAAAAAATGATAGAGGAGAATGGGAACGCTATCCTGCCACTTTCTATGACCCCGATTACCCAATTAAAGGGGCAAAGAGTTTTTTCTCGGGTGGTGCAGGATTATCAAGTACAGCCAAAGACTATGCGACATTTTTACAGATGTACCTCAACGGCGGAGAACTGAACGGGATAAGAATTTTGAGCCGGACAACTGTCCAGACCATTCTTAGCAACCAGATTGGCAATATCTGGGGTGATACAGGCAAATATTTCGGACTTGCTTTTTCAGTCGTCGATCAAAAAGGCCAAGCATTGGGGGACCTTGGCAGTACCGGAACATTCGAGTGGGGCGGATATTTCAACACGCAATATTTTGCCGATCCTAAAGAGAAAATCATCGGGATACTGATGAAACAAACCCAGGGTAATGTGAACGATAACACCGGCTGGAAGTTCCGACAATTGATCGGGCAATCGCTGGATGATTGATTTTTATATATACATTTCTGTAGTTCAAAAATAAAAAACAATCTAAAATGAAAAGGGAAACTTTGATTACAACAAGTACATCGCTCGATGGATACAAGATAGTGAAACAATTGGGACTTGTCCGGGGAATTACAGTTCGCTCACGCAGCGTTTTGGGAAATATGGCTGGAGGATTTATGTCGCTGTTCGGCGGGAAAAGCAGCATTTACACCGAATTATGCGAAAATGCGCGCGAAGAGGCGTTGCAGCTGATGATTCTCCACGCGCAGGAACTTGGCGCCAATGCAATTATCTGTATGCGTTACGATGCGAATGATGTAATGAGTGGGCTTACCGAAGTTCTTGCATATGGCACTGCTGTTGTAGTCGAAGAGATCTACAAGTAAATTTGTTCCCAGTCAGTCACAAACAGATTGAATGATAGCAGATTATATTTTTAAATTAAAGCCCTGCGGAAATCTCCACAGGGCTTTTAATATTAAATAGATTGAAGTCGCTTATTTTCTTTGAGCGATACCTGCAATGTTTTCATTCACGATTGCCGCCCATTTTTCGGTGAGTTGCTGTTCGCCATTCAGAAATAAATTATCGCGGTTCGTATTGTAAAACTCCAGGACGGTGTCCGCAATTTTTGGATCGGGTGAGGTCAAAGCCAGTTCCAATTTGTCAATCACGGTATGATTACTTTCCTTATTAGTGACAACTCTACTTGAATTGTTGAACCGGCATTTTTGAATTCCCGACAAATCAATTTCGTTGCTGATCGAATTATCATCTGTTTTCCGGATGAAGAAAAGCTTATGCGCATTTTTGTCGATGCCGATCAATGTATTGTTCCAAAGATCGTATTCCGAAATTTTGCAATTGCTCTTTTCTGCAAGGTCGGAAAGTGTTTGTACAAACAGTTTTTTCGTGTTTTTCTTGTTACTGTTTAAGATTACAACAGCCAAAACGATGATGATCAGGATTACTAATACGATTATTGTTCCAAAGTCCATTTCCTTATTTTTTTATTGTAAAACATCAAATACCGCAAGACATAACAATGAAATAGGAGTTACGTCATGCATCAAACTAATTGAAAACGCCCTGTATTTAAATACAAGACAATAGAATTACAATAAGGGATTTACCAAAAATAATGGAAGGGAAATATAATATCGGCTGGCTGAAGCCGGATTATCTGATTCTTCGCGAAGAAAATGTATTCATCATATCTGTTTAAAAGATACGATTCAGCGGCTTTCCGAAGCGCCAGGTAATCGCTCGAATGATTTTTAAAAGAAAAGGTGGGAAGGTTCTTATGGCCAATTACAACATTCTCAGTTTTAGTGGTGATCGTGAATAAATCGACGCCACCTATCGGGGAAAAGCCATCTTGCCTGGTCGACCTGTCATTCTGAAACGGAATACCCGATGCCAGCATTCTTGTACTGTAGATGCTTACTAAAAAGCAATACAATACCAAAACTTGGAACAGAACAGTTATTTTGCCGACTTTCTTCACGGTGTAAAGTTAGTATGTTTTGGAAGAAATAGATAACTTGGTTTGCACTTTACAATAAAATCATATCATCATTCAAACCATTGTAGTCAAAATGGCCTAAAAGTTTGAAACCATTTTTAAGGTAGAAACTGATCGCCTTTTCATTGTCGCTTTGAACCCCGCCCCATAACAGGACGCGCTTAAAGCCTTTTGCTTTCAGTTCTGAAATGATATAATGGAACAAGGCATTTCCTAAACCACAACTTTGCCATGCGTCTGCGACAGAGGGTGCATAGGTACAATCAGTCTGTTGATCGGGTAACAGGCCATATGATTCGAAACGAAACCGATCATGTGGTAAGTAACCTGTTTTCAGGATGGAATAAGCTACAATTTTCTTTGTAAGGAGTTCTTCGGCGATGTAACCAAAATATTCGGATGTATTTTGATAAATATCAATAATCGATTGCCGGTCAAAGCCATGAGGACCGAACCTGCTTTTTGTGATTTCACTTAGGCCTTGCAAATAATTGCATAAGTGATCGGTATCGTCGCTGCAAAATATGCGCAAACAAACCTGTCTGTTATTTTTTGCTTCAAAAATCATTTGTTAACTCCAAAATTACTGGTAACAACGATCAGAATTACCTTTCCCGGTTTAATGTCCGAGGATCAATTTTACCGATTTTTTCATGTTCTTATCAGAAACCGAAAGAACATAGACACCGGAAGGCAATCCTGAAACATCCAGCCGGTTTTCAACCTGGCTTTCGGCCTTAAAATTAGCCAATAATTTGCCATTCACGGAATAAAGAGAGAATTTTGCGTCGGCACTGACTTCGTCGTTCACATAGATCGCTTTGCCGATTGTATATACTTTAAAAGGCTGTTCCTCCAACTTAGGATCACCGTTAATTATATCAGAAGCATGAAGGAAGAAACGGCCTGTTCCTTTTGTACCTGCGCTTACATCCGTACTATATTTAGCATCCTTGAGATCAAGACGCGTAAAACTTTTAGTTAATCTATCCTCAAGAACCACCTGAAATCCGGCCGGCAAATTGATAGATTCAGCCTTAAAAGTAAGCGCTCCACCCAATTTATAATCGATTCCAATGGGAATCTCATACTGCTTAAAATCCTGATCAGAAAGACACTGTAATGTAAAATCAATTCCATCGTCATCAACCAATCTTGAATATAGCGAAAATTCAGGGTTTGCCTTCAACATACCTGCGTCATATCCCGGATCCAACCCTTTTGATGTGTTTGGAATGAACTTGATCTCAGTTGAACTTGATGTCGCCTGGCTTGAAGCTATTATTTTAAGCGAAGGCCATTCGATGACGGCTTCCTTAAATGTTAAAGCGGCTAAAGGATTTTGCATCGTTTTCGTAAAACTAACTGTTCCTCCGCCACTCTTCGATTTTACAAAAAATCCCTGGGCTATCTGGACATTGGTAATGGAACTAGCATTATTCAGGACAACATAATCCGGAGAGGATTTGCCCGGAATAATATTGTTCGTATCCCATAGATAAACAGCTTCATAACCAGATTCAAGCTGGGCAGAATTTGCTGTTAAAAAACCAATGATATTAAGTGCCGATGAGAAAGGATTTCCAATGCAGTTCCATCCCTTATCGGTTGACGCAGCGGATCTTATTAACGTAACATTCACGGTATTCAAATTAGGAATTCCTGTTGCATCTATTGATCCTGTCGCCTGAGTATCGTTGTATGTACGGATACTAAAACCCTTACCACCACTTATACTACCTGCAGTAGTACTTGCAGTTGCATAAATTAAATAGGGATTCCATATGCCAGTTGCAGTGTTATAATCACGCAGACCAACTCCAATAACGTTATTTGAGCCATCTAATAAGTCAGGAATTTCAGTATTAAATTTCAAAAAATCATGAACCGATTGGTCTTTAATGGGTGAAGAATATAGATGCCAGTTATCAGATTTTGACATAAATCGCTCAACTTTAACAGTGCCTGAGCCAGAAAATGTATTATAAACAAAAGATCCTGTTGAAGTAGCATTCGATTTTACAATTAAAGAAGGATTGGAATTGAGGTTTGTTGTATTAACTACTGACAGTAGAGCACTGGCAGGAATTGTAAGTACTCCCGATGTGATTGTAAGATTGTTCGAAACATTCAATGTGGTTGTACTCTCACCTGTACTTAGAGTCTGACCCGCAGTTTTTGCAACATTGACATTATAAAAAGTCTGAGTAGCCACTGTTCCGTTAATTACGGAACTTTTTCCATTGAAGGTTACTGACCCTGTTCCTGGCACAAATGTTCCCCCATTGTTGGTCCAGTTGCCTGCCACATTATGAGCTAATACCCCACCATTAAAGGTAGTTACAGGACCTAAAATAACATCTCCCCCAATGGTTAAACCTATAACCCCGGTAGTTGTTGCCGTTCCGGACAATGTGAAATTTCCGTTGATCTTTGTCATTCCTGGGGTAAGTATTTTCACCCCAGAACCAGAGAGCGTCAGGTTGTTATAGAGATTTTCATATACCGTCTGATTTCCGGAACCATTATATTCTATCGTGCCTGTACCTGGTGTCCAGGTTCCTAAATACTGAACTGTTAAAGCGCCTCCAATTTTGAGTAAACCTCCATTTGTCATTTGAATTGATCCGGTGGCAGGAAAAACAGGATGTTTTTCACCAAAAGTTCCATTTCCTGTAACAGTAAGTATTGAACCTGAATTAAATGCAATTGTTCCGGCACTGTTGTTTTTTACTCCTACCTGTAGATTTTTACATATAGCAGTAGAAATATTCACTGTTACTGTTACTCCACTTTTAATTGTAACATCATCGTTTGCAGTCGGTACAGATGATCCGCCCCAGGTGGTTGTCGCATTCCAGTTCCCGCTTACTGTTGCTGTGCGGGTAGCACCATTAACAATACCATTCCCTATAAATAAGATCAACAATATATTAAGAGCAAAAAACTTTTTCAATTTTAGAAGCTGAAAAACAGAAAAGACCTTATTCATAATATACTTCTAATTAATATATTAACAATTTTATATGTATTGTTGAATTAATTCCGGGCGTGAACCTGCGGTAGCCATTACTAACATTGATATGGGGAATGAGGTGCAATTTGGTCATAGTTGGCCTTATTGTTTAAAGGGCGCAAGCTATATAAAAATTATTTAAAAATATATAGTTATAGTATGGTTATACAAATTCTAACAAAACTTCTTCTCTCTAAGTTAATTGTTTTTTATAATCCGTTTTTTGACACCTTCAAAAGTCATTTTAACAGGTTGGATAAAACCATCTTTATCGAAATACATCCTGTCCATGCACGTCTCACGGTGATTACCATTGGTGGTATTTAAGGGACGTCGGTGATAAACAATGTAGAAATCGTCGGTTCCCGGAACCTGAATCACCGAATGGTGACCGGCACCTGTAGCAATTTTGGGATCTTGTTTCAGAATCTTATCAATTCGTTTAAAAGGGCCAGTAGGAGAATCTCCTATTGCATAGGCCACACTGTAATCGGGACCGGTCCATCCACCTTCGGACCACATCATGTAATACTTGTTGTTGCGCTTGAATACAAACGGACCTTCCACATAGTTTTCAGGCGTGATCTCTTTATAGCTTTCGCCATCAGGAAATGGGATAACCGAAAGTAAATCCTTGCTTAACCGGGCAATATTGCAATGTTTCCAACCACCATAATACATATAGTACTCGCCGTCAGTATCGCGAAAGATAAACTGATCGATGGGCTGAGCCCCGTTGTAAAACTTGCCAATCAAAGGTTTTCCCAATGCATCGACAAATGGTCCCTGCGGCTGATCGCTCACGGCTACACCAATTCCTCCCAACTCGCGGTCACTTTGAATATCGTTGGCCGAAAAGAACAGGTAATACTTGTTATTGGCATTGATAATCGAAGGTGCCCAGAGTGAGTAAGAAGCCCATTTTACATCTTTGATATCAAGCACATGCGGATGCTTATCCCAATGGATTAAATCCTTCGATGAGAAAGCATTGAAGAAAGTCTGTTTGAGATACTGAGGATTGATCGTATTCTTTTGAGCCATGATCTGTTCTTCCGAAAACTTGGCCGACCGGTCTGGTTGTCCGTAATCGTCTGAAAAGGTGGGATAAATCCAATATTGATTGCCAAAAATAATCCCTTCCGGATCGGCATACCAACCCGGAAAGAGCGGGTTTCCGGAACTCTTTTTCACTTCCGCTTTATCACTTTTCTGAGCATACGCTGAAAAAGAAAATACAATTATCAGAACTAATGAAGTTATTTTCAGCATAATCAAATCAATAATAAGATGAATACGAATACGACTCCGGCACCTGCCAAATAGAGACCTCTTTTAAAATTTTTGTTCTCTGGTTTAAACATCCAAAAGGAGGAGATGGCCATAAAAAGAAGAAGCAACCCAAATATTAAATTAAACCAATGCGTTGGATTTTTACTAATAGCTTTGTGCAGGTTTATGAATTTATTGAATGGGAATATGATATCCTTCACAGTATAGACCGCAACACCGGTTGTTGTATTGTAGGTCCCGGACTGAAACGAAATTGTTTCGCCTTCGGTCTTTGTAACTTTGAAATCACGGATACGAAGCGCCTCCCCAATTTTGGCCGGTTCCAGATTTGGCGTGAGCGTTTTTTCAATCTTCGTCTCCGATTTTAAGAATTCGGTATCACGGTAAATAAGAACGATTCCGCTCAATGCATAAACGATAATAAGTCCTGCAATAAAAAAGCCAATGTCGCGGTGTAAAACACGCATGTAATAGTTAATCGTTTTCTTTCTCTTCAATTTCAATGTCGCATTCATAATTATTTAATTCAATGATTTTGGTTGAATCAAATGTAATTTTCACAGGGCATAAAAGCAAATAATCATCACTATTTATAATGATTAAATCATTTGAACAAAAATGTAATCCACCTGTTTTTACTACGATGTAACGCAATATAAATTGCCAGTTAAAATAAAAACCATTTTTTATCTTTGAGAGATATTTCATTCAGTTTTTGAAGCATCACTGGATGTTGAACTTTAATCTTAAAACTATGAATGCCAATCCGCTCTTTTTCACCAGAACACCCATTTTAAGCGAGGGTAAACCGGAAGAAAAAAGGAAAGAGATTCTCGACTATTTTCACAAAACATTTGACCTTGACGAACAGCTTTTTGAAGCTTTTGCCGATCAGTCAGCAATGTACCGCAAAGCTGATCCATTACGCCATCCGCTGATTTTTTATTACGGACACACGGCAACTTTTTACATCAACAAATTAATCATCAGCAAGATCATTACTGAAAGAATTGATCCGGGATTTGAATCGATGTTTGCAATCGGAGTGGATGAAATGTCATGGGACGATCTGAATACAAGTCATTACAACTGGCCTACATTTTCAGAAGCAAAGGAATACAGGAATAAGGTAAGGCAAACAATGGATAATTTAATTCAGACATTGCCCTTAAATCTGCCCGTTGGCTGGGACAATCCATTCTGGATCATTCTGATGGCCATCGAACATGAGCGGATTCATATCGAAACCTCTTCGGTGCTGATTCGCCAGGTTCCCATCCTATACCTTAAACCAATTGCTTCCTGGAATATTTGTTCAGAAGCAGCACCTGCTCCCGAAAATTCGTTGATTCCGGTTGAAAGAAAACAAATTAAAATTGGTAAATCGCTCAACGACCCGCTCTATGGATGGGATAATGAATATGGCACGCACGATGCAGATGTGCAGTCGTTTAAAGCTTCGAAATACCTTTGTTCGAATGGCGAATTTTTGAAATTTGTCGAGGCTGGAGGTTATCAATCTGAAAATTTCTGGACAGAAGAAGGATGGAACTGGAAAACGTATAAAGATGCACAGCATCCGCTTTTCTGGAAAAAGGAAGGTGAAGCATGGAAACTTCGGTTGGTTTTTAATGAAATAGCAATGCCCTGGAACTGGCCCGTAGAAATCAATTATCTTGAGGCAAAAGCTTTTTGTAACTGGAAATCAGCGGTGACAGGATTGCCAATACGTCTGCCTTCGGAAGATGAATGGTATGTACTCTGCAAGAATGCCAATATTCCCGATCAGCCATACTGGAAAAATGCTCCCGGAAATATTAATATGGAACACTTTCAAAGCCCATGTCGCGTTGATAAATTTGGATTCGGCGAATTCTACGATCTGATCGGCAATGTATGGCAATGGACCGAAACCCCCATTAATGGGTTTGAAGGATTTAAGATCCATCCAATTTATGATGATTTCTCAACCCCAACGTTTGACACAAAACATAACGTGATTAAAGGTGGGTCGTGGATATCAACAGGGAATGAAGCCATCGGAAATGCACGATATGCATTCCGGCGTCATTTTTACCAACATGCCGGTTTTCGCTATGTCGAATCGGCCAATGAGGTTGCGATTCCAAAAGATGTTTACGAAACCGACCCTGAGGTAATCCGTACGTGCGAAGCCCAATATGGTCCCGACTTTTTAGGAATCAAAAATTACTACAGGCAAATTGCTGAATTAGCGATAAAGTATGCCGGTCATTCAAAAAAGAGTGTGCTCGATCTTGGTTGTCGTACAGGGCGTACAACCTGGGAACTGGCCAAAGGGTTCGATAATGTTACAGGTCTTGATTTCACTGCCCGAACAATAAGGGTGGGCGTTCAATTGCAGGAAAGCGGAAGTTTCAACTATGTCTTCCCCGAAGAGGGTGAACTCCTCTCCTACCATCAATTGAATATGAATAATATGGGATTCGATCAGCTCGTGAATAAGGTCACTTTTATGCAGACTGATGCGTCGAATATGAAATCTATATTTGAGGGATACGACCTTGTTCTAATCAACGATATTCTCGATCAGATGTACAATCCCCGACATTTCCTGACGAGTGTTCATAAACGGATCAATAAAGGGGGCCGACTGATTGTAGCTACAGGGTTTGACTGGAGTGAGGAGTGCACAAAGCGCGAAAACTGGGTAGGTGGTTACCGCGAAGGTGGAGAACAGATATGGGGAGAAGATGATCTTGCGATGTTACTGAGTGAAACATTTACAAAAATCGACGGTCCGATTATTTTACCTTGTGTTAAGAGGATCAATAAAAGGAAATATTCTTGCAACAACATCGAGGTTACAATTTGGGAGAAGAAATAAGAAGGGCTATTGGTGGCTGGAGACTGGCATCTGGCAGCTTGCAATTGGCAGCAACAAGCCAGTTGCAAGTTGCTAACCGCCAGTCGCCGATCTTACCGCTTTAGCAGTCTGAAAGCATGACTCCATTTGTTTTCGCGAAAGCCCGGAATACACCAAAGCATACAAAGCGGTTCGATGGCACGGGCCGCTTCCACAGTTCCCATATCGGCAGTTTCGAAACCAAATAAAATACAGATTTCGGCCACTTCATCCTTGGCTTTTTGATCATTGCCACAAATAAACATCGTCGGTTTTTCGGCCCCAAAATCAGGATTGATCATCAGACTGCCTCCAATGCTGTTGAACGCTTTGACAAAATGTGCTTCCGGAAATGCATTTTGCAAACGTTCCATCAGTGAATCATTCAATTCGGTAAAGAAATTAAGTACGCCATTTTCGGGAGGAGTATCAGCAATGGGATTTGTGGTGTCAATGATTGTTTTATCCGTTAGATTTACCTTCCCGGCTAATTGTAAGGCGTTTAAAGCCGCTGATCCTTTCGTCGCAAGTACAATAATTTCCCCAAACTGAGCAGCTTCGGCAAACGATCCGATTGATCCACCTTCACCTGCAGTTGATTTCCA
>Ga0209511_1004110_pt1 | contig 10744 bp, 10 predicted proteins | sample SSSSmetaG_FD_184141 | JGI IMG/M metagenome (GOLD analysis project Ga0209511, IMG submission 184141) | Glacier valley bacterial and archeal communities from Borup Fiord, Nunavut, Canada, to study Microbial Dark Matter (Phase II) - ​SSSS... | ecosystem: Environmental > Aquatic > Freshwater > Ice >... | reverse complement strand
AGCTTGCGCCCCAATAGGTTTTATATCATCCCAATCATCTTGAAGTGGTACGCCCTGCATTTCATCAAGATAACGTTTATAAGCTGGTACTACCCCTGGTTTGGTTTGGATAATACGGCCTTCTTCAATTAGTTTCTGCATCTTTTCTTTGGAATATCGCCAGTAGCGGGTTACGCCCATTACTTCATATTGCGGATTACCCTTAGCCGCACCTCCGGGTCCTGATAAATTATCTAGTCTATAACGGCGACCTGTTTCTGGTTCAAAAAATTTATAAAAATCATTGATATAACTATCATTATATGGAGTATATATAGGATTCCAGCTTAGTGACCCTCCTATATCTTTCGCATAAAACAAAATAGTATCCCTGACGCGACCTAAACCCTTTCGGCCTTGCGCCCCATCGCTATGCGCGCTGGTTCTACGCCAACTAATTTCATTCATATAATTTTGTGGCCCAAAAATAACATCCATTACGATTTTAAGGTAGTGGGAGGCGGTGGGGTCGCAGTGGAGGTAGAGGCTGCCAGTGGACTTGAGGACGCGATGGAGTTCAACCAGCCGGGCGGTCATCATCACCACATAGGCCATCATCTGGCTCTCGCCCAGGAATTGGCGCAACGCCCCGATAATGACCCGGATACGTACCGGGGTTTGCGTGACCAGCTCGTTATAGGCTTGCTCGGCGTTAACCCAGTGCCAGGTGTCCTCGAAGGCCGTAATCTGGGCCTCGGCGGATTGGCCTTTGTCGTCCTTGAACAAAACATTATATGAGCGGTTGGAGTTAAAGGGAGGGTCGAGATAAATCAGGTCAACACTTTCGCTAGGCAGATACTCACGCAGGATGGGCAGATTATCGCCATAAAACAGGGTATTGGCGTTAATGGGTTTAGGCGACATTAGCAATTTTCTCCTTATATAGTGGAAATTAACCAGCAGATTATAGCATATTGGGAGAAGCAGACCTAACCCCCTGGCCCCCTTCCATGAATCAGGGAAGGGGGAACAAGATTCGTAGGGGCGCGGTCTCCGCGCCCGACCAAAAATATTCACAAGGATGAACAGGATAGACAGGATTTTTGGGGATGCTCCGAAACCGGGCAGGCACGGGGACCTGCCCCTGCAATTATTGTCTGTCCAGGGCGGTTCACGAACCGCCCCTACGAATTCGCACGATGTGGGACACGGTGCATCCTGTCCCTACGAAAATTCCCTCCGACAACCGACAACCGACAACGCCCCAACGTGATATAACTAATAGGCAAAGGCTTGCAGAACGGGCTAGGATACTAATAAAGTTCTAAAAAATTTGTGCAGGGCGGGTTGCCAGAAAGAAGCAGTAGCACATGAGTACCATTTCAACCAACCAGAGTCAGCCCAGGGTTGGGCAAAACGAAAACGCCAAAGGTTTTGCGATTTACACCGAAAAACTGAGCAAAAGTTATGGCACAGCACGCGGTATTAGCGAGGTGGATTTGCAGGTGCGTGAGGGCGAGATTTTTGGCTTTCTAGGGCCAAATGGGGCGGGCAAAACCACCACAATCCGGCTGTTGCTGAACCTAATCTTTCCAACAGGCGGACGGGCGACGGTCAACGGCTTGGACAGCCAGCGCGACAGTGTAGAAATCAAGAAACAAATTGGCTACCTGCCGGGTGAATTTTCGCTTTATCCCGGCCTGACGGGGGCGCAAACCCTTCAGTATTTCTCTAGTCTGCGGGGCGGGGTGGATTGGAATTATGTTCTGGAACTGGCGGGGCGGCTAGAACTGGATATGAGCAAAAAATTCCGGCAATATTCGCGGGGGAACAAACAAAAGGTCGGGATAATCCAGGCTTTGATGCACCGCCCGCGTTTGCTAATTCTGGATGAGCCGACCAGTGGCCTTGACCCCCTGAACCAGCAGGAATTTTACAAGCTGTTGCAGGAAGCCCGCCAGAAAGGTAGCACGGTCTTTTTCTCCTCCCATATTATGAGCGAGGTGGAGAAAACCTGTGACCGGGTGGCGATTATCCGGGAAGGGCGGCTGGTGCGCGTGGGCGGTTTGGACGAGCTAATGGGCATTAAGACTCAGCAACTTGAACTGACTTTTGCCGGAACTGCCCCTTTTGCTGAAATAGCGGCTCTGGCGGGGGTTAGCCACCTTGAGAAATTTATGGAAGGCTCGCACGAGGCTCTAAGCTGCGTGGCTCAGTCCGAGGCTCTGGATAGTCTGCTGAAGGTTGCGACTAACCACCACCCGATTAATATTGCCACCCGCGAACCGTCGCTGGAGGAAATTTTCCTGCAATATTACAGCAACGGGAATTAGGAGGGGCTATGTTTAAAAATACCTTTCTGAAAACTATCTACGATTTCCGCCTCTCGATTTTCTACTGGGGGATGTTCTTTGCCTTTTTATTGCTGTTTATTGCCGGGGCCTATAACGAGGTGATAGTGGGGGCGGATAGTGCCAATGTATTGGCAGGCTACAAAAAGCTGGCGAATATGCCTGGCTATCCCGGCGGTGGTGCCCCTGATGCGGATACTTTTGGTGGCTTTATTACTTTTCGGATGCTAGGTGGCGTTCCTCTGATTCTAGGGATTTTTGGAGTGTTAGCGGGCAGCCTGATCATTCGGGGCGAGGAGGATAAAGGCTCACTGGACTTGATTCTAAGCACACCCCACTCCCGCACAATGGTATTATTGCAAAAATGGGCGGGGATGGCGGTAGCAATTGGGGCGGTGGTGCTAATAAACTGGCTGGCCCTAATTTTGGGGCTGTTAATAGCTAATCAGCAGTTGGGCTTTGCCGACATGTTTCTAGCCCACCTGAATATCTGGCTAACCTGTCTGGTTTTTGGCAGTCTGGCTTTGCTGTTGGGCCAAATTACCATCAGTCGTAGGGCGGCGGCAGGTTGGGCGGGCGGGGTACTGGCAGCGACTTATTTGCTGGATAGTCTGGCAAGCAGCTTGCGCGGTCTTGAGTGGCTGCGCTATTTGTCACCCTTCTATTATTATAGTCTCAGCAAGCCCCTGGCTCCTAGCGTAGGTACTCATTGGGGAGCGTTGGTGGTGCTAGCGGGGATTTCGGCGGTAGCAGTAGTGGTGGCGGTCTGGTTCTATAATCACCGTGACCATAATAATGTATACCCCCTCTTTTTCAACCGCCCCAAACCTCTCGCACTCCAGCCCCAGACTCGCCCCACCTCGTTAGGGCTGCGTGGCCCTTTCTGGTTTGGCTTACGTTCGGCCTTGCCCGGCACTTTAATTTGGGGTTTGCCCATCTCGCTCTATCTGGGGCTGAGTATATATTCAATTGACGGAGTTCGGGGCGAATTAACCAGCCTATTAAAGTCGGAACTTTATCGTTCGCAGGGCTTTCTGCCAGTGCCTTCCGATGCAAATCTGGTGAGCCTGTCACTTGCTCTGAATTTGGTGGTTTTTACGGCTTACGCGGTGGTGCAGGTAGTCGGCTGGACTAGCGAGGAGAGCGAGGGACGGTTGGAGCTAATCCTCAGTACCCCCCAACCGCGCTGGCGGCTTTTGCTAACCCGCTATCTAGTAAATTTGCTGGCTTCCGCTATCACCTGTATCACAGTGGGTACTATTTTTAGTCTCATAGCACTGTTGGTGGGGGTAAAACTCGATTTTAGCTATATTTTGGCCTCTTTTTTTGGCCTATGGGTGGTTTGTGCGGTGATAATGGCGGCGGGGTTTGCTCTTTCTGCCATCAGGCCGGGGCGTAGCATCGCGCTCATTAGTGGCGGGTTGGTGGTCTTTTTCTTTGTAGACTCGCTGGGCGGGATACTAAAATTACCCGACTGGTTTATCAACCTCTCGGTCTATCGCGCCTATGGCAAGCCCTTGATGGGCGGGGTTGACTGGACACCCCAATTTGTGATGTTGGGTCTGAGCGCGGTTTTTGTGACCATTGCAGTTTATTTCTTCCGCCGCCGCGATATTGTGAAATAGGGGATAGGGGTTGGGGGGCGGGCTTGTAGGGGTAGACACCGAGGTCTACCCTTTTCGATTCTTAGAGCGACCCGTCGGGAAAGGGCCGATAGCCTGGACGGTTATGCCTTCCCAGCTTAATTCGAGGGCTACGGTATCGCCCTGAACTATGGCGGTATCTATGCGGTAGCTCTGGGGACTGACAAGTTTTTGACCGATTTGGAAGTTTTTCAACATTTTGGCATAGTCGTTGGTGCGACCTGCTGGGGCGAATTTGTTGGGCATTTCTATCTCAGGAGCTAGAAAGTTTCCTAATTTTTCGGCTGTACCGTTAGGGTTGTTAAAGAACTCGATATAACGGTGGGCTAAATCCAGCAAATTCTCCTGTTCGTTCATCGCTAAATCTCTCCTTTGTCAAATCTAAAGTTAAAGAAATTAGCCTTGTTCAAAAGTCCTAAAAAGTATATCACCAAAAATAAAAGGAGTGGTTCTTACTCAGTCCGGTTCAACTTTCCTTATAAACAAAGGCGGGGTATACTATTCTGAACTTGGTTAAGAATTAGGATGTTCTTTAATCAGGGGTTGTTTCCCATATTAAATTTAGAACCTTTTTAAATATAAAAATTGGAGATACCTCTAAATGTCTGTTAGTCCCCAGGATTTTCGGAAGGCAATGGGCCACTTTGCCACCGGAATTACCACCGTCACTACCGTTTTAGATGGCAAGCATTACGGGATAACCGTAAACGCTTTTTGTTCAGTCTCGCTTACTCCACCGTTGGTGCTGATTAGCATTGATAAATCCACCAAAACCCACGCCGTTTTATTACAAAGCCGGGTTTATGCAGTTAATTTTCTAAGCCAGGAACAGCAACATTTTTCGGAGCGGTTTGCCCGCCGTGAAGGTGATTCGGTCAAAACTTTTGATGATATTAAATTTACTACTGGGGAAACTGGTAGCCCTTTGTTTGAGGAAGCTCTGGCCTATGCTGATTGTCGGATTGTAACCGAATACGAGGGCGGCGACCATACCCTTTTTATGGCAGAAGTGCTAGACCTTCACTACAACCAGAGCGAAAAAATACCTGACCCGGTGCTGTATTACCGCTCCAAATACCGCTACCTCAAGGATTAACCCCGAAAATAAGCCGTTATTCATTCCCCCTCCCTAACTCCTAATCTTTATTTTTTGTGGGTAACGATTAGGAATCAGGGATGGAGGAACCAGCAAACTACAGCCCGCTAACTGTCATGTTATCAATGCGGATAGTAGGGGCGGCTACACTGAACAAAAAGTCCAGGTCGTTACCCACCTGAGAAATATTCGCCAGCATGTCTTTCATGTTCCCGGCAATATTAATCTCGGCCACCGGGAAGGCCAATTTGCCGTTTTCAATCCAGACCCCTACCGCGCCCCGCGAGAAGTCGCCAGTGACCGGGTTGAAACCGAAGCCAATCATCTCGGTTAGCAGCAAACCTTCCTCAACCCCGGCGATAATCTCGGCTGGGCTGGTTTTCCCCGCCTCCATATAAAAGTTAGAAGTACCAACCCCCGGCAAACTGCCCATCCCGGAGCTTGCACTGCCCGTAGTTTTGCGGCCTGTTTTGCGGGCGGTATAGGTGTTGAACAAAAACTTCTCAAACACACCCTGCGTAAAAAGATTGTTGCGGCGGGAGGTTACTCCTTCGCCATCAAAGGGGCGACTGCCGGGCAAACCGGGGCGCAGGGGGTCATCCACGATTGTCACCATATCGGAGCCAACCTTTTGCCCTTCCAGACTCAACAAAAAGGTCGCCCGTCGCTCAAAAGAATCACCAGTGAGCGTCCCCGCCAGGGTACTTAGCAGGTTGCTGGACATCAAAGGTTCCCAAATAACCGGGACTTTTTTAGTAGCAACCTTGCGCCCGCCAATCTTGCGAATAGTGCGCTCGGCGGCAATCCGGCCTACTTCTTCGGGCTTTTTCAAACCTTTAAAACTATGGCTGCGAGTAAACCACCAGCCGTTTTGTTTCTTGCCATCGGCATCATCCGCCACCGCGTCCAGACCCATTCCGCAGGTGCTTACTTTATATGACCCGGCAAAACCCAGGCTATTCACAAGCCCCACCTGCGCCAGGTGTGAACTAAAACTTGAGCCCTCGGTGTTGTTAATCCGACCATCAAAACCAAAAGCCGCATCCTCGCACCGCCGCACCATTTCAATTTTTACTTCGGTGGGAATATCGCCAACCGACGGGTCCCATAGACCCAATTCAGCCTCAAAATGTTTAGCCAGGTCTGCTGGGTCGGGAAGGCCGCCATAGGGGTCGGGGTCAGCAATGGTGGTCATGTCAAGAGCCTGGGCTACCAGCCGTTCCAGAGCTTCCTTACCAAAATCGCTGGTATAAACCACCGCCGCCCGTTTGTCACGATACAAACGCAATGAGAGGGCTTTGGGCTGGGCTTCACTTAAAAGGTCAACCTTGCCCTTGCGAATTTTAACCTCACTATCGAACCCCTGCCTATACACCACTTCGGCTTCGTCCGCCCCGCCCGCGATGGCCTTTTTGACCACCGCCTCAGCTAAATCCAAATCCAGTTCATTATTATCCATATTCTTCCCCGCTATATAAGTTCAAAAAGGATAAATAGGACTAATTTAATCGGCTTCTTGATTTTTTCATCCTTCATCCTTCCTATTTCATCCTTCGTTTTTAGGCCGCCGTCCCGCCAACCGTTATACCGCTCACTAAAACGCTGGGCATTCCCTGGCTGACCGGGACACCTTGACCGTTTTTGCCGCAAGTCCAACCGCCACTGGAAAGCTGGAAGTCGTTGGCGACCATCGTAACTTTAGAAAGAATATCTGGGCCGTTGCCAATCAGGTTAACCCCTTTGACCGGGCTGGTTATCTTGCCATCTTCAATCAGGTAGGCTTCCGTCACTGAGAAAACAAAATCGCCACTATTAATATCTACCTGTCCGCCGCCGTAATCAACACAATACAGACCGCGTGGCACGGATTTAACCAAATCGTCAAAGGTATTATCGCCGTTAAGCATATAGGTGTTGGTCATACGGGGCATAGGGTAGTGGCGGAAGCTCTGCCGTCGTCCGTTCCCGGTAATTTGTCCGTCAAAATAAGTGCCACTAATACGGTCTTGCATATAACCGCGCAAGATGCCGCCTTCAATCAGGGTGTTATATTGAGCGGGGTTGCCTTCATCGTCAATATTCAGGCTGCCGCGACTGTGGGCAATTGTGCCATCATCCACCACTGTGCAGAGCTCGCTGGCAACCTTCTGACCAATGCGGTCACTGTAGTTACTGAGCTTTTTGTAGTTAAAATCGCCTTCCAGACCGTGCCCAACCGCCTCATGCAGTAATACGGCGGAATTACCCGCCCCTAATACCACTGGCAAAGTTCCGGCGGGGGCATCTACCGCGTTGATATTGGTCATCGCCTGCCGGGCGGCGTTGCGGCCCATATCTTCAGCCCGATTCCCGGTTTCAAAATATTCCAGACCATAACGGGCTGAAAGGCTCATTGCACCACGTTCGCGCTTGCCATCTTCCTCGGCAATAACCGAAATTCGGAAGTCAAACAGAGGCTGGACATCTGCCGCTAATCGTCCGTCACTGCTGGCAATAATCACCCGTTTTAGCTGGTCGCTAAACAGCACAGTAGCTTTGATAATAGCAGGGTCGTAGGCGCGGGCGGCACTATCGGCTTGGCGAATAAGTTCCAGTTTTCCCAAAGCGCGGGCATCTACTGAGGGTTTTTCTACTGGATAAAGATTAGCATTTGCCAACTTTGCGGCATCCACCGGGTTTGCTATACCCTGGCTGCTTTGGGCAATCTGGGCGGCGGTATTAGCGGCGTGACGCATACTTTCGTAGGTAAAATCTTCGCTATAGGCATAACCAACGCTATCGCCCACCGCTACCCGAATGCCGACTCCCTGAATTACCCCGCCGCTGGTCTGACGAACAATCTGGTCTTCATACTGCAACATACTGGTCTGGCGATGCTCAAAATATAGTTCGGCGAAATCCCCACCCCGACTCAGGGCGACACTCAGTAAATCGTGCATGACTTTTTGATCTACGCCAAAGCGCGATTGGAAAAAGCCTAGCGCAGCTTGTGAATTATCAACAGTCATCCTGTTTCTCCTTTAGATATTTATTTCTAACTTAATTTCTTTCCTTAATTCTCCCCCGAAGTCCAAGAATTATATAGTAACCCTTTATTTATCACAACCTTTAACCGCTTGAACATCGCTATTATGGGCCGACCTCAGTTAATTATTTTGAGTGAAATTTGGTAATCTTCTCCCCGAATTTGGGGGCGGTTTTTTTCAAACTACTCAAAATATCCTCAACAGTTTTAGGTGGGTTTTTCAAAGCATCTGCCTGTTCCTTAATAATTTTTATCATAAGTTCAGGCCCTAAATCAAAGGTTTGAAGTAGAAAATCGTCGGGGGATACTATCTCAATATCGAAAGGGGCAAGGGCAGTGGTTGGAAAATCTTTCAAAAATGAACCTAAACTGGCAACTTTTCCAGAAGATTTATGCGCCAATCATTGCACCGCATAAAATTACCAATTGGATATTCAAACTCGCATTCCTCAACCAGCGTAAATCCTACTTTTCGACAGATGGCGTTCGAGGGTAGATTATCCACAGAAGGGAAAGCGTGCAAAAATTGATGCTTGCCGTCCGACCTGGCTCTACTCAAAGCACTGGTAGTCGCTGCTGCTGCGATGCCCCGCCCTTGAAAAGCCGGGAGTACAGACCACCCAATTTCATAAATCTGCTCACCGTGCCAGGTTTTTTCCCAGTAACCAACTGATCCAACCGCTTCACCACTCGCCCTGTAAATAATCTTAAACATCCGACCTATACCATCCTGTTTAAGTGACTGAAAGCGTGCGTGACGCTTGACAAGTTGATGGTCAGTTTCGGGGCCGCCAAGATGCTCAGTCATCCCTGGATCGCCTAATAGCTTCTGGAGAAGGGCAAAATCGCCATCTTCCCACGCTTCGATAGCTACAAGTTGTGTCGTCATAACTTTGTCTCCTAGTTTATGTCATTATTACTACTCAAAAACCACTCCATTTTGTCTTACCTCCTACTTTAGAGTGAGCAAGTTTCGTGCCTATTGAGATAGGCTATAAGCTCTGAACAAATCGGCGGTTGCCGCTCGTAGCAAAATATCGCGCAAAGAAGCAGGGAATAGCACCGAAGCATCCAACACTACCTTGAATGTGGACAACCTTACTCTACTCCTATCTCTACTTTCTATTCTTCGTAAAGGTCAAGTTCCTGACTTAGCTTGGCTAGTTCGGCTAACCCTTGTTTACGGCTATTATCTCGTTCCTCCTTGTAGCTCATTAAATCAGAGAAGCGAATTCGACGGTGAGTGCCGACTTTCGTGAAAGCTAATTCGCCAGCCTCAAGTAATTTAATCAAGTAGGGGCGAGATACATTTAATAAATCAGCCGCTTCCTGGGTTGTCAGCTCTTTATTAGTTGGCACAATACTAACCGCTTTACCTTCTGCTAAATATATTTAGCATAAGTGATTAATAAACGCAATAAACGAAACGCTTTTAATTTGCCCCTGCCCCAACTTGACCACTTTCTATGAGTCAATTACAATTCTGGCCTTGACTACTAACCTTAGCTGAAAGTTATAACCACCCAATGACTGTCGAAACTCAGAAACCAACTACCCTGGCAATTGGACGAGGACGCAAGTTTGGGGTGATGCTGGCATTGCTGGCAACGGCTTGCTGGTCAACCACCGCTCTTTTTATTGAAACACTCTACCGAGACTACCACCTGACTGCCCTGGAAATCGCGTTCTGGCGAGTGCTAATGATGTGTGGTTTAGTGGGTTTTTACGTGGCGGTGCGTTACGGGCGCAAGGGTTTTATTATTTCCCGGCGTGAACTGGCGATTTATGCCATTAACGGGGTAGTGGGCGTGGCAATCTTTAATATCGCCTGGAATGTCTCGGTACAGGAGAACGGCCCGGCAGTTGCTACCACTCTGATTTATTGCGGCCCGGTTTTTGTGGTGCTGGGGAGTTGGCCTTTGCTGGGTGAAAAGGTGGGTCTTGACCGGGTTGTAGCAATCCTGGTTAACCTGACGGGCTGCGCTCTGGTAGCGGGGGCCTTAAACCCGGCGGCTTTGATTCAAAGTCCGGTGGGCTTTTTAATCGGGATTGCCAGTGGTTTTACCTTCGCCTTTTACACCTTATTAGGGAAGATAACGGCCCGCTCGGTACGCCGCAACAACTTTAGCACCCTGTTTTATCTTTTTCTCTTTGGCCTGATTACCCTGTTGCCAGTGGGTTTATATCAAGAAGGTGGACGTTTATTAACCCCTTCGCTGGATTTGGTGGGTTGGTTGTTACTGGCAACTCTGGCTTGTGGCCCAACCCTCGGCGGTTATATCTTCTTTAACTCCAGCCTGAAATATTTACCCGCCGCCATCGCCAGCCTCTTTACCACCCTTGAGCCACCAATTACGGCAGTCTTGTCTTTTCTGATACTAAACAAGGGAATGGGTGGAATCCAGTGGCTAGGGGTAGCCTTGATTGTGAGTGGGGTGGCGGGGTTGCAGCTAAACGACCTGCGCTTGTCTCTCAAGCGGGTGGATTGACCTAATTATATTTCGTAGGGGCGGTTCGCGAACCGCCCGGTATTGGGATTTTTGTAGGAGCAGGCTCTGTCCTGCGATAAATATCGGATGACGGGGCAGCCTCCTACGTTATATATTCCCCCGACTTTAGATATTCAATTTTAGATTTTAGATTTTTTCGA
>Ga0209511_1004106_pt1 | contig 10746 bp, 8 predicted proteins | sample SSSSmetaG_FD_184141 | JGI IMG/M metagenome (GOLD analysis project Ga0209511, IMG submission 184141) | Glacier valley bacterial and archeal communities from Borup Fiord, Nunavut, Canada, to study Microbial Dark Matter (Phase II) - ​SSSS... | ecosystem: Environmental > Aquatic > Freshwater > Ice >... | reverse complement strand
ATGTCAAGAATCGCAATTTCATGCTCCACTATGGTGATATGACTGACTCGATGAATATCACACGTATTGTTCAGGAAACTCAACCGGATGAAATTTATAACCTGGCAGCCATGAGCCATGTGGCTGTAAGTTTCGAAACACCGGAATATACCGCTAATGCTGATGGAATCGGGACACTTCGGCTGCTCGAAGCTGTAAGATTGCTTGGAATGAGCAAGAAAACACGAATCTATCAGGCTTCGACCTCCGAATTATACGGTATGGTTCAACAGGTACCGCAATCGGAAAAAACACCGTTTTATCCGCGCTCACCCTATGCCGTAGCAAAGATGTATGCCTACTGGATTACAGTCAACTACCGCGAAGCTTATGGAATGCATGCAAGCAATGGAATTCTGTTTAACCACGAAAGTCCGATCAGAGGAGAGACGTTTGTAACACGAAAAATTACACGTGCTATTAGTAAGATTGCTTTGGGTATGCAGGATCGTCTCTTCCTGGGAAACCTCTCTTCGAAACGCGACTGGGGTCATGCCAAGGATTATATCAAGGCCATGTACCTGATTCTTCAGCAGGATGAGGCAGATGACTATGTAATTGCAACAGGCATTACAACTACCATCCGTGATTTCATCAAAATGGCTGCTGCCGAAATCGGCTTGGAAGTCTCTTTTTCAGGCGAAGGTTCCGACGAGAAAGGTTTCATTACAGGCGTTGAGGATAAAATATTCAATGAAACTGTAGGAGAACAATACCTTGCTGGTATCAAATCCCGCATTTCAACATCCATGCCTTCCGCCACTTCATCCTCGCCTCATTCTCCATCACAAATTGTCGGTGTTGATCCAGCTTATTTCCGTCCAACTGAAGTAGATCTGCTGATTGGCGATCCGACAAAGGCAAATACTAAATTAGGATGGATACCACAATACGATCTTAAAGGGCTTGTTGAGGACATGATGCAATCGGACATTAAACTGATGAAGAAAGACGCATGGCTCAGGGAAGGCGGATACAGGACATTGAATTATTTCGAATAACAGATTACACGGATTTTGAGAAAGATTACACGGATTTAAACGGATTAAAAAGATGACGCTACTTTTTGAAAACGAGACACACCGTATAATTGGCGCTTGCATGCAGGTTCATAGATAATTAGGTTGCGGCTTTTTAGAGTTTGTTTATCAGGAAGCATTGGAAAAAGAATTCATACACCGCCGAAATCCGTGTAATCCGCATTAATCTGTTTAATACCTTTTAATAATGAATAAAGAATCTAAAATATATGTAGCCGGCCACCATGGGTTAGTTGGCTCTGCAATCTGGAAAAACCTTCTGTCGAAAGGGTATACCAACCTGATCGGACGAAAACACGATGAATTAAATCTTCAGGATACCATTGCCGTTATTGCTTTCTTTGAAAAAGAGAAGCCGGAGTATGTCATACTCGCAGCCGCAAAGGTCGGTGGCATCATGGCCAACAGCACTTATCGCGGACAATTTATCTACGAGAACCTGATGATTCAGAACAACGTGATTCATGCTTCATACCTCAACAATGTCAAAAAGTTACTATTTCTGGGGAGCACATGTATCTATCCGCGTGATGCGCCTCAGCCAATGACAGAAGATTGCTTGTTAACGGGTCCACTGGAATACACGAACGAGCCTTATGCCATTGCCAAGATCGCCGGAATCAAGCTATGCGAAAGTTATAACCTTCAATATGGCACCAATTATATTTCAGTGATGCCCACAAACCTTTATGGACCCAACGATAATTTCGACCTCCAAAATTCTCATGTTCTTCCGGCAATGCTCCGGAAAATGTATCTTGGCAAATGTATGGAAGAGAATAATATTGATGCCATTCGGGAAGACCTGAATAAGAGACCGATTGAAGGAATCGGCGGAGAAGGGGTGAAAGGGAGAAAGGGTGATGATGAGAAAGGAAAAGAGGGAGACGACGAGCTCTTAAAAATATTAGACAAATACGGTATTCGTGTCGCTCAATCACCCCATCACCCCATCTCCCCGTCTCTCAGTCTCCCCCTCTCATCCTCTCGCCCTCAAAAAGTTTCCGTCGAGATATGGGGCTCCGGTGCTCCCATGCGTGAATTCCTCTGGAGCGAAGAGATGGCTGATGCTTGTGTATATTTGATGGAACGCGTAGATTTCAAGGATGTCAATCCGTGTAATCCGTCTGAATCCGTGCAATCCGTGTCAAACGAAATTCGAAATACGCACATCAACATCGGCACTGGCAAAGAGATCTCAATCCACGATTTGGCTTACCTGATCAGAGATAAAGTAGGTTTCAAAGGTGAATTAGTCTTCAATGATTCAAAACCTGATGGGACAATGCGTAAACTTACTGACCCATCAAAACTTCATAAATTAGGATGGAAACATCAGATTGAGATTGGGGAAGGTGTAGAACGATTGTTTAGTTGGTATCTTATTAATTGATTGCACTGATTAAGACGGATTACACGGATGGCACTACTATATGAAAACGAGACTCATCGTATAATAGGGGCTTGCATGCAGGTTCATAAACAACTAGGCTGCGGTTTTTTGGAGTCTGTTTATCAGGAAGCCTTGGAAAAAGAATTGCTAAAGCAGAATATTCCCTATTCCAGACACAAGCACTTGCACGTCCTTTTTGACGGAAAACCTTTGGATAAATCCTTTGTAGCAGACTTTGTTTGTTACGATGTTATCATTCTTGAAATCAAAGCTGCCACCTTTTTACATCAAAGCAATTCAGATCAAGTTATCAATTACCTAAAAGCGACTGGTTTAGTAATTGGACTACTTGTAAATTTTGGAGAATCAAGTCTGAAGTGGAAACGCTTCATTTATACACCACAAAAATCCGTGTAATCCGTGTAATCCGTATAAATCCGTGTAATTTTTTTTAAAATCAGTGAAATCAATGATAAAAAAAGTATTTGTATCCGGCTGTTATGATATGCTCCATTCGGGGCATGTGGCATTTTTTGAGGAGGCAGCATCCTTTGGCGATCTGTTTGTCGGTTTGGGATCAGACCAGACAATTAGTCAGCTGAAAGGCCGAAAAACAATCAATACCGATCGTGAACGGCTGTATATGGTGAAAGCGCTTCGTATGGTCAAAGATGCCTGGATCAACAGCGGGTCGGGACTGATGGATTTCGAAAAAGAGGTTTTAGAATTGCATCCAGATATCTTCTTCGTCAACGAAGATGGTTTTACACCTGACAAGCAGGAATTCTGCAAAAGACTTGGGATCACCTTGGAAGTGAGCAAGCGAATTCCCCACCAGGGACTTCCTGCCCGATCAACGACTGCATTGCGTAAAGAATGTAAAATTCCTTTCCGGCTCGACCTGGCAGGAGGATGGCTCGATCAGCCTTTTGTTTCAAAATATGCTCCCGGACCAGTGATCACCATTTCGATTGAACCAGAATATGAGTTCAATGACAGATCCGGAATGTCGAGTAGTACAAGGGCAAAAGCGATAGAACTTTGGCAAACAGATATTCCTGAAGGCGATAAAGAAAAATTGGCAAGAACATTGTTCTGCGTCGAAAATCCTCCGGGTACAAGTTATGTCAGCGGTTCCCAGGATTCGATAGGAATTGTTTATCCCGGAGTCAATAAACTTGATTATCCACAGGAGAACTATTGGCCAAACCAAATCAATTCAATCACCGATGAAACGACATTGGACTGGATTGAACAACATTTGTGGCTGATCAACCTGTCACCACGAATGAACGGTTATAATGTATTATCGGACACAAAAATAAACGAGGAAAGTGCCCAACTGCTTGCCGATGCTGCAGAAGGTGTTTGGAAAGCTATTGCAGACAAAGATTTAAACGCTTTTGGAAAAAGTGTCAAAAAATCATTTGAAGCACAGATTGCTATGTTCCCTCATATGGTAAATCCCTACATCCTTGAGCAAATCAATTTTTACGAACCTGAAGCATTGGGATGGAAAATTTCGGGGGCAGGTGGCGGTGGATATCTTGTTTTGGTTTCGGATCACCCGATCAAAAATGGAATTCAGCTTAAAATCAGAAGGCAAGTTTAAGGCAGAGGAATTGAGTGTTTTGGAACAATAAGAGAAGGCAAAAAATTGGAAATTGAAATTTTTTTAGTTTAAACACTGACCTGACTCAATCTCTATGATTTATCAATATTTTTTAACAAAAACATTTTTTAAATTTGTGGCTTAGAATTATTTTAAAAAATATTAAACATCGAAATAGATTTCACTTAAATAAATGATTTCACTTCTCTTCTCAATCCCACAATGGCTCCGGATAACACTAAGCATTATATACCTGAGCATCATTGCTTTTCTATCATTGCTTCCGCCTAATGACTTTCCGGATATTCCTTTATTTCCAGGGGCAGACAAAATTGTACATACCTGTTTGTATTTGGGGCTTACCTGGTTGGCATGTTGGTCAATGCATGCTGAAATCAAACACATTTGGTATTACCTGATCATTCTCTTCTCGATTAGTTGGGGGGCAGTCATGGAACTCTTCCAATATTTGATGCATATGGGTCGTTCATTCGATCTTTACGATATTGCAGGCAATTCAGTCGGCACATTTATCGGTGTATTGATTTACATCTTAATGGCACAGCTAAAAAGAAATATTGATTTCAATAGAACTGTAAAACGGTGAAGAAAGAAGTCAGAAACATCAAAATTAAAGCTATTAAATAAAATATATCAGCACTATTTCATTTAATTAATTCATTATGAAAGGAATAATACTTGCAGGAGGTTCCGGAACACGGTTGTACCCTATCACAAAAGGGGTATCAAAGCAATTGTTGCCAGTCTATGATAAACCAATGGTCTACTACCCATTGTCAACATTGATGCTTGCAGGCATCAAGGATATTCTTCTGATCTCGACACCAGAAGACATCCCAATGTACGAAAGGTTATTAGGGACAGGAAAGGATTGGGGAATTAATATTTCCTACAAAATTCAACCATCGCCTGATGGACTTGCACAGGCTTTTATCCTGGGGGAAGAATTTATCGGGAACGACGATGTCTGCCTCGTTCTGGGAGACAATATTTTTTACGGTTATGGTTTCTCCGGAATGCTTCGCGAATCGGTTGAACTTGTCAAAAATGAGCAAAAGGCAATTATTTTCGGGTATGTCGTTTCTGATCCCGAAAGATATGGTGTTGCAGAGATCGACAAATTAGGGAATGTCATTTCGATCGAAGAAAAGCCGGTTGCGCCAAAATCGAATTACGCGGTCGTGGGGCTCTATTTTTACCCGAATTCTGTAATCGAAATTGCTAAAAATATAAAACCATCTCCGCGAGGCGAACTGGAAATAACAACTGTTAATCAAGAATATATGAATCTTAAACAGTTGAGATTATCAACAATGGGACGTGGTTTTGCATGGTTAGATACCGGGACTCATACATCGCTGATTCAGGCTTCGAACTTTATTGAAACAATTGAGACTCGTCAGGGATTAAAAGTAGCCTGTCCCGAAGAGATCGCCTATCATAACGAATGGATTCAAAAAGATCAGTTAATCGCCCTGGCACAACCAATGATTAAAAATCAGTACGGACAATACCTTATCCGGTTAGCCGCAGAGTAATTGTTCCATCTAAAACTCAATTAATGAAAGTTATTAACACTCAAATTCCTGAAGTACTGATTTTTGAACCCGATGTGTATGGTGACCATCGTGGATATTTCTTTGAATCGTTTCGTCAGGATATTTTTGAAAAACAGGTAGGTAAAATTCAATTTGTTCAGGACAATCAGTCGAAATCAAGTTTTGGCGTATTACGTGGACTCCATTTTCAAAAACCACCTGCCACACAGGCTAAACTTGTGCAATGTTTACAGGGAGAAGTTCTGGATATTGCTGTTGACATCAGGATTGGCTCCCCAACCTATGGAAAGCACGTGCCGGTGCATCTATCAGAAGCAAACCATCGTCAGCTTTACATACCCCGGGGATTTGCGCATGGATTTGTAGTACTGAGCGAAACGGCTGTATTTTCCTATAAATGCGACAACTACTATAATCCAGGTGCTGATGGAGGGCTTGCATGGGATGATCCCCAAATAAATATTGACTGGGTTTTATCACCCGACAAGATTCAACTCTCTGAAAAAGACCTAAAGCAACCTGCATTGCCACAAATCTTGCATTTTGATTATAAAAATTTCAGGTAAAACGTAAAAGTATATAGCTGAATTATTACCTTTACAATAGAATATTTTCCTGATTCACTAAAGTATTATTGGTCAATCATAATTGTAGCGTCTATTCGTCTAAATATTCCACAAGAAAACTCAAACTTATAATCAAATAAGACTATGAAAACAACGGCTAAATATTTGATTTCTATTATTTTATTTATCACTGTGGTTTATGGATGTAAAAAAGGTGGAACTACACCTGATCCGATAATTCCAGATATCACAGTGCCTTCTATTTCAATCACGAAACCTTCAGCGGGACAAGCATTCGTTCCTGGGAATACAATTACTTTTCAGGCAACATTCTCCGATAACGAAAAAATCGCCAGTTACGAGATTGCAATTACCAAAGTGATTGCAACTGGATTAATTTTAAAAAATGTTGTTACGCCAGTAGATTGGAGTTATACAAAATCATCAACAAGCTTTACTTCAGGAGTCAAACTTCAGGAAATAAATCTTACCGATATTATTATCCCTATGGACATTGGCGGAAAACCGGTTGCCACCGGCAAATACAATTTTAAAGTTACTTGTATTGATGGATCGGGCAACAAAAAAGAAAATACGGTTGAAATCAATATCAATTAATTCATTACCAAAAAATTTCAAGTCAACTGCATCCTTTTGTAGTTTTATTCGCAATATTTTTAAATAACCGGTCAGCAACCGGTTATTTTTTTGACCGTTTGAAGCTGTACATGCAAAATTTAAGCTTCCTTAAGTCGATTTCGCAAAACCTCCTCTCCCACTTTAAGTTTTTTCATGTAAGTTTGTAAAATTCCAATAAATTCGTTTATGACTGGTACAGATCATCCGTTTAATAAATACATCAAAATATTCTGGAGCATCTTCGGAATTGGTATTCTCTTGATTATCATTTTATTTTCCCTGGTAGCGAATGGCAAACTGGGTTTTATGCCAACACTGACAGAACTCGAAAACATTGAATCATCACTTGCATCCGAAGTTTATTCAAGTGACAGTGTGGTAATGCGCAAATTTTTCTACAAGGAGAACCGGACCTATGTTCCCTACGAGCAAATCAGTCAAAATGTAATTACAGCACTTATTGCAACCGAAGATGAGCGCTTTTATGACCATTCAGGAATTGATATCAGGGGGTTATTAAGGGTTGTTAAAGGAATTCTCACCAACGATGAGAGTTCAGGTGGAGGAAGTACCATTAGTCAGCAATTGGCCAAGATGCTGTTTCCCCGCGAAGAGATGGACAGCAAAAAAGATCTGGCATTCCGGAAATTCAGAGAATGGATCATCGCCGTAAAACTCGAACGCAATTTCACAAAAGAAGAGATACTTACCATGTATCTCAACAAATTCGATTTTTTAAATCTTGCCGTTGGAATAAAATCGGCTTCCCAGATCTACTTTGGCATTACACCCGATAAACTCACGCTTGAACAGGCAGCCATGTTAATTGGAATGGCTAAAAACCCCTCGCTTTACAATCCGCTTCGGCGTCCTGAAATTGTAAAACAACGCAGGAATATTGTACTTAATCAGGTCCGGAAATTCGGAACGATTTCGAAATCTGAGTACGATGCATTAAAGGTGAAGGGATTAGAATTAAATTACCATAAAGAAGACTTCAAATCAAGTCCGGGGACTTATTTTACAGAATATCTACGTACCATTCTTATGTCTCAGAAGCCTGACCGTGAGAAATATGGAGCATGGCAGAACCAACAGTTTTACGAAGATTCACTCGAATGGGAAACGAACCCTTTGTATGGATGGTGCCATAAAAACCTAAAACCAGATGGAACTCCGTATAACATCCATTCTGACGGATTAAAGATCTATTCGACAATTGACATGCGGATGCAAACCTATGCCGAATATGCAATAAAACAACACCTTAGTATAGAAATACAACCAGTATTCGACAAAAGAATCAAGATATTACGTAATCCGCCATTCCCGAATTCCATGACCGACGAAGAGGCAAATAACCTGCTCAATTTTTCAATCAAACAAAGCGAGCGATACCGTCAACTCCGCAATCAGGGAATGAATCAGAATGAGATCACGAAAGAGTTCAGTAAACCAGCCGAGATGACAGTATTCAGCTGGCGTGGAGAGATTGATACCACGATGACCCCGCTCGACTCTGTGAAATATACGCTTGGATTCCTTCGGTCAGCGATGATGACGATGGAGACAAAAACCGGCCATGTAAAAGCCTGGGTCGGGGGACCAAACTATAAATATTTCATGTACGACATGGTAAAGTTAGGTAAAAGACAAGTCGGATCGACTGTAAAACCATTTCTTTACACGCTGGCCATGCAAAATGGCTATTCGCCTTGTACGCTGGTTCCGAATGCGGAACAGACTTTTTATTTGTCCGACGGTCGTACATGGACAGCTAAAAATTCAGGACATACTGATTTCGACGGTCGAATGGTAACCTTAAAATGGGGTCTTGCCAATTCCGTCAACCAGGTTTCGGGATGGGTGATGAAACAGTTTAATCCGCAATCTATGGCCAATATGATGCGAAAACTTGGAATCACAAGTCCGATTGATGCAGTACCGTCGATGTTTCTGGGAACATCGGATGTTAGTATCTACGAGATGGTTGCTGCGTATGGAACCTATGCCAACAATGGCGTATATACAAAACCAATCTTTGTTACAAGAATTGAAGATAAAAACGGGATTATTCTTTCGCGTTTCTCTCCTGAACACCACGATGCCATTGATGCCAAAACAGCTTTTCTGATGTTGAATCTTATGGAAGGTGTTGTAAACGAGGGAACAAGCGCAAGGCTTCGATCTGGCCGTATTTATGGCGGTTTAACTGCTGATATTGCCGGGAAAACAGGAACGACTCAGAATCAATCGGATGGTTGGTTTATGGGGATTACTCCAGAGTTAGTAACAGGTGTCTGGACAGGCGGCGATTTGCGAGCCATCCACTTCGAGGGGCTTTCAATGGGACAAGGCGCAAACATGGCCTTACCCGTTTATGGCTACTTTATGAATAAATTATATCGTGATCGCACCTTAGGTTTATCACAGGAGACCCGGTTTCAAGCTCCGGAAGGATTTAATATGGATCTTGATTGCTCGAAAGTAATGAAAGAGGATGCTCCTCCTGTTAGTGAAAGTGATTTCTTCTGAGATAAAATCAAGGATAAAGGTTAAAGGGTAAGACACTTCAATGTTTGCAAACACTTTAACCTTTATCCTTTCTACTTTAACCTTTTAGATGATCATACCGGCGCTTTCCAGTCACCATATTCCATCATCAATTTTTTGAGTTCTTCAACTGCATTTTCGGTATCAACATGGCGTTTGATCAATTTCTGACCTTTATAGAGATTTATCTTTCCTTTTCCGGCACCGACAAATCCGTAATCGACATCTCCCATTTCTCCGGGACCGTTCACAACGCAACCCATGATTCCAATTTTAAGGTTCTTCAAATGGTTGAAGTTACGTTTAATCTCAGCAAGGGTATCACGAAGGTCAAAAAGGGTTCTTCCACATCCCGGGCAGGAGATAAACTCGGTTTTCGTAACGCGCATCCGGCTGGCTTGTAATATGCCAAAAGCAAGATTTTTCAACTCATTATAACCGATATTTCCATCGTTGGTTAACAAGATTCCGTCACCATATCCATCAATAAATAAACCACCCAGATCTGTTGATGCTTTAATCAGAAGATCTTCATAATTGTTTTCCTTGTACGAACGGTGAAGAATCACAGGATTCTTGCATATATGAGCATCCAGCTCCATAAAGAAAGCACGCATCTCGGCAGAACAATTAAGGTTATCGCTCTCCATGATCAGGATAACTTTTCGTTCTCTCTTTAGCTTTTCGATGATTTCGGGATTCTCCTCTTTGAAAACGTCGTAGGTCTTTTTATTGACCCTTACAAAGCGCATCTGGCCTGTGTAATTGTCGTTGAAAAGATAATCTTCAAGCGATAAAATCGGGTATGACTTATTCCCGCGGTCAACAACACGCTTACCGTCGTAAAAATACTCGGGCTCTATACCCGAATTAACCGAGCGGATCTCTTCGCGTGTATATTTATTCAGACTGCCGACTACGACAACAGGCTTCTTACTTCCAATATCATTAACAGGTCTCGTTGAACGTCGTTCGTATTCAAATGGATTAGTCTGAGCAACAAGTGGCGCTTTTATAGGAGCATGATTCTCTCTTCCTTTAAATACGTCAACCAGTTTGCGTGCAAACGGAATCTCTGCAGCTGGATCTTCAGTGAGAGAAATCCGAATCGTATCCCCGATTCCATCCGCCAAAAGTGCACCTGAACCGACAGCCGATTTTATTCGTCCATCCTCTCCTTCACCCGCTTCAGTAACGCCAATATGAAAAGGATAATTCATGTCCTCCAAACGCATCCGATAGTTCATTAACCTAACGGTATAAACCATCATTCTGGTATTGCTTGACTTAATGGAGACGACAATATTGTGATAATCTTGCTTTT
>Ga0209511_1004105_pt1 | contig 10749 bp, 6 predicted proteins | sample SSSSmetaG_FD_184141 | JGI IMG/M metagenome (GOLD analysis project Ga0209511, IMG submission 184141) | Glacier valley bacterial and archeal communities from Borup Fiord, Nunavut, Canada, to study Microbial Dark Matter (Phase II) - ​SSSS... | ecosystem: Environmental > Aquatic > Freshwater > Ice >... | reverse complement strand
AAGCCAAGCCTCCCCGTCCCCGTTCCGCGCTGGGTCGGCTCTTTCAGGCTGTGGCCTGACTTCGCCAACAGAGTCCGGTAGGTGCCGTTTTGCCCAAGACAGTGGCGCTTTGTCCAAGACAGTGCCGTTCAGACCAAGACGCCTGTTAGGTGCCGTTTTGCTAAAGACAGCGTAGCGGAAAAGTCGAAGTGATAGCGGGAAATGCTATCGGGATGGACTCGAGAGTTCAGGTAAATCACGTATGTGCTTTTCAACGATAACCACAAAACTTGCCTTGATACCTTTTGGATTGACTCTTTTCTAAAGTTGGGCGGTTCGGACCAGACGAACCACGCCCATCAGTCCTGAAGCCATCTGGGTCGGGTCCACGTAGGGCGAGGGGCGGGTAGCAAACTCGTTGGCCAGGGTATTTGCCACCAGGACCTCGAGATGGTTGTTGCCGCTCTGGACCCACGCACTGACCTCGAGGGTCCACGGCTCAGCCAAAACGATGCCTGCATCGTGTCCGTTCAGGCGAACTCTGGCCGCCACGCCGAGTTTGCCCAGCACAAGGTGCAAACCTTGACCGGGTTGCAGCGGCTCGAGGTCGAAGTCTTGATGGTAGGTGACGCCTCCTGAGTAGTGGGGCAAGCCCAAGGCAGTCCAGTCGCCCATCGGCAGCGAACCGTGATGACCTTGCACTAGAACCGCTTCGGCTAACACCGCGCCGGCACGGTGTCTGCTGTCGCTTTCTACGCGTAGCGCCAGTGTGGAAGGGGAGGTGACGGACTCTGACGCAGCAAACTTATAGGTTCTGGCCCCATCTGAACGGACGCCGAGGTCAGCGGCTTGCAGGGCTTTGCCGTCTGTCCAGGCGCTGACCTGACCGTGAGCCACCACGGTCAGGTTGCTCGAGCCTGGGGGTGAAACGCAGCGCAGCCAGTGAACCTGCGGCTCGAGTTGCGGGCGGTGTTCAAAGGCCAGAGCGGGTCCAAACCAGGGCAGCTCGAGCGAGTGGTACTCGGTCTCGATGGGCTGGTGGCTGGCGACCAAAAACCCGCGAGTGCGCTGGGTGGATTCGAGCGCAAAGCGCATCAAGAGCCGCTGTCGTCCCGGAAGCACGTCCACCGCCGTGTGCTGCACGGGTGCCCGGTAGTCGGGAATGTCCCAGGGTTGGAAAAGTGCTGCGCCCAAACTCGAGTCCTGACTCAATATTTCCTGAGCGTTGAGCCAGACTTGGTAAACCGCACGGCTCGAGGCTGCAAGGTTGAGTTGGGGTTGGGTGGCGGTGACGGTGGTCCACAGGTAGGTACTCTGCCCCTGGGTTAAATCCTGGGCACAGTCCTGGGCCACCTGGCCGACATCCAGAAATTCATGCGGCACCTGACCCTTCAGGCCGTGCGGTCCGGTCAGCCAGTGGCTGAGCAAGGGGTCAGCCTCGATACCAAAACGCTCCGAGAAGCCATACTCGCGCCAGGGATAGCTTTGACCCTTCCAGACGACGGGCTGGTGGGGGTCAACCTCCTCAAGCTCGAGCAGCCGTGCCTCGAGTTCGGGGTCGCTGGGCACCGGGCCGAGTTGCCAGAACTGTGTTCCGTAGCCAGCCATGACTTCGGGCCAGTCGTGGTCGGGGAATTCGGGGGCGGAACAGTCCGCCTGTGCGTCGGTCTCGAGGTGACGAAAGCGCCGCAGCTCGGGACGCAGCAATCCCTCGCTGGCGGGAAGGCGGAAATCGGCAAATCGGTTGTCCAGCAGGGGGGTGATTTCAACCTGCCAGGTGCGGCTCAACTCGAGAGTCTGTACCGGAACCCACTGGGGAGCCTGGTGGGATTGGGCGGCTCGAGTGCGGTCAAAGACCACCAGCGCCGCCCCTTTGGCCTCGAGCGTCAAGGTCAGGCTCTGATACGCTCCATCTAGCGTGGATTCTTGAGGATATTCCACCGAACCGGTCCAGGCGTTCCAGATTTCAGCCTTTCCCTGCGCCCTGAAGCGGGCACAGACCTGGCGGACGTCCGGGTTTTTGTTGAACACGAAGTACAGGTCTTGATGGCCGATTTCGCGGTGCAGCACGCAAACGTTGGGGGTGTCAGAAATGAAGTCGCGCTCGATGGATTTATTGACGCGCTCGAGCACCTCGGCATGACTGCTCAAAGGCGCGTCGGCCAAATCGCCAAAGAGTGCCGTCACCATCTGCTCAACCTGCGGGTCGTCTCTACCCAGACGCTCGCTGATGCTCGGGGCACAACCATAAGCCAGCACCGTACCGCCCGCCCGCTTCAGTGCGGCGGCCTTCTCGAGGCTGGAGTGCCGCACGGCCTGCACGGCGGGGAAAATCAGGACTTTGTAAGACTCGCCCGCCACGCACAGTTGGTCGCCACATAGCTCGGCGCGGTCCAACGATTCAAAGTCGATAAAATCAAAATCGACTCCCTCTTCAAACAGGGTCTGGGCCAGCGCGATGTAACCGTCGCTGGCCTCGGAAAACCCCGCCTCGAGGTCGGTGCTGGGGTAGACGATGGCGACGTCACAGCGGTGCCGCCCACTGGCCAGCAGGGCGGACAGTCGGGTGGTGTAGTCCCACAGCGGTTTGGTCATCTGCCAGTACGGTTGACGGAAATGCGTGTCGGGCGGTGCCCACTCCCACCAGCCGCCCAGGGTGGTGTAGTATACTGCGTGAGGGTTGTAGAGCGTCGCTCCGTACACGAAATCCTCGTTCAGTGCGCTCAAAAGTTGAGCCGGCGTGACCCCCCAGCCGCTGCCATAAAAGCCCTCGTTCCACACTCGAGGGCGCTGGTAGAGGTGAGCGATGGAACTGTAGACCTTGAACCCAGCAAACCGCCGGGGTCCCTCGAGGTAGGGGTCGTCGCAACCGGGGGCAGAAAACCAGCGCAGGGTCCGAAAAGGGTCGCCGTAGAGCGCGAACGAATCGCGGATTTCACCCCGACCGAGGTTGTCGTGGCCAAACAGGGTGCCACGCTGCTCGTGCCAGTCGAAAATAGGCTCGAAATAGTGCTGTTCGGCCAGGGCGGTGACGACATCGGCGTAATCGATTCTGACCTTCTCGGTGCGCGGTCCCAAATCGAACCACAGGGCCGCTAACTCCGGCTCGAGCGGATACCCCTTGAGTTGCTCGAAAGCTGCCGAAACTTCAGCCGACCAGCGCGGCATTCGATTGGCAAAATCCAGTTCATCCTGAAAAAAGACCGCCAGGGTTTGCCCGATTTCATCGGGACAGTGCGCCTCGAAGGGGGCGTACAAGCGTTCGATGGCCCTGCGTCCGCTCGAGGGGTGCAGTGGGTTAAAACCCGCATTCAAGGAGAACACCGCGACCACGGTCCACTCGCCGTCTGGCACGCTCCACTCCAAGCTCGAGTCCTGTAAAAGGGGGCTGAGGTCGCTCGAGCCTTCACGGTCCAAACCCTGACCCGAGCGGGGAAAGGCGCGAAGCGAAAGGAGTGTAGCCTCCCTGGGAAGCTCGAGGCGGGCCGTTTCACCGCCCGTCGCCTCGACGTGAACCCGGTGGAGCATTGCGCCCTTCAACTCTGGGGATTCGGCGGCCAGGGCCTCGAGAATGGGGGTGACGATGCAGTAATCCTGGACCCCCACGACCATGCCCAGACTCCTCGATTTTTGCAGAAACCAGGCGAACAACTCCCACCACTCCTCCGAAAAAACCGCTGGGTCTCCAGGGTCCAGACTCACGTCCGGGCGGTGTATATAACTGACGATGGTTCCGCCAATCCCTTGAGTGCAGAGTTGCTCGAGCTGCCAGCCCAAGCGCTCGCGGCTTAACTTCTCACCAGTCCAGAAGTGAAACGGGATGGGTGCGAAGTCGCGCGGAGGCTCCCTAAATAAGCTCAGCATTTCCGCTCGAGTGAGGATGTCGGGTGGGCGACCAAACCCTTTTTTCACAGGCTTTTTTGCGCTCGAGTCAATCTTTGATTTCTCGTTGTCCATCGTTGCTGCTTCGCTGAGCTTCATGTTGCCTCCTGGACCCATCGAGAATGGATTGTCCATATTTTTAGAACGGTCAGGCTTTATGTTTCATCTGGCCTAATCCCGTAACCGATTTACTGAATCTTATCTTGCTAGCCTTTGACACCACCATCGAGGAAGCCGCGTACCCAGAAGCGCCGCAACAGGGTGAACACCAACGCCACCGGAACAACCGCGAGTGCCCCTCCGGTAATCAGGTCCGCCAGGGTGATGAACTGGTCGCCCCCCGTCGAGCCACCGACCACCAAGCTGGACTGACTCGCGGCCCAAGTCGCCAACCCGATGGGTACGGGCTGCAAGTTCTGGTCGGACACCATCAACCACGGCAGGAAGAAGTTGTTCCAGGAGTTGACGAAGGCCAGGATGGCTACCGTTGCCAGCAAGCCTGCCATGCTCGGTAGGGCAATCCTGAAAAAGGTGAGCAGGTGGCCCGCCCCATCGATGCGCGCTGCCTCGAGCAGTTCGGGGGGGAACTGCTTTTTGAAGTAAAGGTAAATCAGGTAGACCCCGAACGGGTTCAAAGAAGCCGGCAGGATAAAGGCCAGTGGGGTGTTGAGAATCACAACCTGGGGAAAGGCCGCAGTAATTGCACTAAAGGCGTAAAACAACGGCAGTGCGGTCGCGGATGAGGGGACTAACATCGCAATCAGGGTGATGCCAACAATCAGTCTCGAGCCGCGAAACGGATAAACCGCGAGGGCGTAACCCGCCGTTGCGGCGAGCACGGAGGCCAGTGCTGAGATGGATACGGTGTACATCAAACTGTTTTGCAACCAGCGCAGGTATTGACCAGAGCCGATGGAAAATACATGCTGTATGTTCTCGAGCAGGTGAAACTGTCCCGCCAAACCCAGCGGATTTTGCGTCAATGCGTCCGGTGTTTTGGTCGCGGCAATCATCATCCACAGGATGGGAATGAAAAAGTAGGCGCAGTACAGGAGCAAAATGCTGGTGATGGTGTTGTTAGCGATTTGACGGCGCAACCTATCTGCGCTACCACCGACCTTCGTGGGAGTGTTCAGGGGGGTTACCAACGACTTGGGATTGGGAATCATCGGTCAACTCCTCTGCTTCTGAATCGACCTCGAGGCCCTTAAGACGATTCCCGAGGCCAACACGACCACCAGAATCAGGAGGTTGACCGCTGCGGCGGACAAGTTGAAATTACCCGACGAGAACGCCTGGGTCGAGGCCCAATAGTTGGGGGTGTAGTATTTGCTGAGTTGTAGGCTCGAGGTCAGCATGATGGGTTCGGCGACCAACTGAGAGACGTAGGCGAAGGTGCTCACGCCCATCACCATCAGGGTGTCGGAGAGCAGTGGAATCTTAATGTGGCGCACAACGTTCCATTCGTTGGCTCCATCGATGCGCGCGGCATCGACGAGTTCCTGCGAGGTGTTTTGCAGCACCGCGCTCAGCACCATAATCCAGCCGCCCGCGTTCTGCCAACAGATGATGTTGACAATTGCAAAGGTCAGGTTTTCCAGCGTGATAAAAGGTGTGCTGAGCAATTCGTGGCGCGAGAGGAAAAACTGATAGTCCCCAATAAACGGGAACAACCGATAAATCCCTCCGTAGGGGCTAACTTCCGGGGTGTAGATAAAAGCCCACATGAAGGTCGAGACTGCGGGCGGCATGGCGAAAGGCAAAAAGAAAACGAATTTCGAGAAGTGCTTGAGGCGACCCAGGGGAGAATCAATCAAAAGGGCCAAAGCCAGGGCCAAAACAATAAAGAGGGGAACACCGACCACGATATAGCCGACAATAATGCGAAGGGCCTTCTGAAAGTTGTTGTCTTTGAGGACCTCGAGGTAGTTCCCCAGGCCGACGAAAGCGTTGCGGACCCCATCGCTGAACAGGCTGGTATAGATGGAGTAAACCACCGGAAGCAGTAAAAACAAGCATAAAAACACGACGTAGGGCAGCGCAAAGAGCAGCCCTGCCATGCTGTCTCTCCATTTTTGACGATTCAACTTCATGGCTTTGTTCCCTCGGTATCTGGGGGCGTGACCAAAGGCCACGCCCCCGCTCAAACAGTTATGGCTTGACAGTTTATAGCTTTACAGTTTAGGGCTTAACGGTGAAGCCCTGCTTGACGAAATCCTCCTCGACGGCCTTCTGGAAAGCGTCCATCCCATCGGACACCGAGACCTTGCCGGAGAACATGTCGGGGAAGTTGGTGTCGGCGTAGTTCTGAATGTAGATATCGTTGGGACCGAACTCCCATGACGCGCCGAGTTGAACCCCTCGGATGTATTCCGGCGTCAGTGGGCGCACGTAGTAGGGGTCGTTCTTGAAGGCCGCCACGGGCGGGCTGCCCTTCCACAGGGGTTTATAGGGTGGAACGACGGCTTCGCGTCCGGCGTAGTAGTCACGGCTGGTGGTGACCCAGGTGATGAAATCAGTGGCGGCCTTGACCAGCTCAGGCTTGGTGGTCGTGACTTGATACACCCCGCCGTCCCAGATGCCCGCTCGAGCGGGGTCGGTGTTGTGCAGGCGCATAGTGCCCGCGAACCCCCACTGTCCCGGTTGCTTGGCCCCTTCGTTGAGCTGTAAGACGTAAGGACCGTACCAGGTGGGCAGCAGAACCAGAGCCATCTTACCCTCGGAAACCAGTTTGGTGGCTCCCGGCGCAAAGGGGTTCTGGGCGTAGCCCGAGCCGTCTCTGATGATGGACACCAGTTTCTCCATCACTTCTTTCGACCGTGGCGTGTTGATTTTGATTTGGTATGTGCTGTCGTTCAGGCGGTGTAACCACCGCTCGCCCGTGGCCGCGAAGATGTTGGGGCCGTACTGGGAATACAAGAAGGCGGTGTTGATAAAGTAGCCGGGGTGCTTTGCCTTGAGTTCCTTGCTGAAGGCCACCAAATCATCGATGCTGGTCGGCAGTTTCATGCCCAATTCGCTGAGCACTTTCTGGTTGTACCAAAGCCCGTTCGAGCCAGTGTCGTTGGGCAGACCGTAAAGCTTGCCCCCGATGGTGAGGGGTTGCAGCGTGCGCGGGGCGAAGTCCTTGAGAATTGCACGCGGAACATATGGGCTGATGTTGGTCACGAAGCCTTTGCGTACAAATTCGGGCGTCTCGGCTGCGGTACCGAAAATGACATCGGGAACCCCGGAACCCGCACGGCGGGCCAAGCGCACCTTTTCATTGATCGTGCCGGGTACCTGATTGACCACCTCGATCTTCACGTTCGGGTGCGTCTTCATGTAGAGTTCCGCCCCTGCTGGACGGCCTGCACCGTGGGTCCAGTAAACCAGGGTGATGGTCGAGTTCTGGGCTTGAACCCGCTCTCCAACGAGCCAAACCGTCGCCGCCAGGGTCAGCGCCGCCATACTGGTCAACACGAATCTGCGGGATTTTGTTGTGTTCTTTGAAGTGATCATAGGTCTCCTCCGTGCTTGCCGGCTTGAGTCAGCAAGGCACAAAACCAAGTCACACGCGACTCCCACTGCAAAGTCGATGGTTGCTCGAGGCGTACTTATGTTCGCAAAACAACGGACTTTTTTAGGGTCTGAAGTGCGCTGAATGGGTTTTGATGCTTGAAAGTCTAATCCTTTGGTCGATTGATTTGAATGGCTCACATCCTCAAAAACATAGAGAATATTACGGCGCTTGAGTTCACCTTGCCCCCGTGAGAGAAGTACCACCCTCAACAGATGCGGCTCGAGGGCTGCAAGTAGTGGTCTTCCCACGGGGCCAGCGCAAGCTCGCCTTTGCGCCAGTAGTATTTCAGGTCTTCCTGCTGCCAATCGGCATAAATCTGTTCCCAGCTCAGCTCGCAGTGGGGACGTAATGATTTCTGCTCGATGGGTTCATCCGCGCTCTGGTAGCGCACGTCCATCGAGAGACGAATCTGTTCTCGCTTTTGGCACTTTAAAGCTTTGTGAATGGTGTGGCTGGGGAAGGTCAGCACGTCCCCACAGGAAAAATTTCCCTCCACCCAGTCCGTTTCATAGTCGCACAGTTGGGCCGCGATGTTACCGGCACCCGGAGAGGGCTGAATCGGAACGTAGCCCTGGTGGTGAGAGCCACGCAATACGGTCAGACCCCCGAGTTCGCGCGGACAGTCGCCTAGCGGAAACCACGCGGTCCAGGTTTGCGGTGTCCCCTGAATCAACGGGAAATCTTGATGTGGCGGGGTGGGTACCATGGCGGGGTGTCCGGTAATCATGCGGGCGATGTGACGGGGATGAACCAGCACGTCCCCTTTAAGAAGGGTGCTGTACAGCTCGAGCAAGCGGGGATGGTGCGGCAGGCGGTGCAAACGCTCGAGGCGTTGCGCGTCCTCGTAGGCGGCAATACTCACCCCAATGTCGGTGCGAAGCTCGGATTCGGGAAGTTGGGCCAGACGCTCGAGGTCCATCGTTCCCCCCAGACGGTCCTGTCCCGGCCTCCGCCAGCCGTGTTGTTCAACCACCTCGAGCAGGTCTGCACGCAAGTCCAGCAGGTCACGCTGGGGCAATAGCCCCCGAAAGAACAGGTAGCCCTCCTCCTGGGCGCGGCGGCGCAGGGCCTCTGGCTTGCCGAGCAGCGAGGTTGAATCCACGAAGAGGGCTTCTTGCCGGGGGGTCTCCGCTCGCAAAGAGGGGTTCATGGACAGAGCTTACAGACTTAGAATCGCAAAAACCATACCTTATAAAGACTAAACATGAACGATTCTATCAAACTCGAGGACGTGTTTCAGGGCGACCCACTGCTGGTACTGGCCAATTGGTATAGCTTTGGGCCGGGTGAAGTGCTCGAGCATCCCCAGGTGTGGAGTCGGATGCTGCTGTGGTGCGTTCAGGGGCGTGGACAGGTGTGGGTGGGCGGTGAGGCGCAGATGCTGGAAGCAGACGATTATTTGCTGTTGCCGTGGCGACATCGGGTGAAGTACCAAGCCAATTCCCTCGAGCCGTTCCGGGTGGGTGGCATTCACTTGATTCCCCACCAGGCCAGCGGCGAGACCTTGATTTATGGTGCCGCGCACCGCATAGGCGACCCTCTAGCCCAGCTAGGCTCGCGCCAGGACGCCCTCTGGCCCGGTCTGGAGGGCCTGACCCTCGGTTCCATGCGCGACTCGACTCGCTTGCGCTGGCTGTGCGGCTACCTCATCGAGTGGGCCTCGAGCGTACCCCCGCTCGAGCAACCCCGCCGTGCCCTGGCCCGATTGCTCATAGAGGAATTGCAACAGTGCCACCAGAGCGTTGTTTTCAGGCGAGACCGCATTCCACTTATGTTGCGCCAGGTGCAAGACCGGGTGCGCGAGAATCTGAGTCAGGTTTGGCGGGTCAAAGACATGACCGCGCTCACCGAGTACAGCGTGGCCACCTTGCACCGTCAGTTTGTGCGTCACTTGGGCTGCTCACCGCTGCGCTGGGTGGCCCAACAGCGGCTCGAGCTGGCCCAGCGGTTGCTGAGCACCACGCGGTATCCCGTTCGGGTGGTGGGAGAAAGGGTGGGAATGCCGGACCCGTTTCACTTCTCACGCTTTTTTAAAGCCCACACCCAACTATCCCCTCGAGCGTACCGCGATATTCACAACGCCTTGTGAGAGGGGGTGTCGTTGTGCTCAAGCGAAAAAAGTCAGCAGTGTTCGCGGAAAATCCGCAGAGCAATTGTCTGTGTTCCGTTGTCCATTTTCCGTTAAGAGTGTGACCACACATATCGTGTTTCAGATGGACGAACCCTATTTTGAGTCGCGTGACCGTTCATTATTCTGGCAAATGCTGCAACGATAGCAGGCGCTGCTGTAATCGTCCGCTTGAAGCTGCCTGCTCGAGAATTCTGGGTTAAACCCCGATTGGTAAATCGAGCCAAGCCAGCCCGATGTCCCGCTCCATGTGCCACAGGTCCTCTCCGGTGTAGCCGTCGTAGTAGAGCGCCAACCTCGAGCCAATTTTCACCACGCTCGGAAGCCCGACGATGTTCGGAGACCAAGTGCAGTTTTGGTGGTCTAATACCACTGCCTTGTGTTCTGGGTTCCAGCGGGTCAAATCAGAGGACCAGTACACCCATACCGCGTCGGTGTACTCCTCGAGTGTGTCTGGGTGAATGCCGATATGGTTGGTGAACAGATACCACAGGCTCGAGGACGGCTCGAAATATAGGGTGCTGTTTTCTACCTGCTCGTCTACCGGGAAAAGCGGTTCTGTATCCACCGTCCAGGCACGGTTCAGGTCAGTCGTGCGGGCCATACCCAGGGTGCGCTTGATTCCGTCCGTGCGGCGCATAGCGGCGCTGAAGAACATCAGATACTCACCGCCCTGCTCGAGTACCTGCCCTGGACTGGCGGTGTCGGCGTAAAAAGTGCCCGGAACCGCAGCCACCGAGAGCACTCCCGGCTGCTTGGTCCACGGCCCCTGAGGGTTTTCCGCTCGAGCTTTTAGCGTTTGATAGGGAAAGGCAGGAACCTTACCGGGTTCATCCACATTGGGCGTTCCCAGGTAAAACATGTGCCATGACGGATGGGTTCGAGAATCAAAAAATACCGTACCAAAACTGGCCGAAGCGCTATCTGGCGTACTGGGTTTCCCCAGCTCGAGCACCGCGCCGTGCTTGGTCCAATTCATGCCATCAAAGCTGGTGGCCAGGGCGCAGAGCCATCCGGCCTCGCCCGCAGCGTCGTAGTGCATAAAGTATTTTCCATCCTGCTCGAAGACGAACACGTCTCGAGCGCCGTAACGGTCCACCTCGTCACCGTGGCGCAGCACGGGGCCATAATCCTGGGCCTCGAGTCGAAGTGTGGCGCTGGGGCGTCTATCGGCGTAGGGAAGAGGTTCAAGATTTTC
>Ga0209511_1004102_pt1 | contig 10760 bp, 8 predicted proteins | sample SSSSmetaG_FD_184141 | JGI IMG/M metagenome (GOLD analysis project Ga0209511, IMG submission 184141) | Glacier valley bacterial and archeal communities from Borup Fiord, Nunavut, Canada, to study Microbial Dark Matter (Phase II) - ​SSSS... | ecosystem: Environmental > Aquatic > Freshwater > Ice >... | reverse complement strand
CTTCGAGGTTGATCAGTTTCCCTTTCGCCCGGACGCAGTGAATCTCACCTTCTAAAACTGTGGCGATTCCGGCAGAGTCATAGCCTCGATATTCTAGTTTGCGAAGCCCTTCAAGCAAAATGCCGCTGGCTGCTTGGGTGCCGATATAGCCAACAATTCCGCACATATGAGTTCATTTTCCTTTGGCGATCGTGTATCTAAGCTACTCTACACCTAATTATTTTTGCGTTGACTCACCCACTGTCGCCAAAAAAAAGGAGGCAACGTGCCCCCTTAGCTTTGAACCCACATGAATGAAAAATAGATTGCGTATCAGGTTTGCCTAGTAAGCTAATCCCATACTGCGAGTCGTTTCGGCACCCAGGTAGACCCGAATGCTCAAAAAGTCGGTAGGACAAGCCGTTTCACACCGCTTGCAGCCTACACAATCTTCCGTTCGGGGAGAAGATGCGATCTGTCCTGCTCTACACCCGTCCCAGGGAACCATCTCTAGAACGTCAGTAGGGCAAGCGCGGACGCATTGAGTACACCCAATGCAGGTGTCATAGATTTTGACTGTATGAGACATGTTATGAATGACTCCAGATTCGTGCGTGTTGCTGTGGCAACGTCTGCAATTCTGCGATCGCCCAGCTATAGATCACTGTTCAACCTCAGAATCATTGCTTAGTGTACTTCACAGCGTAGCCGTACTCTTTTAAGCAGTTGCAAAACTTTAAACTCCGCAATGTGGGCTAGTTTTTGGCATTGACCATTGGGAGCGATTTTTTTACCTGAGTTGCTGAACTTGGGCGATCGAGAGTCCTGTTTTCTCAGCGATCGTCTCGGCATCCAAAAGATCAAGCAGCGATCGGGCAATTTCCAACCGCTCCTCTTGTCGTCCTTCAGTTTTGCCGTCCTGTCTAGCTTTGAGAATCGCGTTGCGGTTGTCGTGCAAAAACATTTCCCGATTCTCCAACACTTCCAGTTCTTTGCGACTCAGCTTACTTTGCTTTGCCACCGTGAAAGCATGGTCGATCGCTGGCACATCTCCTAGATTGGGAGGCACAGATTCCAATTGATTGGCAGACTTTAAGAAATACAGCCATTTGTCTACCAGAGTGTCGAGACTGTCTAGCGTCTTCTTAAACTTGGGTAGCTCGACAAAGATCAATTCAATATCATCGCTGTAGTCTGTCAAGTCATTGTTCTCTTTGAGGCGATAGCGTGACAAGATGCGATCGTTGCCCGGAAACATCTCAAAGTCTGTAATCGTTAAAGCAATGACTGAATTGAGCAGCGTGTAATCTTCTCCGACCCCTAATTGAATTGAGAAGGCTTTAGCGGCGTTGTAGAGGACTCGTTTCTCAAATCCCAACACATTCAACACTTGCATCTCAATGATCACCGTTTTGCCATCAAAAAGCGTGGCTTTAACGTCCAAATATGAATCCTTAATGCCCCGAATTCGAGGCGCTTGATAAGGGTCAAGAATCGTTAAATCTTGAATCTTGTCTTGCTCGTCGTAAACCAGGGCATTGAGAAAACTAATCAAGATGTCTTTGCTTTGCTTAGAGCCAAAGATTTTCTTGAAGGCAAAATCAGTTTTAGGGTTGATGAAGACGCTGGGCATCGGGGTGAGGTTGTGTGGTTAGTGAGTCCGATCGGGCTGCAAATCGAGTTGCTAAAATCCTAACTTTTCCAAGACGGGGCGCGTCGAAACGATGTGTCGATCGAGTCCCAACTCACTCGGACTCACGCCCAGCGCCAACGCCACAAGCTGAGGCAAATGCAGCACAGGCAACCCCAGCTTCTGACCAATCACTTTTTCAACTTCGGGTTGGCGAGAGTCGAGATTCAAATGACAAAGCGGACAGGGTGTGACGATGCAATCGGCTCCGGCGGCGATCGCCTCCTGAATGTGCGCCCCTGCCATTTTGAACGATTGGTCGGTGGCGTAACTTGAAAGCGGCCATCCGCAGCACTGAGTCCGACCGCGATAATAGATCGGAGTTGCGCCCACGGTTCGGAAGACGTTCTCCATCGACTCTGGCTTAAACGGATCGTCATAGCGGATGTGGTCTTGCCCGCGCAATAGATAGCAGCCGTAGAAGGCAGCGCAGTTCAGATTAGAAAGTTTGCGAGTGACTCGATCGGCGATCGCCTCCAGTCCATAATCGGCGACGAGTGCCCAAAGTAGATGTTTAACATCCGTCGAGCCTTGATAGGGTGAACAGCCTTCTTTTTTGAGAAATCCATTCACCTGATCGAGATAAGCCCGATCGTTGATTTGTGCGTCTTTTAATCGCTCATCCACATGACCAATCACGCCCTGACAGGTGCTGCAATGGGTCAACAGCGGCAGATTTAACTGCTCGGCTAAGGCAATATTTCGGGCGTTTACGGTGTCTTCGAGCAGTTGAGAATCTTCTTTAAAAGTGCCAGAGCCACAGCAGGAGGCTTTTTTAAGCTCAACTAGCTCGATTCCGAGAATCTTCGTCAAAGCTTTGGTCGATTGGTCAAGCTCCCGGCACGCTCCTTGAGCAACACAACCGGGGAAATAGGCGTATTTGAGCGTGGACGATCGCATGGTTATTCAGAAAAACAATATCAATCACCGAGCTTGAGCAAAGTTACCCAAAACTCGCCATTCAAATGTATCATCGCCGATTTTTAGATGAAGAATCTTTTCACCGTTTAAACTCGATAGGATGAATCTACGCTGCTCTCAACTTCAACGGTCATGGTTGAAACACATTCCCAACGTTTGACAATTCCTCCATTAGAGAATGGCGATCGCTTAAATCGCTGCGAATTTAAGCGTCGTTATGACTCAATGCCCAGTCTCAAAAAAGCTGAGTTGATTGAAGGAATCGTCTATATGCCTGCTGCCTTGCGCTTTAAAAGCCACAGTCAACCTCACGGTTGGGTCATGGCATGGCTAGGAAACTACGAAGCGATGACTCCGGGGGTGGCTTTAGGAGTCGAGCCAACGGTGCGCTTAGATCTAGACAACGAGTTTCAGCCAGATGTCGTTCTTTTGATTAACGAAGAATCAGGTGGTCAAACCCGACTCAATGACGATGACTATATTGAAGGGGCACCAGAGCTAGTCGTCGAAATTGCTGCCAGCAGTGCCGCGATCGACCTTCACGCTAAAAAGCAAGCCTACCGTCGCAATGGCGTAAACGAATATATTGTCTGGCAAGTTCTTGACCAAAAGATTAGCGGGTTTTATTTAGAAGGGGAATATCTGGAGCGATCGCCTGATCCTAATGGAGTCCTGAGAAGTCAAGTTTTTCCAGGACTGTGGCTAGACGTTGAAAAACTATTGGCAGGAGATATGCGACGGGTATTAGCGACTTTACAAGCCGGGACTCGCTCTCCCGAACACAGTGCTTTTGTTCAAAAATTAATAGCTGGTTGAATCGATACCCGTTCCTTTCATAAACAACCAGATCGGAAACTGGCTGACGAATCGCCTTGCACAGATCTAAGGATCGCGCTTTCAGATAAGATGAAAAAATGCTTAAAGTCATGTCTTCTCCTAAAGTACGTGTGACACGTCTCAACGGCTGACATGACGGGCGTAGAACTACATCAGACATTAGCGAGAACGGTTGCTGCCGCAACGAGTGAGGAAGACTATGAGCGCAAATGAGATTTTCGAGAAAGTGCAAAAAATTGTTGCCGATCAATTGGGTGTAGAAACCAGTGCCGTGGTTCCTCAAGCCAGTTTTCAAAACGACTTGGGCGCAGACTCGTTAGATACGGTCGAGCTGGTGATGGCGCTAGAAGAGGAATTTGAGATCGAAATTCCTGACGAAGCCGCAGAAGAAATTTTGACGGTGCAATCGGCAGTAGACTACATCAACAGCAAAGTCACCGCCTCCGCTTAACCGAATTTTGAGTGTTGACGATCGAGGGATGAATTGCCCTTCTTTACTCGATCGTCCCCGTTCAGAGTTCAAACCTTTTTTAATCTTGGGTGTTGAAACCCCTTTGAGCCGACATCATGACAAATCTTGTAAGTAAGCGCGTTGTTATCACAGGTCTGGGCGCGATCACTCCCATTGGCAACACCCTCTCTGACTATTGGGATGGCTTGATCAGTGGGCGGAATGGTATTGCACCGATTACGCTGTTTGACGCTTCTCGCCACGGCTGTCGCATTGCGGGTGAGGTAAAAGGCTTTGACCCTCACGACTATATGGAGCGCAAAGAAGCCAAACGGATGGATCGGTTTGCTCAACTTGCCGTGGCAGCGAGTAAGCAAGCGCTTGCAGACGCTCAGTTCACCATTAACGACCTGAATGCAGAACAGGTGGGCGTGATGATTGGCACAGGCATCGGTGGGCTGAAAGTGCTGGAAGATCAGCAAGAAATTAATTTAACGAAGGGACCCGATCGCTGTAGTCCGTTCATGATTCCGATGATGATCGCGAATATGGCAGCAGGGCTGACCGCGATTCACACAGGGGCAAAGGGTCCTAACTCTTGCCCAGTGACAGCGTGTGCGGCAGGGTCAAACGCGATCGGAGATGCCTTTCGATTAGTGCAGCGCGGCTATGCCCAGGCAATGATCTGCGGTGGGACGGAAGCCGCTGTCACTCCGTTATGTGTAGCAGGATTTGTGGCGTGTAAAGCAATGTCTAGCCGCAACGATGATCCGGCTCATGCCAGCCGCCCATTTGACCAAAGTCGCGATGGCTTTGTCTTAGGCGAAGGTGCCGGGATTTTGATTCTCGAAGAGTTGGAACACGCGCTGAGCCGAGGAGCCAAAATTTACGCCGAGATCGTGGGCTATGGCATGACCTGCGACGCTTACCACATCACATCTCCAGTTCCCGGCGGAGAAGGTGCAGCGAGAGCGATTCAGCTTGCGCTCAAAGATGGTGGCTTGACTCCCAAACAGGTGAGCTACATCAACGCTCACGGCACCAGCACTCCGATGAACGACTCGACCGAGACCGCCGCGATGAAAAAAGCGCTGGGTGAATACGCGTATAAGGTTGCGGTGAGTTCGACTAAATCGATGACGGGGCATCTCTTGGGCGGATCGGGAGGCATTGAAGGAGTCGCAGCAGTAATGGCGATCGCTCACAACAAAGTCCCGCCCACGATTAACTTAGAGAACCCCGATCCCGACTGTGATTTAGATTATGTCGCGAACAAAAGCCGCGATCTGCAAGTCGATGTTGCGCTCTCTAATTCCTTTGGGTTTGGCGGGCACAACGTCACGTTAGCGTTTAGAAAATACGTTGGGTAATGCTTGTGTTATGCCCGCTTGTCTGAAATTATTAAGAAGTTGTGAGAAATTGGCAGCTTCTAATCATTTTTGTCGCTAGATAAAATCGCTCACTTTTCGCCATTATGAAGAGTATGTGATTCACGTTCAGGAAATGGTGCCACCTGAACTCTTTCTGCCCATCATGTCCGCCCAGCGCGAAACCGTCCTTCATTACACACAGATCATGGTCGTTGCAGCCCAGTCACTCGAAGAACTTTGTATTAACGCGATTCGCTTTTTGGCGATCGATGGGGTTGAAAAAGCAAAATCAGGACACCCTGGCTTGCCGATGGGTGCGGCTCCGATGTCGTTTGTCCTGTGGGACAAGTTCATGCGGTTTAACCCCAAAAATCCATCCTGGTATAACCGCGATCGCTTCGTCTTGTCGGCAGGTCACGGCTCAATGCTGCAATATGCCCTGCTCTATCTGGCAGGCTATGACAGCGTGGGTTTAGAAGATCTCAAGCAGTTTCGCCAGTGGGGATCAAAGACTCCTGGACACCCTGAAAACTTTGAGACCGCCGGGGTGGAAGTTACGACCGGTCCGCTCGGTCAAGGGGTTTGCAACGGCGTTGGGTTGGCGATTGCAGAAGCGCACATGGCGGCAACCTTTAACAAGCCCGATACAACGATCGTCGATCACTACACCTATGTGATTTTGGGCGACGGCTGCAACATGGAAGGCGTTTCGGGTGAAGCATGTTCTCTTGCAGGTCACTTGGGGTTAGGCAAACTGATTGCGCTGTATGACGATAACCACATCTCGATCGATGGTGACACCGCAGTTTCATTCACCGAAGATGTCGGAATGCGGTTTGAAGCTTACGGTTGGCACGTTCAGGCAGTGTCCGATGGCGACACAAATTTAGAGGCAATTCAAGCGGCGATCGAGGCAGCAAAAGCCGTCACCGACAAGCCTTCTCTAATTAAAGTCAGAACCACGATCGGCTACGGGTCTCCCAACAAGCAAAACACCGCAGGCGTTCACGGGGCGGCACTGGGTAGCGATGAAATCACCGCAACTCGTCAAAACCTGGGCTGGAATTACGCTCCGTTTGAAGTTCCTGAAGATGCGCTGAACCACTGGCGGAAAGCGATCGATCGTGGCGCAAAACTTGAGTCTGACTGGAACAGCGCACTAGACCGCTACAAATCAAAATATCCCGCAGAGGCGGCTGAGTTTGAGCGGCGGTTGAGCGGCAAGCTCCCGGAAGGCTGGGTGAGTTCGCTGCCGACCTACACTCCCGCAGACAAGGCACTCGCAACTCGTCAAACCTCTGAGAAGACTTTGAACGCGCTGGCTCAAGCAATTCCTGAACTGATTGGCGGTTCGGCTGACTTGACCCACTCCAACTTGACGTTGCTGAAAGGCTTTCCCGATTTCCAGAAGGGCAGCTATGCAGGACGCAATCTCCGTTTTGGAGTCCGTGAGCACGGCATGGGCGCGATTTGTAATGGAATTGCGCTATCCGGTTCGGGATTGATTCCCTACTGCGCGACGTTCTTAGTGTTTGCAGATTACATGAGAGCAGCGATTCGTCTATCGGCGCTGTCTCAAGCGGGCGTGATTTATGTCATGACCCACGACTCGATCGCACTGGGTGAAGATGGTCCGACTCACCAACCTGTCGAAACGATCGCGTCTCTCCGCGCCATTCCCAACCTGCTAGTCTTCCGTCCTGCCGATGGAAACGAGACTTCTGGGGCTTATAAGATCGCGATCGAGCGTCGTAAGCAGCCTTCGCTGCTGGCAATGACTCGTCAAGCGTTGCCCAACTTAGAAGGAAGCTCGTTTGAAGGCGTTGCCCGTGGTGCCTACATCTTGTCTGGTAGCGATGACCTGCCCGAACTCATTCTGGTCGGCACCGGAAGCGAAGTCAGTCTTTGCGTCCAGGCGGCTGAGAAGTTACGGGCAGAAGGTCGCAAGGTTCGCGTCGTCTCGATGCCCTGCTGGGAACTGTTTGAGGAGCAAGACGAGCATTACAAAAATGCCGTTCTGCCCAAAGCAGATCAAAAGCGGTTGGTGGTCGAAGCGGCTTCTAGCTTTGGCTGGCACAAATATTGCGGTAGCGAAGGCGCGATCGTCAGCATCGATCGCTTTGGAGTCTCTTCTCCTGGCAACATCGCAATGGAGAAATTTGGCTTCACGGTTGATAATGTGTTGGCTGAAGCCAAAAAAGTTCTCGGCTAATCAATGACTGTGATCTTTGAGTGATCTGAAATGGCTCCCTGGTGGGAGCCTTTTTTGTTCTTATCCATTTGACGGAGCGATAGGCTCAAAGTCCTCCAGAGTTCTAAACTTGATAGTCAAAGGCACAATATTGGGCATACTTCGAATACTGATTTCCTCCTTCAGACTTTATGAAACCACACCACTCTGAGCCGATTTATATTTTAGGTGCCGGACCTGCAGGACTGGCGGCGGCTTATACCCTGACTCAACAAGGGCAGTCGGTGGTCGTGGTTGAGCGAGACGATCGGGTGGGAGGACTTGCGAAAAGCATTAAATATCAGGGCTTCATTCTCGATTATGGTCCTCATCGCTTCTATACAAAACTTGCCCCTGTGCTGAAGTTGTGGGATGACGTGCTGGGCAGTGAGCAAGTCACGGTGCCGCGTCTGACTCGCATTTACTACGGCAGAAAATACTTCAATTATCCGCTCAAAGCGATCGAGACACTTCTAGCGCTGGGAATCGTCGAGAGCCTTCGTATCATCGGCTCCTATGCTCAAACGCGATTGTTTCCTTCCGCGCATCCTCAAAACTTCTCCGAGTGGGTGAGCGCTCGGTTTGGCAAGAGACTCTTTGAAATCTTCTTTGAGGCATACACTGAAAAGCTTTGGGGCATTCCCTGTACAGAAATTAGTGCAGATTGGGCAGCTCAGCGCATCAAAGGCTTATCGCTGCTCAAAGCTATCCGCAATGCCTTGTTTGGCAACGATGGCAAAGTCAAAACCCTGATCGATCAGTTTCAGTTTCCTCGCCTTGGCTCTGGTCAGCTTTACGACAAAATTGAGGACAGTCTGCGTCAATACCATCAGTCGGTGCTGCTCAACACTGAAGTAGTGCAGCTTCATCACGAGGGGCAACGCGTCACGCAATTGACGCTAAAAAATCGTCAAACGGGTGAAGAATCGACGGTTGCGTGTGGAGGCGTGATTTCTTCGGTGCCGATCAGTTTGCTGCTGGGGCAAATGATGACTCCGCCGCCGCCAGAACAGATTGTGTCGTATGCCCGATCGCTAAAGTTTCGCAACACTGTTCTGGTCTACCTGATGGTGGAGGGAAACGCGCTATTTCCTGACAACTGGCTGTATATTAATGAGCCATCGGTGCAAGTTGGGCGAGTCACTAACTTTGCAAACTGGTCGCCTGATATGTTGCCCAATTCACACCAGACCCCGTTGTGCTGTGAATATTGGTGCAATTTTGATGACCCGATGTGGCAGCAGCCAGAAGCAGATCTCGTCCAACTTGCTGCTCAAGAACTGCGGAAGATTGGGCTGCTTCACCACGAACAGATTTCGGGAGGATTTATCGTGCGGTTACCGCGCACCTACCCGATTTACACCGGAGATTATCAGGTGGCACTGACCGAGATTCAGTCTTATCTGAAAAGATTTGAGAATGTGCAGCTTGTTGGACGCTATGGCGCGTTCAAATATAATAATCAAGACCACAGTTTGCTGATGGGCATTTTAGCCGCCGAAAACGTTCTGACTCCTGGAAAGCATAACCTGTGGGCGGTCAACTCTGACAGTGACTATGTTGAAGAAGCTCAGGCAGATGTTGCCACGACTGCCGCAAAGGTGCTGCGTCCGTCAAAGCGTCGTCAGGTTGTAGAGACCGCAAAACAATTGAGTGGCTATCTGGTGACAGGTGGGTTTGCCACGATCGTCGATGTGACGCTCTTTTCACTCTTGACGCAAATGCAGCTTTGGTATGTGTGGGCGCTGTGTATGAGCTATTTTGTGGGGTTGACGACCAACTTCTTTTTGAGTCGGCGGTTTGTGTTTGGTGTCTATTGGCACGACTGGAAGCTGCAATACGCAGTGTTTACGGCAGTTGCCATGAACAGTTTGTTAGCCAATTTGGGACTGCTTCAGCTATTGATCAATGACTTGCATTGGAGCACCACGATCGCGCGGCTGACAAGTGCAGGGTGTGTCGCGTTGTTGAGCTTTGTGGGGCATCGACTATATTCGTTTGGTCAAGCGCAATCGGCTCGATCGCTCGTCCGTTGAAGGATAGTTTCTCGATTATTGATGCAACCTGCTGTTTAAGTCATTTGAAAAGCCCCATCAAATGCCTTTTAAGTGAATGAAGTCCCCATTCTACTGTTATGAAGATTAAAAGTTGGTTTAACCCGCGTTCCTTAGCATTTGAGTGTTGGCTAATATTTTTAGTGTGTGTTGGTGCTTATTTAGCAAATGGCAGAACGATTAGTAATCGGGATACCTTTCCCAATACGATGCTTGCCTTTAACTGGATTTTTAATCATCAACCTCACTTTGATTCTTTTCGAGATACCTATCTCTTGAATAAAGCAGTCTGGTTTTTTACAGAGTCTTTTAGTGGACATCTAACGTCTGTTTATCCGATCGGAGTGGCGATCGTAACATTCCCTTTCTACGTCATTTTTTCTATCATTGTTTGGTTTAATAGCATCACTCACGACACTTTACTACACATTGGCGTGGCTTCTCCAGACATCACTAGAGCGATTTTTGAACCTACTCGATTATTTTTTGAGAAGCTAGCTGCAACTTTTATTACTTCGATCGCAGTTGTTATTTTCTATATTTCCACCAATCTTAAGTTTAATAAATCTATTTGCTTGATTCTCACGTTCGTCTACGCATTTGCAACACAGAGTTGGGTCACAGGTTCTCAAGCGCTGTGGCAACAAAGCGCTGCAAACTTGGTAGTTTGTAGTATTCTTCTTTGTTTATTGAAAGCGAACCGAAGTCAAGGTAAGAATAGAAAGTTTCTCTTATTTTTGACCGGGATTTGCTGCGGACTGATCGTTAGCATTCGTCCAACAGATGTGCTCTTTGCGATTGCTGCAATCATCTACGTTATAGTGACCTACCGCCGCGAATCGGTTTTTTTATGTTTAGGGTTGCCTTCAGTTTTATTGAGCGTAGGCTGGAACTTTTATTATTTTGGCACTTTTTTGTTAGGTGGCTATTCTACTCAAACTAATCTTTATTCATTTACGGCTGATCAGTTTGTGCGATCGTTTTTAGGGCTTTTGGTCAGCCCCAGCCACGGCTTTTTCGTTTTCTCACCTGTAATGCTATTCGCAATTCCTGGAGCTTTTCAGGTGTTTAAGCGGCGGTCAGAGCGAGACGAAAAACTTTTGCTGTGCCTGACGATCGCGGGTGTTGCTCTTTTTCTAAACTACTGCTTCTTTTCAGTGTGGTGGGGCGGCTGGACGTATGGTTGCAGATTTATGGTTGACCCATTATCTATCTTTTGCTTTTTAAT
>Ga0209511_1004101_pt1 | contig 10761 bp, 4 predicted proteins | sample SSSSmetaG_FD_184141 | JGI IMG/M metagenome (GOLD analysis project Ga0209511, IMG submission 184141) | Glacier valley bacterial and archeal communities from Borup Fiord, Nunavut, Canada, to study Microbial Dark Matter (Phase II) - ​SSSS... | ecosystem: Environmental > Aquatic > Freshwater > Ice >... | reverse complement strand
ATAGCGCACTGATTGGGTTCGACCCAAATAAGCACATTAATTTCCCAATTCCGATTAATGAAACAGATTTGAATACTAATATTGTTCAAAACCCCGGATATTAAACATTGTCAATTTTCATAATGTATATTCAAAAAACCGGATTTTATAAATCCGGTTTTTTTTCTTTGTTAAGTAAACCAAAAATTAAAATATTAATATTTAAAATTTACTTTTTATGAAAACCTATAAAATAAAAATCTCTATATCAATATTAATAACCTTAATATTTTTATCATGTGGTAAAAATTCCGATGGTGGAAATGTAACCCCCATCACCCCTCCTTCAAATTCCACTAAGGTTAATATCACTGTCGATAAAAGTATAAAATATCAAACCATTGATGGATTTGGTTTTTTTGGGGCAGCGGATGTATGGTGGGCAGATGCAAAAACTTTATGGGATGATGCCTGGGGCGAAAAAGTGGTCAGTGATCTTGGAATTACCATTTGGCGCAATGAAGTTTATCCTTCTTCTACCTCGGCCAACCCCCAAGATTCTGATTGGAACAAGGCCAAGCCGGTAGTGGAAGGTTTAAAAGCAAAAGCTGATAAATATCATGTTGATATTAAATTTATTGCAACAGTGTGGAGTCCCCCAGCTGATTTAAAATGGTTGGCCAGTTTCACATGGGCAGGTGATAAAGATGCAAAAAGATGGCCAGGTGACGCAAAAACAACTAATGGCGGAACATTAAACCCTAATAAATACGCTGAATATGCTGCCTGGTTAAATTCCAATATTCAACTTTATAAAAATTCAGGTGTCAATCTTTATGCGCTCAGCTTGCAAAATGAGTTGATGTTTGTTGAACCATATAATTCATGTGTTTATACTACCGATTGGTATAATGATCTTTTAAATGGGGTAGTTCCAACTATAAAAACAAGCTTTCCGAATGTAAAAATATTTGGTGCCGAAAATATGCTGGAAATAGAAGGGAAAGATGAAAACTGGCCCTATTTTTATCATGCAGGCATTAAAAGCAATTCTACAGCAACATCTAATATTGATATATTGGCTGTTCATGGTTATTCTGATGGTGTGGCAGCTTCGTCAGGTTCGGCATTGGCAAAAATGTGGTCCAACCATCTTAACCAGTTTACAGCTCCAATGAATAAGAAAGCATGGATGACGGAAACCTCTGGCTATTATGATACATGGGAAGCTAGTAATAAAAAGCCTGGCGCAATTAACCTTGCAATGGATATCCAATCTGGCTTATTTTATGGAAATATGAGTGGTTGGGTTTGGTGGCAGGGAAGCCAAAAAACAAATGATGAATTCAGTTTAATGAGTGGTGTTACAACAGGAAAAAAATATGCCGTATCTAAGCAATTTTATCGTTATGTGCGCCCGGGTGCAGTTAGATTTAAAAGTATTGCCGATAATGATGAAGTGTTTGTTACCGCCTATGAAAATACGGCCAAAGGGACACATACTTTTGTAATCATTAATTCAGGCGATGCAAAAAGTATCAACATCCAGGGCGCAAATATCCCTTCGGTTTATAAAATGTACAGGACATCCGCTTCTCCTACAGAAAATTGCTCATTAATTGGTGATATTGATTTAGTAAAGACTGGTAATATTGAGATTCCATCCAAAAGTATTATTACATTACAAGCCGGCGGAGATGATTTATAATTTCTATGAACCGAAATGAATGATATTTAAATTAATTGAAATAGGCATTTAAGTATTACATAATTAATTTGAAAATAATAAAAAGAAGCAAAATATGAATAAAAGAAAGCAAGAATTAGAAGGTGTAAGCCTGAAATTACGGCGGGCGTGTGGTGGGTATGTGTGCAGATAGCTTGCGGAATTTCTTGACTTTTTTGGTTACTTTTTGCGTTAAGGCAAAAAGTGACAAATCATAAGAACAAAAATGTTGTTTTCGTTATATAAAACGGCAAATTACCATTATAAATTAAACGCCTATTTCAATAAATTAATTTACTAATTAAAGCTGATCAACAAATATGTTGCTTAATAAATTTTTCAAAAAAATCACTTTCCTATTATCACTGTTCTTCATCAATTATTACACAAATGCCCAAAAAATATTTCCCGGGGCAGATGAAAAAACACCATCCCGTTCGCAATATTTTTCATGGATAAATAATACCAATGAAGGGGCTACCGAAAAACAAACACTGATAAACCTCGAATTTTTTAAATGGCTAAAGGAGGAATACGGTATGAATTTGGATATCTATGCTTTTGATGCAGGTAATATAGATGGCAAGCAATTTTACGGTAGTATTTATTCCGATAGGTTCAAAGAACAATTTCCAAATGGGTTTGATCTTATTTATAAAAAAGCAAAATCAATAAACACAAGGCTTGGTGTATGGGGAGGGCCAGATGGTTTTGGAAACACACCGGACGAAGAAAAAAACAGGATTGACCAAATGGTGAAGCTCTGTAAGGATTATGAATTTGAGTTATTTAAATTTGATGGGGTTTGCGGTAACCTAAGACCCGAAAAGGAAGAAACATTCATCAAAATGATGATCGAATGTAGAAAATATAGTCCGGATTTAATACTACTTAATCATCGTTTGCCTTTAACAAAAGGACTTGCCTATGCAACTACTTTTCTGTGGGATGGACAGGAAACGTATATTGATGTCCACACCTCTAATCGTATTACAGCTCCACATCATCGTGCAGGGGCTTTATCAAGAGGCTTGGTGCCGGGTTTACAAAGGCTTGCAGAAGACCATGGGGTTTGCATCTCATCCAGCAATGACTATTGGGATGATGATTTGATTTTGCAAGCGTTTAGCAGAAGTTTAATCTTAGCTCCTGAAATTTATGGAAACCCATGGCTTTTGAAAGATGATGAATTTCCAAAACTTGCCAGGATCTATAATCTTCATAAAAGATATAATGAAATATTGGTGAATGGAATGACACTTCCTGACCGATATGGCTCATTTGCTGTTGCCAGAGGGGATAAAAGTCAGCGGCTCATTACCTTAAGAAATTTATCCTGGAAAGATTCCACCATCACTATTCGTCTCAATGAAGAGATAGGATTGGCAATGAATGCTCAAATTGAAGTAAGGCAATTTCATCCGACTGAAAAAGTGCTGGGTTTTTATAATTATGGTGATACTGTTCATGTAAAAATTCCTTCATTTCATTCCATGTTATTATATGCCGGAAAAATAATAAAAGATGAACCTGCAGTTACCGGGGCTAATTTTAATGTGGTTCAGGATGTGAAGGGAAAACCTGTTAAGTTAGAGTTATTGGGACTTCCGGGAACCGTTGCAAAAATCAAATTAAATAATGCAGGCGATTATTTAAGTGCGAATTTAAATAATATAGCGATTAAGAACCTTATAAAAGGTGAAAATATTACTGTTAAATTTCCTGGTAAACAATTAAAATTACCCTATCACCGCAAAATAGCAGACCTGGAAGTGATTAAAATCCCTGCTGATGCCGGCCCACTCTACGAAGCTACCGTTTTTTCAGCAGATAATAATGCACTGGAAGTTCGCTCACTTCAAAGAAGCGGTTGGTCGATGGTACCAGATGTAAGAAAAGCCCAAGAAGCTTTTTTTAATCAAAACACATTTATCGACAAAGGTGTATGGGATAAAAATTTGTTTGACAATAACTTAAAAACCGGATTTTGGCCCTCTCAGAAGTTCAATGTCAACCAAACAGTTAAAAATGGTTGTTTACGGTTGGACTTAGGTGAAATATCAGAGATTGATGAGATTAGGATTAAGGTTCCTGATTATTTTTCGCTTCAGCCAATTCTTAAGGATGAGGGCAATTACGTAAATATCTCGAATGATTTAATACACTGGAAAACAATTAATTTTATTTATGATACTAATACAATTATAAAAATAAACACTTCTTTCAGATATCTAAAACTTGATGAATTCCCTAATCAAATCGTTGAAATTGAGGGATATAAAAACGGAAAGTTACTTAACAGGAATAAATGGAAAGCATCAAACTTATTTGCACCAACTTATAAAATGGAAGCAAAGAAAGTTTGGAAAACTACCTTTAAACTATCTGAAATACCTAAAGGAAGCTATTTATGTTTAGCCATTAATGGCGAACATGGGGCTGAGGAAGCCTATGCAAGTGCTAAAATTGATGGAAAGCTTATCGGTTTTCCAGATAGGGCATTGGCTTATCCATCTAATTCGTGGGAATATTATAGTTCAAACCGTTCAGGGAATTACACTTATTATTTACCCTTAAGTAAAGATATGGTTAATAAACCTTTTGAAGTTTATACATTAGCTTACAATGCAGATAAATTAAATATTAAACCCGAACTGTATATTACTTCAAACCCTGCACCTTACGAGAAAATAACCTTAACTCTACAGCGCAAATAAGTTTTTTAAATTTTTTAAGCTATTATAATAAAAGATCACATTAAATAAATTCAAACTATCCATTTCTTGTCGGGAGAGATAAATGACCAGTTTATTTGATGGGTTAGGGATTCAGATCGCTTTATGATGTAAACTCTGGCTCTTATAAAGAAAGTATAGAAATTCCAAAGCATAATGGTGAAGAGTCATCTAAATATATTGTAAAAATAGTAGTTAGTTTTGAGTATGAAACAATATCCTTTTACAATTTTGATATGAATAAATTAAAAATCGTAATTCTTTTTAACAGAAATTAATGATTCATGTGATAAGCTTTAATAAAAGTTTCTCTTTACATATACAAGATCGAAAATATTAGATTGCCCTAATTTTTGAAAATTATTACATCCTTATAAGTATGAAAAAATGGCGAAATTTAAAATGCAAGTATCTCATGACACTAAATAAAAGTTTCCTGGCTATATTTATATTTACATTTTACTCTTTTTCAGCATTTACCCAAGGAATGAATGAAAAGATATATGTAAATCCTTGGAATGCATTCTGGATATCACATCCAAATAGTCAAAATGGATATAACGTCTTCCATTTTAGAAAGATCATTAATTTGCAATCAAAACCATCCGAATTTATAATCCATATTTCTGCTGACCCACGTTTTCGGTTCTTTATAAATGGACAAAGCATTTGCACAGGTCCTGCCAAAGGAGATACTAGTAATTGGCATTTTAATACCATTGATATTGCCTCACATTTACAGAAAGGAAAAAATATTTTGGCAGCAGTTGTGTGGAATGACGGAGAGCATGCTGCTTGGTCTCAAATATCTTTTCAGACTGGATTTTTAATTCAGGGATATTCAGAAAACGAGGAGCTTGCTAATACTAATTCATCATGGAAGGTATATGAAAATATTTCTTACAGTCCATTATCAACTATTTCACATATCACAGGTGCTGGGGAGCAAATCTTTGGTGCCAAATATCCTTGGAATTGGGAATATATGGAGTACAATGATGATAAATGGACGTGGGCTAAGGAAACCGAAAAACCCGTGTTGAAACATGAAACTATTGAAAATTATTATAAAAATATTTCATCAGTTAAAAAAATTAAAATAAAAAAAACCCTTATTGATACGAATTCTTTAAGAAGGCTTATCCCTTCTATTTTACCTTTTCCCATCGAAAGAGAACAAAATTTTGCCAGGATCAGAAATATAAATGGGGCAGTTTTGAATGAGGATTTTATATCTGGCAAAGGTGATTTTAATGTTCCGGCATGGGCGGACGTGAAAATTCTAATAGACCAAGATTTTTTGACCACTGCTTATCCAAAGCTTTTGTTAAGTGGCGGTAAAGGTGCTAGGGTAACATTGACTTATGCGGAAGCATTATTTAACAAGGAAGGAAATAAAGGAAACAGAAATGATATAGAAGGGAAAACAATCCAGGGAAATCAGGATGTTTTCCTGCCTGATGGCGGGGAAAGACGATTATTTATTCCTCATTGGTACCGAGCATTCAGGTATGTGGAACTTCATATCGAAAATCATCAGGACCGAATAACAATCCATAAATTTAACAATATTTTTACAGCCTATCCTTTTGAAGAAAAAGCATTTTTTAATACCAATGAACCAATCCTAAAAAATATTTGGAATGTGGGTTGGCACACTGCCAAGCTCTGCGCTTATGATACTTATATGGATTGCCCCTATTATGAACAACTGCAATATATAGGCGATACTCGCATTCAGGCATTGATTTCGTTATATGTTTCGGGTGATGACCGGTTAATGCGCAATGCCATCCTGCAATTTCATCAATCTATGATAAAAGATGGTCTTACCCAAAGTAGGTACCCAAGCAATAAGATGCAGGTGATTGCCCCGTTTTCGCTATTTTGGATTCACATGATACACGATTTTTGGATGCTGCGCCAAGACGATGAATTTATTAAGCAGTTTTTACCTGACATCAAAAGGATTCTTCAATGGCATAAGCAATTTATAAATGGAAATAGTATGCTTGGAAAGATGCCATTTTGGAATTTTGTTGATTGGACTGACCAATGGATATGGAAAGGAAGGGAAGAAATAAGCGGGATACCGGCAGGTGCATTGGAAGGAAATTCTTCAATACTAACCCTACAATATGTCTGGGCGATGCAAAAAGCCTCTGAACTTTTTAATTATTATGGAAAAAAACAAGATGCGTTTTCACTCTTACAATTATCTAATATCCTGAAAAGAAAAACTTTTGATCAATGCTGGGACAATAAAAGCAGGTTCATTTCAGATACGCCTGATAAAAAAGAATTTAGCCAGCATGCCCAAGCCCTCGCAGTTTTAACAGGGACTTTTTCTCAGCCAGAAGCTAAAAATATAATTAAAGCTGCAGCAAATTCTAAAGATCTGATCCAATGTAGTTTTTATTACAGGTTTTATTTATTGCAGGCATTAAAGAAAGCTGGACTAGGTGATAATTATATTTCTAATTTGTACCCTTGGAAAAACATGTTAGAAATGGGGCTTAGTACTTTTTCAGAAAAGTCCGAGCCCACCCGATCTGATTGCCATGCTTGGAGTGCTAGTCCAAATTATGATTTTCTGGCCACTGTTTGCGGAATTGAGGCCGGAAGTCCGGGATTTAAAACTGTGAACATAGAACCGCATTTAGGTGACTTGACTTTTGTAGAAGGGAAAATGCCCCATCCTACAGGAGAAATATTTGTAAAATATAGTAAATCAAAGACATGGCAAGTTGAAATAATTTTACCTAAGGGGATCAAAGGAGATTTTTACTGGAAGGGGAAAAAGATAAGTTTACAAAGCGGAAGAAATTTTTTTAAGTTGTTATAACCTTCAATTAGAAGATAAATATGCTCACATTATCAAATTAATTTCAAGAGTTACTTTACTAAAAAAACTACTATGATTTTATTAAACCTACTTGAAAATATAAATTTGAAGGAAAATTTCAATGAGTAAGGTGATCAATCCTCTTACTTTCAATGGCTTAACAATATAAAAAATAAGCAAATACCCCAAAAAAATTTCGGCACCGTATAATTTAATAATCTTTAATTAGCAAAACTAGCGGCATCATTTTTAAAATTTCGACATTAAACAACTTCTAATGCGAACAGTAATTAGGATTGTTATATAAAGCCTGTTTTTTAAAAATAAATGTGATAGTAACATATTCTTGGTAATATAAAGAACACAATGACATTGTAAGATAAAAAATATCACCGTTTTTGCTATGGTTCTCTTACTATTCAAAGGATATACATAAATTTTATTAATACAATTCATATATATTATAAATATAAATTTATGATATATTATATAGAATTTTGCGGTATAAAATTTAGTAATTAAAAATCGAATCAATGAATCAAAATAAAAAGTCTTCACAATCCTTTGAACATCAGAATAAAACAGTTCCTATAAATTTTATTAATAAGGCAATAAATGCTTTTTTATGGATCGGTTTTATATGTAACATCGGTTTTTTGGTATTGAATTTTAATGAGAGACTAGATTGGGGCTTTTGGGGCTTATTCCGAATAAATCGCTTCACAATCCTGATATGGACAATGGTTAGTTTTTTCAGCGCCATAATAGGCTCTTATAGTACTACATACCTAGGTGGCTTCAATTATCGTGGTCGCTTTACTGGTCTTTGTCTGGGATTTACCACATCAGTCATAGTGTTTGTCGCTAGTGACCATGTTTTGCCATTATTGCTTTCCTGGTTTTTAATGGGTTTTTTTATGGCAAGACTTATAGGGGTAGATTCAAATTGGGGTGAGGCTAAGGAAGCATCAAAATATGCCAAAAAATATTTTCTGACAGGTTCACTATTTTTAAATGTTGGGGTCTTATTGTTAGCGTTTTATTGTGGACGTTTTACTGTCAGTGGTATTTCGACTGCTTTAAACAGCATACCCCAATACATACTCCTACTTTCAGCCCTGTTCATTATAACGGCGGCTATAATACAATCGGCCATTTATCCTTTTCATCGCTGGTTACTTTCCGCAATGACAGCCCCTACGCCTGCCTCTGCCCTCATGCATGCCGGCTTTGTGAACGGTTCAGGCATTCTGCTTACACTATTTGCAAGCCTGCTTTTTGCCGCTCAAATGCTTACATTATTGTTCATCATTGGTGGACTTACAGCTATAACTGCCCAATTTACTAAACTACTACAAACAAACATCAAGCAAAAGCTAGCCTGTTCAACTATCGCCCAAATGGGTTTTATGATTATGCAATGTGGCCTTGGCTTTTTCAATGCTGCCGTTACTCATCTCATATTACACGGGTTTTATAAGGCTTACCTATTTCTTTCTTCAGGGGAATACATTGAGGCGTCTATTCCCAATAAACCCTTATCAATTCAGATCAAGCCATTACAAGCCGTTGTAGTATTATTATTTGGTATTTTAGGGGCAGTTTTTTTCGCCCTACTCACAGGTAAAGGAACATCACTTGATAGTGGTATTTTTCTCACACTTATAGTAGCAACCACAGTAGGCCAAGCTACTTACAATGTAGTAAAGCAAAATACATTAACTACATGGCAGAAGACTTTTTTACCATTTGTCTTGTTTTTTTTGGGGATTGGCTGCTACGCCTTTATATATAAGATTGTAACAGTATTAATGGCAGATATGTCTAAAGTGGAAGTCCCACTATCACTTTCAATAATCCAGATTGTATTTTATAGTTTATTTCTAACAGGCTTCTTTATTATGAAGCTGAGCATTTACAAAAGGGTGCCTTGGCTTTATGTTAAACTTTTAAACCTATCACAACCTTATAAAAAAACTGTTTTAATGTTTAAGAATAATTCATTATGATTAATCAAGATTTTAGTGAAAGTATCGAAGAAGCTGCTGCTGTAATAGGAAAAACATGGCCACTTTATAGTTTTGTTACCTCAAATCCCTTATCCGGATATGAAGGAATGCCCTTTAAAGAGGCAATCCAACTGGCAAAAAAAAACATGGGAAGCACTGTTCTGCCAGCAGCCTCAATGTTCTGCCAAGCCTGGAAGAATGGTGAAATAGATCAAAATTTGCTTCATAAAATGCTTTCGGAAGCAGGGATGCATCAGTCGCCAGAATTTTACTTGCAGGAAATGGAGTCGGAAAAGAGTTTTATTTCAAAAAACAGCAATCATGAACTTGACAGAATTGTCTCGAAATGGCTTTCGGTTTTTGTGGATGAGGGTTTAGCGGAATGGGAGATGCCAGGGAAATCTAATGGGTTTTTTACGGCTTGGCGCAATTTGGTTATTCATGATAAACAAATTAATGTGGGATCCGTAGACGAAATCCCTGCTACTCCTAATGAAGTGCTTTCCTTCGTTCTTGGGAATTATCCGCAACAAAAGCCAGTGGATATTTTTAGGTATCACTTGGCTGCATTGCCAGGTTGGGTAGCATTTATTAAATACCGTTTATCAGAAAATTCTACCTGGCAACAAAAGTACCCTATTACCCTGGAAGATTATCTTGCAGTTCGTTTATGGATTGCAAAACATATCGGGGCAGAAATTATGGTTACTGAAGTAGATCATAAATCATCTTTCTTTGAGCTTAGGTATATTTGGTTAAAGGCCTGGGAAAGAAGCTTTCAAAATAACTTAACAACGAGATTAAATGAAAACTTACAACAAATAAAGGATGTAAACCCCACTGAAACTTTACCACTTGCCCAAATAGTATTTTGTATCGATACCAGATCTGAATTGATCAGACGTCATATTGAAGCTAAAAATAATTATGAAACATTTGGTTATGCGGGTTTTTTTGGTCTTGCCATGGATTATGAAGACCCCATCAGCGGCTTGGTACGTAAATCCTGTCCGCCTATCCTTAACTCCAATTATATAATATGCGAAACTGCCCAAAACAATCAAGAACATAACTTAGAGCGTTTTAAACAGAAGGTGGGTTATGTAAAATTTGCAGATTTTCTTTCACAACGTTTGAAAAATATGCTTCCTTCAGCCTTTGGCTACGTAGAAGGTGCAGGGTTGTTTTATGGCTTCTCGTTAATTTACAGAACACTTTTTCCCAATTATTCTTCTATGTTAAAAGTTAACACCACGAATTATGAGAAAACCTGCCAGCCTGAATTACACCCCATTAAAAGTACCTTACCAGAAATTTCGGTGGACGAAAAAGTTAATATTCTGAAATCAGCTTTTGAATTGCTCGGATGGAAAACATTTTCCCGATTGGTTGTTTTTGCCGGACACGGAAGTCATTCATCTAACAATCCGTTTGGTTCAAGTTTGGACTGTGGAGCCTGTGCTGCAA
>Ga0209511_1004096_pt1 | contig 10775 bp, 7 predicted proteins | sample SSSSmetaG_FD_184141 | JGI IMG/M metagenome (GOLD analysis project Ga0209511, IMG submission 184141) | Glacier valley bacterial and archeal communities from Borup Fiord, Nunavut, Canada, to study Microbial Dark Matter (Phase II) - ​SSSS... | ecosystem: Environmental > Aquatic > Freshwater > Ice >... | reverse complement strand
AGTCTGGCGATTGCTCCCAAACCCCTGCTGGTACTTCATCGCCACCTAAATGGATTGTTGTTAACGGGGCTGCTGCCTGCTGGTATAATTTCAGTACTTCGCTAACTACCTTTTCTATAAAATTATAAGTAGAAGGTATGGCTACATCCATTACATTATCATGAAAATTTTGAGCAGTAGTATAAGTAGATTTATCATTTATATCACGAAGAAAATATTGCAGCGCCGCTTCTTTTTTACCTTCTTTCATCAAACTTTCGTAGCGGGCATCCATTGCTTTTATAGCAGCTCTTGCATGTCCCGGCGTTTCAATTTCAGGAATCACTTTAATATGCCTTTGGGTTGCATATAAAAGTATTTCTATAAAGTCTGCTTTGGTGTAATAACCACTACCATATAAAGAATCCGTCTGCCCACCTGACCCATAAGCGGCGGGCATATTATTTTTTTCATCCAAACTATGACCACGTCTTGCACCTACAGAAATTAATTCAGGCAGCCCATCAATCTCTAATCTCCATCCCTCATCGTCGGTTAAATGAAAATGAAATGTATTTAATTTATACAAAGCCATCAGGTCTAATAACTTCAATACTTCCTTTTTTGTCTGAAAATTACGCCCCACATCCAACATAAAGCCACGGTAACCAAACCGGGGTGCATCGGCGATAGTAACAGCCGGCACTGTAATTGCTTTTTTATCTTTTGTAATAATCCATGCTGTGGGTGGCAGCAGGCTTTTAAGAGATTGAATACCATAAAAAATCCCTGAAGCTGTAGATGCAGCAATGCTGATTCCATCTACTGTACTGGTTAATTCATATCCTTCTTCAGCAATACCTGGCTTTTTACTTAAGATAATGGCCTTTACCCCATTTTCTTTTGTAGCGATAATTAATTTTTTACCCAGTAGCGGCAACATTTCTTCTGCCAGTATTTTTGCTTCGCCGGCAAATGCATCATCTGAAATTATTTGTACAGAATTGTCCAATATAAATGCACCGCCATTTTCTTTGTAGCTAAGTGGAGTTGGAAATACTTTAATACTATTTCCATCCGTATTTTTTTCAATTGCTTCATTTTGATTATAAACTCTTGTAGCAAAATCAGACACGATGATCCCATCAATTGGTTGCATCGTAACCGGTGTGGCGGTTATATTTTTTATGTCAATTCCTTTTTCAGGAGCATTGTCCCAAACAAGGTAAAAGCCTTCCGGCTGGTCATTCCTATTCAGCATTTGTCCGTCCACTACCAATTGGGTTACAGCAGTTCCTTTTGGCACAATACCTTTAAAAGAAACCAGGGGAGACAATTGAAATAAGTTTCCATTGAATTGTTTCAGGCTAAAAAGAGATTCCCCTTCTTTTAAAACAAGATTATTTTTTGAATTAAAATACAGGTTCCACCCCGTAGCAGCAAGGTTTTTTGTCGAGTTATTTTTTATCTCCAATGTAACCAATGCCTGATTTTTGTTTTGATAATTATTGGTAACTGCAACGAGTGAAATCGTAAGTTCACGAGGATTAAAATCTTTTTTAGATTGGGCAAATCCTTTGCCTGTGATAGCTATCATAAAGACCAATAGTGTTGTTGATAATTTCATAGATGAAGTTCTAAATATATTTTTTTGCTGGATCATGCCTGTGTTACTATTTTAATATAAAATTATTATTGATGCTACAACTAACTTTTTTGTTAACTTTTAAATGGTCATTTTTAAGGAGATAACAATTTTATTAAGCATTTTTAGAAATGCAATTTAAACAAATTGAAACATCTTTTATAATAGAGTTATTGCAATCAAACTTCCAAAATGGCGGGCGGGTTTAATATTTTTCAAAGCGCAGGGGGCAAATTTAAAATTGTCGCAAAGGGTTGCCAACCTTTTGCAGGGTTATTATATTTAGCCGTAGATTTAGAAAGGATAGCAACCCTGAAGTCTGCGATAATTTGAAATACACGCAGCGCAGGTATTCAATTGAAAACAATTTTTTTTTTGCAATCTACGAATAGTGCCTAATTAAGTGATGAGAGTTAATAGTAATTTATTGCTTGCTACTTCTTTTCTATTTGCTGGTAAAGCCGGGTAAATTATTATTTAGCAAGACTGATGCTGCTATTCTTTTAGCAGTTGCTTTGGGTTCTGGAATTTTTACCCCATAGTTGATAATTTTTCCAATACCGATGTGCAGGCTTTTTATAGAAGATTATCCGGTTAAATTTTAGCAAGGTTTCAGGATATTATCTAAGAGTGCCAATAAATTTCCGGAAGCAGTTTTTACATTCCCAACATATTCTTCCTGTTTCTTATTTAAGTTTGTTCCGGAGAGTAAATCTGTAAATCCAATTACAGCATTCAACGGCGTTCTTATCTCATTACTCATATCACTTATAAACTGCTCCTTTACTTTTAACGATTGTTCTATCATTTCATTTGCTGCAATTAAATCAGCTTCTACCTGGTACCTTCCTGTAATATCCATGCCAAAACAGAGAATATATTTCTTGCCATTTTTTTCATTAAAGCATTTGTTGATAATACTAAACCAGGATGGCGTTCCGGTTGCAGGATTATTCAAACTCCCTTCCAGTCTTGCTATTTGTCCTTCTTCCATTTCAAAAAGGCAATCCACATCACCCAGAAAAATATCATCGGCTCCGTGAGATAATTCTTTAGCAAATGGAGTTAGCTTTTCATTATAAGGATAATACTTTACAAAAGTTTTATTAGCCAGCATAATCTGTCTTTTTTCATTCAGCAGAAAAATTACATTGGGGCTATTATCCATAATGTGACGGATAAATTGTTGTTGCATTTCCACCTCATTTTGTGCGTTTGCCGATTCTGTAATATCAACTGCACTGGCTATAACGTATGGCTGGTTACCCTCGTTTACATACACTGTATTTTGGTATAACCAAATTAGTTTAGTACCGGCTTTAGTAAAAATTTGAAAGGTACCATTAGCCGTTTCATTATTATTGATGGTATGAATGTATTCATCAAATTCAGTTGTATATTCCGGAGAGATGATCGATTTTAAACTCATCCCAATTATTTCGCTTTTGTTAAAGCCAGTCATTTTTTCAGCAGTAGCATTTATATCAAGTATAATGCCGTTCATATCGTGCAAACAAATAATTGTTTGTGTATTATTTAATATAACTGATTTTTCTTCTTCGCTTTTCTTTAAAGCAAGGGCTGATAGTTTTGTTGCAGTTATATCCTGTACTGTTCCAAATGCCCCAATATAATTACCGTCGGCATCCAGACGCGGATAATTATTTAAAATCATGTAGTGCAAATGCTCCTTTATAAAATAACGGTATTCAACCTCCTCCCGTTGCAAAGTACTTTTACCTAAAGCGATTTTTTCCTTTACACTTTCTACGTCATCTGTATGTATATTAATATATACCTCATCAATTGAAATATCCCCCTCCAAAGGAAATTGATATAGCTGCCTTAGTTCTGCAGAAATAGTAAACCTGCCATCAGCATCCAACTCCCACGACCCAAGCCTTGCAATTTGCATAGCCTGTTGCAACTTGTTTTTGTTTGTAACAAATTGAATTTCCAATTCTTTTCTTTCTGTAATATCATGCTGTATGGCAAGAAACTGGTAGGGTTTACCATGTGGATCCATTAATGGCACTACGGTAGTATCTGCCCAGTAAGATTTACCATTCTTATTACGGTTAATCAATTCCCCTTTCCACGTATTGCCTGCCAGTAAAGTATTCCAGATAGGAGTAACTGTACTTTTATTTCTCATACTTAGATTGATGGCCCGGTAATCATTTCCCAATAATTCTTCCTCTGCCAACTCACTAATTTCACAAAATTTTCTATTTACATGAATAATTTTTCCGTCAACATTAAAAATAATAACAATGGCAGATTGATCCAATGCAAATTTATAATTTGCTACTTCTTTATATAATCCTTCAATAGAAATTTCTTTGCCTTTGCGGTTGGTAATATTATTTTGAATGGAAATGTAATTGACTATTTCGCCGGTATCATCAAAGATTGGATTAATACTTATAGAAAGCCAAATAGGATTACCCCTCTTATTGTACGTTTGTATTTCTTCCATAACAGACTCCCCAATAATCAATTTTTCAGATATACTCTTTATCAATTCTCTGTCGGTTATAGAGCCATACAAAATATTACTCAGTTCCTTTCCCTTTACCTCCTCCAGTGTAAACCCATTAATTTTTGTAAACCCATCATTTACCCATTCCACTTTTCCGTTACCGTCAGTAATAATAATTGCTTCATTTACCTGGGCCACAACTTTAGCCAGTACTTTTATCTGCTGGTCGGCAACTGAGTTTATTTTTTGTTCATTTGATAAACTGTATTTTATTTGTTCGGTAGATATTTCAAGTTGTTCCCTTCTAAAACCAATTAGATAAAAAATTAAACTTAAAAAAAGGGGTGAAAATGCGATTATTACAAAATCAGGAGCGTAATCAAAAATATGAAACCATGGCCCATGAAAACCATTGTTGTAGTTTAATAGCAGGCCAACTATTATTAGCACTATGCCCAAAATAAAACCTGTTACAGTAAACTTAATTACACCAAAAAAATGGTAACTCTTCATGGCAGCTGGATATTGGATGTTTGGTTAAAATTATCAGTAATTTTTAGATTGCAATAGTTAATACAACTGATTATCTTATCAAATAAATTTCAATTTCGGGTACGGGTTTCTTAGGCCGATTTCCGAAACGGATTTTAAATTTTAGTATATCATCAAACTGAACGATATTATTAGCATTTAATTGCAAATTTAAAAGTATTATTCAACTGCTTTTACTTAAACCGTTTGCATGAAATTTTATTTTAAGTATACGATTTAACTTAAACCATCCAATTTTGTGGGGAGTGTGGCAATAAATCTTAAACCGTTACCGCATATTTAATTTACGCTGCTCATTTTTTTTACAACTCATTTTCAATAAAAAATATCTTATCAATGTTATGTATTTACTAAAAAATAACTGAGGTTGATTAATCGTTAAAGACGTTTATAATAAATTAAAAAGTTACTTAAAGCCGCGGTCTAAAATCAAACCACAAACTTCCTTTAACAGGTGCATAATTTAGTTGCATGTTTAACTGGCTTTGCGGCCCCATTTTATCAGCCGGTTGAAACTTGGTTCTGATGAGACTAATCGCATTCATAAAACCAATATTACCTTCAGCAAATGCAGGGTTTGTATTATCATTATTTACACCCATCGGCTTCAATGGTTTGAGCATTTAATTACTAAGCTGCTGTTACAAAATCTTTCTGATTGTAATAGGCGATGTATTGTGTATCTAAAAATATAGCTAAAAAAAATTTAAAAAGGGAACTGTGATGATAGAATTATTTGCCCAGCCACTATCAACAAGTATCATTTTTGCAGCAGGTATTTGCGCCTGTAAAGATCCTTAACATACAATTATATTACAAGCCGGTAAGCAAAAAGAAATTACACAAAATATAATAGTATTACTTTTAAAATACCGGTTGTTTTATATTCTGTAGATGTATCAGCTATTTAAAAAATTTACTAAACTCTACTTTTGAAATACTAAAAACACTACCATGTCTTGTTCCTTTTGGAAAACTTATTTCATCAGAAATATCCTTCCAGTTTGAAAGATCGGTAGACATAAGTGCACCATACTTTCCCTCGGTGTATTTATCAAAATAAATAATCCATTTTTTATCCAGTTTAATAACGGAAGGTCCCTCAGCCCAGTAGTTACCCGTGATGGGTGCAGAAGGTCTTCCATATCCTGTTGTAAGACTGTCACTAATAGCCGTGCGAATATTTTTTTGTGGTACAGGCTTTAACGTTTCGTCTTTCAAAAATAAAACATACCTGTTTCCATCCTTTTGAATGGTAGCATCAATAACACTAAACCGCTGATCGAATAAAAGTTTGGCTGTAGTAAACGTTTTAAAATCACTGGTTGTTACATAGTATAAACGATGATTGAATTTATCGTCCCCACTTGTATCACCAAACGCAAACCTGCCGGGTATGGTGGTTGACCAATAGATCATATAATTATTATTAATTTCATCATAAATAATCTCAGGTGCCCAGCAATTTAAGGCACCGGGCTCATGTTGCATCACCGGAATAAATTGTTGCTCCGACCAATGTACAAGATCTCTTGAACTGGCATATCCTATTCCCTTGTCTTTCCAGCTTACCGTCCACACCATATGAAATAAACCATCAGCACCTTTTATAACACATGGGTCTCTCATCAACTTATCTTTACTAACTGTTGGCGTAAGAAAAGAATTATCACCCTTTAAAGCAGTCCATTTATATCCATCCTCGCTGTAAGCTAAATGAAGCCCATCTTCGCCATTATCTCTGAAAGAAGCAAACACGAGTACTTTATTTTTTAAAGATTGCTGTGCATATGGATGTTGCAATATGCTTAGTAGTAAAACAACTGAATAAATTTTTTTCATATTATGGCGTATTAACAGAAATTGAAATTGCATCATTAAAAAGACGAGGTCAGTTTCAGGAATTGCACTCTTTATTACTTTGCAGTAATATTTATTTATGCCGGTTGCAAACCAACGGCTGTTGCTATTAAACCAATATTGCTTTTTGTGTTACCGGACTTTATTAACCTAAATATAGTCCGTTAAAAGCTTTTCGTTTGTTATCCTTAAAACTTTCCATACTGGTTTGGTTGCCGTTATCAACCCCTGCGATGCTTCCCGCCCCCGTAAATTCAAACTGTACCAGGTTGCTTGCTTCCGGTACAAGATTACCATTTTTCTCCAACACTTTTACTGTTATAAAACTCAGGTCATCTTTCCCGGCAGCAATTATTTTCCTATCGGCAGTTAATTCAATTTTGTAAGCAGGGCCAGCCGTTGATACTTCTTTCATCAATACCAGCTTACCATTTTTTCTACTGATGGCTTTAATGGTTCCTGGTTGAAAAGGTAAACGCCACATCACATGCAAAGCATCTCCTTCCTTCTTTCTGATACCAACAGATTTACCATTTAAAAACAATTCAACTTCATTTGCATTTTTGTAATAGGCCCAGACATCTACCGTATCACTTTGCTTCCAGTTCCAGTGCGGCAGTATATGCAAAACCCTTTTATTATTCCATTCACTTGGTACATGAAATATACATCTTTGGTAAATCCTGCCAAGTCAATAATTCCAAAATAGCTACTTCGTGCCGGCCATGGATAAGGTGTTGGTTCTCCAATATAATCAAAGCCTGTCCAAATATACTGACCCGCTAAAAAAGTATATTTCTTTATTACTTTCCATGTTTCTTCGTGGGTGGAACCATAGGGCGCAGAAACATTATCATAAGCAGAAACGGTAAAGTCTTTGTTGCCTTCATTAAAAGGTATATCCCAGCGTTTAGGCCAGCGGCGGATACTATCAGAAAGAATTAAATGGCAATGGCCCCCGGTTTCTAGGGCAGAAACTGTTTCTGTACCAATAAATTTTTGGCCGGGAAAATTCTTTTTAAAATTGGCGAAATCCTGGTGATGATAATTAAAACGCACAACATCCAATGCACCGGATTGATAAATTTTATTTGTGGGCTGCGGATCATTTAAAGCAGATGTAACAAGCCTTGTTTGATGCAGCTCTTTTACAATACGAGCAAGTTCTTTACCGATTTTTATTCCGGTACTATCCCATTGCTCCAATATTTCATTGCCAATGCTCCACATAAATATCGATGGATGATTGCGGTCTCTCAACACCATATCCTGTAAATCTTTTTTATGCCATTGGTACCAAACCAAATGATAGTTGTAAGGATTCTTCTGTTTCTTCCACATATCAAAAACCTTATTTATAACAATAAAACCCATTTTATCACAAAAGTCTAACAGCTCGGGTGCAGGCGGATTGTGAGAGGTTCTAATTCCATTGCAGCCCATACCCTTTAAAATCTCCAACTGCCTTTCCAATGCTTTTGTGTTAATGATAGTAACAAGGCATCCTAAATCATGATGAACGCAAACGTCATTAGTTTTAACCGGTTTTCCATTTAGCAAAAAACATTTGGCAGATCGTTAAAAAATGGCGGCATACAAATAATATTGCCACAGTTAAAAATATTATCATCACGACAATTAAGGCATCAAGGTATTTAATTGTAGATGTTAAAATACTTTTATTTCAAGCAACCTGGCATTAATTAATTTAGATTTTTTATCAAGTCGTTTTAAAACGTTTACGGCTATTTTTGCAATCAATCGGCAGATGAACAAATTCAAAAGAAGATTATTTAATTAAACATAATATGGATTATTACATCGGGATAGATATTGGCACAACCTCTACCAAAGTCGTTGCATTTTCTGCAGTGGGAAGGGTGTTGGTACAACAGTCAATTAGCTACTCTATAAAACATCCGCAGGAAAACCGGAGTGAGCAAAACCCTCATGAAATACTGGAAGCGGTAATTAATTGTTTAAATAATACAGCAAATTCATTGCCGCAGGATAACCCGGTACTCATTGCCTTTTCTGCAGCTATGCACAGTTTGATACTGATGGATGAAAATGATCATTCTATAACCGATTGTATTATTTGGGCAGATAACCGTGCCAGTGAGTTAGCCGTTGAATTAAAAGAAACAACCGAAGGGAAAAGTTTTTACTATGCATCAGGTGTTCCTATCCATGCCATGTCCCCGTTTTGTAAATTGTGTTGGCTAAAAGAAAATGAAACTTCATTATTTTTAAATGCATCAAAATTCATTGGCATTAAAGAATTTGTTTTTCACCGGCTGTTTGGAAAATACATCATTGATACAGCCATTGCCTCTGCAACAGGATTATTAAACACCAGCCGACTGCAATGGGATGAAAATATATTGAACTATGTCAGTATTGATACAAAAAAATTATCGGCAATAGTACCTACGACACACATTGAATATTTAGTAAACAATTCAACTAACCGTTTGTCTGCTTTTCAACAAACAGCATTTGTAATTGGCAGCAGCGATGGTGCACTGGCCAACCTTGGCAGCGGTGCCACTGTTGAAGGCTCTATGTCAATAACCATTGGCACAAGTAGTGCAGTAAGGGTTGTAACAAAGCAGGCGGTAACAGATAACAGCATGCGCACTTTTTGTTACCATCTTAGCGGTGAACAATATATTACTGGCGGCGCCAGTAACAACGGGGCAATTGTATTGCAATGGTTAAAAGAAAAAATATTACAAAATAGCGGTCCCTACCAGCAATTCATCAATACTGCTGAGTCCATCGATCCTGGCAGTGATGGTTTGTTATTATTACCTTATATATTGGGAGAAAGAGCACCGCTTTGGAACTCCAGCGCAAGAGGCGTATTTTGGAATCTTAGTATTGAACATACTGCGGCTCACATGGTAAGAGCTGCGCTTGAAGCAATAGTATACAACACCTACAGTATTGGAAAAATTTTGATGGAGAAAACAACTGTAAATACCATTTATGCAAATGGTGGTTTTGCAGATAGCATCTTTTGGGTGCAGTTGCTTGCTGATATGTTTAACCTGCCTGTTATTATTCCTTCAATGGAAGAAAGCTCTGCTTTTGGTGCCGTAATTATTGGTTTGCAGGCTTTAGAAATACCTGCGGCATTTGATCTTCCCGAAGGAAAAAAATATTTTCCTAATGTAACCAATCATGCAATTTATTTAAGGCAGTGCAATAAGATGGAACATTTGTATGAATTGGTGAAGAAGGAATTTTAGGTTGATATTTTTTTACTTGTTTTTAAATTTTACATGAGACTGTATGCAAAGACAACCTAGTGCAGGGAGAAAAAAAGCAATGAAAACAGGCGCAGAACAATGCCTGCACCTGGGGGAAAAAGTGGAAGTATTATTGTTTAAAATAATTTCTCCTGAGGTGGTTTTGCACCTGCCAAACGAATGTAAACGGTGGTCTGTCCCCTGTGGTGCGTTTGATGTTCAAAACACTTGGCCAGCGCCGCCCCTTTGGTAACATCAAATCTTCCAAACAACTTAACATTTTCATTCAACTGGGCAGGCGTCATTTTTTTAATGCTGTTAATCACAAAATCATAACCGTCCATCACCAGTTTGGTGACGTTTGCTTTTGATTTATCGGCTACTTTTTCCGACTCACCAAAACCTACCGGACTTTTTTCGCCGCTTGCAGCAGAAACAAAACCATAATTACCATCCGTTAAATGCAGCATTTGTTCTGCAAACGAACGCATTTCAGGAGTGGGTTTAAGGGCATAGCCCGGTTCCGGCATCGTGTCAAGATATTCTTTGGTATAGGCTTTGGCCCTCTCCCATTCTTTCACCATATCATTCACAGGTGATTGTGCATGGGCAAAATGGAAGGCGGTTAATAAAAAACACAAGGTTGTAAAAAATTTAATTGCTTTCATGTTTGTTTGTTTTAGTAAAGTAATGTTTTGGATAAATTAAAATGTAAGACACTGATCGAATCATTTTTTGATACTGTTTAAAAATACAAAAGGGAGAGATATTATTTTAAATTATTTATATTAACTGCGGCCTATCGGGTTTGCAATTTTATTTATGCTGCAATGTTTTTACTTTACAGCAGGTAACTGCTGCGTCTTCTCATCATATTGCCTTTGCAGATCACTGATCGCATCATCAAACCCCTGCTGGTCTTTAAAAGCAGCAGGATTGTATGCATCGCCGGTTTTATGTTTGTCATGTAGTTTAAATTGACTGGCATGCGATGCAAGCCATA
>Ga0209511_1004095_pt1 | contig 10775 bp, 9 predicted proteins | sample SSSSmetaG_FD_184141 | JGI IMG/M metagenome (GOLD analysis project Ga0209511, IMG submission 184141) | Glacier valley bacterial and archeal communities from Borup Fiord, Nunavut, Canada, to study Microbial Dark Matter (Phase II) - ​SSSS... | ecosystem: Environmental > Aquatic > Freshwater > Ice >... | reverse complement strand
GACTTCCGCCAACCATTCGTGCAGCACGTCGGCATAATGCCCGTCCAACATGATCATCAGTTGGCGAATGGCGCGCGGTCCGCACAACGGCGCGCTATCTGGTGGGCAGGCCGTTGACAGTGGCCGATGATCGTGTGGTGGCAGCCAGCCCGCTTGCTGCTGAAGGGTGAGCGCTGCCGCCGCCGCCAACAAGCGCACCGCCCGATCTGATGGATCAAGCTGTGCCACGAGCGCCGCCAACGGCGTATCAGGGTCGAGCGCTTCTGGTTCGTGTTGTGCTGTGCCGAGCGCAGCGGTGCTGATCAGCGTTTTGGGAAGAGTCATTTAGCGCTTTCCATTTAGCAAATGCCATCACTCGCGTCACCTCTGGGAAGATGTCCGTAGAGGGCATAAATCAGGCCAAAATTCGTGTGGATCGGTCAGGGTACGCCATTCCCGTTGAAGCGTCTTTCGCAACACGCACCTGAACAACGAGATGATCCAAAATACGCTTCACAAGAAATGTTCTCACCACGCAGACCGGGCTGCCGTCAATGCCGATCTGATCGGCGGCTGCATACTCCCAGCTTGTACCACGCGATCCATTCCCGGAACACCATCTTAATTGTTGAGTCTTGCTGAAAAACAACCCTAAGTGAGAATTTCATGGTACAGTCTGAAAATTACATGTGTGAATGAGTGAGAGTATAGCGAGAACGGGGGTACAGCAAGCTACCATTTATTGCCAAAAACATGACACGAACGTATTACAAATCAGAAGCGGCATGAAAAATCGTTTATATATACGTTCTCGAATTACGTTTTGGACTATCTCAGTCCAATAAATTTTATGAGGGATTAATGACCATTAAAATTGCAATGATTGGCGCGGGTTCTATCGGCTTTACCCGAAAGCTGCTGGCTGACCTGTTGACGGTTCCTGAATTCGCAGATACAACGTTCAGCTTCACGGACATCGCGCAGCATAACCTGGATATGGTGACACAGCTTTGCCGACGCGATATTGAAGCGAACGGTTTGCCTGCGAAAATTGAAGCTACCCTGGATCGGCGGGCGGCCATTCAAGATGCTGATTATGTCATATGCACCATTCGGCAGGGTGGATTGGAAGCCTTTCAAACGGACATCGACATCCCGCTGAAATATGGCGTCGATCAATGTGTGGGCGATACGCTTTGCGCGGGCGGGCTGATGTACGCACAACGGACAATCCCAGTGCTGCTTGACATTTGCCGCGATATTCGGGAAGTCGCTAAACCGAATGCGCTGTTCCTGAACTACTCGAATCCGATGGCGATGAATACGTGGGCCTGTAACAAGTATGGCGGCGTGCAGACGATCGGCTTGTGTCATGGTGTACAGGGCGCGCATTGGCAGATCACAAGTTGTATCGAGCATTGGGCGAAACAGCAGGGCATGATTGACTCGCATGAAACGCTGCATCGCCGCGAGGTGGATGTCGTTGCCGCAGGGATCAACCATCAGACCTGGTTCGTGAAAGTGCAATGGCGCGGCATGGATATGATCCCGCGCTTGTTAGCACTTTTTGAAGCCCACCCGACTTATCCACAGACCGAAAAAGTGCGGATCGACGTTTTGCGCCGCTTTGGATACTACAGCACCGAGTCGAACGGTCACTTAAGCGAGTACCTGCCCTGGTATCGCAAACGTGTCGAAGAAATTCCACAATGGATCGATCTCTCAAGTTGGATCAACGGCGAAACGGGCGGCTACTTACGTGTCTGCACCGAAGGTCGCAACTGGTTCGAGACGGATTTTCCGAACTGGCTGAAAGAAGAACCGCCAAAATTTACAGCGGCGACACGCAGCGAAGAACACGGTTCGTACATCATTGAAGCGTTAGAAACAGGCCGACTGTATCGCGGTCATTTCAACGTCCCAAATCGGGCACACATTCCCAATTTGTCAGACGGCTGTATCATCGAAATTCCGGGGTATATCGATAAAAATGGGATTAATATGCCCGTCGTTGGCGATCTTTCGTTGGCGTGTGCGGCGACATGTGCCGCCAGCGTGCGTGTGCAGGAGATGGGTATGGAAGCTGCGGTACACGGCAGCGTTACGCTGCTGAAACAGGCCATGCTGCATGATCCGCTGGTCGGGGCGGTGTGCAACCCGGAGGAAGTCTGGCAAATGGTCGATGAGATGCTTGTGGCGCAGGCGCAGTGGTTGCCCCAATATCGTACTGAGGTTTCAGCGGCAAACGCAAGGCTGCATCAGCATGAGCAGGATGGAACGCGCGTCAAGCTGGTGAACACACAAGGTGCGGCGCGCCTCAAGACAAAGACGGTTGAAGAAATGTCGCTTGATAAAGCGCGAGCACGTTCCAATGCTGGCGCCGCCGATAAAGCGAATATGACGCACTAAATCAGAACAGTAGGCTTTCTTCCTGCAACGCGATCTATGAATAAGGTGGCTTGGTACGCTTAGCCACCACGATTTATGGACTCGATCAGGCTTACGGCGTAATGCAGTATCTTTGTCGTCTTCAAGCTCCCGGATTGACTGATACGTGTCTCGCTGTTGGCCTGTGCACTGATGTTCTCAATATAGCAGGGTGGAAAAGTTCGCAGTGGGAAGAACAGCCATAAAGCCAGACCCGCTGCAACATAGGTGATAACGAGAAGAAAAATGAAAAGAATAGCACAGATCATTCGCCTGAAACCTGAGGCAGAAGCCGCCTATAAACAACTGCACAGTGAAATCTGGCCTGAGATTGCCGCTGCTATTCGGGACGCAGGCATTCGCAATTACAGCATTTTCTTGAATGACGGAGTATTGTTCGCCTACTTTGAATACGTTGGCTCGGACGACGAATTTGCGGCAGCGATGGCACAAATGGCACAAGCGCCACGGATGCGCGAGTGGTGGGATTTGACAGATGCTATGCAAACCCCATTCCCTGACCGAGCCTCAGGCGCATGGTGGACGGACACAGAGGAAGTGTTTCACCTTGATTGATGCTGGTCAGGCTGCCCAAATAGACTATGTTGACAACAGGATGCGCCGCCCATGTCACCATTCGCCTTCGACTCATATACCCAAATGTGGCCGCCCTACTGTAAATCCCTCTCTGCTTTCGCATTAATACCCTTGCGCAGCTAGCCCACTTTATAGCCGAGATTGGTAATCATCTGCGTGAGGTTACGTTTAGCCAGTCCGATTAGTGAAACCGGAAGATGCTCAATAACCACATAGCCTTCCGGATTCCACTGCTGTACACGCTCAAGGATTGGTGTGAAATCCAGCTCGCCCGTCCCAATGACGGTTTCCGAAATATGAACCACGAGCCGATCCTCAAAATAGAAATCTTTCAAATGCACCGTTGCGATATAGGGTTCAAGTACATCGAACATATGATGAATCGCCGCTGCCGGATCGAATGCCGTAGGTAAATCACCTATAAAATTGCAGGGGTCAAGATTCAGCTTCAGGTGCTTGCTACCGGTACGCTCAATCACGCGCCGCACAACTTCCGGAGAGCGCAATGTCGTCGTGACGTGCGCCTCAAGCACCAAATCGACGCCAACCGCTTCCGCTACCGTAAGAATCTCGGACAGGCTTTGCACGAGGCGATCTTCTGTTTCCGGTAAATAATTATCACGATGCGGCCACCAATCACCGCGCGGATTTAAGCTGGTAGGCCGTACCCCTGCCTCTTTTACGCCCATGCGCGCTGCAAGTTTTACGATTTCCTGCGCGCCATGCACACCCGTCATGCGGACATGTTCATCGGGCGAGATGATACAGGGGTATGGCCCCCACAATTGAAGGAAAGGCAGGTCATGCGCTTCAAACAAGCCTGGCACCCGTGCCGCCACTTCTGGAAGCACTGTTTCTGCCGGAATCGAAAGATGTGCCCCAACGCCATGAAAGCCAAGCTCCGTTGCAAAGCGCAGCATCTCGTAAGAAACGTTACTCAGGTCGCCGTTGATCAGACCCAATAACCCTATTTTCATGAAGAAATTCCTCAGCATCAAAAAGACATTCAGCGACAAGCATTTGACAAGCCTGACACGTATGGTATTATAAATTATAATTTAGGAATTGCGAAGCCATTTATGCTTGTAGAACGTGCGCTCGGTAATCTTCAGATAAAAGTCCCTGTGATGAGCTATGGCACTGCGCCGCTTGCCGATCTCAAACGGCTGGTTTCCGAAGCGGATGCTGTCAGCGCAGTGCATGAAGCGCTCAGGGCAGGCATCCGGCTGTTTGATACCGCCCCATTTTATGGTAACACGTTGAGTGAAAAACGTCTTGGCAGCACGCTTGCGACGATGCCTCACGAACAAATTATCATCTCCACAAAAGTCGGACGCTTATTCGATGCCGATGCAGAAACGTTCACATGGGATTTTAGCCGCGAGGGTGTGCTGCGCAGTTTGGACGGGAGTCTCAATCGTCTCAAAGTTGATCATGTTGACATTGTGTACATCCATGATCCTGATCAGCGCCCGCAAGATTACCATACCGCTGTGCGTGAGGCTTTCCCGGCCTTGGCAGCGCTGCGCGAACAAGGCGTGGTGCGCGGAATTGGCGTCGGCATGAATCAATGGCAGATGATGGCTGACTTCATCCGTGATATTGATTTGAATGTGCTTTTATTGGCTGGACGCTACACACTTTTGGAGCAAGGTGCGCTTGATTTTTTGAACACGTGTGGTCACCGCAAAATCGGTGTGGTGTTGGGCGGAGTATTCAATTCAGGAATTTTAGCGACGGGCGCAGTATCCAGCGCAACCTACAACTATGCGCAGGCATCTGTCGAGATTCTTGAGCGTGTGCGACACATAGAAGCAACTTGCGCTGTTTATAACATACCGCTTGCCGCTGCCGCCGTACAGTTTGTGCTTGCGCATCCGGCGGTGAGCACAGCGCTTCTCGGTATGGCGTCCGCAGCCGAAGTGAGCACCAATTTATCTCTGCTCAACCAGATTATCCCGAATAGCTTATGGCGCGATTTGCAAGCTAACGGATTACTCGCTACGAATGTGTCGATCCCTGATAGCAGATCGTAGCAATATACATAGTGAAATGATGACTTCGGTCGGAGGCACATCTCCGCTCACAACGGTTGCTGCTGCCGATGATGTGCCAATGCATCTTCATCCCAAACAACGCCCAGACCAGCGCGCTCTGTAAGATGCCATATGCCGTCCTGAATAATGGGTTGTTCCGCTCGCAAAACTCGAAAGTTTACAGTATCTGCCTCGTAAGGGGACTCCTCGATCATCGTTCCTCCAAGCGCGCCAATGAGCGGTGCGTGCAAGTCGGGAAAGTAGTGTGGGATGATGCTGCTTCCTCGCTCAAGCGCTAGTGGGACTGTCTGCAAATAGCCCGTGATGCCGAGTTGATGAGTCGCGTCAGGCCGAAAAACATCCACGTGTTGAGCCAATTGGTGCATTTGTTTGAGATCGGAAACGGACTCACCAAACGCAACTGTGCAATCTGCAAATTGAGATAATTCGATCACTTTCGCGATCTCATGTGCCGCGAATGGGTCTTCCAGAAACGCCAGGTTGAACTGCGAAACGGACGTCCAGGCTGCGTGTGCACCTTTTACGGAGTCGTAAGCGGCACTCGCATCGACTGCTAATAACGCATTTGGGCCAATTACCTCACGCATGACCGTCAACCTTTGAATGTCCAACTCACGATCCGCACCAAACGGAATCTTGAAGCGGGTGAACCCACGCGCAGATAACCGCTCAGCATCGCGCCGAAGTGCGCCGATCGGATCATCATCCCGATAGTAGCCGCAAATTGCGATGCACGGTATTGATGCCTTTGCACCACCCAACAGCCGCCATAATGGAACATTCAACGATTGTGCCCATACATCCCACAACGCGATGTCCACCAGGCTCAACGCACGCGCGTAAGCGCCTGTTTCACCGATCATGCGCATTGCATGACGGCAGCTATCCCAAATCTGACGATGGCTGCCCAGAGATTGACCGAGCACGTGCGGCGCAATATGCTGTCGAACTATCGCATCCAGCGGAAACCCACGCGAGAAACCAAAGCCTGTCCCGCAAAATTGAGCTGAATAAACACGAACAAACATGAACTCGCGCGCGCGAATGAGCTTGCCGAAAACCTTAATTGGCTCAGGCAATGGTACGACTACAGGAAACGCATCAATGCGATCAATAGCAATCATCATCCTGCCGATCTACCATCCACCATTTGCGACCCAACCGCCGTCAATACCGATAGTTTCACCAGTGACAAACGACATTTGTTCCGACGCCAACATGACCAACACAGCGGCGACTTCTTCGGCGCTGCCGAGTCGCTTCATTGGGGTACGGCGCATCACGCCTGCTATATCGACTACCCCACGGGCAACGTTCTTTTCGACCAATTCTGTATTGATGTAGCCGGGCGCTACCGCATTGACACGGATATTATATTCTGCCCACTCAACGGCAAACACCTGAGTCAGCGCGATCACACCCGCCTTCGCTGCACAATACGGCGCACGGCCAGCAAACCCAAGCCTCCCCGATAGCGACGATAGCGAAACGACGATACCGCTCACGCTTAGCCGAAGTCAGGCAGTCGATCGAGTCGTTTGGTCGCCCAATGGTCACTACGTGACCGTACAAAGTTTCCGCCCGTGTGCAGCCAATGAGTCCTGTGCGATGCGCCGAGTTTACGACATTTTCAGCGCAGATGGCAAATTGCTGGTCGCGAACTTGACGGGCGGTGACAGGGAGTTTGCGAGCACTCAGCGACCTGCCGAAGCATGGCTGGCCGACAGCCAAACCTGGTTGTTTGCGCAGTTGCAGCCGGATATTTCAGTACCCACGGCGACGGATGCCTTGATCGCACTGCACCTTGATCCGATCACGAATATGCCAACTTATCAGACGCTTGCCACGCATCTGGTCAACGCTTATGTGGATAATTTGTTTTACACCAATTGGTATTCCCAAACCAATTCCGACTTGTCGCGCCTCAAATCGCCGACAGTATCAAGGACGAGGGAGGGCAGTGCTGGTTGAGTCCAAGTACGTAATTTTCGCTCGAACCACGCCAACCCCTTGGCGAACCACGATTGAACGCCTTTGACGAATGGTTTTCACATGGAACTACTCCTCTTCATCACTTGGACACGCCTACCTTTAGCTATTCAGTATAGCGAAAAAGTGAGATCAGAGAGGTAAAGAAAAGACAAGCAAAAGCATTTGTCGGAGGAAGTTTGGGGCGGCGCAAAGACCAATTGACAGCCTAAACTACAAGTGACTTTAGGGTGCCTGGATGAACGAAATCAAGCTCAAAATGCGATTAGTAGCCAGCACGGGTCTTTTATCGCTTGCATGAGCAATACCTTCGCCAAAATTCTGCGACACCCCATACAGAGATTGAGTACAACCACGATTGATAGGTTTTGAGATTTCAGAAATTAAATCCAGTGCGCTCGTACGCGATGTTGATTTAATTTTACCGCTCGCAGTTGGGGTTGTATTGACTCGGTGCAGTAGCTGAGCGTAGCTTGTTTATAAAATTGGCGAAGGTATTGATGAGTTCATCGTATTTGTCCTACTTGGACAAAAGGATAGTGTTTAGTGCAGGCCGATTTGAATCGGCCTGCATCCCCAACCTAGAACCTAGCACCGTATCGGCGCAAGATGACCAAGATGGAGATTCTGAGCGCAGAACTCGCGCTCAATTTCCAGTATCCAGCGCTTTAGGCCCATTCCAGTCACCTGAGCCATTAGACTCAAACATGGTAGGCGTGCCAGGGGTTTTGGCTCCAGCGGCACTGATAAAATACACGTCGGTCTGGTTGTTAGTACCGAACTGCGTTGTCGCTACTACCCCACCTGCTGGAGCAATGCCTGCTGGCCCAATAGGCTTTGGCCCGTTCCAGTGACCTATCCCATCGACCCAGAACATATTCAACTGACCATTGTTATCAATCAGGAACACATCGGTCTGGTTGCTTGTGCCATAGTCCTTTGACATGGCGAGCGGGGCACCCGCTGGCGCAAGCCCTGCTGGGCCAATGGCCTTAGGTCCGATCCATTTGCCCGTTGGGCCATCAACCGCAAACACGGTCAATTGCCCTTTGTTATCGACCACAAACATGTCAGTCTGGTTATCAGTACCATATTGACGGGAGGCGGCAAGCGGCGCAGCCGACGGTGCAAGGCCCGTTGGGCCAACCGCTTCAGGCCCGCTCCAATGATCCGCAGCATCGCCTGAAAAGACGTTCAACTGACCTTTGGTGTCCACCACATACACATCCATCTGGGGCGAAGTAGCGCCATAGCGCTGCGACACCGCGAGGTGAGCGCCCGACTTCGCAAAACTTTTGTCGCCAATCAGTCGCGGCCCATTCCACGTGGTGCTTGACCCAATGACCCAGAACATATTCAACTGCCCATCTTTATCGACCACGAACACGTCAGTCTGGGTTTCAAGGCCAGCATGGCGCGACGTGGCAAGATTTGCCCCCGTCTTGGCAACCTTATCCGGCCCGATCTGTTGAGGCCCGTTCCAAGCGGTGGTGCCACTCACCCAGAATACATTCAAATTCCCGTTCTGATCGACAAAAAACACGTCGGTCTGGTTGTCGGCCCCAAATTGTGGGGATGCCGCCAGCGCCACGCCCGGACGAACGAAGCTCGGTGACCCCTTCGGCGGAGTCAAGGGATGCCAGCGACCATCGCCGGGATAGTACAACTCACCCAACTGTCCCGTACTCGTAATGGCGAACAGGTCAGTCTGGCTTGTGCCAAATTGCGTAATGACCACTAAGGCTGCGCCGGGAGTGTATGGCGTTGGCTTCACGGCATCAAAAGTCTGCGTGACGCTCTGGCTTGGCCCTGCAGCCAGTGTCCCATACACGCTGTTCGCCGCTTCCGCCGTGAACACGCCCTGCGCCGCACAACAGCTCGGCTTTTTGTTCACAACGGTAAGCGGGCTTGTCGCGGCATAGGTAATCTTGCCTGAGCCTTCATAAAGGTACGAGGCTTTTCCGTTGGTCGGCCCGACGATATTCAGCTCGAAAGCATGAATCGGCGCGAGCGAGTCTTTCGTGATCGGTTTGGCGGGACTCGTATGATTGACAAATAACGATTCCAATTTGATATCGGCTTTTGTGGCTTTGCTTTTGTCGTCGACAACGGTGAAGGTTACTCCATTGATGTTGTGATTGTTGTCGTCGGACAGGGCTATCATAAATTTGTAGCCAGCAGGCACGGTCGCGCTGGGCAGCGTAAGCATGACGTGCCCGTGCGTATTAATCAGGTCGCTGTTGGCGGGTAGGCCAAGCGACTGTTTGTAAGTCTCCGAAGGCCAGTTATCGACCATCACTGAAATTTTGATGGGTTTGCCGCCGGTCGTATCAAACGTTATGACGTACTGCTGCCACACGCAGTTCGCATCGATAGGGGAATAAGCGTTCAACTGGAAGCTGAAGCCGATATCCGATTTGATGTCCTTCGTCACCTCAACGGTTACCGACAGCCCCGTCAGCGGATTACAGTCGCTGGACAGGTAGTAGTTGGAATTACTCCCCAGTCCTCGCCCCGGCGCGGGGACAGTATCCAAAAGGGCATTAGTCAACGAGTTAACGGTTGGCGCGACGGTTCTGCGTGTCGAGGTCAACGCCTTGATCACACTACCGTGCAAGGGCATCACAGCGAACGCGGTTGCACCCGCGCCCATTACTTTTAGAAATTTACGTCGGTTCATTGATTACCTCATATCGATCAGGTTATTGGACGTTGGGCTCTGTCGCAAAAAGCGGATAGTTTTGGAAAAGAGCGGATTTGCGTTCAGAAATTGGAAAAGTTAGGCGACGATCCCAAACAGGCTATTGATTAGCTTGATCTGGGCGAGAATATCGCCCTTTTCCGCCCCTTTCATCTGCCCTATTGTACTGTATTCGGATTTAGGAGATTTTCAAATGGCTGACCAAAAACATCCGGCATCTATGCATCATACGACTGCCGCTGAGCATCATCGGCGAGCTGCTGAGCACCACGACAAAGCTGCTCAGTTGCATGAAGCCGGTAAGCATGAAGAAGCCAACGCCCATGCTCATCAAGCGCATGGACACGCCACTCACGCCAATGAACACGCCGAACATGCAGCCAAAAAGACGGCTGACCATCACGACACGACCGAAAAACAACACGCTAAATACAGTAGATCACGAATTGTTCACCACGAATAGATTGGAATAGAATCGGGTGTACCGAACCGTTTTTCAATGGCACGGCACAGAAAGGCACAAAAACGGGGTAAACGAAAAGCGGTCGGGGTGAGACGGGTAGGGCCACCCTATGATCTGACCGATCCGCAGAATCAATACTTGCAAGGGATCAAGACGTGCGCCGTCAAGCTCGATCCGAGCGCGGGCGCTATCTTCGGAGATTTGAAATAGCGCCGCTTGTCTGAGGCTATGTTTTGGCAGTTCGGGGATCACGCGATCGGTCGTGCTATACTTTGCGCGGGAAGTAATTGAGCTTTTGAGTTGACAGGGCGTTGAGATAGGTTATCTTTGAGCGATGACGACCCAACTTGAAATTACGCCCAAAACGCAAGACATCTTAAACTACGAACGTTACCACCATCCCGTGCCGCTGGTGCAACGCCGGATGGAAGCCTTAGGGCTAAAAAGTCATGGGTTACCCCATGAACAAATCGCGCAATTGGTAGGAATTTCTGAGAACACGTTGCGCGAGTATTTCGCGTTGTATGTCCAAGGCGGAGTGGACGGGTTGAAGGAAGTTCAC
>Ga0209511_1004092_pt1 | contig 10784 bp, 9 predicted proteins | sample SSSSmetaG_FD_184141 | JGI IMG/M metagenome (GOLD analysis project Ga0209511, IMG submission 184141) | Glacier valley bacterial and archeal communities from Borup Fiord, Nunavut, Canada, to study Microbial Dark Matter (Phase II) - ​SSSS... | ecosystem: Environmental > Aquatic > Freshwater > Ice >... | reverse complement strand
AATTTATACCTAAATACAAAGGAACAAAATTTAAAAAGGCGACAAGGTTTTGAATGGATAGCATGCTGTGCATAAAATAGATATGAGCCATTTTAACAAAAATTAATAGACACTAGTGATAAGTCTTCACGTTTCTGTAACAAATTAAAAGGTGCAGGAGCACTGGTTTATCATCGATGATGTCAACTCTGTAATAGTTGTTGTAAATGATAAGACCGAAGAGCTCTGCAAACTAATATACTATGAGAAAAATAAAAGATAGAAGAATTGACATTGTTGATCGACCGCTGGCGGATGTTGAACTAATAACGCTGTAATTGCAGACTTTCCACATTGGTGCAGATTCAATGAGCTTGACGATCCTTTTAGTGGAATCAGCCGGTAATGAGTTCAAAAATTCCAATTCATTAATGATCACATCTGTTATCGACGAGATGAAACGCACGCTGGATGGAAAGGTCAAAGAGGTAGAAGAACAAATCAGCCTTTAAAGAAAAGGGAGAGATGCTCCATAGCCGTCAACTTAATTTTGTAAGATATTGATAATGAGTATATAATTATTTTTACCCCCATTCCTTTTGAGAACAGGGTTAATTCTAGTAATTTTGCTCATATCAAAGAACTTTTTAGGTTTATTAAACGGGATGTTATCGTTACGGAGCATCCCGTTTTCTTTGCTAAATATACACATATATATTTGATTTGCAATAAAATAAATAGCATATTTTTTCTAAACCTAATTGTTTTTTCTTCCTTTCTAGCCAATGGTTGCCCTTAAAAACCTTCTCAACCCATTTGATAAAATTCGATATCCCTTTTGTCCCTTCTTTGAGTGCATTCCTTAAACGATAGCTATTGTCAAATAACGTTTTAAAGCATTTATTAAGGCTTAGCATACCTCCACTTTGGTTATACATGCAATTGCGCCGATCTAAGATGATATTCCAGTTTACGATCATCATAAGTAGTTTAAAATGCAAAAGACACAGCCATCGCGTGTATTTCATAGCCCTGTTGTGATGTATTCCAATTATAGATTTCCATATTTTAAACAGCTTATGCAAAGCTTTCCATAATTTTTTTAATGGAAAGCTATTCATTATGGAAAGTCGAATTTAAAGTAGTGCTGTGAATCAAAATATTACAAGTCAACTTTACACTACAACTTTGCATAACAATATCGCTTTTGAAGGCCTTTCATCTAGTCAATCAGATCACGATTCTTCTCCAAATCACATTCCTTGTTTTTTCCAGGAACAAGGATCGTATAAGCGTTTGCAAGGGCTTCCAGTTTCTGCTTAATCGGTATTTTTCAATACGGTTTTGAGAATATAATTTACCGATGATGAACAGCTGATAATCATCAACTATTTTACTAATCTCTTGTTGCACATTGGATAATGTTAAACCTGGTAATATCGTCAGGACAAAGTTATTATGCAAAGAGGTTATGCAAAGTGACCTACCTAAAATATTGACGGTTAAGCTGCTTCCAATAGAAGAAATAGTTTTCTTTGCATAACGGATTGCTTTCCATTAAATATCAATTCAACCTGCCAGCGTATTTTGTAAAGGGCAGGAACAACCTCAATAGGCAATACATCTTCGGATACATTGGTTATAATAAAGTTAAACCTTGAAAGGAACTTGAATTTCTCGCTGGTGCGCCGTCCTTTTCTCTTATGGCATTTATTGGATTTCCTCATGCGCTGCTCATAAACTTCATCTGGCAGGATTTCCATAATCAGTCTGACGGGGATCTTTGGCTCATTCCCAATTAATACATCTTTTTCCATTCTGGAAAGCCCATGTTTTTTCATCATGTCATACAGAATTTTGTAGTTTAGTTCCTCAAGTACTCCATCTTTCATTTTATAGATCCTGGCTTTTGGCATAAGTCTGGAGATAAAGAATGCCCCCTTGCTCATTATATTGGAAAATGAGCGAAAAGTAAAATATCCAAGATCCCTTATAACTAAGTCGTTACTGGCAATTGTATCCAATACATTCGATGTATTGCTGTTATCAGGTTTATTACCAGCTGTAAGGCTCAGATCGGTAATGCCACCGCCTTTTATATCATATTCAAACTGCAGACAAGCCCCTGCCTTTGAAGAAGATCCCCCAGTACCTGGAAGATAATCTTTGTAAACTTCCGGAATTTCAAAGCGAGTGCTATCTTTAATGATAACCCTGTTGAATAAGCTCAGCCATCCCGGTTCGATCTGCTGTCTTAATTCAACTGAAAGTTGTTTTTCAATCAAAATTTTCAAAAAGTCAACCGCCTGGTTGTTGAATCTTTTATCAATTCCCTGCTTGCTAATCCTAATATCATGTGCAGAAATTGATTCTACGGCAAGCTGGTTCAGACTTTTGGACTTTGCTGAACTTGAATCATACATCAATAAATCAAAGAATACAAAGGGGTTTAACTTAGACTCCCTTTTACAAAATCCCGTCTCCTTGGCAGCAGACATCAATTCATCAGGAGTGAAAACTTCTTCCAAGGATCTTTCAAGGGGCGCTATCTCGCTTTCACATATCCCCTTATTATATAGAAAAAAAGAATCTGAATCTGTCTTGAAATTTCATTTGACAGATCCAGATTCCTTAAGTTGACGGCTATGAGAGATGCTCCCTTTTTTTGGTCGTGGGTGAGAAAGAAAAACATGTTTAATAACATGAAAAAAATAAAAAATAACCTGATAAAGAAATTCTTTAATCTTAAATTTACTAACTATAATATCTAATCTTCCGGGCAGCATGAATAAATTGCTTATCCTTTAATTTTACATTTTCGAATCGTATCTATGGCTGATTTAGCAGCATAATTAAAGAATATTAATCAACTAAATAATATGACAAATAATTTTACTTCAGATAGCATTCTATATTACCCAACTATTGAATTTCAAGATGAAACATGGATAAAATCGACCTTGTCATTTTGGGATACAATTTATCGAATTGTTCCAAATGGATATCAACCAAATGATTCTGAAGAAATTTATATTGCCAAGCAAGAAGGATTAATTATAGATATTAATCTCACTGCAGAAGATTTAAAACAAACAGCGTTCGACTACGAAAAATTTTGTGAAAATGCAAGCTCATTTCCGGCGGGACTTGATGCTGATCTATACCAAGTAAGGCTACACATCGATAAAATCGACGAGAGATTAAAACCATATTTTACTCAATTTTCAAAATCTATTGACAAAGATGGCTTTTATAAATTACCATCCAGAATAGCGAATGGCTACATGTTTTTTCTATCAGATGCCGTATCAAAACGAAGGAACATCCCAAAACTGACAGATAATCCTGATATGTTTACTGCGATGACATATTTCGATGTAGAGGGAAATATAGACCACTGGTACACTGATGAAGAAGCAACTGAAACCTATTCAAATTTGGTCATTGAAAATCTTATTCCAGCAGACATTAGATCGCTATCCATAAAAGAACTTATCAAAATTAATAATGGAATGGCTGAATACAAAAAAGAGTTCCGAAAAACTATATCCGAATTTAATGATAAAATGACCAAAATTGAAGATTCTGAATTCGCATTGCAGGAATTAAGAAAATTTAAAAATGAGCTAACACGAGCTAAAGCAACTAAAACCGAGATGTTAAGAACATATGTAAAAGAGTTACAAACATCTCTTCTATACGTCGGCTTACCAGTATGCACAACGAGCATTATCGGTTCGGTCTATTCATCCCCACCAGATTTATATTCAACTATGGTTCAAATTAGTAAAGGTATTTTCTTAGGATGTGTTGCGTCTTTAGGAAATGCTGCAAAGGATGTACGAAATCGTTGGACAAGTTCGCGATCTAATTATTATTTAGAACTTAAAAAGCATTTGACATCCAAGGAAAACGTTCAAATACGAATAACAAATATGAATGATCGCATGGAGGAATTCATGAATGACTAATATACCTGCTATTAACAGCAACTTAACTCTTGAGCTTTTAGCGCAAATCTTAATAATATTCTTCATGATTTTATTCTCGGTCAACTAAATTACTTACCTCAGTGATTGATGTGATAAAATGCACACTCGATGCGAAAGTCAGAGAGGTTGAAGATCTCTCCCTGTTGATCGACCGCTGACGTACGCTGAACAAATCACGTCGTAAGTTGCAAACCTTCAATATCGGAGCGGTTTCAATGAGCTCGACGATCCTTTTAAGAGATTCTGCCGGCAATGAGTTCAAAACTTCCAATTCATCAGTGATCACCTCTGTTATCGACGAGATGAAACGGACACTGGATGGAAAGGTCAAAGAGGTTGAAGAGCAGATCAGCCTTTAAAGAATAGGGAGCGAGAAGCTCCCTTTTTTTGATCGTGGGGGAGAAAAATAGGTAATAAAGTGAAGGTTCAAAATCGCTGAAATTGTATTTCCCTTCTACACTTAATCACATAACTACTACACTTGTTTAAATATATAGGGCAACTGCCAAGTTTGCAATAAATTTTGAAGCGTTGATTATTATGTTTTGTTTATTTTGCCGATATTTGAATTGTTTAAAATGATGATTCAGATTACTATATTCAAAGGTTGAACAATATTTTGAACCGGATGAAAAATACGTTCATAAAATTAAATATTCATTTATCCGGATATTTAATTAATTTACCAGTTTCATTCAAGGGAGAAATATGCTAAAAAACAGATAAGCGCCTTGAAAATGAAGCAAAAGACAAAAACGATATTTATAATTCGCATTTACTGATTAAATTTGCAAATCCATAATTACAAATAAAGTATCATGAATAATTATCACGACCCAGTAAGACACTTAGAATATCTTAGACAATCATTGTCTCAAGACAAAAAACCAATAGGTTTCTTTATTTCTGCAGGTTGTCCATTGGCCGTAACAATGCCCACAATAGACAAATGGCCTTTAATACCAGATGTAAAGAATCTGACTATGTGGATTAATGAACAATTAATAGGTAATCCAGAATACCAAATTTTGTTAATTGAGTTAGTGAAATCAAAAAAAAATCCCAACAACATTGAGGATATATTAAGTTTCTTACGGGGATTACAAAGTGTCTCTGTAGGTGGAAATGTAAGAGGATTAAGTGAGGATAACCTTGTAAATTTAGAAAAAGAAATCTGCAAAAAAATTGTTGCAAAAATTAATGTTCATTTACCTGATAATAAAACACCTTATCATACACTAGTGAGATGGATAAGTTCTATTGATCGAGAGATGCCAATTGAAATATTTACAACAAATTATGATCTATTACTTGAAAAAGCAATGGAGTACATGGAATTACCATATTTTGATGGATTTGTTGGATCTATAAAATCATTTTTTGATTTAAGGGCAGTTGAAAATGGTAAAATACCTTTTCACTGGACTCGGTTATGGAAGATACATGGCTCGTTGAATTGGTATCAGGATATTAGTGTAGATAATAAAAAGATATTTAGATCATCTGAAGTTAAAAACGATGCAACGCAACTAATTTATCCTTCACATTTAAAATATGAACAAAGTAGAAAAATGCCATATTTAGCATTGATAGATCAACTGAGTAAATTTATAAAGCAAAAATCATCCTTGCTAATTATTTCAGGATACTCCTTTAATGATGATCATTTGAATGATACCATAATTAATGCACTAAAAGCAAATCCTTCTGCTATGGTCTTAGCTTTAATGTATGATACCTATTCATTTGTGAATGATGATGGTGACAATGAAGATAGATATTCGAAAGCCTATCAGCTAGCAGAAAAAAGACCAAATTTAAATATTTGGACTTATAATAAGGCAATCATTGGTACAAACCCCGGAGAATGGAAACAAATGAAACCAACTGATGAACAGGCAATTTCAAAGTTCATTGAATCCGAAACTATTTCTGTCGTAGGAGTGCCTGATACAATTGAAACGAGAATAAAGTTGGGTGATTTCAATAAATTTGCAGAATTTCTTAAAACATTGATAGGTTTAGAAAAGCAAACCGATAAAGATTCTGTGAAATGATAAACGAAGAAACATATTTAGGTAGCGTCCAAGATGTAAATGGTACGACTGTTTCCGTCTCAATATCTAAAGACTCATTAACTGGATTTATATATATTGATGGTCAAGGTTATAGGATCGGACAAATAGGTAGTTTTATTCGGATTCCAATCGGGTTTGTTGATTTGTTTGGAATTATTAGTCAGGTTGGTGCGAGTTCTGTTCCTGATAATCAATTTTTAAGTCAACCTAACGGTAATAGATGGATGACTTTGCAATTGATTGGTGAGGCTCAGAGAAATGGAATTTTTGAACGTGGAATCTCTCAATATCCAACTATTGGTGATGAAGTCCATTTGGTTTCAGAAAAAGAATTAAAAAAAATTTATGGCCAACCAGATAAACCATATTTTGTTAAACTCGGTCATATTGCAAATGCAGAATCAATACCCGCATTAGTTGATGTAAATAAACTTATCACAAGACATTCCGCGATTGTAGGTACAACTGGTTCAGGTAAATCTACTACTGTTGCCAGTATTTTGAATGCATTATCAGATAATAAAAGATATCCTTCGGCCAGAATTCTTATTTTAGACATTCATGGAGAATATGCCCAAGCATTACATGATAGAGCTGAGATTTTTAAAATTGGTGCAAATCGGACATCAAAATATGTAGAAAATGAATTGTTTATTCCTTATTGGGCGTTAAACTTCGATGAACTGTGTGAAATAAGTTTTGGAGAGTTTGCCAATGAAAAAGATCGAAATATAGTACTTGAAAGAATTCAACTGAAAAAAGAAGAATCTTTAAAAAAATATCCTAAAAAAGGAGCAAGTGCTGATTCTTTGAGTGTCGATTCTCCAATTCCTTTTAGTTTAAATCATTTATGGTATCAACTATGCCTTGAAACATTTGCAACTTATTATAAAGGTAAAGCAGGAAAACCAGTAGATAACTTAGCTTTTGAAGTAGATTCTGTTGGAAATGAATTGAAAGGTAATCCTATAAGTGGAATACCTCCCATATTTAAAAATGTTATGGTTGATGCTGGAGCTGCTGAAAAAGTAAATTATTTACCTAATCAATTAAACTTAGGAAAACAGCTTTCGTTACTGGGTTCGAAATTAAGGGTTCCAAGATATAATTTCATTTTTAAACCGGGAGAGTGGACCCCAGATGAAGATGGCAAAGTAGAAAAAGATTTAGATGACTTGTTAAAAAGTTGGATTGGTTCTAAAAAACCAATAACCATTTTAGATTTGTCTGGAGTCCCCAATGATATTCTAAACACAATAATTGGTATTGTTTTAAGAATTCTTTACGAGGCTTTGTTTTGGTCAAAAGATTTATCTCAAGGTGGAAGACATAGACCTTTATTAATAGTAATGGAAGAAGCACATATTTATTTAAATGATTCTTTTAAGGGAATGGCATCTAAAACAGTGCAAAGAATTGTAAAAGAAGGAAGAAAGTATGGAATTGGAGCTATGATTGTTAGTCAAAGACCCTCAGAAATAAATTCCACTATTCTGTCTCAATGTGGAACTTTTTTTGCATTAAGGTTAGCAAATTCAACTGATAGAGGTCATATTACAGGTGCAATATCTGACAGCCTTGAAAGTTTGACAAGCATGTTGCCAATCTTAAGAACCGGCGAGGCAATTATATTAGGTGAAGCTGTTAAATTACCAATGAGAACTATAATAGAGGCACCTCCCAAAGATAGAAGACCTGATAGTCAGGACCCTATTGTATATGATGAAATTCCTGATGAAGATTCGCAAAATACAGGTGGTTGGGGTATTAAAATGGAGGAAAATCCAAAATATGAAGAACTGGTTGAAACATGGAGATCACAAAATCCAACAATAGAAAAAGTTATAAAATAATTAAAAAAGTAGAATTATGGAAAGAGAACATGTAGAATCATCAAACATTGAATCAATAGGTTATGATTCGGATAGTCAAACATTAGAAATTGCATTCTTAAATGGTTCAATTTATCAGTATTTTGATGTCCCGTTACAAATCTTTGAAGACATGATGAGTGCAGAATCACAAGGAAAATATCTAGCACATCAAATTAAAGGACATTACAGATATTCAAAAGTATAAAAAATGCTTCAGCTTAATCAACAGCTCAAACGAATAGAAATCTCCCAATTCGAAATTGAAAACCAAATCGTTTTCAATTACTTTGATTACCTCCCTGCTTCAGAGCGAGATGAAAAATTGCTTCGTGCTATCTATATTGGTGTCTTAGCATTAATGGAAGATCGTATTTCTACATTTCTCTCCAAAACTAGCAATGAGTTAGGTACTGAACTCGAAAGCCTTAAGATGATTTTTGAGATGAAGAAAGAACTGTTCTATAAATCAACCATTAAAGGAGTTTTGGCAGAGGATGATATAGCTGAGTTTTTAAATCAATACTTTTCAGATAAAAAAATAAAAGACCGCGCTATACTTACTGGAAGTACTACCGGTAATTTAGCAAGAAATAAAACGGGAGATATTCTTTGTGAAGTTGATGGCAACAGAGAGTTGAAAATAGCTATTGAATGTAAGTTCGATAAAAGCATACGATTGGGTGATATTGAAACAAAAGACATTTTTACAAGAAAATCGGATACAGCATGGAGTCAACTAATAGAAGCACAAGCTAACAGAGACTCTAAAGTTAGTATTATTGTATTTGATATCTCGCTTGTAGAAAATTCTATATTAAAGAACTTTGAAAATGTGGGTTATATTCCTGCAGTTGGTTTTGTTGCTATAATCAATTCACAAAAAGGAGATTATTCCAATTTGGCTATTGCTTATATGTTGGCTCGTGATATTGCTTTAAATGCTAAAGAGGTGGATTTAGATAAAGACTTGTTAGCAATGATTGTAAATCGTATTATCAAAGATATAAATGAGATCCTATCTGTGAAATCATTAGTGTTAAGTAATATTGAAAACAATAAAGCAATTTTGAAACAGCTTGAAAAGTCAGTCCTCTTAATGGAATTTAACCAAGAATATTTGACGCGTTTTTTAAGCCAAGGAACTTTGACTAAGAAGGATCTTCTTGACTTTTATACTGGTGAATTTATAAAAGACAAGTATCGTTTAATTGAAAAGGAAATTAGTGATTTATAAAAACATGTCTTATCAGACAAAAAAAACGAAATAAAAGCACGAACCGCTAATAGACACGCCTATGGTCATTGGCTGGCTGACGTGCAATTTAGGTGTATTGCTTTCGCATTCACTTTGTCGTAAGACGACAGTGAACGCTCCCACAAATCGCCAATTCACATAGCATAAGTCGTTAACCATCAAGTAAAAAAGACTCCTCTGCCATTTTACGGAGGACTTTTTTTGTCCTTTACCTGCCCCTCCCTGCCAATTATCTTTACTAAAAAAAAGGATTATGGCAGAAATTCAAACCATTCGGCGTAACCTGGCGCTTAAAGAGTAGGAAATTAAAGAGACCCCGAACGGAAAACAGGTCACTTTCTCGATCAGTTTCGTAAAGAAAAACGGTGAGCTGGTCTTCATTCCTCGTGCAGTGGCAGCCGGACTACCATTCAACGGGAAAGGAAACCGCATGCGCGGTATCCTTCCTATAGACAGCGATCATAATGCTTCAGGTCATGTAACACCGGTACATATCGACGGAATTATTGAATGGAACGGCAAAAAAATCAAATTGTAAGGGTTGACCTATGTGTCCGCCCCTTAAAACAAATGTAATGGCAGATATTCTATTCAACAAATCGGGTGTTCCATTGATTGCTTACGGAAAAAGCTATCAGGCCACCACCACCGGCACACCAGCCGAAAAGCCAAAAAACCATCCGCTTCCCGACCCTGATGCCGAAAAAAATCTCCAGGTGACGGGCAAAAAGAAAGCAACGACAGCCTTATGTATTAAAGGCTTTGTCTTTGCATACTTTTACCATGCCCGCAGGTAACACCTTTTGCCAAGTGATATAGAATGTTCCGGCAAATCCATTCACGCCCTCCGATACATTCCGCCACCGGTCGCCGCTACTTCCATGAGATTACCCTTCGGGATAATCCATCATTCCATCCGCTTCCCGACCTGGATGCCGGAAAAAATCTCCGGGTTACGGGCAAAAAGAAAGCAACGACAGCCTGATGCGTTAAAGGCTTTGTCTTTGCATACTTTTTTCATGCCCGCAGGTAACACCTTTTGCCAAGTGATATAGAATGTTCCGGCAAATCCTTCCATGCCCTCCGATACATTCCGCCACCAGTCATCGCTACTTCCATGGGATTACCCTTCGGGATAATCCACCATTCCATCCGCTTCCCGACCAGGATGCCGTAAAGAATCTCCGGGTTACGGGCAAAAAGAATACAAAGGCAGCCCGATAAAGGCTTTGTCTTTGCATACTTTTTTCATGCCCGTAATCATATCACCTTTTGTCAGGTGATTTTCCGTTAAATGCTTTCACGCCGTCCGATACATTCCGTCTCCGGTCGTTGCTACTTTCATGGGATTACCCTTCGGGATAATCCACCATTCCATCCGCTTATCCGACCTGGATGCCGGAAAGAATCTCCGGGTTACGGGCAAAAAGAATGCAACGACAACCTAATGCGCTAAAGGTTTTGTCTTTGCATACTTTTTTTATGCCCGTTATCATATCACCTTTTGTCAGGTGATTTTCCGGTGATTTCCGGGTGATGACCAACACCGGCAATTCACCGGAAGGTATGGTCGTTATCCTTTTTTCTATACTTCCCGGTTTATACT
>Ga0209511_1004086_pt1 | contig 10791 bp, 4 predicted proteins | sample SSSSmetaG_FD_184141 | JGI IMG/M metagenome (GOLD analysis project Ga0209511, IMG submission 184141) | Glacier valley bacterial and archeal communities from Borup Fiord, Nunavut, Canada, to study Microbial Dark Matter (Phase II) - ​SSSS... | ecosystem: Environmental > Aquatic > Freshwater > Ice >... | reverse complement strand
GGGTTTAGTAAGTCAATAAAAGATCCAGCAGCGCAGCTAGAACAACATATAAAAAAATGGTTCAAAGATGATGAACAGAAAGCTGATAAGACAGCAATAATTACTATGTCAGTAGACAGACTCCATATAAGCAATAAAAATGTACTAGAGGAAACCCAAGGGATGTATGATTATATCAAGGACGGACCTACAGATAAAACATGGCAGCTTATCGCAATTAGTCAAGGCTGGGGAATAATCACGTATGAGGAGTATTGTAAGCGTAAAAGTGCTCAGGAGACGAATAATCAACCTTATGCCACAGGAATAGGTAGAATGGGGCCAAGTAAAACTACAACTGCTCAGGGGACGGGTAAAGATAACCCATTAGACCCTAATGTGTTACTTGATATGAGTAAGTTAAGTAGTATGAGTGCCAATGACAGAGTTGAATTAGCTTCTAATATTTTTAATAATTTTAATAGTAGTAATAGTACAGAAAATGTTATAGTAAAAGCATTGGCTGTTGGAACTATACTAACTAGTGAGCCACAAAGCATAACTGAAAAGGTAAATGCAGCGTTAAATTTCCAATTTAACTTTGGTACTAATAATTCAGACCCTGAATTTGCTCAAGCTGCTGCCGATGTGTTTACTGTTTACGCAACAGGAAAAGTGTTAGGGGGAGCAAATTCGGCAGCTAAGCGAACGGGTGTAGAGGTCAATAATAAAATAATTATTGATTCAGCAAATGGAATTAGAAATACAGGTGGAGAAACTACTGTAGGTCATGCTTTACAGAAACATGCAGGGCGCAACCCAGATATTTGGGGTAAAGTGTCTGGAAACTCTCAAAAAATTAATGAAACGGCTAATAATATTTTAAATAACATTATCGATGCACCAGGGAATTTTCAAAAAGTAACTACTAAGGGAATAGACTTCTTGGAGAAAAAGCTACCAGATGGGCGTGGAGTTAGACTAAATATGGACGGAACGTTTAAGGGGTTTATTGACTAATAAAGGAGAGGTTTTATGCCAGAAAATATCGAGATAATATTTTTAAATTTTAAAACAGATGATTTAGATAGCTTAATTTTTAATGAACTAAATGCATTAAATCAAGAAATTAAGTCATCCCATTTTTATGATAATGCTGAATGTAAAGATGTAGAGTTATTCGAGGTAAAAAACTTTACTGAATTGTTTACTAATCCAAACACTGGAAATGTAGTTTTTAAACAGCTAGATTTTGGTATTAGTATAAACGATGTTGTTCTCATTTTATCATTTAATAATGATTGTGGTGACATAGTTATTAATTTCCCAGATGATGAATTAATAACTAATACGGATAAAACAAGCATGGATAAATGGTTAAAAGTTGTACTCTATATTAAGCATATTATGGGAAAATATAATGTAGAAAAAGTTAAAGTAGGTTATGAATCTGCTTACGATGATGATACTTGCCTTGTGGATATTGATAGAGCAGAATTAAATGCCACAAGAATTGTAGAAAAGATATGCTTTAATAAGTTCTAAACTTGTTCTGATAGTAATGGTATTACATTCACACTGACTACCTTAGTAGACGTTGCCCTAATAGGTTTTAACACTAGCATTACAAAGTAAGAAAGTAATTATTTGTGGATTGGAATTGTAACAAGATTCCAGTCCTTTCTTATGCTTATTTTTCGCGACTGGGGGTTACTTAAAGATTAAAATTATCAATGGCTATGTTTTTTAATAATCCACAACAACTTCCCGAGTTAAAGAATATGAGGAGGGAGGAACTAAGAAATTACTAAGAAATTTTAACTGAAACTATAGCAGGGATATATAATACTCTTGTATATATCCTATTAAGTACATTCTGTTATTGAGGAAGTTTCCTTCCCGCCATATGAAGTGGGGCTACCACAACACTACAGCCTATCAGGCAAAATGAGATAACGAAGCCTAGTAAAAATCAAACTATACCCTTGCCATTTTGGTAATGTTGGGCGGGGATAACCAAGAATTAAGACCTCGATAGATAGTAATATATATACTACTCTATTGAGGTTTTTTGTTTTGGACAGAGATTCAGTCCCGCCCCCACCTTTGGAAAATGGCGGAGGGGGTAATCTGAATAATATTCTCTCACAGAACCATTAATTGAACCGCTCCCTGTCAAGTAGACAGTTAAGAAAACTAAAAGTTTGGAGATGTCAAGGTTTTGTAGACACAAAGTTAAGCAAATTTTATGAATATAATTCTTCGAATTGAGATGGAGAGATATATCCCAATGAAGAATGTATTCTCTTAGTATTATAATATAATTAGATATATTTAAAGATTTCTTTTTGAGCTTGTTCAGGCGACTCGTAATGGGCATCCTGAATAAGCTCTCTTTTTATGGTTCTATAGAAGGATTCCATCAGTGCATTATCATATGGATTCCCTTTTCTGCTGTTACTATGTATAGCGCCATATTTAGTAAGGAGCATTTTCCTCCTGTAAACTGAGTTTCTTGGTCTGTATGTGCAATTAGGCCGTTTTCAGGATGCTCTTTACCATATGCCTGCATAAATGCATCCATTACAAGAGTATCTTTCATCCGATTGCTCATTGACCAACCAACAACTTTTCTTGAATATATATATCAATAAAGACAGCAAGGTATAAAGTACCTCTTGTCGTTGGAATATAAGTAATGTCACCAACCCAGATTTTATTTCTTCCATCAGATTCAAAGACTTGATTTAACAAATTTGGCCTTTCAACGGCATTTACTTTATAATTGTAATGTTTATAGTGATAACGACATCCTTTAGAGAAAATTTTCATATTCCTCATTAGTCGAGACACTCTTTTTCTGTTAACATGAATTCCTTTCTGCTTTAAAACTTTAGCAATTCGTATTGATCCATATCTGCCTTTGTTTTCCTCGAAAATCTGTTTTATTTCTTTACTTAACACTTCATTTTCTATATCTCTGTTTGAAGGTTTATGATTTAAATATTTATAATATCCAGCCCGTGACACATTTAATGCTTTACATGCCTTCTTGATATTGTACTTATCCCGGCTTTCTTTAAGATATTGAAATCTTATTTGTTCTTTTGCTTCAAGAAGGCCTGGTATTTTTTTAATAGTTCTAATTCCTTCTTTAACTCGTTATTTTCTTGCCTCAGCAACAGACATATCATCTTCTGATACTAATTGGGGATGCAGACGTTTTCTTGGACCTTTAAACAGCTAAAACCAAACTTCTTCTCATAAGCAGACCGCATTTTCATATTTTTCTATTATCTTGGTGTCTACTTCATTGTACCACTTCCAAATATCAGCTTGCCGCAACTTCTTTACAGTAAAATATATTAGACTACCAAATCTTTTAAATGAGCTTGAGAACAAATGAACGCGCCAAATGGTTGAAATATACAAATATTACAGGTATAATAATATTTATTACAAAAAAATTGAATCTGTAGCTGTTTTTTACAAAATCAGACTACTGTAAATATTACTTTATAGAGGAGAATATTCTATGCTTAAAAGAATTATCAGCTATATCCTTATTAGTATCCTACTTGTTCTGAGTACATATGGCAGTTGCTTTGCTGCTGATACAAGCGGAGCCCCATCCAGTTGGGCTAAAAGTCATGTTGAAAGAGCAATACAATATGATCTTGTACCCGAGAGACTGCAAAAGGACTACCAGAAGACAATCTCGAGGGAAGAATTTGCCTCCTTGCTTGTACAGACAGTATTTTCCAGTCAAAAATATGAATCCGATTTTATTGAACGACCTGAAAGTGATGGGGATTATTACTTGCATGATACAATTGTAACCAGAGAGAGCGTACTCAAGCAGGTAAAGGTATTGGATTTTAATTTCACTGATACCCAGAGCGAGGACGTAAAGCTTGCATATATAATGGGTTTGGTAAACGGTACATCTGCTACTACCTTTGAGCCTGATAAGCTGCTTACCAGACAGGATGCTACTGCTATGCTGTCAAACTATGGAGGACCGGAGTCAACATCATTTGATGATTTAGATTTTTGCCGTTATTATGATAGGTTTACCGATTTGAACAAGGCTGCCTCGTGGGCTAGGGATGCAGTAAATCTGGCATTTCTAAGACATATTATTGATGGAGATGCCAGTAAGGCTGACAGGGCTAGGGAAAGCAAGAAAAAAATTACTCTGAATCCTTTGGCAAACCTGACTAGAGAACAGGCAGTTGTAATGATGGATAAGCTGATATTTTATAGAGAAAATACCAATTATGAACCTATTAATATTAGATGTATATACCTTAAGGGCTGTGTTCCATATTTCGGGGACTGTATGGGCATATCATGGGAGGTATCAAAGAACAGTGTTAAGGCGGTAGCGCTAAGTGAAAGATTAAAAAAATCTATGAAGGTATATGCTGGCACAGCATCAAGACAATTTGAACACATTTATCCATGGATAAGCGAGGGCCAGGCTCGACGTGTATCTTTGGAGACGCATATTGCCGCTGTCCCTAGGCTCGCATGTCCGACACAATTCTTTACGGATGAACAGGGTGAGCTCATTGCGACAGGAAAGAATGTAGCCTTTGACATAGGTTTTGCAGAATATGAGGCAAATAATCCTGATTACATATTTGAATATCGCTTAAAAAATAACGGATTTTATACATCATACCAATACGGTGGTGGAAAGCTGATACCAATTGTATCAAAACCGATAAAATAAAAAAATTATTGAGGAATATAAGAGGCCTGGCTATGCCGGGCTTCTTTAGTTCGAAAAATATAATCATATCGAACAAAAAGGAGTTCAGACTATGAAACAGAGGAATAGAATAATAGCTATATTGCTACTAATATCATTGGTATTATCTTACTTAGTCCCGAATAATGTAGCTGCTTCTGATCCTCCATCAGTAGTTATTGGAGGTCAGGGATCTTTGCCAAGTGGTGGTATTCCAGGAACAAATGGTGGAATAGTAGGTATAGCAAAACCAACTTTTGTAGTATCCTTTACAAAAGAAACATTTAAAGAAGAAAATGTATACACTGGTGATGATAACAGTGTGGCAAGAAGCAAAATTGAGAATCAATATAATAACCATGTACCTAGTACAGAGAACAGCATTTTTTTTGCTCAATCTGCTGATACTTATATGCCTAATGCTGCAATAGCCTGGTATAATGAGGGTAATTACAGCTTAGAAGGTATTAATAAGTCTATTAATGATAAAAACGCTAACAGAAGTTACAAATTAAGACAACTAGGAACCACAAGTGATGGAGAACCTATTTTATTTAATAAGCTTTATGCTGAAATAGTTAAGGTGAAAAATGGTGATAAAAGTGCACTGGTCAATAAATGGGAAGCCATTGCTACTGTAGAAAATTATACGAACAAGGATGCATTAGAATTTTGGAGCTGGATACTTGATTCTAATGGAGAGAAAATGAATCAACGTTTGAATAAATTTTTAAAAGGAGGAATATACTCAAATACTTTAAAGATTCGAAACGAACAGGCTTGCGCATGGGTTGAGGTAATGATATCACTGTGGCAGTTGAGCGGAGGAAATCAAAAAAAAGCATATGCTGACGAGATAAATAGATTTCTAAATGGTAAAGATCAGCAAACTATTCCAAGCTTGATTGCAGTTACAACAGCAGTATTGGTGCATGCTCCGAGCTATAAACCCCAATATATATATGTAAAGTCTTATGATTATGTGGAATACATAGCGGGAATAACAAGTAAATATTCTTTATATAAAGCAGATTTAGGTAGCAGAAATGGAAAGTCATATATTGATGATAAAGATACTAATGATGCTGATGATTTTGTCGGTCACAAAGAAATGATTGAGGCTGCCATTCTTGACTCGCTAAAAGCGGCACCTAATATAAATAGAGTTACCAACTATGGGGCAGAACATGATGCATTTAACTGGGGTATGGGTGGCATTCTGGGGTATAGAATATATACTGGCCCTAAAGGTACAAAAAATATTGTTTATTCACCCTCAGAAGTAACAAACAGCTCAATTGAACTGATAAATTTTTGCGAAAACATGTATGGCTTTGCAATAGCTTTTCCTTATGGAAATAATGGACTCAACCCTTGTAGAGCAAAATTGGAGATAAAAACAAATTCTCCTGAGACGGTTAGCGTAGATAGCAGCTCTTCTATTATAGGGGAAGATGTAACGGTATCAGTAGGAATAAAACCAACAAACGATAGTTGGGAAAAACGTATAAATAGGGGCTTTGAAAGTGAATATCCTAAGATTCAAATCAATTTAATAAGAGTAGCTCCAAATACAAGAGAAGCTGATGATAATACTACTCCGGCTGTGACCGAAACTAATCCTGCATTTACATCATCGTCAGATACTATTACTGCTAATTCAGCATCTCCTATACAAATTAGCGTGGATGAGCTAAAAAATCTTCTTGAAGGAGAAAATGCTACAATCGATTTTACAGATTCAACAAATCAATATCCTATTGATAATGATGAATCTATTACTTTTGAGTATGAGGCGAGTGGCGAAATACAGTTATCTGAAGATGAAGTTATCGATTTAAATCTTGATGGAGCTGCTACTGCTAAAAAGACCTTTATTAAGGGGCCTGAAGCAGTAGGGGGCATTACAACTCCCCTTTATTGGTCAGAAATAAAAAATGGAAGTCCGGGTAATGAACCCTTTGAAGCGATGGCGGGTGTGCCTACTACTAGAAACCTTTATTTTGCAAGCGGTGGATCAGAGTTTATAGTAGAGCTTGAAATGGAGTATAAAAAGGATGCTGTCACTAATAGAACCTATCGATCTGTTTTTGAGGGGGGAGTTGATAGCGAGTATAAAGCGGGAGATACTGCTAAAAAAAGTGGTACTGCGGAAAATTTTGATGCTCCGACTCCAATAGGGGCAGCTAGTTCGTCCTTGTCGTTTAATGCACATAATGGTGGAACTATAGTAGCTACTTGGACTGGTACAGTTGCAAATCAATCGGTTGCTAATGCTTTAAGTGGGTATAATGGAGGTTCTGCAGGAAGTCCTTGCGCCGGAAGTGGTTATGACGCAGGAAATCCTGGGGATATAACTTGGACAGATAAATGGGATGCAGAAAAATATAATACTGCTATGACACAAGCAAGAGCATGGCAAACTGCTGTAAATAGCGATATAGTAAGTTATACTGCTGCAAGTGATGGTAAAACGAGGAATTGGAATAGTTGGAATGCAAGTTTGTCTGGTAATGAGTGGGGAGAAAGCATAACTACCACACAATGGGCTAGTTATACAAAAACTGACGGACAAAAAGGGTCTGGGTCAGGATATTCAGCAGGATTTGGACATGGAGCCTCTGACCATCAAGCAAGCGGGACGCCAGGTAAACCAGGTTATACACCTTATCAACAAAACACTCATACCTGTGGAAGTTTTACGCCTGCCACAAAAACAACTGTAGAAAAAACTTCAGATAAAACTTATACTATAACAGTAACAGCTACTATACCGCCACATGTTGTCTGTGGACCATGTTGTACTCATGTTCTGGAAGGTGTAGAAGATACCTGGACACAACAAATAAAATATGATTATATGAAGATTAATGTTGCAAGGGTATGGAAGCTGGATCAGGCAAGCCTGAATGGAATGACCGACATCACCGGTACTGACGAAGTAAAGGCGGATGTGGTGTCCGGAGACCCTAACATTTTCTATAACAAGTCTACGCTAAATAAGAGTATAGATGGCAGATTGAGATATGAATTAGAACCAGGTCAGCACGACACTGTGGTATGGCATGAAGGAATTGAAGGAAAAAGAACCAATAAGGAGGACGGTTCCGCAAGTAATGGTGTAAGTAGTCTGACTAGAACATCAAGTTGTGTTAAAGACAGTATAGATAAGTCAAATACTTCATATAGCACAACTCCTAATTACCATACTACTTTCTTTGATAGTACTGCAAAAGGCAGTGTAGAATATAAAAAATTTGATGAAAGAAGGAAATCAGTAAATACAGCTACTGTAATATCAGACTTCTTAATATTACAAACCTCGTCTGGAGATCAAAGTATATTCTATTTTGACATGGATTCTGAAACAAAGCAGTCACAAGAGGATTTTGGTAAGGTTTCAGCCACTAAGGAAGAAATGTGGGACAATAACCAACTGTCATTCTTTACACATCAGAACCCTGATGCCATTAATATAGGATCATATAATGGAAAGTATTATGACCCACAAAATAAGTATAGCCAACAGTTAGGTAATAGAGTCGTTACCAAGTTTGACGATTGGCCTTGGCCTGTAGGACTGGTGAGACCAGCAAGACCTAGTGCACCAATGAGACTGGTAAATACAGATATCGATATCATAGATGATTTGCCAAATCGGTTATATGAAACAGGACATTCATTCGTTTTCTATAAAAATATATTAAATGAATATGATGGTAAAGCGGAAGATGAACTCAGCTTATACTATGATGTGGGATATAATAGCAATTTTTTTGATTATGGTCAAGAATTTGAATCCTATTATTCAGACAATCACACTAAAATAAATGACATTGTGGTTCATAATCCTGTTTCAGCAGAGTTCGCTATGGTTATACCACTGCCAAATACAAGGGATCAAAGAACCGACAGTTCTAAAATGCTGGGAGGAAACATACAAGAGGATACTGTTGAACTTGTAACCAGATTAAAAGATCCGTTGCCGAAACAGAACTTAATTTGGAATGGGGATGCAGAGATATACGATGTAAGTAGTGGTATAGCCAACTGGAAAACAGTCACTAATAATTTAGGGGCAACAACATTTACCTATAGGGATGATGTAGAATGGAAAATTAATGGTGCAGCTAGCTTTGAGATACGAAGTGAAGCTAATAAAAATAATGTTTCAAAGTACTACACAGATACTTCGGGTAAGGCTGGGGACTCATATATTTTTACTGGGCAGTTGGGTGCTCATAGATGTATAGGATATTTCTATATTGAAGCAAGGAATGCCTATGGAAGTGTAGTGGATACTTTCAAATCAACAGAAGTAAATAACAATGCTATTATTCAGCCTTTGAAGATTGAATTTGTAGCACCAGCAGAGACTTCAAGTCTTAGAGTATATATTGTTAAAGAAGAAACATCTGGATATGTTTCAGGATTATGGGAACATGTATTCGCAGATGATTTAGTTTTGAATGATAATACCACAACAACATGGCAGACTATATCATATATGTCTGAAGAAATTACTGAGATACAAAATCATGATTATGTACCTGAACAGACATTAATAAATACAGACTATGTACCAGCTACAGCAGGAGGAACAGATACATTTAATTACACTGGGAGTTATCAAACATTTACTGCACCTATAACAGGTACTTATACACTAGAAGTTTGGGGAGCTCAGGGTGGTGGAAGTTCTGGTGGATACGGAGGATATGCAAAAGGAGATATAACATTAAATTATGGAGACACACTATATGTATATGTAGGCGGACAAGGCGCAGCATCATTTGGTTCTGGCTGGAATGGCGGAGGATACGGATATACAGGTGGTGGTGGTGGTGGTGGAACAGATTTAAGAAGAAATGGAACAGGCTTAGCAAATCGTATAATAGTTGCTGGTGGTGGTGGCGGCAGTCAATCAAAAAGTGGGGGTGCAGGAGGAGGACTAACAGGAAAAGCAGGTGAGGATGGTTATGGAGAACCTGGACTTGGTGGAACACAAACTGCAGGTGGAACTGGACCATCTAATGGTAGTCTAGGACAAGGAGGAGATGCTGTACGGGGAAGTGACGGGTACGGCGGTGGAGCAGGTGGAGGAGGATACTATGGTGGTGGTGGTGGCTCATCGGATCATTCAGTTGTTGATGACTCTGGCGGTGGTGGCGGTTCTAGTTACGTCGGAGGGGTCAATAATGGTACAACATCTGATGGAGTTATGACTGGTAATGGCTACGCTGTTATATCATCTCCAGCAACAGCAGCTGTTGGTTCACCAACGATAACTATACCAGCACAAGGTACACCGACATTGCAAATAGGTTCTACACAATTACACACAATATCTAAAGCACCACAAGATTGGTATGAAACAGTAGAAGTAACAATACCTGCAAATAAATCGGTATCAATACCCGGCAAAGGTACATTTGCTCCAGGAAACTTTATAAACCTAGACTATCAGTTCCAGATATACTTCCCTAATATCGGAGATTTTGAGGGCGATAATAGCTATGGCATATCAGACCCCAGCATGATGAGGGGAAAAGGCTTCATAGATCATATGAATACTACCGAATGGACAAAAGAGAAACATGTAAGATTTAATTTTAACACTATATATAACGGAGTCGGATATTGCTCAGGCGAAGATATACCACTTGACATAAATGATGCTGATGGCATTTATAATTTCTACTGTCCTCTGTCAAACTATGAGGCTGTGAGCGCAGGAGTAAAATTTATGGTCATTGCAACAAACGGTCAATCCATTGATAATATGCTACCTGCCAATAAAGAGAGAAGCGATAATTATGATGCTTATCACAGCGGTGTAAAAGAAGCTTATATAGATATAGTTGGAAGAATAGGAAATTTAATAATGGAGGATACTACTGATTTCAGATTTTCAAACTTATTTAAAAATCCTAAACAGCCTACATCGTGGTTTATACCAAAGGTAGTTAAGGACGTTTTGCAAAATAGCCAAAACAAAATACTTGGAAGTACAGTAGATATAAGAGGAGAGAGTGCAAATGCATCTAATAATTGGC
>Ga0209511_1004081_pt1 | contig 10798 bp, 19 predicted proteins | sample SSSSmetaG_FD_184141 | JGI IMG/M metagenome (GOLD analysis project Ga0209511, IMG submission 184141) | Glacier valley bacterial and archeal communities from Borup Fiord, Nunavut, Canada, to study Microbial Dark Matter (Phase II) - ​SSSS... | ecosystem: Environmental > Aquatic > Freshwater > Ice >... | reverse complement strand
CGACAACGATATCTACAGGCAACTTAGCATTGTAAATCAACACATCGAAGTGGCGATGGAACGAAAGAAAGGTGAATGGCTCTTTGGCAACCACCTTAAATATACCGAAAAGGCAAAATAAATCCGGAATGGTCACCAACTCTGGGGTTCGACTCCCCAGACCGGGGCAATGACAATAATGTCAGATATTAATACCCACATTAAAATGAATATTTGGTTCGAAGTAGGAGTACAGTATGTAAAAGTGGATGAAAACGGCCACGAGCGGAAGGCAAAAGAAAGCTACCTGTTAGATGCAATCAGTTTTGATGAAGCTGAAATGCGCATTTACAAGGAATTGCAGACAATGATCAGCGGTGAATTCATAGTCGCACGAATCGTTAAAACAAGGATTTCTGAAATCATCCCTTCAGATAATGGCGACCGCTGGTACAAGGCGAAGGTTACATTTATAACTATTGATGAAGAAAGTGGCCGTGAAAAAAGGACTTCGCAATTAGTATTAGTGTTTTCGGATAACATCAAAGAGGCATACGATCAGATCATTGAAGCGATGCAGGGAATGATGGCTGATTTTGAAATCACTGGAATCAATGAAAGTGCCATTCTCGACGTATTTCCTTATTCCGAGGCAGAGAAAAACCCTCTCCCTAAAAACCTTAAACCTATCGAAGAGTTTTTAAAATCTTAACCGGAATGGAAGTAACAGTAAAAACAGGTGATGAGTTGAAGGATGAAGTAAACCAATTAACTCACTTTCAAATGTGTAAAATGTGGCGGTCTGGCAATGCGAATCCGGCATATTTCGATAGTACAAATCCGATTGCCAAATATTTCAGCGATCGTTTATTCGGACACTTCGGGGGCTTTACACCCGAAATATCAAAACAAATCGGCTGGTAACAGCCACCGTATACGGTTCGGGGGGTTCGACTCCCCCATACGGGGCAATCCTGAATTTTCGGGAGAAATATAATCCACTTTATAATGAATAAAAAAGAAGCTAAGATGTATGCAGTCACACTCACAGTTAAACCAAAGCCAATAATTGCGAATGTGAAATATCAAAGAAAAACATACCGAGGTTGTGCGCTGGCCAAAAATGTAAATGATGCAAAGGAGAAATCAATTCAACTAATTATTGAAAGCTTCTCAAAACAAACAAGCTTTGTCATTACAAGAGACGAAATAGTTATCAAGGAATGCAATCTTCACGAAGACTTTTTCACTAAATCAGAATAATTTAAAACCCATGGAATTCAAACCCTACAACAAAAAAGCCTTCTTGCTGCCCGACTCAATCCACAGTGCAGCAATGTATCATGCAAAGCTATTTCCGGATGGTAAGTATGTCTTCCGTATTCATGATTGCCTGGGCGGTGTGCGCCTCACTGGAGAGTTAAAGGAGGAGAGCGACTACGATGACGCAGTTGGTAAATTGATAGCACTTGCAAAGGCCTGTAACGAATTTGCCCTTCATATCCTTGCACTGGAAATTGAAGCATTTCATCCTGATAAACGAAATGCAATACATGTTGAATTCGAATTGATTGGTTCAGAAACGTTGGTAAAAAAGAGAATTACAATATGAAAGAGATCATGTTTAGCCGTGTTTTCCCGGCATATCACCCGCGTAAAGGTGAACCAACCTACTTTGTTGAGCAAATGCTTAAACAGTTAATCATTAACGGTAAAGCATCAACAGAGGATCTTAAAGGCGAATTTGTGAACTGCAAAATCCTTGGTGAGGTAGGCTATAAAGGGCATACAATCCGCAAAGGACACAACTTTAAAGAAGGTGATTACTTCAAACCAAAGGTGTGGACTGTACTTCCATATAAATCAGTAAAACATCAGTTTGCACCTCCGGTTAAGGTTGAAAAGGTTTATAATTTCGAAAGCATCAACGGACAGATAGTAATTGCCGGAATGGCTTTTACAACCCCAAATGTGCATAAAGTTGCCCATAACGACGGTCTCACGCTCGATGACTTTTATGCCTGGATTAAATATCCTGAATCATTTGACGGTCAGATTATTGTTTGGAACAACGAAATAAACTATTAACCATGTCTGACTTTATCGAGAAAGTAGCCAAAATGCGCGAGTTACAGAAGAATTTCTTCAAGTATCGCGACAGTTTAACCCTCCGGGCTTGCAAAGCCGCTGAACGTGATATCGACCAGGAACTGGAGACGCTCACCAAGAAAAAGAAACAAAATCCAACACTTTTTTAGTACGGGCAATCCTGTGTGATTGCCCTGTTCGCCCATTAATCATCAACCTTTAATAATTAAAATATGATCATTGCAATAGATTTTGACGGAACATTACACACCGGCCAGTGGCCAGCGATCGGGTCAGTCGCTCCGGACGCAGCGAAGGTGATGCGCCAGCTTAAAGCGGATGGACATTACCTGATTATCTGGACATGCCGCGAAGGTGAACGCCAGACAGAGGCCATTAACTGGCTGTTGGAAAAGGGGATTCCATTTGATCGCATCAACGACCATCTGCCAAAAACAACTGAATTATACGGCTATTCATCCCGTAAGGTCTATGCACACCTTTATATTGATGACAAACAGGTTGGAGGCCTTCCGACATGGGCAGATATTTACTCCTGGGCAAACGAACTGGATGCCAAATGGAAAGAAAAAATAGCATAAAAATGGAATCACAAATATTAAACCCGGAATCGAAAGAATGGCAATTAGGCTTATTGCTAAATATTGAACAGTTTATGCCAAATGCTCAAAGAAAGGACTTACAAAATTGGTGCATAGTTAAAGGTTACCTGCTAAAGCATACCTCAAATGGAGGTCGCACGTCAGCAGTCAATCATTGCATTTGGCTCGGAATTGATCCTGATGGATACAGCTTTATTGAATAACCCATTTATAAAAATATAGCTCTGGACGGGCTTTGTAAAATCCTAAAAAACAATGAGTACAATAGTAAAAGTAAAATGCATCTCTAAAAAAGAGAGCCAAAACTACGACAAAGCGCATCCAATTCACACGGGGATTGAACTGCAAGTTCCTTACGACCAAAATTCAATCTTTTTTCAATTGTCAGGCGGAACTGCACTGGTATTAAATACCGTTAATCAGGATGCTGCGAACATGTTTATAATTGGGAATGATTACGATGTCACAATCAGTCCATCGGTAACTGAGTAGTTTATTTAACCAAAAAGAGCCCCGACCATCAACTGGATCGGGGCTTTCTCTTTATTAGTAGTTCATCACAATCAGTTCCGTTTGCTTTCGCCTGTTGGTCCTGGATGCCGATATCATCCGGCTAACCTCCACGACATTCCACCCATGATTGACAATGTATTCACTTAGGAGTTTATCCGGGAACATGGTCAGCATAAACTTACCCTTTAATATGCTGCACAACCTCAAAAGCTTCTCAAAATCCTGAATTGTATAACCGGCATAATGGCCACAGTCGGTACCGACGTAGGGAGGATCAATAAAGTGAAAGGTATCTACACCATCGCGGCTGGCTATTATCCGCAGGCCATCAGTGCATTCAATCTGTGTTTGCTCCAACCGCTTCGAAAGCGCAATACTAAAGCACTCCTTTGCATTGGTGATCTTCTTTGGCATCGAGTTATTTGCCTTATCATATCCCCATGTGCCATCCAGCTTGCTTGCAAACCCCATTTTCGACAGTGCCCAAACTGCCCAGGCACGTTCGATGGTTCCAAAGAACTTAGGGTTATCATAGACGAACCCTGCAAACTCATGCTGTTCACGGCTGTGAAGGATCGTGTCAATCCTGAGCTTGAGCGCCTTAAAATCATTCTTCAATACCAGGTAAAAATTAACCAGGTTACCGTTGGTGTCATTGATCACCTCCACCTCAGCAGGCTCTTTGGCAAAGAAGGCCGCTGCACCCCCGGCAAAGGCCTCTGTGTAACAATTGTGCGCCGGGAAGAGTGGCAAAATGTGTTTTAAAAGTGTCTGTTTACCACCGTAATAGGTGATTGGTGTTTTCATTTTCTTTGTTTCCAACTTGTTTATATATTAAATGTGTACTTTTGCATTACCCCAACAAAAAAGCAGATTACTCCGCCGAAGAACTCATTGAGCCTTCGGTTGGCGGTGCAATCTGCTGTCTATTTTGTTGGGAAACAAGTAGGAACCGGAGGCTCTTTCACCTCAATTTAAACTCTCTTTAAACTTTACGGCGTCACGTACATAACTGGACAAGTGACGGTATCTGTTACCACGCTGCCGGTTATATCTGCTGTATACCCCGTTTGATTTGCCGCCATCGTGATGAAGGCACTCCGACGCGATGTGTATTCAGCATCAGTCAGCTTCCGCATATCAGCCGCTGTGATGGCCGGATAGTTGGAATTGCCTGGAAGTGCGGATAACAGGTCGAATGTAACCGGGTATCCCGTAATATCAATCCCATCTACTTTACGATGAATCGTTAACTTTGTAGCCCTGGATGAGCCAGTGTTTTTGTATATTATGCTCATAATTATATAATTATTGATATTCGTAATTGTCATCTGATGAAGGTACTGGTCCCTCAATAATGAAATAAGATACAACGTTTATCACAGTAGCAATACTTGCAAGGTATTGGCCAGACGCAATTATACAGGGAACGTCAATCATATCTCCACCCATAGTTTCATCCTGGATAAAACGAACAGTGACCGATACATTCGACGTTACAGGCTGATTCGCGATCAGCCTGTAAAAATCACCTTGTCTGGACACGATGATATGATTCACAGGCTTATTTGTTGAAATTACGGCGCATACCATATCGGTCCATTCCTGCGATTCTTCAGCGGCATTATCAGCCACAGCACAGACAAAGTCAGACCAGATATTTGTAAATGGAACAACAGATCCTATAACACGATAACTTTTACCTGCCAGCTTATAGCGATCAATCACACTACGTGCAGCTTCAACATCAGCAGCCGATGCATTGTCTGGATGTTTCACCTCAAAATCGGGTGAAGCTCCTGTTTCAACGGGAAGAATTTGAACACTTAAGCCCGTCTCCGATAATACCAATCTCTCCAACATCAATGCCTGGGGAGTAGCAGCTGCACGCAACCGGCGCTTTTCTGCCCAGACATGAAAGGTATCATGCATCAGTATAATAGGTGAAATCAATACCCGAAGCAATGAAACTAACCGCACAGTCCTGATCCGGAGTGGAAGCAGCAATAATATTAACCGATCGTAATCTATCTTCATGACATTGTAATTAGCATGTTTACTTCATCCAGGATAAACGCTCCTGTTGCCGATTCAATCCGTACAGTGTCCACATTCGCGGCTGCAATAATGGCATGATTGTAACGCATGTCTTTTACTCCAGGCACGGCCATCACAGCAGCGATCACGCCACTGGTGGAAATCTCACCTCCATAATCCAGGTTGTTTAAGTAGGTCGAAATTGCCGAGGCAACGGATGCTCTACCGGCAGCGGTGTCCATCAGCAACAACGGATCTCGTACAATTGACAGGTTAAATGCAACCGAAACCGGAACACCTGAAGTGATATCATACGCTATCCCTGCCGCTCCGACACGCTGCATATAACTCTTAAATGGTGCAAGTTCCTCGGCAGAAAGTGCCATCTTACTGGCTTTTGAAACCTTGATTTGCAACTTAGTGCGCTCAGTGGTTGCTGTTGGGATAACTTCCTTAACTGCCACAAACTTCAATAGCTGCTTGGTTTCGTCAATGACCGGATAGACAACCTTATAAGTCAGCGGATCATACGTTAGATCATCACCGGCCTGATATGCCAGGGCAGCGGTGTGGTACCATCTCAGTGATGTGATGTAAGCCGCCTCAATGCGACTATCTACCTCCAAACTGAATGCATCGACAATCTTCTCCAGTGTCCAGATCGATACTGCTACTATATATAGTATAAGCATCTCAAGGCTTACCCTGGAGAACTGTTCATCGAAGGTTTTGGCCTGGTCGAGTCCGTAGGTATTCGCCAGTTCAGCGTCTGCAACGAAGGAGGCTTTGATTTCGAATGATATTTGGGTGATGGTTCTTGACATGGTTGTCTATTAAATTACCGAAAGAATAACAGCCTCATAAATATCCATATATTCTTTTCTTGATGTTGCTTTATCAAGAAAGTGTACGTCATTAGCTGTTGCGGATTGAATATTGTTATAAGTACTTATATTAGCAGATGCCCCAAGCGTTTTGAAGGCAAAAAACCGGCTCAAATGTTGAAATATAGGGATCGTTTTTAAGTTTGCATCTGTTGCCTGTTTACCTTCAATATAAGTGATCATTCGCTCAAGCAGTGGAAACATCTCATTTTCCCATTCCGGCTGATCCTCCGGAAAGAGTGGAGCAGACGGAACAATCAAAATTGGAGTTGTAGGCAAAGCTGATCTGATCTGCTCATACATTATCATAAATGACAAGTATTCATCTGACACGTTCATTACTCCATCTTCCTGCCAGTCATTTATGCTTAATGCAAGTGTAATTATATCAGGAGTCGCAACGCTGTGAGCTGTTAAGTAATTTACAAAATCAAAAATGTAGTAATTTGTATACGTTGCATTTGTTGAATAACTAATCCCATCGATATCGGCAGGATTAGCGACTTTATTTGTAAAGCACCAATCTGGGTGATTCGCTTTGTCGGTTGCTGTTGCCAGGCGCAAGAATGGATTCTCAAACTTTGTAGTGTAAATCGAAGCGGTATTGATAGTGACTGGCTGTGCGTAAGGCGAAGAGTCTTTTCCAACAAACGTTTTATAATTCCAATATCCCCGACCTTCGCCCATGTAGGTACCAGCTAACCCCGGAGGCGTTGCGCTGTTGCCTTCCATTGCGTAAGTCCCAACTCCGTTAATGTTAATTCCATAAGCTGCCAACCTTGTCTTGATTAATGCAAGGGGCATTGATGCTGCACCTAATTGTCCTTGTGTCAGCGAGTCTCCGATTGTCATTAAAGTTTTAGTAGTCCCGGTTTTGCCCGTTGATAATGACTTAATAACCTTTGTAAGATTTTTATAAACCAATTTTCTATTGGTAAACTCACTTTCAAAAACTATTCTTGTATTGCTGCCTATTTGAGACGCTTTTAAGTACGTAGGATTTCCGATCTCAATCCTTCGTATTCCGGCAGATAATTCAGTTTCAAGGACAACGGTGTATTTTTTACCGGAATAGATTCTTTTAAAAAGCGAATCCTTGTAAAAAGGGATTTCCTCATCATCCTTGAACGCAATTGTATTTGTGATTACCGGGGTATCAACCGTTAAATCGATTGATGTGTAAATAGATGCTGATTGAGTTAAGTAAATATCCCAGATCGTAGAAATCTTGTCATAGTTTACCCATGCCAGTATAATGCAATCAGGAGTTAAATCGACTGCGTTGGTGGTCAAAGTTGGTACAACATTAGCATATGACATGTCTATTAAGACTTTAATATATAGTGTTCCGCTGCCACCAAAGTTATATGTTCCGGCTGCAATTGTGGCATATTTTCCATAACCATAGTTAATTCCAATAACTCCAGATAACGTAATTGAGGTTGTTCCATTTTTCGTTAGTGTCGTCGTTCCTGAAAATATTGTGTGAATTTGCCGGGGTTGATATGGCGAGATCAAATAAGCATCCCAAATCGTTAATATTTGCCCGGAACTATACCATGCCAACAGTATACAATCGGCGGTGATATCGGTCGCGTTGTTTGTGTAAGTTGGGATTAAATCAAAGTAGGAAATATCTCTTAATGCCTTTACGTATAATAATCCAGTATCAGTAAAATTGTAAGTGTTTGCTTTGATTGTTACATATTTCCCATTCCCATGATAAAACCCAATGATTCCGGAAAGCGTGATTGATGTATTCACCGTTTTTACAATCTTCGCTGTTGGTGAAAAGGTTGGGCTTATCTGTGCCTGTTGATATATTTTATTATCTAAGTAAATATCCCATATCGTAGAAATCTTGTCATAGTTTACCCATGCCAGTATAATGCAATCAGGAGTTAAATCGACTGCATTGGTGGTCAAAGTTGGTACAACATTAGCATATGACATGTCTTTTAAGACTTTAATATATAGTGTTCCGCTGCCACCCAAGTTATATGTTCCGGCTGCAATTGTGGCATATTTCCCATAACCATAGTTAATTCCAATAACTCCAGATAAGGTAATTGAGATTGTTCCATTTTTAGTGAGTGTCGTCGTCCCTGAAAATATCGTGTGAATTTGTCGGGGTTGATACAAAAATTTATTATCAAACTCCTGCTTCCTTACCGGCTCTGTCGCACCTACCGCAGCCGGAAGGTTGGTTATCCTTTTCCCATTCGCATCAATATCGAAATTAAGCTTCGACAGCCATCCTTTCACTGTATCCAGGATATCCAGCATCAACTGGAACACCCTTGTTTTGGTATTCTTCCCTGGTTTGTTTTCGGACTTCCCCTCGTTGATCCGGGATTGTAGATTGGTTAAAGTATCTTGAGCCATATCAGTATTTTATCGAAAAGTTAAATCAAACGTATCATCAAATGTGCGATTGCCCGCCATCACATCGGTGTCACTTGCTGGTATTATATCACCAATAGTATAGTAGTTGACAATCCCCTTATTACCCACATCAGGGAGCTTCACTATTTGCCCTGGTATCAAAGTATCTGTGATACAGATAAGGTTCCGCACTGCCAAATCAAAGATGCTCTCTACCGATCCGCATGTCTGTACAGCCAGGTCAAACAGTGACTGACCTTCCCGAACAGGAAAGGCATTCCTGCTTTTTACACTGTTTTGAATTTCCATTGTACGAACTTGTATATTCCAAATAGCAGGATCAAACCCAAAAACAGCCTTCCGGCCATTATCTGTGTGCTTTGCCACTTCGTTAGTTTGTTCACTTCGGGACCAGGTACATTCACATAAATCGGCACATCCTTGTATATATAGATATCCTTTCCCTTCACGTAAACGGTATCAAAAACAGTTCTAAAGTTGTACTTAAAAACCCCTGCATTGAATGAAAAAAGGCTTTTAATGCGTTTACTCTTCTCTTCAGTGAGTTGCTTCAGTATAACCTGATTCAAATTATTGCATTCAAACAGAGCCATGATATCCGCACTGTCAGTTGGCAATTGGAAGGGAACAAGCTTATCAACAACTTTCTCCCTGTATTGAATCGGAACTGCCGGAATCAGTGGCCGAGATGTTTTGCACCCCATCATCAGTACGATAATAACTAAACTAAATATTTTAATCGCCGTTTTCATTTTGTGTATTATTTATGTGATTATTGGCTGATTGCCAGTTATTCTGGGATGAAGGCCATAATGGAGCGTTATAATGAACTGATCCGTCGTTTATATCAACCCCCGTTTGATCCTGTACCCGTTTCATGAAGAATCCCTTAAATACTTTAAATATCTTCCCTCCAAACAGATCATCCATATTACCGGCTGCACTATAAGCATAGAAGCCTGCAAATAACCAGGCAGCAATATTATAAGTTGCAGCAAAATCCTGATGCATTTCTTTATCCATTCCATACAACAACAACACCAATACTGTCACCCCAATGGCTCTTCCTACCGCGACAAATGCTTTGCTCATGCTGAACTCTTCCCTTCGCGCAATCATCGATGCCATTATACCTGATACCAGGTCAAGGGCTAAAGCTGCCCACATTACGTGTACTGCTCCTTGAATTTCAGCGAAGTATCCAATCACCGCAAAAAACAGCGCACAAAGGGCATTGAGAAAATTGTTATACAGCCACTCGATCATAGCATTTGATTTATACCGATTGAATTTAGCCAACTTTGAACATCGAAACTTGGACACGCTTTTCCCTTGTCAAAGTAGTTATGCCCTACGATCCTAACTTCAGGAAAATTTCTGTGAAACAATAGAACATCGCGTTTCATTGCTTCTTTTTGTGAAAATGACCGCGAATCAAATGGCCTCTTGTTATCCGTTGTCATCCCTCCAGCGTACACAATGTGTTGACAAATACTATTTCGACCGGCGACCCCGTTGGTAATTTCCCAGGTATCAACAAAGCCATCTTCATTATTGGCAACCAACTGCTCCACTCCACCATTGATATGATATAGCCTTGTGTAACCAACTTGACTCCAACCGCGGCCTTGAGGAGGTGCGGACATATGCCAACGACGAATATCATCTGAAGACACCTCTCTCCCGGCTGGTGTGGCCGTACAATGGATCACTAAAAATTCCAATTTTTTCATAGCGTAATCTCAAATTGTGACAGGTCATCTCCCACGATCACTTTGACCGTAGTCATCCCGTCTGATTTCAGTTCCTTCGTTAATTCGGTTATAAATTGCTGACGTTTCTGTGATGTGACCGACTTCAGATAATTGTCGATGCCAAAGCCCAGCGTTGGGAACTCTTTGAACTCTCCCTTTTGCGCCTCGATGATCATCCTGCAACGCTGATAGTCAATATTACCGACTACCAATCCGGAAGCGATCAGCCCATTGGCCAATCTCACCGGTTCGATCTTCAGATCATAATTGTCATCAAGCAATATCCCGTTCATCTTTTTCTTTATTTACGATATCGTTCCAGTACCCGCTGCTGTTGTTGCTCCGGTTTGTGCAGCTGCTGTTCCTGTTGTGCTTACGGTTATGCCGGTTGCAACCGTTACTTTGGCAGTCTTTATAAAAGCATCGAAAGCATCAGCCATTTCATCAGCCATCTTTTGGCGAAGTGCATCAGGATCGGTAATGCCGGTTGCTTCCGGAGAAACGCTGTCAAAGA
>Ga0209511_1004079_pt1 | contig 10800 bp, 7 predicted proteins | sample SSSSmetaG_FD_184141 | JGI IMG/M metagenome (GOLD analysis project Ga0209511, IMG submission 184141) | Glacier valley bacterial and archeal communities from Borup Fiord, Nunavut, Canada, to study Microbial Dark Matter (Phase II) - ​SSSS... | ecosystem: Environmental > Aquatic > Freshwater > Ice >... | reverse complement strand
AATATTTCATCGGAAAGACGGGTTTCGATATCTTCGAAAACGATGGTCCGTACCCTGGAGATCTTTGTGCATCGACCGTTCATCCGGGTCATACAGGTTTGGCCGATTCGCAGTGGCGCCAGATGGAACTGCAAAAAGGGTTGTACCGCTGGTGCAATGAAAATGGCATCTATGTGAATGCACCCGACTGGTATTTCCTTGACGGGACCAATAAAACGGGACTTGGCTACCGCGAGGTGAATTTCTCGCTGCCGCGTGATCAGCAGATGATTCTGAACCGACAGAATATTTTTGATGGAACATGGGAAAAAACGCCTTCAATGGGATGGGGATTTGTTCCGCTCACGCGCTACCAGGGCGGGGGAGAAGAGGCGGTGCTGGAGCCGCTTGCAGATCATCTGAAGGATTACGAGCAACTAATGATGCAATATTATGGATCGGGCATCCAGGCGTGTTACCGCGGTCCCCGTTTGTACGATACCGACAAAACAAAGCAGCTGGTCATTCGAACGATTGCATGGTACAAGAAATACAGGGAAATTCTGAATTCCGACATCATCCACCTTCGTCGTGCAGATGGGAGAGACTGGGATGGAATCCTGCATGTGAATCCTTCCGGCCACGAAAAGGGGTTACTGATGCTTTATAATCCGCTGAATGTACCCATCACCCGGAACATTCAGGTTCCGGTATATTACACAGGTTTAAGCAGCAAAACCCAGGTTGAAGACGCTGATGGAAAGGTCAAAACCGCTTCGGTCAGCCGCGAATATGAGATCACATTGGATGTAACAATTCCTGCAAAAGGGTACACTTACTATTTACTGAGGTAATTGATTGGTTTCCAATGAAAATTGTTATGATGGTTTGTCGTTGCGATATTTATCCGGAATATCAGATTCAGAAATTTCGAGCCTCTGTCTGATCAATATAACATTCTCTTAAACAAGGGATGGACGTGATCCTTTGATAAATTTTTACTTTTGCACTTCAAATAGTCAACGATGCAGGTAAAAGTACCCTTAAAAGAATTGAATTCGCGCCTTGAGCGTTTCAGGAAACGGATGGATCAGAGCACTCATGGCTGGGAAATTACGGTTGTATTCAGCAAGATCAATCTCTACTATTTCACCGGGACGATGCAGGAAGGGGTATTGTTTATTCCCAGGAATGATGAAGCCGTTTTGTGGGTACGGCGCAGTTACGAACGGGCTGTTGAGGAATCGTTGTTCCCATTGATTTAGCCGATGGAGAGCTACCGCGATGCAGCTGTGGAAATGAAAAGCCTGCCTGATACAGTTTATCTCGAGAAGGAGATTGTCCCCCTGGCGATGTTGCAGCGGTTTCAGAAATACTTCCCGTTTTCGGTGATCGAATCGGCAGATTTACAGATCGGTGCCGTTCGTTCCATAAAAAGCAAATATGAACTGGGATTGATGGAGCAGTCGGGAAAAATCCACCAAAGGGTTACCGAAGAACTTGTGCCGAAGATATTGCGCGAGGGGATGAGTGAGTCAGAGTTCTTTTGCGATCTCTATACGGCACTGATCCGCGAAGGCCACCACGGCGTGGCAAGGTTTGGTATGTTCGATACCGAATCGATTCTCGGGCAGATTGCTTTTGGTGAAAGCTCTATCTATCCGACTTCATTCAATGGGCCAGGCGGTGCTTATGGAATGAGCCCTGCGGTTCCGATCCATGGAAGCCGAAGCCGGAAACTTCATAAAGGAGACCTTGTTTTTGTGGATGTGGGTTGCGGCGTAGATGGTTATCATACCGACAAAACGATGACCTATGTATTTGGGAAATCGCTGCCCGATGAGGCGATAAAAATCCATTTGCAATGCGTCGATATTCAAAACAGGATCGCTTCGATGTTGAAACCAGGTGCGATTCCTTCTGTGATTTACAATGAAATACTTGACGGTTTGGATCCGGCATTCCTTGAAAACTTTATGGGGTTCGGATCGCGCAAGGTCAAGTTCCTCGGACATGGCATCGGCTTGACAATTGATGAATTGCCTGTGATTGCCAATGGTTTCGATGAGCCGATACAGGAGGGTATGGTCTTTGCCGTTGAACCTAAAAAGGGAATTCCTAAAATCGGAATGGTCGGCATCGAAAACACCTTTATTGTTACCCCTCAAGGGGGACGGAATATCACGGGAAATCATCCGGGGTTGCTGGAGGTTTGGTAATGATGCGTGTAATGTTGGGTACCGCCATTTGCAATCGCGGAAATAAAACACGATTGAAAATCGCGCGACCCGATAATTGACGCCCAATAAAAAGCGGCTGATTCTTCCAAAAGAACAGCCGCTTATCTATTTGCGATCAAAGAATTTCTGCTTAGTTTTTCTTTTTCTTCATCATAAAATAACCACCTGCGCCAACTAATACGATTGCACCGCCAATCAAAATATAGGTCGTGGTTGAATTTTTAGGAGCTTCCTCGGTAGCAGTTGCATCGTAGAATACTGGTTTTGCTGCCTGATCGGCATTCACTGAATCTTTTGTCGCAGATGGCTGATCCTGCGCAACTGCCAAACTTAAACCACTCAGGAACAACATTCCTGCCATCGAAATCATTAAAATTGTCTTCTTCATACTTCAATTATTAAATCTATTATTTATACGTATTTGCTAATTCATCATATTTTCGTGCTATCTCGGGATCCGAATTCCGGTACGAATCTGCCAGGGCCAGAATGGCCGGCTTGTAACGGGGATTCAGGATTAAACATGTTTTTAATAGCTCTCTTGCTTTAACGATGTCTTTATCCATCAGTAATTTCGACAACCCGATATAGGCTTCGTAATATTTACGATTGCAACTGATCAATGTTTCGTAGTACTTTATTGCCTCGTCGGAATTATTTTGACTGACAGCGATATTCCCAAGATACATTAAAACAGGCTCATAACCGGGATTGATTTTCAACGCAGCCTGAAGCATTGTCTTTGCACTGTCAATTTTCCCCTCCCTTACGAGTGCCGCGGCAAAATTATAAAAGATTAATTCATCCTGTGTATTAATTTTCAAAACATCTTCAAAACATCGGATCGCTTCTGCGTTATCCCCCTTTTTTAAAGCCTCATATCCCCGTAGATCGAGTTTTGTCTCGCGCTTCAGGACGGCACATATGGGAACTTCATCGGCATAAATCACATGAATGGCATTCTTTGGAGGCCAGGTTTTGTCCTTGATATGATTCACCGGGATGTAGCTGTTGGCAACAACCATGTAGTCCCAGTCGCGCTGACTTCTTTCGTCGTACTGGCAATAGAAAGTTTCGGTATTGGATTGATTGCGAAAGTACCAGGCAACCGAGAAATTGGTGGCGATTTTGACCGAATCGTTTGGATTGGTTTTTTCCAAATGCTTTGCAAGCCATTCTGAACCTTCACGAATGGCGTGATAGTAGTAATCGGTTTCGTAATTTCCGTAAGCGCCGTTGAGGCCTCCTACCAATTGATTGTAATATAAGTAGTAATAAGGGTGGTTCCGGACCATGAATTTAGCAGGATGGATCGCTAACATCGACATGATAAGAACTGCCGCTATAATAAAGTATTTGCTTTTAAGGTATTTGAATATAGAAGAGAATCCGATGGCTGCCAACAGGATCATCGACGGATAGATAAACAGGAAATGGCGCCACGATCCGTAAAGGTTCGATTTTTCATAGATCACAAAGACGACCGGAAACAGGATTGAAAAGACCAGGAATCCGTATTTAAGCAGGTTATCCGTGTTGATGATCTTTTTCGATAAAACAACAAACGCAGCAAGCCCGGCAAAAATGATCAGCGGAATTGTGATGGCCATGTATTTGGGCAAATAATACCACGGCATAAAATCGGACCATTCTATTTTTCCTTCGAAGAGTTGCTTTAAAGTAGTAGGAAATTGGGTCATCACCTCGTACGATTTCCAAACGTTCAGGATGGGATTCAGCTGGGCATATGGCCATAACAGGATGCTCAGGAACCACGCGGCAACTGAAATCATAAAAATATGGGTCAGTTTCCTTTTGAAGTTTGATGATTCAAATTGATTGTATTTTAGGTATTTATAGAGATAGAACAGGAAGAGGAAAAAGAACAGGTAGCAGATCAGCAGCAATCCTCCGGGTCGGATGCTGATTGAAAAGGCGATACTTGCAACAAGCAATAGTGCATCGGAAACCCTGGTCTTAGCTCCATTAAAGAGTATTTTCTGGGAAAAGAAGATGGCTGCGATATAACTTAATGCGAATGGTATATCTTTCAGGTTGTTTTGTGCGTGGCCCATGAAAGTGGGAGAGAGGGCGAACAACAAAATCACGATGATACCAGCTCCGTAACCGGCGTGCCAAACCGCAAAGAACGCCGTGACGATCACTGTAAGCCAGCCGACCAATGAGTTCGACAGATGCCGGAAGAGAAACAGGTCGTCGATGTTGAACCACCTGACAAGAATGGTTGTCAGATTGTCGAACGACTGACCATAGTATTTGAGGTGTGTTACGGGTGTATCGAGTGCTGTGGTATCTTTTCCATGGGAGGCAAAATAATCATATACATAAACCGATTGATTGTAATGGAGATACTCATCTCCAGATATTCCGCCGTCCAGGCCCCCTTTTAGCATAAAAAGCAGCAGCAGTATGGCAATACAGTAGAAGGTATATTTTAAACGTTTGTTCGTCATTATTTTTTGGAATTCCCGTCATAGAATTTCTTAACGAAATAGATCGGCCTGTCTTGCGATTCCTTATAAATCCGGTAAACATACTCTCCAACGACTCCCAATGAAACGAGTTGGATCGATCCAAGGAAAAAGATGCTCAGCAGTGTGGAGGACCAACCGATCACGGCAAATCCAAATATTTTGGCAATCAGCACATAAACGCCGGCGCACATAAACACAAAGGTGCCAATCAGTCCGAGGTACAGGCAAAACTTAATGGGAAATCTCGAAAAGGAAAATATGGCATCCGAAGCGAGTATGAATAACTTAGTGAGGCTCATTTTGGGTTGTCCTTCCGAACGTTCATCCCTTACAAAGTCAACAGACCCTTGTCTGAAACCAATGAAAGAGCGGAGCCCGGGCAAATAGCGGACTTTTTCTTTCATCTTTAAAAGGGCATTGACCGCTTCACGCTTCATCATCGAAAAATTGCCTGTATTTTCCATGTTTTGGATGACGGCAATGTTCCGGAACAAAAGATGGAAGAGAAATGTATAGAAATTACGGCTGCTTTTCCCTTTTCGTCCGGTCCGTGTTGCGCTGATTACATCGTAATCTTCTTCGGTGATTTTGCGGTACATCTCCTGGAACAGTTCGGGTGGGTCCTGCAAATCGCCATCCATCATTCCTACTATTTCACCCGAGGCATGTTCCAGACCCGCTGTAAATGCTGCCTGGTGTCCGAAATTTTTGGAAAGGGATAATACCTTAATTTTTTTGTTTTTATTTTGCCAGTTGAGAAGATATTGAAGGCTAAGGTCCTCACTGCCATCATCCACTACAATGATCTCGTATTCCGATGTAAATGCATCTAGCGCTGACACCGTCCGGTTCAGTAGATCGTCGATCAGGCCTTCTTCATTGTAGATGGGAATTACGATTGAGAGCATAGCGTTGATGTTTTATAGCGGCAAACGAACCGGCTATCACTTGTAAATTTACAATAAATCTTTTAAACGAGGTGCTCTTTGTAAACGGATGCCCATGGCTCTCTCATTTTTCTGGCCAGCATTCCGTTGGCTAAATCGTTGTTAATGAATTTTTCCGCAACGGGATCCCAGTTGAGGTCTTGCTGAAGTTTCATCGCGATGTTGCCAAGGTGCGACATCGTGATGGAGCGGTGCCCGATCTCTGCGGGTGCAATTGTTTCTTTTCGGGAAATCACACAGTCGATAAAGTTTCGGAAATGGTTGTCACTTTTGTACAAGTGGATTTCGGAAGGTGCGATCACGGAATCTTTTAGATTTTCAGGGAAAACCTGGTGATTTCCGCGGTTAGCTGTAGCCCATCCTTCTGTTCCGCGAAATGTAACCCCGCCTTTCACTTTATTCGAAATGATCAGTTTAACGCCGTTGGCATACACACATTCGAAATAGAATTCTGTTGCCGTATTCCAAACAGGATGAACAGCCCATTCGGCTTTTGCATTTTGAATTTTTACAGGACCGGTATATTCGGTTCCCATTCCCCACTGGGCAATATCTGGGTGATGTCCGCCCCAGTCGGTTACCTGTCCACCTGAATAATCGAGCACCCAGCGAAAGTTGACGTGTGTGCGGGCCGGACAATAGGGCGCATCGGGGGCAGGTCCGAGCCAGGTGTTATAGTCGAATCCTTCAGGAACCGGAATTGTATCAGTAAGATGACCTGTTTTTCCGTAGTCGGGGGTTCCGGAGGGAAGACCGCACTCAACAGTTTGTAGTTTTCCGATTCTGCCATTTCTTACGAGCTCGCAAACACGCCTGAAGTTCTCATCGGAACGTTGTTGGCTACCGGTCTGAAAAATGACCCCGTATTTCTTTACCGCATTGGCCATGGCTCTTCCTTCAGGAATCGTTAATGCGAGGGGTTTCTGACAATAGATGTCTTTACCAGCTTTTGCAGCCATCAGTACCGGAATCGAATGCCAATGGTCAGGAATCACCACTTCTACAGCATCAATGTCTTTTCGTGCAATCACTTCCCTGAAATCTTCGAAACCGAGGCACCCCGTATATTTTTTGCCGGTTAATTCTGTATAGAATCCGTTAACCAGATTGATTCCAACATCCCTTCCTCCCAATTTTCCGTCCCAGTATCCGGTGCTTTGTTTGTTTACATCGCAAATGGCCGTTATTTGAACCCGCTTGTCCGTTACAAAATCGCGGATGTCATTCATTGCCTGGTTTCCGGAACCGATAAATGCGAGATTAATCCGGTCGGAGGGGGCAACATTTCCGTTTTTGCCGCGGGCACAAGCTGAAATAATTGTTGGTACGGCAATGACTCCTGCCGCAACTGTGGAAGAAAGTTTAATAAAACCTCGTCTGTTAAGATCTTTCATTGCATTGGGATTTAATTCGTATTGTTTGGCAGGGAGTTTGCCTTATTTGGGAAGTTGTATTATTAGGGACGCTGCTCATGCAACGTCCCTAATATTGAATCTGTTATTTTGCTGGCTGAAGTCGTGCCAATGCAAATTCGGCAGCATCTTTTAACTGCTCGTTTTTAGCGAGTTCTTTAACCGAAGGGATACAAAGTTCAGAACCCATCCAGCTTAATTCACCAAGAATTAACTTTTTGCCTTCGTCGGTTGCGTCTTTGCTTTCGAGCACTTTGATCAAGAGCTTCTCGAATTTCTGAAAATCTTCCGGAGTTTTTGCTTCGTTGCGGATACGGCTTTGCAAATCGGTGAAGTACTTCGTGCTTTTAGTGATGTCGTATTGTCCGATTTTAGCCATATCATCTTCAAGTGTAAGTTCAATAAAACCAGTTCTTAAGGAAACACCCGCTGCATTTGGGAAATCGTAAGGGATCTTTTGCGTCACATTTCCGGTTGCAGCCCATTCGGCTCCGCGCTGAAAAGTTGCGATAAATCCAACACATTCTAAGGCAGGACCACCACCTTCATCGGCATGACCAAGTGCCGTATGAAAAATCCTCCCTTTCCCGTAAGTGATTGTCATCAACATAGGTTCGTCACGTCCGGTGCCACCACCTGTGGTGTCAGCATAGGCCGTTGCCAGAATCTCCATATTTTTACCGGGGCCGCGTAACTGACTGTATAATTCGTCATTGCCATGTCTCCAGCGTACAGGTAATCCTTTGGTTATAGGATGTTCGGTATTGCGCATTTTCACTTCAAACTCATGACGTTTCGCATGAGAACCACCACGACCGGCAGTTGTGTCGATGATCATCGAATCCTTTTTGTAGTAGATATAAGGACCATCTTTTTCTGAACGGTCTCCCCAGCCACCCAATCCGGCCATCAGATTAAATTCTTTCCATTCGGGAAAAGGGTTGTTGCCAGCATGATAAATAACCACCCCACCACCATTGTTCACGTATTCAACAAAGGCGGCTTTTGTTTTGTCAGACCATGAATCACCATTGTAGTCGATAACGACTACATTGTATTTTGCGAAATCGGGATTGAATTTATTCATATCTCCCCCTTTATCAGGAGTTTTAACAATGTCGGCAGTGAACAGACCTGTTTGTTCGAGCAGTTGTTTTAAGATCGGTGAACTGGCTTTCCAGTTATGGTTGTTTTGCCCGGTCACAATTAATGCCTTGTATTCAGCGCTTTTCTGGCTTGTACCTTGCTGACATGAATTAAAAATGGCTAAAAGTCCGGCACAAAGGAATATTAACAGATATTGCTTCTTCATTTTAATTTCAGATTAAATAGTTGGTAATGTCCATGGTTGACGATAAGGGCGAGTCAATAAACGACTTGCCATCGGATTTCCGATGATCTCCTGCTTTTCAGGATCCCATTGGATTTTCTGCCCGGTTGTCATCGCGATTTCACCTAATAAACCTACTGAAATTGAACGGTGTGCAATCTCAACTGGCGCAACTGTTTCGCCTCTTGATTTAACGCACGTCAGGAAGTTACCGATGTGATCATCACTTTTATAAAGATGGATCTCATTTTTGCCGATCACTTCTTCAAGAATTTTAGGATTTGATGCTTTCAGCACATCACCACGATCGACATGAATCCATCCCTTTTCACCATACCAGGTTGCACCCATACCGAAACGTAAACGTGATGCATTGGCAACTCTCATCTCTATTCCGTTCGCATATTTACAATTAAAATCGTATTCGACCGGAACATTGTAAATGCCTTCTGTCGGATAAACACCTACACCTGAAATCTCAACTGGTCCGGAGCGTTCCATACCGATTCCCCATTGGGCAATGTCGATATGGTGACCGGTCCAGTCAGTAAGCTGTCCGCCGGAATAATCCAGAATCCAGCGCCAGTTCCAGTGGCTTACACCACGATAGGCAACTTTGGGAGCAGGCCCGAGCCACATTTCCCAATTTAATTCTGCTGGTACCTCAACAATCGGAGGTGTTCCAATTCCTTTTCCACCGTCGGGTAATCCAACTTCGACCCTTGTTATTTTTCCAATACGGCCATTGACAGCTAATTCAGCACCACGCCTGAAATTAAACAGTGATCTTTGCCAACTTCCTGTTTGCCATACAATTTTATTTGCATTTACGGCGCTTACAATGGCTTTGCTATCGTAGATGGTTCGTGCAAGTGGCTTTTCGCCATAAACATCCAGCTTTTTATTTGCTGCTGCCGAATAGATTAGACCATGCCAATGATCTGGTAATGCTATGGATACAGCATCCAGTTTCTCTTTTTCAAGAAATTCGCGGTAATCGCCATAGACGCGGCAATCGGTATTTTTGTTTGCTTCGTCAACCAGTCCTTTTGCGTTGGCTGAATGCTTCGTATCTACATCACATACTGCAACAAACTGCAATTCTTTAATTTTTTCTAAAAAGCCTCTCATGTTGCCGGTTCCTTGCGAACCTGTTCCAATAGCTCCCATTACAATCCTGTCGCTGGGCGGAAGTTTACCCCCCATTCCTAAGGCAGTTGAAGGGATAATCTGTGGGAGGATCAATGCACCGGTTGCTACGGTAGCTGATCGTTTCAGAAAATCTCTTCTGGTCGATTTGTCAAACATTGTGATTAATTTTAGTTGTTAATATTAGTGGTTGATATCTATACATTTACGGGTGTTCCCGGAATTGGCGTTTCAAAAACCATATCGACAGGACCAAATTCAATTTTTGTCGGACCAAGATCCATATCTGATTTCATGATGGCATCCCAGGTTACCTGCTGTCCGGTATAAGCTGCGGTGCGTCCCATGATCGCGGTAAGTGTTGACAATGCCGTCCGTTCTGCTTCGTTTACATATTTGCCGGTTCTGATCGCATACACAAGGTGCATGTGTTCCTGCACGTATGCCGGAATTTTCAGCTGGTTCATCGGATTGCCATTCTCGTCCTTCGGATATTCAAATTGCCACTTTACGGTCCCATCAAGGTTCCAGATCGTGTTGACACAATTGGTATATCCTTCTGTTCCATTGATGATTTCTCCGGTGCCATTGGCGCAGCTGTCGACCTGGCGGCACATGCTATGTGAACTTACGCCATTGCCGTAATCGAAATCAATGCTGAAAAAATCGTATTGGTCGCCGGTTACCCTGCGAGCACGACCGCCATATCCAACTGCTTTTTCAGGATATTTACCCATGAACCAGTTGATAACGTCGATGTTGTGAACATGCGTGTCGAGAATATGGTCACCACAGAGCCAGCAAAAGTTATTCCAGTTCCGGATCATGTATTCCATATCGTTCCACCCTTCTTCGCGTGTGCGGAACCAAACGTGCTCCTGGTTCCAAAATGCTTTGGCTGAAGTTAATTTGCCGATGGCACCATTGGCCACCTGTTTATATGTTTCGATGTAATCTTCCTGGTGACGACGTTGTGTACCAGTCACAACACAAAGTCCGAGGGCCTCTGCTTTTTTGGCTGTGGCAATCATTAACCGGGCACCGACAGGATCGACACAAACCGGTTTTTCGAGGAACACATGTTTTTTATTGGTAACAGCTTCAAGAAAATGTTCCGGGCGAAACTGGGGCGGAGTAGCAAGGATAACAACGTCAATTTCAGGAATTGCCATCAGTTTTTTGTAAGCATCAAATCCTGTAAAGCAGTTTTCGGCCGGAATCGGCATTTTGAAACCTGCAAACCGCTCG
>Ga0209511_1004078_pt1 | contig 10802 bp, 7 predicted proteins | sample SSSSmetaG_FD_184141 | JGI IMG/M metagenome (GOLD analysis project Ga0209511, IMG submission 184141) | Glacier valley bacterial and archeal communities from Borup Fiord, Nunavut, Canada, to study Microbial Dark Matter (Phase II) - ​SSSS... | ecosystem: Environmental > Aquatic > Freshwater > Ice >... | reverse complement strand
AACCATTGTTGTAACCTCTGTTGCGATGCTCAAGGCGTTGACCAGTAAGCCTATTTATCAAGCCGGGTTTGAAATTTTGACGCGGCCAGTCACTGTGGAAAATCAGGTTATATCTTCTGTGCCTCAAACCCTTAGTAATAAGAAACCCTTAGTAATAAGGAAGGACAGCAGCAACCGGAAAAGACCATAGATGCTACTAAACTAAAACTGCTGAAAAGTCCTAAATTACTTTCACCGATCGCTGACCAATTGAAGGCTAAGTATCCGACCATTACTGACTATGAGCTAGCTGCCAGTCTTTCCATAACCCCGGTTCCCAGCAGTGAAATTCTAGCTGTGACCCTTCAGGATACCAACCCTGAGAAAGTGAAAGCGATCTTGAAGCTTGTAGCAGACTCCTATCTCAAATACAGTCTAGAAGAGCGGTTAGCGGATGTGCGGCAGGGGATTGAGTTTGTGGATGTCCAAGTGCCTCAATTACAGAAGCGGGTTAACGCGGCTCAGGATCGACTGCAAAGCTTTCGTCAGCGGTATGACCTGATCGATCCAGACACAACCGGGAAACAACTGGCAGACTGGACCAATACGGTGGGTCAACAACGCCTTGACACACAAATCAAACTAAATGAAGCGCGTGCACTTTACAATGACTTGCAGAAATTGTTGAGCCGATCGGACGATCCGGAATCCACAGCGTTGAGTAGCAATACCCGCTATCAGGCTTTACTGAATCAGATCTTGGCGGTAGAGGGTGACCTTGCTAAAGAGTCATCGCTTTTTAAGGATGATACTGTTAACGTTCAAGTTCTTAAAGAGCAGCAGCAAAACCTCATACCGCTGCTACAGCGAGAAGGGCGACGAGTGCAGGAAGAAGTTGCCAGCAATATTCGGGGACTGGAAGACCGCGATCGCATTTTGGGTCAGGCAGACAGTCAGCTCAGCCAGCGAGTGAAGCAGTTATCCGTTGTGTCTCGTCAATACACAGACATTCAACAAGAGCTAAAGATTGCAACAGATAATCTGAATCAATTTCTGACTAAACGGGAGGCATTGCGGATTGATGCCGGGCAACGGAAAACTCCCTGGCAAATTCTGACCCCCCCTGGAGACCCAGGGCTGATTTATTGGAAAAAGAATAACCTTCAAACCCCATTGTTCCGTTGAGTTGGGAGACCAGGTTCGCCCCAATTGAACGAAGGAATCGGGCATCATGCCTTTTTCTCTGGTCAACAAATCAGCCCTGCCATTGGGAGAGGGATTTAAGGTGAGAGCAGGGACTTTTGCAAGAGGTCTATTGAGCCGTTCAGCAACACCCAATTTGCAGCGAGGGGAGATGCGATCGTGCCCCCAGTGTTTGAACTTTTGGACGATCGAGAGAAATCTGTCTTTACACGAGCGATTTTCACCAAATTTCTTGACTATTTTTGCTTCAACTGCCTAAATTACAGCTATTCTGTGGCATAGTTTTCAAACCCTGCTGACTGTCTGACTGTGTGATGCCAAATTTATGACTTCTAACGTGAACCCTCAACCCTCTGCGCGACCTGCAAAAACATCCGGGCAATCTGCGTCGCCCGCAAGTGCTTATTCGCCGTCTGTGCCGATTTCTCTCTATCGCGAAGTGACTGCCGAGCTTCAGGCTTCAAAGACGACCATAGAGGCGCTTAAAGCCCAAAACCAGCAGTTAGCCAAGCAAAATAACTATCTGCGTCAAGAAGTCGAGAAAGCTGCCTTGACGACTCTGCATCTCCGTCAAGTAGTGAGTAACCTGCCTCACGTCAATATGGAGTTGCCTCAAGTTCCTCATGTAGAGACAATGCTAGAAGCTGGATTTAGCGCACCAGCATCTCGTCTTTCTGCTCCTCCGTCGCCCAAACACTATCAGGTCAGGTCAACTGAGTCTCCCTTTTTGTCAGATGATTTGGTCTTTGAGCAAGAGAGTCAGCCTCGTCGAAAAATTCAGTCTGACAAACGCCCGACTGAGCTAAGCGGCTGGTGGTTGGGCATGATTATCGTCATGATTGTGGTGACAGCCTTTGGCACAGGCTTTTTGATTGTGCGTCCTCTATTGCCATCTGCCAATAAATAGACGAGTCTGAGAGCGAATGACGCTACAAATCTTGACAAAATATTCGCTAGATTGAGCAGTTGTGCAACAGTTTGTCAAGAAAAGCTGGGAGCGATCGTGCGAGACTCAACAAGGATTCATTACAGAAGGCATGACTTCGGTTCAAAACGGTAGTCGTCGTTACAAACCCTTTCTTAGTAACGGTGATAGAAGAGTCATGCTGGTAGATATAGACAAATTGACAAGGAGTGTAAGCGCTTGAAGAAGGTTGAGGCTATCATCCGCCCGTTCAAACTTGACGAAGTCAAGATTGCATTAGTCAATGCTGGCATCGTGGGCATGACTGTTTCTGAAGTCCGGGGTTTTGGACGGCAGAAAGGGCAAACTGAGCGCTATCGTGGCTCAGAATACACGGTTGAGTTTTTGCAGAAGCTCAAGGTTGAAATCGTGGTTGAAGATGACCAGGTTGATATGGTGGTAGACAAGATTATTGTCGCGGCTCGCACTGGAGAAATCGGAGACGGCAAAATCTTTATTACTCCCGTGGAGGAAGTCGTTCGGATTCGGACTGGGGAAAAGAATTTGGAAGCAGTCTAACGAGTGTTCCAAAGATTCCTTAGAAGTAACTCTTTATAATTCACCTTTCCAGACTTGATCAGACAACTCCGATTTGGGGTTGTCTTTTTTTGGCTAGAGACACAGCATTAGTTGCGATCCTTCGGAGGTTTTTGTGACTTCGATACGCGCCTGGAATGCTTCTCGGAAGTAGGGCATATGCGTCACGGTGAGAATGCAGGCAAAATCAGGAGCGATCGCGTTAATGGCAGCAATGAGTCGATCGCAGCCTTCTTGATCCTGTGTGCCAAATCCTTCATCGACGATCAGCATTTGCAGGGCAGTGCCCGATCTCTGCGATAGCAGTCGAGCCAATGCCAGACGAATCGCAAAGTTGACCCGAAAGGCTTCTCCGCCCGAATAGGTTTCGTAAGGGCGCGTTCCGTGAGCATCGGCGATCAGAATATCCAACGTTTCTAACGATTTAGGATTTTGAGTGATGCCTCGCGCCAATTTGCTAGACGATTTAGAACTGCGGGCAGTGCGCTGAGTCACAAATTGAACGTGCAGTTGATTGGCACTAAGCCGCGAGAGAATTTGATTGGTCGTCGCTTCTAGCTGCGGCAAAACGTTTTCGATCAGCAGCGCCTGAATTCCATTTTTACCAAAGGCTAAGGCGAGTTCTTGATAGACTCGACTCTGCTGACGCGCCAGTTTTAACTGAGTTCTGAGTTCTCCATCTTGAATTCTCAGAGCATCTTGCTGCTGTTGCTGTTGCTGAAGCCGACCCAGACGAGCAAGCTGTTGATCAAGCTGTTGGCGTTGGCGTTGCAGTTCTTGCTCGATCGCTTGAATCTGAGTGCTAAAGTCGGGAGTCTGCTCCAAATAATTGACGAGTTCTTGAGTGTGATGACTCACTGTTTGCAAGTCGTGTAGCCGCGTCTGAAGCGTCTGCGCCAAGTCTTGAAGACGCTGCTGCACTTGCGGAAACTGCTGCTGTGCCTGACGCAGTTCTTGAAGCTTTAGCTGCCACGGCTGCGCCTGCCGGAGCGCGACTCTGAGGGCATTGTGTTGCGCCAAGTCATAGCCGATGTCTGCAATTTGGCGATCGCTCTGCCCAAATCCGGCGGCGGTGTCTGCTTGGAGTTGCTCTATCTGCTGGTCAAGCTGAGACATTTGGGTCGTTAGCTCTGGCTGACGAGCGGTAATCTGTGCCTGTCGTCGCTGTGCCTGTTTGACATCGGCAAGCTTGATTTCTGCCCAGCGCCAGCGATCAACGGCTCCTCGTGCCAGGGCGTGGTCTTTTTCGTCGTAGTTGAGTTGCTGAAGGCTGCGATCGAGCAGCGTTAATTCTTCTTGCACCTCAGTGGCGTAGTCTCGATCGTGCAGTTGTTGTTCGAGTTGAGCGGATTCTGTCGTGAGTTGTTCTAGGCTTTTTTGCACATCGGCGGTGGTTTGAAGTTGTTCTTGCAGTTGTCCGCGTCGCTCTAGTGCAGAGCCAAATTGCACGAGTTTAGTGTCGAGTTCGGCATATTCTCGCCGCAAAACTTGAATTTCTCGCTCAGACACCGCCAACTGTTCTCGAATCACCCAGATTTGGTCAAGGACTTCTTGCTGCTGCTGCTCGTGTTTTTGCAAGACAAGATTCCAGTGAGGCTCATCAAGGGGGCGATCACACAAAGGACAGGGAGGATAAGAGGAATTTTGAGGGGTGAGAACTGAGGGTTGAGTCAGCGTCGCCACCGATTGAGTTGCAGACTCGATGGATCGTTCGTCCGTCCCTCGATCGGGGGACAATTCCCGTTCTAGTTCGCCAAGTTCTTGATTGCCGAGTGTGCCTTGTTTCAGCATCCGAATTTTGTGATCTAATTCGGCTAACTGGGCTTCGTGATCGCGCTGATGGGCTTGCAGTCGCTCCATAAAACTGCGTCGCTCTAGCCCTTTTTCACGGACTTGTTCTTGATAGAGTTTGAGTCTCTCTAGCTCCTCAATGTGGGTGGCAACTTCGACGACAGCGCGCTGTAATTTGGGCTGACGCTGCTGCTGAGTGTGAAGCTGATGTGCAGAAGTTCGCAGTTCGTCAAGGCGGGCAGTCAGTCGGGTAGAGGCGCGATCGAGGTCGCTCTGCAAGTGTTGCCGACGCTGAAGTAAAGGAGCCACCTTCATCTGAAGCTGGTCAAGCTGAGTTAGCTCAAGCCGCGCTTGCCGCAGGTGTTCGACCCCGGCTTCAATATCGGCGGCTTTGCTAAGAGTGCGCTGAATCTCCTCGGACTGCTGCTCTAAGGCGACTCGTTGCGCTTGCAGATTTTGAGATTGACTTTGAAGATGGGTGAGTTTTGCGGATTGCTGCTGCTGATAGTGCTGGCGTTTCGTTTGGGCAACTTGGTGATCTTGAAATTTTGCGGCTAGCGTGTCTTCCTGCATTTGCAGCGTTTGCCACTGCTGATATCCACTGGCGATCGTGCCTTCTTGTTGCAGCAATAAAATTAACGTTTGTCTCTGATGATCGATCTGCGTCAGCTCTTTTTGCAGCCGTTGACAATCTTGATTGAGGTTGCGTTGCTGCTGCTGTTGCCAAGTGAGCTGTTGCTGTGCGTTTTGGCGGTGTTGTTGGCTAGCTAAAAGATTTTGTAACTGATCGCTGTAGGCAGTCTGCTGCTGCTGCATCTGCGTTAGCGTCAGTTCTAGCTCAATGCGTTCTTGAGCGATCGCTTCGGTTTGCTGCAACTGTTGCTGAATCGATGCCAGATTTCGCTCTAGCAGTTCGACCTGCCCTTTAAACTGGCGGGATTTGTCTTTGGCTTGCTCGGCTAACTCGTCATATCGCTGTAGCTTGAGCAGGTCAGCGAGAATCTGTTTGCGATCGCCCGGACGCTTGAGCATAAACTCATCGGCGCGACCCTGCCGCAAATAAGCCGAGTTAACAAACGTATCGTAATCGAGCTTCAAATGCTCTAGAACGAGATTTTGGGTGGCGCGAATGCCTTTTTCGGTGAGCGATCGAAACGCAGTTGCACGAGGAATCTCCGCATCCTGATTTTTCACCTCTCCGTGAGCAATTTGAAACTCTAACGCCACGCCATTTCCTCGTTGTCGAGTGCGAATGATGCGATAGGTCTGTTGATGAATGCTGAACACAAACTCAACGCGCACTTCTGTTTCGCCAACGTGAATCACATCATCTTCAGACGCGGCTCGACTTTCGCCCCAAATTGCCCACGAGATAGCCTCTAATAATGACGATTTGCCCGCCCCATTTGACCCACACACGCAAGCGGTATGCAGCCCGCGAAAGTCGAGAGTGGCTGCACGATAGCTCAAAAAATTCTTGAGTGTGAGTTGCTGAGGAATCATTCAGAGCGAATCGCCCGACTGAGTAAATTGAGTACAAATGCACCGAAGTACACCCGCACTTCTTGTAGTGTAGGCGCTAGAAGGGTTCGTCCGAAATAGTTTTAGAAAAATTCTCAAGAATTAGGGCGCGATCGAGCACTTCATACTCCGTTTGGGAGATTTTTCACTCATCAGGAACCTTGCCAAACTTCCCTCTGTCATTGACATCATCGCTACGAGATCAGACTCTCAAAGGACACGCAAATGTTGAAATTCAGAAAATGGCAAACGGGGACTGTCTTGGCTCTCACATTGGGCATGACCTCCACAAGTCTGGCACCCTTTGCTTTGAGCAAAGCCGCAAACGCTGCGCCCTTGTTCCCTTCACAGCAATACCCTCAATACCCTCAATATCCCTCGACTCAACAGGCGCAAACGGGTCAGGTCAGAATTCCGCGTGGCGCAGTTTTGCCCGTCACCTATGACAAAGACAGAATCATTGTTGCTCCTAACGAAACCAGTGCAGTCACGCTAAAGATTGCGAGAAACGTCCGCACTTCGTCAGGTTCGCTGTTGATTCCGGCTGGAAGTCAAGTAGAAGGCGAACTCAGACCGTCGCAAGGGGGCACTCAGTTCTTTGCGAAAACGTTGATTTTGACCAATGGCGATCGCCTCCCGATCGATGCCTATTCTAATGTCGTCACTCGCAAAGAAACGATCAAAAAAGGAGCAGATGTAGGCACGATTTTGACCGGAGCCGGGATTGGCGCGGGTGCTGCTGCCATTATTGGAGGCATCACAGGCAATCGTCGCATTTCTAAAACCAATGTTTTGATCGGCGGCGGTTTGGGTGCGCTGGGTCAATTCTTGCTGCGACGCGGCAGTGCAGAGGTGCTGGTGGTCAACCCTCAAACCGATTTGGCGCTGACGTTGAATAGCTCTCTGGCGCTCAACCCGACTTACTAGGAATGAGTGATTAGATAGCTCGTCAAAACTCAACATACGCTAAGATCCCTGGCTTCTTGTAGAAGTCGGGGCTTTTTGATGCTTTGAAAGTCACGTAAGATATTTAAACGGTTCGGTGATTAACGACACAGCATTGAAGGGCAAGCAGGATGTTTTGAATTTCTGATTCCATCATTAGTTTTTCATCGTAACGTGAACTTTATGAGTGCCTTTCAGATCTTTTGTCATTAAATTTCTCAATCCTCCAATCATTATTTTAAGTATCTAATGTCTCAAACTGTGGTGGTCAAAATTGGTACGTCTAGCCTGACTCAGCCTGAGACGGGTCAACTTGCGCTGTCAACGATCGCGGCGTTAGTTGAGGTTCTCAGCACCCTAAGACAGCAGGGAAATCGAGTCGTGCTAGTCTCATCGGGCGCGATCGGAGTGGGGTGCGCGAGGTTGGGGTTAACCGATCGTCCCAAAACGATCGCGCTTAAACAAGCGGTTGCCGCCGTTGGGCAAGGTCGCCTGATGCGAATCTATGATGATTTCTTTACAGCCATGCAGCAGCCGATCGCGCAAGTGTTGTTGACTCGCGGCGACTTAGTTGAGCGAAGTCGCTATGTCAATGTCTACCGCACCTTTCAAGAGTTGCTGCAATTAGGAGTCGTTCCGATCGTCAATGAAAACGACACGGTTGCGGTGGATGAACTTAAATTTGGCGATAACGACACCCTATCCGCCCTAGTCGCCAGTTTGGTAGACGCAGATTGGTTGTTTTTGCTCACCGATGTCGATCGCCTCTATTCGGAAGATCCGCGCAGCAACCCCGATGCTCAACCGATTGCTCTAGTTCAGAATATGAAACAACTGGCGGACGTGCAGACCGGAAAGCCAGGCTCTCGCTGGGGCACAGGCGGCATGGTGACAAAAATTGCTGCTGCCCAGATTGCGACAGGTGCCGGAGTGAGAACAGTGATCACGCAGGGGAAATCGCCGCTCAATCTCTTAAAGATCTTGGCAGGAGACGCGATCGGCACTCAATTTGAACCTCAGCCGCGTCCTTTCAACGCTCGTCAACGCTGGATCGCTCACGGGTTAATCTCAACTGGAAAGCTCTTATTAGACGAGGGAGCCGTCGAAGCCATCTGTAAAGCCGGAAAATCTCTGCTCGCTGCCGGAATTTTGCACGTCGAGGGCGAGTTTGAAAGCCACGATGCCGTAACCCTGTGCGATCGGGCGGGTCACGAAATCGCGAAAGGGCTAGTCAACTACAGCCGTGAAGAATTGCAGAAAATTCAGGGGCACCACTCCGAAAAGATTTCTGAAATCTTGGGATACTTGGGCGCGGACACGATCGTGCATCGAGACAATTTGGTGTTGAATCAGTAGGGACACCGACGAGAAAACTTCTCCTACTGGGATTCTATGTCGTGAAATCGACTGAAATCGATCGCGCGCCGTCCATCACTGCTATGGGTCAACATCTCGGCAAACTGCACATCCCATAAGATTTCTTGAGTCATGTAAGAGTAGCGGGCATGAACGGTTTGGGCGACGGTTTCATCGACTCCGGTTAATGACACCACAATTTCTGTCGCGTGATCTCTGAGCGACTCTGGAGTTTCACCATAGAGCGGACTGTTTTCGTCGATCGGGTGCATCGCCGTCCACGTCAGGTTAAACACGGGCGATTGAGGGCGACTGAGCGGCAAGTCATAAAAACGCCGCATGGTTTGACCTTCTTGAGTGACTTCATCGCGCACAACAGACACCCACAGTCGAGCTTCTAAAATTTGGTTGCCTCGCTCATTGGCGGTTCTAAACATCAGCGTCGGCACCCCGTTGTGAGGAGAAATGATGGCAAATCGACTGAATAAAATTCGTGCCGTCGGTCGAGCCAGTCGAGCAAATGCCAACCCGGTGATCACCGCCACGCCTAGCAGCCCCAACATCGCCTCGATCGAGACAATCACGTTGCCATAAAACGTCTTGGGTGAGATTGCGCCATACCCGATCGTGCCCATTGTCTGCACGCTGAAGAAAAAGGCATCCCAAAACGAGCCGGGTTGAGCGTTTGCAAGATTGTCGCCACCAATTAGATAAAGGCAAGCAAACACGGTGTTAGTGAACCCATAAAGCACCAGCGTTAGGGTAAAAAACCAGGACCAGGAGATCGTTAGCAGCAAATAATAAAGATCATTCCAAGGAGAACGCCTAATGCCGAGCCGCACCACATTAGTGTGTCCTTTCTCATCTAACATTCGCTGTGGCGTAGGCGGCAAATCCTTCTGAGACTGCCGTTTGCCGAGCAAGTTACGAACAAACCGTTTGCTAGAGAGCTTCATAGGAATAGAGTCGCCTAGAGTTGCCCAAATCCTACCGCATTTCTTTAATAGGCTAGTGCGATCCCGTCGGCGCGAGGCTCTGAGGCTGCCATGAACACACCGTTTTGGCGCAGAATGATTTGTCCTCGACCAAATGCACTCGGTTCGGCACTAATCTGAATTTTATGGTGACGATCGCTCAATCCGACAGCGACATCTTGGGGAACAGTGTGTTCTAACAAGACGCGGTTTCCTTCCATCCACTGCCAGCGAGGAGCATCCAGCGCCGCCTGCGGGTTCATACCATAATCGACGAGATTGACAACCATTTGCAAGTGTCCCTGCGGCTGCATCGGACCGCCCATGACTCCAAAGGGTCCGATCGCCCGTCCTTCTTGACTGAGAAACCCCGGAATAATCGTGTGAAACGGTCGTTTCCCCGCCCCGATGTGATTGGGATGTCCGGCTTTTAATGAGAACCCTGTCGCGCGATTTTGCAGAGCAATCCCCGTTTCAGGAATCAAAACGCCGCTCCCAAAGCCCATAAAATTTGATTGAATGAATGACACCATCAAGTCGCCGTCAGACGCAGCCAGATAAACAGTGCCTCCTCTAGGAAGCCCAGCAGGAGCGATCGCCAGTGCCTCGTCCCCGATCAGGTGCCGTCGCTCTGCTGCATAAGATTTACTGAGTAAATGAGGAATTTCGACTGCCATAAATCGCGAGTCGGCGACGTGCTGATGGGCATCGACAAACCCTAGTTTCATTGCCTCAATTTGCAGGTGAAAACTCTCGATCGATTCACGGGGATAGCGTGACAGGTCAAACCCTTCGAGAATATTGAGTGCCATCAACGTCGCGATTCCTTGACCGTTGGGCGGAATTTCCCAGACCGTGACTCCTCGATAATCGGTTGAAATCGGATCGACCCAATCGGCTTGATGGGCTGCCAGATCTTCTAGGGTGAGCAATCCGCTAGTGTGAGCGGCAAAGTGGGCGATCGCCGCTGCCAATTCTCCCTGATAAAAAGACTCGCCGTTGCTGTGCGCGATCGATTTCAATGTTTTTGCATGGAGCGGACTGCACCAAATTTCTCCGGCATTTGGTGCCCGTCCGTTAGGGAAAAACACCTGCTGGAAGGGCTGAAATTCTGCGCCCGTCAACGGCAGATAGACCCGTTCTGCCCGTTTCCAAGCGCGTGCTGTCTCAGGAGACACCGGAAACCCCGATTCTGCATAGCGAATAGCGGGTTCAAATAAGCGATCGAAAGGCAGTTTCCCCCAGCGCTTTGACAGGGTTTGCCACGCTGAGACGGCACCCGGAACCGTCACTGTTGACCAGCCGAGAGAGGGCATTTCTGCCAGTCCTGCATAGGGTTCTAGCGTCAAGCTCTGCGGACTTTTGCCCGACGCGTTCAAGCCGTGTAGTGCGCCATCCCACACCAGCGCAAACGCATCTGAGCCAATGCCGTTTGACGTAGGCTCAACCACGGTGAGGGCGATCGCCATTGCTAACGCTGCATCGATCGCATTGCCGCCCGATCGCAGCATTTCAAATCCCGCTAGGGTGGC
>Ga0209511_1004076_pt1 | contig 10810 bp, 10 predicted proteins | sample SSSSmetaG_FD_184141 | JGI IMG/M metagenome (GOLD analysis project Ga0209511, IMG submission 184141) | Glacier valley bacterial and archeal communities from Borup Fiord, Nunavut, Canada, to study Microbial Dark Matter (Phase II) - ​SSSS... | ecosystem: Environmental > Aquatic > Freshwater > Ice >... | reverse complement strand
CGCGCTGCGTCGCCGCCGCTGCGCCGCGCCGATGCCGCCAAAACCGGCGATCAGCAGAGCCCACGTCGCCGGCTCGGGAACCGCGCCGGCGGTGATTGTCGCGTTATTCGGGGCGAAGTCGGCAATGTTGGCGACCGTCCCGCCGGCTAGGCGGGGCCACAGGTTGAAACCGTATTTTGCGATGGTGAAGCCGGTCGACGGCAGCAGCGCCAACGGAATTGTCCCGGTGATGGTCGTTCCCGAAACCGTGACCGCGCCCGCGGACAAGGCCGTGATTTTTGGCCCACCGGAGGTGAAGGCGACGACAAGCCCGGTCGCGTCTGGCTGCAGGACGACGACCGAATCGAACAGCACCTTGTCGAGGCCGAGGCTGGTCCCGAAGCCGGCCGTGCCGGCTCCGCGGTTGATGCCCCAGACGTAGATGCCGCCTGCAGTCGTTCCAATTGTGCCGTTGACGGTGGACGACAGCACGACATTGGTGCCGCTGACCTTCGCCGAATAGCCGAGGACGTCGAGGTCGCCGTTTTTCGGGCCGGTAAAGGTGGCCAGATAGTCGCTGGCGGGGTCCACGCGCGTCACGGCGGCAGCCGGGCTGGCGGCGACGATCACGGCGACGGTGGCGGAGAGGGCGATCATAGTCCGCATCGGTGACACTCCCGTTTGTGTGATCCACCCCGTCAGCAGGGAATTAACACATTCAGGCAATCGGATGGTTATAGAAACCGACACGTCGGCGGCCACCGGGGCACGATACGTTGCCGCACGGCGTCGGCCGCGGCGTTCGGCGGTACTCGCCCGGGAATGTCACGGCCAGTCGCGGTGACCACCGCCTCGATCCCACTGGGCTGCGCGATTGCCACTGTCCTCCACCGGGCAGGGGCCGCTAGACAGGTCGCATGTCGATCTTCGCCCCCCGCCGCGGCCCGCTGGCGAAACTAATCAGAACGGGCGAATTTGGGCCGAAGGAAACACGTGCTCGTGCGAACTTTGGGAACTGCCGCGCCAAAACCGGCGTGGAGCTGTTCGTCGGCGCGCTGCCGTCGTGAGCCAGCCGCGGCCGCAGACCGGCGACCGCGGCTGGGCCGCCGGGCTGCGGCCCTATTTCGAGCGCGCGCCGGCGGCGGCGCTGCTGCTCGGCATCTCGTCGGGCTTTCCCTACGCGATGATCGGGGCGACGCTCCAGACGCGGCTTGCGGAGAGCGGCATCGACATCAAGACGGTCACGGCGTTCTCGCTGGCGACCCTGCTGTACAGCTTCAAGCCGATCTGGGCGCCGGTGATCGACAGGGTGCGGCTGCCGGTCCTTGCGAACCTGCTCGGCCAGCGGCGCGCGTGGCTGCTCGTCGCGGCGGTGATGGTCATGGCATCGGTCGCGTGGCTGGGCGCAGCCGACCCGCGCGCTGGCCTCGGCACGACCGTCGCAGCGGCGATCGCGGTCGGTTTCTCGGGCGCGACCTATGACATCGTGATCGACGCGCTGCGCATCGAAAGCCTGTCGCCGCGGCAGCTCGGCGTCGGATCGGGGATGCAGGGCTATGGCTGGCGCGGCGGGTCGGCGGGGGCGGGCGCGCTGGTGCTGTACGTCGCGAGCAATGCGGGGTGGAGCGCGGGCTATCTGTCGGCGACCCTGTTCGCGCTGCCCGCACTGGCAGCCGGCTGGCTGGTCGGCGAGCCCGCGCGCGCCGCCGCCGTATCGCGGCGCGGCCTCGCGGCGGTGCGCGACGCGGTGATCGCGCCGCTCGTCGACTTCGCCCGGCGCGACGGGGCCGCGATCGTGCTGGCGTTCATCATGATTCACAAGATGGGCGACACGATCGCGCAGCTCAGCTTCCGCGTCCTGTTTCACCACCTCGGCTATACCAAGGCCGAGATCGCGACCTATGACATCGGCATCGGGTTGATCGGCTACCTCATCGGGCTGTTCGTCGGCGGGATCGTCTATACGCGGATCGGCATGAAGCGCGCCGTGCTCGTCGGGCTCGTGCTGATCGCGGTGTCGAACCTCAGTTTCAGCGCGCTTGCGGCGGCGGGCAATCCGGCGACCCCGCTGCTGCTTCCGTTCGGCATCGGCACGACCATGACGGTCGGCGAGCTGCGGCTGGCGGCGGCGATCGCCTTCGAAAACTTCTCGGGCAGCGTCGGCGACGTGGCGATCGTCGCCTATCTGTCGGCGCTGTGCGACCTTCGCTTCACCGCGACCCAATTCGCCCTGCTCTCGTCGGCGCGCGCGATCCTCGGTCGTTTCGTCACGGGGACGATGGCCGGGGCGATGATCGAACGGGTCGGCTATGCGGAGTTCTATCTGCTGACGCCGCTGATCACCGTCGCGGGCATCGCGCTGTACCTGTTCATGCTGCGCCGCGGACTGGTCGCGGTCCCGCGCACCGAAGACGCGCAACGTTTCGTATAAGTTACACTGTCACATATCGGCGATACAGCCGGAACTCGGCCTGTGGGGATCAGTGGGACGATGGGTTTCTCGGCGAAAGCGGCAACGGCGATCGCGGCGCACCTGCTCGAGGGGACGCCGCACCTCCACCGGTCGGGGCAGCTCGACGTCCGGCTGGCGACGAGCGAGGCGGAGATCGCCGCCGCGCAGGCGCTCCGCTATCAGATCTTCTACGACGAGATGGGGGCGGCCCCGACGCCGACGATGGTCGCGCTCAAGCGCGACGTCGACAGCTACGACCGCGTCTGCGACCATCTGCTCGTGATCGATCACGGGCTGGCCGGCGACGGGCCGCACGTCGTCGGAACCTATCGCCTGCTCCGCCAGGTCGTCGCGCAGATGAACCACGGTTTTTACTCGGCAGGCGAATACGACCTGTCGCCGCTGATCGCGCAGTCGGCCACCGGCGGCCAGCTGCTCGAGCTCGGCCGCAGCTGCGTCGCGCCGGCGTATCGGAACAATACGACGATCACCCTGCTATGGCGCGGGATCGCGAGCTATCTCCAGACGCACGCGATCGGGCACATGTTCGGCTGCGCGTCGCTCCACGGGGCCGACCCGCGTGTCCATGCGGCCGAGCTGAGCTATCTCTATCACCACCATCTCGCCCCACCCGAGCTCCGCGCCCGCGCGCTCGGCGACCGTTACGTGGCGATGGACCGGCTGCCGGCCGCGTCGTACGACCAGCGCGCCGCGTCGAAGGCGCTGCCCCCGCTGATCAAGGGCTATCTGCGGGTCGGGGCGATGATCGGCGACGGGGCGTTCGTCGATCCGCAGTTCAACACGACCGACGTGTTCGTCGTCATGCCGGTCGAGCGCATCACGCGACGCTATGCGGGGCGCTTCGGCGCGGGCGCGAACGACACAGAGTAGGCGCGCGCCGCTTTTGCTCCTATATCTCCCGCTATGAGCGCGGCCCTCTACAATACAGCGATCCTGCGCCTCGCCGCGAGCATCCCGCACGCCGGGCGGCTGGCGGATGCGCAGGCGTCCGTAACGCGCGTATCGCCCGTGTGCGGCAGCCGGGTCACCGCCGACGTCGATCTCGACGATGACGGCCGCGTGGTCCGCTTCGCGCACGACGTCCGCGCGTGTGCGCTCGGCCAGGCGTCGGCGGCGCTGCTCGGCGCGCGCGTGATCGGCAGGGCACCGCACGAGATCGCCGCGGCGCGCGATGCGCTCGCCGTCTATCTCAAGGGTGATGCCGCGGCGCCCGAGTGGCCCGGCCTCGATGTGTTCGACCTCGCCCGGCCGCACAAGGCGCGGCACGGCTCGATCCTGCTCGCCTTCGAGGCTGCCGCCGATGCGGCGCGCGCGGCCGCCGTATCGCCGGTTTCCTTGGTCGCCGCGCAGGCCTAGGCTCCCCGGCAACGAACCCCGGGGAGACGCCGCGATGATCACGAGCACAGAGATCCGCCTCAAGTCGCGTCCGGTTGGCGTGCCGACCGCCGCCAACTTCGATGTCGCGACCGTCGACGTCCCCGCACCCGGCGCGGGCGAGGTGCTGGTGCGCAACCGATATATGTCGGTCGATCCGTACATGCGCGGTCGCATGTACGACCGGCCGAGCTATGTCCCGCCGTTCCAGATCGGCGAGGCGCTCCAGGGCCATGCCGTCGGCGAGATCGTCGAGTCGCACGCGGAAGGCTTCGCGCCGGGCGATCTCGTCAGCTCGATGTTCGGCTGGCGCGAGGCGTTCACCGTTGCGCCGGCGAACCTCGCGGCGATGCCCGACCTGTTCGGGAAGCTGCCGCACGTGCCCGGCATCAACCCGAGCGCGTTCATCGGCGTGCTCGGTATGCCCGGCCTTACCGCCTACGTCGGCCTGCTCGAGATCGGCCAACCGAAGGCCGGCGACACGGTATTCGTCAGCGGCGGGGCGGGCGCGGTCGGCTCGGTCGTCGCGCAGATCGCCAAGATCAAGGGCTGCACCGTCGTCGCATCCGCGGGATCGGCGGAGAAGTGCGACTGGCTGCGCTCGGTCGGGGTGGATCACGCGATCAACTACAAGGACGGCAACCTGCTGGCGCAGGTCCAGGCGGCCGCACCCAAAGGCATCGACGTCTATTTCGACAACGTCGGCGGCGAGCATCTCGAGGTCGCGATCGAGGTTGCGCGGCAGGGCGCACGCTTGGCCGAATGCGGGATGATCTCGCAGTACAACGACACCGCGCCGGCGCCGGGGCCGCGCAACATCATCATGGTCGTCGGCAAGAGCCTCAAGATCCAGGGCTTCATCGTCAGCAATTTCGGCCACCTGCGGGCGCAGTTCGTGGCCGACATGGCCGGCTGGATCGCCGAAGGCCGCATCCGGTGGGAAGAAACCGTCATGGACGGCATCGCGCAGGCGCCGGCCGCCTTCGCCGGGCTGTTCGACGGGACCAACACCGGCAAGATGGTCGTCAAGCTGTAGCGGCTCTCCAAGGGGAGGTTAGGCGATCACGCGTAATGAGCGAGCCGCAGCCCGGGGCGCGGCCAGCGGCACTTTGCGAGCTTGCCGGTCGTCGACAGGCACACCCACGCATCCATCATGTCGTCGCCGCCGAAGACGATGTTGGTCGGCAGCAGGTCGGGAAAGGCGAAGTCCTCCTGTGCACCCGTCGCGGGGTCGACGCTGCAGATGCCAGGCCGCTCGACCAGCGTCGCAACCGCGATCCGCCCATCGGCTTCGACTGCAAGGCTGTCGAGGTAGGTATAGCCGGGGAAGCTCGTCACGACGCGCCCGGGCAGCGCGGGCAGCGCCGACGGCGCGACGGTGCCCGGCCCGGTGATGTCGAACGCGAGCAGCAGCCGCGCCTGAGTGCACGCGGCATAGACGGTGCGCCCGTCGGGAGACAGGCCGACGCCGTTCATGTTGGGGCCGTGGACCGCGCAGACGACGCCGCTGCCATCGGCGCGGCCGTAGTACAGCCCGCCGGTATCGGTCGACCGCGCGTGGTGCTTGCCGAGGTCGGTGAACCAGAAGCCGCCGGTATCGTCGAAGACGATGTCGTTGGGTCCCGACAGCGGGTAGCCTTCGACCGTGTCGTAAAGCCGCTCGACGCGTCCGGTCGCCACGTCGATGCGTTCGATCCGCCCGCCGCCATAGTCCGACGGCGCGCCGCCGGGGATCATCAGCCCCGCCTCGTCGCCGCTCCACGTGAAGCCGCCGTTGTTGCACAGGTAGAGCGCGCCGTCGGGTCCGAGCGCGAGGCCGTTGGGCCCGCCGCCGGGCGTCGCCACGACCTCGGTCCGCCCGTCGGGACGGACCCGCGTCACCCGGCCGGCCTTGATCTCGACGACGACGACGCTGCCGTCCTCAAACCAGACCGGCCCCTCGGGGAAGGCGAGACCTTCGGCGACGATCGTGTGCGTATGCATGTCGGCCTCCTGCGTTGCGCAGCAATACTTGTCATTGCGTTTGCGCAGCTGGCAAGACGGTTTGCGTCTGGTCGTGCACGCGCGCGACGGTCACCTGCTTCAAGCTTCACTCATGCGACCGCGACTCCGAACCGTCTTCGGAGCGCCCGCAGTCGGCAGGAACACCGCCGGCGCGGCGATCAGCAGCGGTTCGGTCCGCATTCCCACCGACGTGCTGTTCATGCATTCGGCCTGCCCAAACTCGGTGCTCGCCGCGGGAGACACACTCGGCTTATGGCGGGCGAGGGTATCTTCTTCGATGTTCACTCGGCGCAGGCGCACTATAGCGCATCGACCGGGGTCGAGGCGACGCTGGCGAGCGGCACGGTCCCGTGCCTGCCGCATGGGCGCTCATGGTCGGCTTCGAGTTCGTCGCCGTCGCCCGCCGCCGCGCACCTCGCATCGTCGCGGCCTTGACGCCGCCGCCCCCCCGCAGCAATTCCGGTTTGTTCTTGTCGCCCGACGTGACTATCGTCACGACATGGGGCGGAGGAATGCGTGGAACTTGTGATCGCAGCGGTAGCGGCGGCTACGGCAGCCAGTCTCCTCGCCTGGCTGATCTGGGGCAGGGCGCTTGGCGCAGAACGCAGGGCCGCCGTCGACGCGCGGCATGCACTCGCGACGGCCGATCGTCAGATCGTCGACTATCGGATCAGGATCGCTGAGCATGCGGTCGAGGTGGCGGCACAGCAGTCACGTCTTGCCGAGCTCGCAGGCGTCGAGCGCGACCACGCGGCGGTAGCAGGCGAGCTCGCCGCGCTGAAGGCGACGCAGTCCGAACGCGATGCGGGTCACGCGCGTCAGCTCGCCGATCTCCAGGCGTCGTTCGCCGCGCTCGCCGCCAAGGTGCTCGACGGCGCGCAGACGGCGTTCCTCGACCGCGCCGAAGCACGCTTTGCCGAGCACAAGACGCTGTCGGAAACCGGCATGGCGGCGCTGCTCGCCCCGGTGACCGAGACGCTGACGCGTTATCAGGGCGAGCTGAGCAAGGTCGAGGCTGCGCGAAACGAAGCCTATGGCAGCCTGAGGGAACAGGTCGGCGCGCTCGCGCTCGGCAACGCGCGGGTCAGCGACGAGGCGTCGAAGCTGGTGTCGGCGCTTCGCTCGAGCGGCAAGACGAGCGGCAGCTGGGGCGAGCAACAGCTGCGCAACGTCCTCGAGATGGCGGGGCTGCGCGCCGGCATCGACTTCACGCTGCAGACCAGCGTCGACGCCGACAGCGGCCGCCGACGGCCCGACGCGGTCATCAATCTGCCGGGCGGGCGTCAGCTAATCGTCGATTCCAAATGTTCGCTCAACGACTATCTGTCCGCTGGCGAGGCGGTCGACGAGGCCGCGCGACGCGGCGCGTACCTGCGCCACGCCGCCGCCGTCCGCGCCCATGCCAAGGGTCTGGGCGACAAGAACTACTGGAAGGAGTTCGGCGCGTCGGCCGACTTCGTCGTGATGTTCCTGCCCGGCGAAAACTTCCTGTCGGCGGCGCTCGAGCACGACCTGCCGCTGCTCGGCTGGGCATTCGACCAGCGCATCCTGCTCGCGGGGCCGATCAACCTGCTTGCCATCGCCAAGACCGTCGCCCTGGTCTGGCGGCAGGAGACGCAGGCGGAGGAATGGCGCGAGATCGGCGCGCTCGGGGCGGCGCTCCACGCCGCACTCGCGACGATGGCCGAGCATCTTGGCGGGGTGGGCAAAAACCTCACGCAGGCGGTCAACGGCTACAACGAGTTCGTCGGCAGTCTCGAGCGCAACGTGCTGCCCAAAGCGCGGCGCTTCACCGAGCTCGGGATCGATCCCGGCAAGAAGCCGGTCGCCGCGCTCGCCCCGGTGGCGGTTCTGACGCGGTTGCCCGTCGCGCCCGAGGTGCTGCCGCCCGTTTCGTCCGTCGCCGCCGAGTGAGGCGCGTGTCCGATGCTGGTGCCCACGGCCGGACTCGAACCGGCACGGCCTCGCGGCCAAGAGATTTTAAGTCCCGTGCGTCTACCGTTCCGCCACGCGGGCCAGCACCACGGCCTTAGCCGACGTTGAGGCGCTCGCGTAAGTCCTTGCCGGGTTTGAAGTACGGCACGCGCTTGGCATCGACCGCGACGGCGGTTCCGGTCCGGGGGTTGCGCCCGGTACGCGCCTCGCGCTCGCGGATCGAGAACGCGCCGAAGCCGCGCAGTTCGACGCGACGGCCATCGATCAGTGCAGCGGTGATGGTTTCGAAGATCGTCGCGACGACGCGCTCGACGTCCCGCTGCGTCAGATGCGGGTTGGCAGCCCCCAGCGCCGTCACCAATTCCGACCGGATCATGGTCGCATCTCCCCAAACGACAATCACGACGCCGTCAACCGACGGTCCATCACCGCTAATGCATTATATTACTTGACGGTATCGCACCCCAGCTTCTTTCAAAACACGAAACCGCACAAAACTCCAGCGAAAATAGCGTTTGCCACCTTGCCGCATGAGCGGCGTCCACTAAGTTGGCCGCCTTCCGCGGCGCTGGCCGCGCCACCTGCCGGAGGCGAGTGCAACCCTTCCCTTGGACCGACGCGCTGCTCGTGCTCGCGCTGATCGCGCTCAACGGTTTTCTCAGCATGGCCGAGCTCGCCGTCGTTTCGGCGCGCCGTCCTCGCCTGCGCGGGCTCGCGAGCGCCGGCAGGCGCGGGGCGGCGACGGCACTGGTGCTCGCCGAGCACCCTGCACGGTTCCTGTCGTCGGCGCAGGCCGGGATCACGCTCGTCTCGATCCTCAACGGCGCGTTCTCCGGGGCGAGCCTTGCGGGGCCGGTCGCGGCGCGCCTCGCCGCAGCCGGCGTGCCACTGGCTCAGGCGCGCGATGTCGGGTTCGGCATCGTCATCGTGCTGACGACGTACGTCTCGCTCATCGCGGGCGAGCTCGTCCCCAAGCAGTTCGCGCTGCGCTCACCCGAGCCGATCGCCTGCGCCGTCGCGCCGGCGATGCTGTGGCTGACCCGGTTGGCGTCGCCGTTCGCTTGGGCGCTCGACCGCTCGAGTGCGCTCGTGTTCCGGCTGCTCGGCCAGTCGCGCGACGCCGACCACAGCGTCACCGAGGAGGAGTTGCGCTCCGTCGTCGCGGAGGCCGAAACCGCGGGCGTGATCGAGGAAAGCGAGCGGCAGATGATCAGCGGCATCATGCGCCTCGCCGACCGCCCGGTGCGCGGGGTGATGACGCCGCGCAATCGCATCGACTGGCTCGACGCCGACGCGAGCGAAGCCGAAATCCGCGCGCACCTCGCCAAGACACCGCACACGCGCCTGCCGGTCGCCGCGGGGTCGGTCGACGACATCGTCGGCGTCCTCCAGGCGCGCGACGTCGTCACTGCGCTGATCGAGGGACGGCCGCTCGACCTGCGCGCGCTCGCGCGGCCCGCCCCCGTGCTCCCCGACATGCTCGACGCGATGGATGCGCTCGCCAGCCTGCGCGACGCCGATATTCCGATCGCGCTGGTCCACGACGAGTACGGCCATTTCGAAGGCATCGTCACGCCCGCCGACCTGCTCGCGGCGATCGCCGGCGAGTTCCGCTCCGATCTCGACGTCGGCGCCGACCCGCCCGCCATCGAGCGCGCCGACGGATCGTGGCTGCTGTCGGGATCGCTCCCGGCCGACGAGATGGCCGACCGCCTCGGCCTCGACCTGCCGGTCGCGCGCGACTACCAGACGGTCGCGGGCTACATCCTCGCCGCGATCCGCCACTTGCCCGAGACGGGCGAAGTGTTCGACGCCGATGGCTGGCGCTTCGAGGTCGTCGACATGGACGGCCGCAAGATCGACAAGGTCATCGCGACCTGCATCGCCAAGGCCGAAGCGGTCTAGGCCCCCGCCTTCCGCGCCTGCGCCCACGCCAGCTCGGCGAGCGGCCCGACTCCCTCGCCCGACGCCACCGCATGGGCGCTCGTCGCCGTCCCGCGGACAACCCGCCCGCGGATGCCGTGGAGGATCGCCGCCAGCCGGAACATGTTGTAGGCGACATAGAAATCCATGTTGGCGATGCCGTCGCGCCCCGTGCGCCGGCAATAGGCGGCGGTGTACGCCGCCTCGTCGGGGATGCCGAGCGCGTTCAGATCGACCCCGGTCAGCCCGGCGGTCATCGATGGCGGCATGCGGTACATCATCAGGTGGTAGCTGAAGTCGGCGAGCGGGTGGCCGAGCGTCGACAGCTCCCAGTCGAGCACAGCGAGCACCCGCGGCTCGGTGGGGTGAAAGATCATGTTGTCGCAGCGATAATCGCCGTGGACGACGCTGATCTCATCACCGGGCGGTATGTGGTGCGGCAGCCATTCGACGAGTCGGTCCATCTTATCGAACCGCCCGGCGTCGGTATCGTCGAGGTACTGCTGCGACCAGCGGCCGATCTGACGCGCGAAGTAATTACCCGGCCGCCCGAAGTCACCGAGGCCGATCGCGGCGGGATCGAACATGTGGAGCTGCGCGATCGTCGCGTTCATCGCGTCGAAATAGGCGGCACGCTCGTCGCGCGGCACGTCGGGAAAGGTCGTGTCCCAGATGATCCGCCCCTCGACGCAGTCCATGACATAGAACCACGTGCCGATCACCGCGTCGTCGGTGCATAGGCCGAACGTTCGCGGCGCGGGGAACCCCGCGGCGTGGAGCGCGGTCATCACCCGGTACTCGCGGTCGACGGCATGTGCCGACTTGAGCAGCTGCCCCGGCGGCTTGCGGCGCAGGACGTAGTTCTGCCCCGGCGTCTCGAGCTTGTACGTCGGGTTCGACTGGCCGCCCTTGAACTGGCGCACCGTCAGCGGACCGCGATAGCCGGCGACATTCGCCGTCATCCACTCGGCCAGCCGTCCTTCGTCGAAGCCGAGCCCGGCGCGGACCTCGGACACGCCCGAGTTCAGTTCCTGCCGCGATGCCATCGTCACTCCCCGTTCCCGTCGCCGGCGATGTCGCGACGGGCGAAGCCGCCGGGCCAGTCGATCGTGTCGACCCCTG
>Ga0209511_1004072_pt1 | contig 10815 bp, 11 predicted proteins | sample SSSSmetaG_FD_184141 | JGI IMG/M metagenome (GOLD analysis project Ga0209511, IMG submission 184141) | Glacier valley bacterial and archeal communities from Borup Fiord, Nunavut, Canada, to study Microbial Dark Matter (Phase II) - ​SSSS... | ecosystem: Environmental > Aquatic > Freshwater > Ice >... | reverse complement strand
CCCCCACATGACCATGACCCTTCCACTTCGCGTCGCTCAGCCCAAGGACGAAACCCTGTTCGACGTGGCGGTCCATCTTGCCACCGCGTATCTGGCAGGAACCGAGATCACCCGGCGCTCGCTCGGCGAGGCGATGACCGCCGCATTCGGGGCGACCGACGCCAGCGGTTTCTGGTCGATGCGCGACGCCTACGACGCGATGGAAGCCGCGCAAGTGCTCGCCCTCAAATCGATGCCGACATCGTATGAAGCCGATCCCGTCACGACGCTGGCGGCGCTCGTCGCGCGGAGTTCGACGCTCCCGACCCAGACCTATCGCAGCGAAGGCCAGATCGAGCTCCAGCAGTTCTCGACCCCCGCGCCGATCGCGTACCTTGCCGGGCTGGCCGCCGCCATAACGGCGACCGATGTCGTTCTCGAACCCTCCGCCGGCACCGGTCTCCTCGCCGTCCAGGCATACCGCACGACGCGACGCATCATCCTGAACGAGATCGATCCCTTGCGTGCAAGCCTGCTTGCACGCTTGTTTGCTGGCACGACGGTCAGTGAAACCGACGGTGCGACGATCGCCGACCGTCTGCCAAAGCGACCGACCGTCGTCTTGATGAACCCGCCTTATTCCAAATCCGCCGGCGTGGGCGACGACGCCTTCGCCGGCGCGCGCCACCTTCGCTCCGCCGTGCTCGCTCTGGCCGATGGCGGCCGCCTTGTCGCCGTCATGCCGTCGTGGTTCGCACCTAATGGGAGCGGCGCTCCAGGCTATGCCGCGGTCACCAAGCTCGTACAGGCCGCCGCCGACATCCTCTGCCTCGGGTCGGGCTATGCCAAGCACGGCACCGGTATCGACGTCCGGCTGATGGTCTTCGAGAAGGGCCGGACCGGACCGACGCTCCGCCACACCGCGCAGACCCTCGAGGAGGCCCGCCACGCCATCGCCTCCCTTCCTCCGCGCCTTTCCCTCTCCGCACCTCCCCAAACGCCCCAGTCAGTCCCCAAGCCGCCGCCATCGGCCGTGGGAGGGTTACTCCGCCGATCGGCCTTGTCGCGTCCCGTAGCACCCCGCGCGCCGCAGCTCGACTTTGCGGGCGCCGATGTCCGCGATGTCGCCTACACCCCACTCGCCGTGCCGCTGCCGGCGGCAGACCCGGTCGGCATCTATGTGCCGTACCGTGTGGCGCGGATCGACTTCACCGATGCGGCACCGCATCCGACCCCACTTGTCGAATCGCTGGCCATGGCGTCGATCGTGCCGCCGCCGCCGACCTACGCGCCGCGACTGCCACGCATGGCCGCGGCCGCGCTATCGGAAGCTCAGCTCGAGACGCTGTGTTACGCGGGCCAATCGTTCAACCGTGACCTTCCAGGTAATTACCGCGTCGAGAAAGAGGGACTGACGCTCGTCGAGGATGCCGATGGCGCGGCGTACCGCGCGGGATACTTCCTTGGCGATGGCACCGGTGCCGGCAAGGGCCGCCAGGTCGCCGCGGTCATCATGGACCAGTGGGTCCGAGGCTCGCGGCGTCACGTCTGGGTGTCGAAGACGAGCTCGCTGCTCGAGGACGCCCGGCGTGACTGGTCGGCGCTCGGCGGCGTCGGCATCGACATCCAGCCCCTGACCGATTGGGGGCTCGGCGATCCGGTGACGATGTCGGACGGCATCCTGTTCACGACCTATGCGACGCTACGTTCGGCACGCCCGGAAAAGGGCAGCCGCCTCGATCAGATCATCGCTTGGGTGACCGCAAACGGAGACACGACCTTCGAGGGACTGATCGTGTTCGACGAGGCGCACGCGATGGCCAACGCCGCCGGAAGCGAGACCACCCGCGGCGTGATGAAAGGCTCGGAGCAGGGCATCTGTGGCGTCCGCCTGCAGCAGCTCCTCCCCCGCGCCCGCGTGTTCTACGTCTCGGCGACCGGGGCCACCGCAATTTCCAACCTCGCCTATGCGACGCGGCTCGGGTTGTGGGGCACGGGCACCGCGTTCGAGACCCGCGAGATCTTCATGCAACAGATGACCGAGGGCGGCATGGCGGCGATTGAGCTGGTCGCTCGCGATCTGAAGGCGCTTGGCCTCTACACCTCGCGTGCTCTGTCGTTCGACGGCGTCGAGTACGACATCCTCGAGCACAAGCTGACCTCGGCGCAGGTCGCGATCTACGATACCTATTGCGACGCCTGGGAGGTGATCCACCAGAACCTCGACGCCGTGCTCGAAGCGACCAACATCGTCGACGCGATCACCGGCGACACGCTCAACGGCCAGGCCAAGGGCGCGGCGCTGTCGCGGTTCGAGAGCACCAAACAGCGGTTCTTCGCCCAGACGTTGACGGCGATGAAGCTGCCGACGCTGCTCGCCGCGATCGAGCGCGACCTCGCCGGCGGCAATGCGGTCGTCATCCAGCTGGTCTCGACCGCCGAAGCGATGCTGGGGCGTCGACTCGCCGACCTGACCCCGGACGAGCGCGCCGAACTCGAAATCGAGCTGTCCCCCCGAGAGTATGTCGTCGACTATCTCACCACCGCCTTTCCGACCCGGGCGATGGAAACCTACTGCGATGACGAGGGCTTCCTGCGATCGCGGCCCGCGGTCGACGCCGACGGCAACCCGGCGATCAGTGCCGAGGCCGTTGCCATGCGTGACGCGATAATCGAGCAGCTGTGCGCGCTCCCGGCGGTGTCGACCGCGCTCGATGAGATCATCCGCCACTTCGGCACCGACGAGGTGGCCGAGGTCACCGGCCGAACGAAGCGACTGATCACGACGGCGACCGGTGAGCAGAAGCTCGAAAGCCGCTCCGCCCGGACCAACCTCGCCGAGACGTCGGCGTTCATGGACGGCAACAAACGGATCATCGTGTTCTCCGACGCTGGCGGCACCGGCCGCTCGTACCATGCCGACAATGCCGCGAAGAACCAGCGCCGCCGCGTCCACTATCTGCTCGAACCAGGATGGCGCGCCGACGCCGCGATCCAGGGTCTCGGCCGCTCGCACCGGACCAACCAGGCATCGTCGCCGCTGTTCCGGCCGGTGACGACCGACGTCAAGGGCGAGAAGCGCTTCATCTCGACGATCGCGCGCCGCCTCGACAGCCTCGGGGCGCTGACCCGCGGCCAACGCCAGACCGGCGGTCAGAACCTGTTCGATCCGGCCGACAATCTCGAAAGCGACCACGCCAAGGAGGCGCTGACCAGCTGGTATCACCTGCTGTACGACGGCAAGCTGACGAGCATCGGCTTCGACGCATTCTGCCGACGCTCAGGATTGGTCCTGCTCGACAAGACCAGCGGCGGCTTGAAGGACGACATGCCGCCGATCCAGCGCTGGCTCAACCGGCTGCTGGCGTTCCCGATCGCGCTGCAGAACGCCGTGTTCGACGAATATCTCGGCCTCGTCGAAGCACGCATCGACGCACTGCGCGCCGCCGGGCGCCTCGACGTCGGAGTCGAGACCGTTCTTGCCGAGCGGATCGTCGAGATCGAGCGCCACCTGCTCCGGACTGATGCCTACTCGGGCGCCGAGACACACCTGCTCCGCCTCGAGGTGCACACCAGGCCGAGGGTCCTGGGTTACAACGACCTCATCGATCGCGTCATCCCGGGCCACTCCGTGCAATGGTTACGCAACGGCCGCTCGGGCATGGTCGCGGCGCAGATCCCGTCCTACTCGGTCATGGCCGACGACGGCGACGTCATCACCGTCGTTCAACTGGTCCGCCCGACCAAGCGTGAGCGCATCCGCCGGTCGCTGCTCGACGAAAGCAGCTGGGAGCCGATCGACGAGACGGCGTTCGAGACCCTGTGGCGCGCCGAAGCCGAGGCCGCAGCGGCGCGCCTCGACATCGAACACGTCAACCTCGCCACCGGGCTCCTGCTGCCGATCTGGAACAAGCTGCCCGGCGACTTCGTGTCGGTGTCGCGGATCAGCGATGCGTCAGGCATCTCGTACCTCGGACGACACGTTGCCGAGGCCGATCTGGGCAAGCTTGCAAGCACGCTTGGCATCGCGATCGACATCGACCTCAACGTGCCCGCGCTGGTCGCCGCGCTCGTCCGTCGCGGCACTCGCGTACAACTGCCGGGAACCCCGCTGACGCTCGCCTCGGTGCTGGTCAACGGCTCGACCCGGATCGAGATCAAGGATTACGTCCCGACGCGGCTCGACTGGTACAAATCGCTCGGCTGCTTCACCGAGATCGTCTCCTACAAGACGCGGCTGTTCGTGCCCGTCGCAAGGGCGGAACCAATTATCGGCGAGCTCGTGGCGTAAAGCGAATCGTGGTCCGTCCGGTAAATCACTGAAACGAACCTGTCGGCGGCCGCGCCCATGGCGGCGACTGTCTCGAGATCCCCCGTGGATATCGCCGCCACGATCTGATGCGACAAAAGGGGAGGGGGCAGCGCGCGGGATGATCCCAACCAATGGAGACCCGCTATGACACCCGAACGCGTCGATTGCGCCGTAAAGATGCTGCGCGCCGCAATGGAAGCCGCTCGTCGCCTCCATCCGCAGCTTGGACTGTCGTTCGGCTATATCGGCAACCTCGAGTTCGTCCACCCGCGTCGCGACGATCGCTGCTGGTCGGATTTCTCGAAACTGTCCACGAAACCGTGCGCCACTGGCTGCGACGTCAGCTGGGGGCGCGCCGCGACCAGCGAGTTCGGCAGCCTCGCCGTAGCCGCCGCCCTCGGCGATGTGTTCGACTGGGCCGACCGTCAGGCGATCCTCCTGGCCGACGGCAAGAACTACCAAATGTGCCCGGGATCATGGCTCGAGGCCGAACTCGCCTACGCCGCCGAATGGCAGGCGCGCACTCGACTGCCAGCCGGACTGTGATCGTCGACACATCAGGAACGCGCCTCGCGTGACCAATGCCGCATTCGACCGCCTGATCCAGTCGCATCCCGACCTCACGCTCGACGAGCCGCTGCGGGCCGAGCGTGGACTTCGCGCCGCCTGGACCCGCTGACACCAAACCCCGCGCAACCCAAACAGGAGCAACGACAATGTCCATCCGACAGCCACGACGCGACCGACGGTACACCATCAACCTCGAATATTACGGACACGCCCGCCGCCGTCACGTCGCAAGGTTCTGCGGCGAATGGCTCGGCCAGGCGGCGTCGCGAACCACGGCGCTGGCGATCGCGACCGCCCATGCGGCACTTCGCAACGCCATCCTAGACGGATTGGCACGATGAGCGCGTCGACAACACAGCCGATCGTCGTTGGGACGCGCGTCCACACCAACCTCTATGCCCGCGGCTACGGTGCCGTGTTCGCCATCCACGGTGAACAGGCACCCGCAAGCGTGCGCAGCCTCGCCGGCGTCATCGCAACAGGCGGACGCGCGACATTTGACATCGTCTTCGACTGCGGCTCGTTCTCGAAGCAGCTGCCCGAGTGCATCCTGCGCGGCGTGCAATGGCGCGTCCTCGACGAAACCGTCGACGCCCCGACGATCGCCGTCGCGATCGAGTTCGCCACCGCCGAGCAAGTTCGGCTGACAGCCGAAACAGCCGCAGCGAAGCAGCGATTTACCGACGAGATCATCCGTCTCCGCGCCGATCACCGCTTCGGTGCGCTGCTCCAGGGCGACGACACCAGTAGCGGCAGGCTGGCGGCAAAGAATCTACGCGCTAAGCTTCGCGCGACCTTCCCGGAAACCAGGTTCAGCGTCCGCGTTCGCAGCCACGGCTCGGTCGACATTACCTGGACCGACGGCCCGACCACGGGACAGGTCAAGCCGATCGCCGCCGCGTACGAGGGCGGAAGGTTCGACGGCATGGAAGACATCTACCGGCACCGGGCAACACCGTGGACTAAGGTCTTCGGCGGCTCCGAATATGTCTTCACCGCGCGCCACACGAGCGACAGCCTCCTCGACACCGCAATCGCCGCAGTGTTTGCCCACTACGCCGGCAACTTCAGTGGCAGCGGCATCACTGCGACCGCCGCCGACTACCGGGCCGGAAGACTGTTCAACGTCACCATCCCGGGTCTCGATGACAGCCTCGAACTGGCAGTCCGCGCGAGCGTCGGCGGGATTGCCGGATAATGAATCTCGGAACCACCGCTGCCACGAAGGGGTATGTCAGGGCGATCGCGCCGACCACCCGACGCGCAATTTCATAAGCCCACGTGCCAGCGTGTCGACCCTCATACGCTTTGATCGACGCATCGAGACTTAGGAGGGGAGGGGGCGAACCGCGGTTGACCCCGCGACTTACTCGATGGGGCATGGAGACCCCCAATGAAGTCCGCTTCCTCCCGCGTTGCCCGCACCCGCGCCGAGACGATCAGCCCGGCAAAGATGATCACCGACGCGATTATCGCCCGGCTCGAAGCCGGGGTAAGCCCGTGGCGGCGCACCTGGGCGACGACGCGCGGCTACAGCGGCCGCCCGATGCGCGCCTGCGGCCAGCTCTATCGCGGCATCAACGCGCTTTGGCTCTGGTTCGTCGCCGACAGCAACGGCTACATCAGCCCGACGTGGATGACGTACCGCCAGGCGAGCGAGCTCGGCGGCCAGGTCCGCAAGGGCGAGCGCAGCACGGTCGCCGTGTTCTACAAGACCTACGTCGCCCGCGACACCGCCGCCGGTCCGAACATGAACGACGGGGACGATGATCGAACGCGCCGGGTCATGAAGTCTTACAACGTGTTCAACGTCGCCCAGATCGACGGGCTGCCGGAGCGGTTCGCGCCGCCGGCTCCGGTCGTCGCCGAACCGCGTAGCCCGGAGGACGACGCGCACCGCGCCGAGATCGACGCGTTCATAACCGGCAGTGGCGCGTCGATTATTTACGGCGGCAACGAAGCGTGCTACTCCCCAAGACTGGATACCATCCACCTGCCGCAGCCCGCAGCGTTCGACACCTATGCCGACTTCGGTGCGGTCGCCGCGCACGAGCTGACCCACTGGACGGGACATCAAAGCCGCCTCAATCGCGACCTCGCTAACAGGTTCGGCAGCGACGCCTACGCCGCCGAGGAACTCATCGCCCAGCTGGGTTCGGCCCTCATAGGCGCCGATCTCGGGCTGCCCGTGACCCAGCTCGACAACCACGCCAGCTATATCAACCATTGGCTTCGCATCCTTCGCGCCGACGAGCGAGCGCTGATGACTGCCGCCGCCCGTGCCGAAGAAGCGGCCGCGTACCTCCTCACCCGCGTCGGCCGCGGAACCACGAGCGGTGACGACGACGCCGATGAAGCGACGATCGGTGAGCCGATCGCCACCTCGTTCGCCCTCGCCGCTTAGCCGGATGAGCCATCATGACCGAAAACACCATCCAATCGACCGACGACCTGATCGGCTTCATCGAAGCCGGCGCCGTATGCCTGCCCGGTGTCCGGCTGTGCGACGTCGACCTCGTCACCGGCGCGTTGTGCATCCTGATGCGTGACGGCCGGCGCTTCGAGGTATCCGCCGTCGAGGACACCGACGATGATTGATGCGGCGATCGACAACTACATCCACGACGCCGCCGCCCGCGGTGCCGTCGTGGCCATGGCGCTCAGCAGCGGCAAGCACTCGACCGCGGCGGAATTCACGGCCAACGCCATTCTTGACGCTGCAGGGCATCCGCGGTCGCGACGGATCGCGTGCACGCCGACCACGGCTCGGCCGAATGGCGGGAGACGCCTGCAACGGTCGAGGCGGTCGCGGCGGCTCTCAGCCTCCCGCTGTCCGTCGTTCGGCAACGCGCCACGATCTCGTTGGCCGCAGGCACGACCGATTTGAACGCGGCCTTGCACGCGATGCCGCCCTCGAGACGCTTTGCCTGATCGGTCCATGGTCGTCGGCGAAGCTCCGCTTCTGTACGTCGGAGGTTAAGGCGTCGGTCATCACCCGCTGGTCGACTGGTCTGCGGACGACGTCTTCGCTCTCCACAAGCAGGAGAAGCTGCCGATGCACATTGCCTACACCCGGTACGGTAGCACACGGCTTTCGTGCGCTGCTTGCGTGCTTGCAAGTGAGCGTGATCTCATGGCGAGTGCATCATGCGCCGGTAACGCCGCACTGTTCGGTACGCTTGTCGATCTTGAAGCACGATCGACGTTCTCGTTCCAACCAGGTCAGTGGCTCCCCGACGTCGTGTTCACCGCCGACACCGGCAGCGAGCGGCCCGAGACAATGGTCTTCCTGCCCCTGTTCCAGAAGGCACGCTAAGGGGCCAGCGGCTGGATATGCCGGGCACCGGCTTGCTCCCGCAGCAGGGCTATATGCCAACGGCCACGATCTTGGACCAGAACAGCCGTAGCGATGCCTGCTTCCGGCGCCAATTTTTGACCATCGGGCTTGCGAGCACCGGAGATAGACCATTCGCCGTCAACGGCGATCACGTTCTGGCTAATGAACCGACTTTTGACGGGCTTGAAAGTGGCTTGGCTTCCAGCATACCCGCGCTTGAACGCCGCCATATAGAAGGCCTCGACCTCCTTCGGGCCGACAGCGATCAGACCATCGGGGCTGATAAAATCGCCGTCCGCCGCATAGTACGACCCGAGGCTGGTCGCGTCGCTATGTGTCCACGCAGCCATATAGCTTTCGAGCACCGCCGCCGCCGCGTGAGCGGCATCGACCGGGCCTGCAATGCTGGGTTGTGCGGAGGCCATCACCGCCAGAACAATTGCGTCGATCATCTTCATTGTGGGTCTCCCGAAGCGGACACATCATCCGTTTCCACACTGTCGCTGCCGTACCATGGTACAGAGTCAATAGCAGTTCGGAGGGCGGTTTGATGAAAACAAAGCGGCGCACGATTGGGGTGCTTGCCCGCGAGGCGGGCGTGGGCGTCGAAACGGTCCGCTACTACGAGCGCCGGGGCATTTTGCAACGCCCGCCCGCCGAACAAGGCGGGCGCTCCTATGGCGACGAAGCCCTTTGGCGACTTCGCTATGTCAAGGTCGCACAGAGTTGGGGGTGGCGGCTGGCCCAGATCATCGACCTGCTTGCCAAGGCCGAGCAGTCGCCGAATTTCTGCGCTGCAGTCAGGCGAACAGCCCGGCAGCGAGTGGCCGAGATCGACACGATGCTCGTGTCGCTCAAGGCGCAACGCGCTGATCTCGATGCGTTCGCCGGTACGTGCGAAGCAAAATCCGATCACGACCGGTGCCCTGTATTCCGGCGACTATCCGGGCTCGGCTATGCGAGGTGACCGCAGCGCAAGCAGGTATGTTGCGCGTGCCCGCGCTAATCTCCTGGCCCCATCCGACTAAGCCAGCCTCTCACGCCAATCTGCGTCGAAAGCGCCGATGATCTCGCGTCGACGCGATCATCATTGCGCGCCGCTACAACTAGCAGCGTGAGGAGGGGAGGGGGCGGGGCCGGGGTGTTCATCACACCTTGCTGAGGAGTTCCCCCATGCCACACGAAGTACCCTTCCGGTTCAATCAGGCCCTTGACGCTTCGGGTCTGACCTCCCTCGACAGTGCGCTTCGCAGCGCCAACGACGCGATAAAGGACTGCCAGCGAAGCGGCAAGCGCGCCGAGCGCGATCCGGCAGTTCTTCTCCTGCTGCGCCACCTCGGGTCGCTCGCAGCGAGCACCGGCGGCGACGACCTCGAGCTTCGTGCCGCATGCTTCGAGACCGTCAACGACCTCCGCCGACGCCCGGACCGGACCACGCTGGCACTCGACGGCGTCGCCTACAACGTCGAGCGCAAAAAGCTATTTTACGGCGAAGCACGACGCGCCCTGACGGCGCTGGCCGATGCCCTCGGCTACGAGCGCCGCGATTTCGACCTCCGCAGCAACCACGGCGGCATAGCCCTGAGCGGAGAGGCGACCCTGCATAGCAACGAGGTGTATATTCAGGTCAGCTGCGATTGCCGCGGTGGCCGAGTGCTGTTCCGCCGCTGCCGCAACCGGCGCGACTATTGCGGCGATCCGAACCACTTCGCGACGATCGACGAGCTGACCAACCCGACGCGGCTCGCGGCACGGATCTGCCGCGAGCTGCGTCTGCCGACGCCGCCCGCCGCCGATCTGCTCGCCGCCTGACCGCCAGAAAGGAGACGCACCATGCACCTCATGATGGAAGTCTCGATGACGGGTCGCAGGACGATCGTCGACCACTTCGACAGCTTCGAGCTCGCTTACGCCGCGCTTACCGCGCGTCCCAACCTCGTGTTCGGCGAACCCGACGCAGACAACCCGGGATGCGCCGACGCCTTCCTTAGCGACGGTCGCCTGCTCGTCATCGAACCCGCCGATCGGCACTGACCGGTCGTGCCTCTCCAAGGAGAACCATGATGCCGATATTTACGGTCGAGCGCAGCTACCTCGTTCCCGTCTACCAGCATGTCACCGTCGAAGCCGCCGACGTCGCTGCGGCGTGCACCGCCGCCCTGGATGAAGCTGCCCACCCCTGGGACAACGACAAGGTCGATTACGAAAGCGCCCGCGAGACGACCGTGACTGGGGCGTGGACCGGGACGACGGCGTACGAGGGACCCTGCCTTCTGGTAGGCCTTCCCAACGACCAGGCGACCGGCGCCGCCGAACGCTTCGCGTTCGCGTGCCCCCGGTGCGCCAGCACCAATCTGACGTGGGACGCGATTACCCGCTGGGACGTCACGACCCAGACCAACATCGTCGTCAACCTCCTCGACGCCGGAAGCTGTGAAGACTGCTGCGCCGAGCTCAAGCACGCCGAGCGAGTTCCGCTCGACGCCGAGCACGACGCATGATCGTCGACATCGCTGGCACCCGGTGTTGATGGCGATGTAATCTGCCCCACAAGTGGCGTTTGAATATTCCCCACTTCTTCCTGCTGCTGTCTGCCGGGGGCTAGCCCCCGGCAGAC
>Ga0209511_1004071_pt1 | contig 10815 bp, 7 predicted proteins | sample SSSSmetaG_FD_184141 | JGI IMG/M metagenome (GOLD analysis project Ga0209511, IMG submission 184141) | Glacier valley bacterial and archeal communities from Borup Fiord, Nunavut, Canada, to study Microbial Dark Matter (Phase II) - ​SSSS... | ecosystem: Environmental > Aquatic > Freshwater > Ice >... | reverse complement strand
ACCGACATGCAGTTGTTATTTTATTTTCCAAAATTTACAATATTGGTTCCAAATATTTTTACGGCTATAGCAAGCAAAATAACGCCAAAAAACTTTCTTACCACCAGCAATCCATTGGGCCCAAGTGCACGCTCTATCCATTTTAAAGAACCCAGCACCAAAAATATAATTACGCAGTTTACAAGTATACCGAGTAAAATATTTATATCATCGTAATTGGCTTTTAAAGACATGATCGTTGTAAGTGTACCACTTCCTGCAATAAGTGGGAAAGCAATGGGCACTACACTACCGGTTTTGTCATTGTTCTCTGCCTTAAAAAAATCCAGACCCAGCACCATTTCCAGCCCGATAATAAATATTACAATACTGCCCGCTACTGCAAAAGATTTTACATCCAATCCAAGCAGATTTAAAAACTGCTTTCCTATAAAAAGAAACAGTATCATAAGCGAACCAGATGCAAGCGTTGCCTGAACATTATTTATTTTGCCGCCCATTTTTGCTTTCAGCGAAATTAATACCGGCGCATTGCCCAGCATATCTATTACTGCAAACAGCGTAAACGTTACAGTTATTATTTCTTTGATAAGTATATGCCCAAATTCAAACATGCATGCGCCCTTTTTGCAAATATAGAAGGATAATTTACTTTCAATGTTATCAGGTAATTATTTTAAAGTTGCAACTTTTAAAATTTTATATCCGGATATAAGTTGTAAAAGCAGTTTTAAGATCTCTTAATCTTTTACCAAAACTTTGGTGCCGGGTAAACTAAACTTTGCTCCGGCAGTAAATGACTGTAACATGCTTGGGTTAAAAAAACGGTTGCCATCCGCATTAAGGTCATTCCCGAGGCTATAATTTTTATTAAAGCTGTGCATTATACTTACAAACAAATTGGCTTTCACTTTTCTAAACAGGCTTCGCTCTGTACCGATTTTTACAAACAACAGGTTATATGCTTTTGCGTAAAAAGTATTTGCATCATTTAAAGGTATTCTATCAGTATAAGTATAAGTAAGGTTTGTATAAAAGTGAGGAGTAATTACATCAGCCATAAAAGACAAAGAGAAGGGCGTTGTTCCTGTAAGTTTTCTGCCATCCAATACCTGAGTGCCCTGTTTAAAATCTTTAAAACGGGCTTTTACCATATTGCCTGTAAGCTGCAGCTGCAAAGATTGTACAAAACCAGCAGGCTTTTTTAAGGGATAAGCATTAAAACTGTATTCAATACCCTGTTGTGTTGTGCTGCCGGCGTTCACAAAAAAATCGCCACCGCCGGCAATTTTGCGCACTACAATCGTGTTGGTGAGGTTGGTTTTATAGAATGAGAGTTCTGCAAACAAGAGGTTTTTTACCAGTGTTATTTTTGCGCCTGTTTCATAATTCGTATTTGTTTCTGCTTTTAAATCTTTATTAAATACACCGTTACCCGCATGTATTTCATCAATGGTTGGCGGCGAATAGCCACGGCTGTAAGATGCGTACAACGACCCCGTTGGTATGTTTCTTTGCAGTGCAATGCGGGGTATATATTGCGGGGTAAAGCCTGCAGCAGATGGGTTTTCGGCCGGGTATAACCGATTAAATCCATACTTAAAATAGTTATAACTTAACCCGCCGTTTATGGTATAATGCTTCAAAAATTTATACCCTCCCTGTATAAAAATATTGAGCTGGTTCACATTTATTTCATCCCTATATTGCAAAGTATCCTTTACACCCAGGCGGTTGCCATGTGTAGCGGTGTTTATAAAACTGTATTGCAATTCTGCACCGGCACCGGCGGTAAATTTGTTTTGTTCAAATTGAAATACCGTTCTTGCACCTGCACCCCTTTCCTTTCTTTTCTCATAGTTTCTAATGGAAGGGTTTTTAAAATCAGTGTAACTAAAATATGCGCCTGTAGTATTTTTCCAGTTACTGTTAATAACGATCACATCAGCTACCGAAGCATAGATAGTACTTAAATAAATTGCTGCTTTTTGTGCAACTGCACCCTTAAACAATGCCGTCGCAGGTCTTGCCTGTCTTGGGTTTGCTATAACTTGTGCAGCTGTTAGGCCACCCGGTGTTTGGTAAAATAAATTGCTGTAATAAGTAGTCGTCGTAATTGTATGTTTATCGTTTGGTCTGTAGGCGACAGTATAGCCGGCCACATCCCTTCTCATGGCAGAATGCTCTCTGTATCCGTCTGCCTGTTGGTGTGCAACCGTAAAGGAACTGTTTGTTTTTTTGGTAGAAAAATGGTTCGTTGCACTTGCTGTAAACAAATCATAACTGCCACCCGATATGCTTAAATCTGTTCCGGATTTTTGCACAGCATCATTGCGCAACAGCACAACCCCGCCTGTGCCTGCGCCATACATACTGCCGCCCGGACCTTTAATAATTTGTACCGTGTTAATCAATGCAGGCGCAAGCTGGTTAAAATAAGTATTACCACTCGCATCTGTAATGGGTAAATCATTTAAATAGATTTTTACATTTCTTACACCAAAGGTTGATCTTAATAAGTTCCCTCTTATGTTTAGGCGGTAACTGCCCGGGCTGCGTTCATCCATTTTTACACCCGGTATGGTATTAAAAGCTGCTGTAAATGATTGCTGATCGTATTTATCGAGGCTGCTTTTATTTATAATTGCTACGGCTGCTGCAGCATTTGTAAGAGTACTTTTTCTGCCAAATACTGTTATCGTTTCTTCAGCTTTAATCGCTGTTTTTTTTGTTAGAATAATTTCTTTGTAAATGTTTTTTACAACAAGGCTGCGGTTTGTAAGGTAACCTCCAGCTGTAAATATAATGATGAGTGAATCTGCTCGCTGCTCAAAAAAGAACTTGCCTGCTGCATCTGTTATACCTAATGCCTCGTTATTTTCCCTGCTTACGGTAACCCCCGGTAAAGCTTCACCTGTTTCATTTAATATTTTTATGCTAAAAGTTTTTTGGCAATAACTGTTTGCAGCCAACAGCAACATACAAAACAACAGCATTATTTTATTCATAAGCTTCACTATCAAATTTATGACCGAAACATATTCCGTTTGTGTAAAAAACGATTCACTTTATAAATTCCTTATCTTCAAACGATGAGCAAATCAAAACTAAACCTTTTCGATTTTACCATGATTATGGTAAGTCTTGTAATAGGCATGGGTATTTTTCGCACTCCTGCTAATGTTGCGGCTACCTCACCAACACCATTTTTGTTTTTCCTCATCTGGATAACCGGAGGCATCATCGCCATTTGCGGCGCATTAACTTATGCAGAAATTGGCAGCAGATTCCCGGTTACAGGTGGTTATTACCGCATTTTTTCTTACGCTTATCACCCATCCATTGCATTTGCTGTTAACTGCATCATTTTAATATCCAACGCTGCCTCACTTGCAGGCGTGGCACTTATTGGTGCGGAGTATATTATAAAAGTTATTTTGCCAGATGCTGTAAATGCACAACAGGTACAAATCATCATTGCCATATCTTCTATTATACTATTTTATGCTGTAAACCTGGCTGGTTTAAAAATGAGTGCACGTACCCAAAATGTGTTGACGCTAATAAAAATAGGTCTTGTACTTTTGCTTATTTTACCTATATTTTTTTACAGCGGTACAAACGAAATCAGTGTGGTTTCAAACACAATTGCCAGCCCGGTGTTGCGGGAATATATTAAAGCGTTTGGATTGGGCTTGGTGGCTGTAAGCTTTACCTATGGCGGTTATCAACAGTCCATCAATTTTGGTGAAGAGGTAAACAATCCATCTAAAAATATTCCACGGGGCATTATTGCGGGTTTGCTCATTATTATCGTTTTATACCTTTCTGTAAATTATGCTTACTACAAAGTGATTGGTTTTAATACGCTAAAAACATCTACCAATATTGCGGCAATTATGGCCGGACATCTATTTGGAACTGCTGCCGGTAAAATACTTTCTGTATTGCTTTTTTTAAGTGTACTTGCTTATGTAAATGTATTGCTAATGGCAAATCCAAGGGTTATGCAAGCCATGAGTGAAGAAGGAATGTTGCCCAAAGCTTTTGGTAAAAGACACATAACTACCAATGTACTTTTTACATCGCTCAGTGTGTTTGCAAGCCTTTGTGTGCTCATTGTTTTTTGGGCAAAAACCTTTGATGAGATTTTAAGCTTTACCATTTTTCTCGATTGTTTTGGTATGGTGTTATCTGCAGCAACTATTTTTAAATTGAGAAGAAATACTGCACATTTAGATGGTACGGGCATTTATAAAATGAAACTGTTTCCATTGATGCCATTAATATTTATGGCAGCATATACTTTTGTGTTTGTGGTTATTTTTATAGATAAACCCTGGACCGGCATTACAGGGCTAGGAATATTGGGAGTTTTCATTTTACTTTATTTCTTAGTAAAAGGCACAAAAAAAAATAGTGAATTTGATCTGCCAGAAAATCTTAGATCTTAAATTTTAAATCCAACATCTTCCATGGATATATCCTACATCATAAACGAACTGGGCGAAGACAGGGAAAATTATTTTAATGCTGTAGCGCCACCAATAATACAAACCAGCAATTTTGTTTTTAATACGGTTGCAGATATGCGCAGTGCTTTGCAGGATGAGTACAGCACTTATCTCTACAGCAGAGGCAAAAATCCTACGGTAGATATTTTAGCAAAAAAACTTGCCGCCCTTGATGGCGCTGAAGATTGCCTGGTTTTTAACAGCGGCGCTGCAGCCATTTTTGCCGCAGTTTTGGCAAACGTAAAAGCCGGTGACCACATTATCAGCGTAAAAGAACCTTACGCATGGGCAAATAAAATGTTTACTGAAATACTGCCACGGTTTGGCGTTACCACAACCTTTATTGATGGTACAGATATAAATAATTTTGAAACTGCTAAGACAAATAATACCACACTTATTTACCTCGAGAGCCCCAACAGTTGGTCCTTTGCTTTGCAGGATTTAAAAGCCGTTGCAGCTTTTGCCAGGCAACACAACATCATTACGATCTGCGACAACAGTTATTGCACGTCCATTTATCAACGACCAATTGAATTGCGCATCGATCTTTCCCTGCAGTCTGCCACCAAATACATAAGTGGCCACAGCGATACCATAGCGGGTGTGTTAAGCGGCAGCAGTAAAATGATTGAAAGGATTTTTAAAAGTGAATACAATAATATAGGCAGCGGCATACAACCCTTTAATGCCTGGCTGCTTTTGCGGGGCCTGCGCACATTGCCATTAAGATTAGAAAAAATAACTGCATCCACAAAAACAATCCTTGCTTATCTTAAAAATAATAACAAAGTAGAAGATGTTATTTTTCCTTTTGATAAAGATTTTCCTCAGTATGAACTTGCCCAAGAGCAAATGAGTGGCGCATGTGGCTTGATAACAATTGTATTAAAGGATATTGATTTATCGGGCATTGAAAAGTTTTGCGAAGCCTTAAAACATTTTAGATTGGCAGTTAGTTGGGGTGGGTACGAAAGTCTGATTATTCCACGCTGTGCAGGTGTTACAACCAATAATTTTAATGGGCTGACAGAAGAGCACCGCATGTTACGCCTCTACATTGGTTTGGAAGATCCAGCGTATCTAATCAATGACTTAGAAGTTGCGTTTGCTACTATACCATCGTAGTTCTCCTTACAGCAATAAAATTTTTTCGGAATATACGACTACAAAGAAATAGCATTTATGCTATTGTTAGAAATATGTTGTTGGGTTATTTTTATAATCCTGAAAACCAAAAAAACCAACACCTATGAAAAACACAGCAAAGAGGTATCTTTTTTTAAGTGCCATCACAAAATCTTTCAGCAGATTATTTAGGGGATTTTTTTTTACTAGCAGCCACGCAGACTTTAAAAGATTAAAGAATTTTATCTGCTAATTTTTTACCTGATTCTGTCTTACTCCCTTGTTTGTTTGCAAATAACCTGCATTACCATTTTTACTAACCCATAGTAGTGGTTTATCCTGCATTAAAGATGCATTTAAACGAAGCATTTTCCGCTTATAAAATTACTTGCAGTTTTCTCTATACAAAGAATATTTTTGTATATGCGCCGTCTATTAATTATTGTAATTTTTATAAGTTTAACCAATGTTTCATTTTCACAGCAAAAGTGGAACCTCCAATCCATTGTTGATTATGCAATGGCAAACAACATTAATGTAAAGCTGCAGGATGTGCAGGCAAGAATTGCTGCCATCAATTTGAAACAAAGTAAACTTTCTCAATATCCGAATGCAAATTTTAGTGCCAATACCTCAATAAATTCAGGTAACAATCAGGATCCTACAACGTTTAGCCGTATAACACAAACCTTTTTGGTAGCAGGGCTACAGTTACAATCCAGTGCAGATATATTTAATTTTTACAGCAAAAGAAATAATATTGCTGCCAATAATTTTGAGGCACAGGCCGCCAATGCATCTACAGATAAAATTAAAAATGATATAGCACTTGCTGCTGCCAATGCATACCTGCAAATATTACTTAGTAAAGAGACAGAAAATATCGCCTTGGTGCAAATTCAACAAACACAATCACAACTTGGTATTACCCGCAAGCAGGTTAATGCAGGAGCTTTGCCTGAACTGAATGCATCTCAGCAAGAAGCACAACTTGCGGCTGACAGTGTAAATTATATAAATGCAAAAGGAAATACAGCCCTGAACATTCTCTCGTTAAAGACGTTAATGAATATTGATCCCGCTACGCCATTTGAAATAGATATTCCTCCTATTGATAAAATACCCGTGGATCCGATAGCTAATTTACAACCAGATTACGTATTTAGTATTGCTTTAAAAAACCTTCCGCAGCAAAGAGTAAATGAACTTAGGCTAAAGGCTGCCGAAAAGAGAGTCGCCGCTGCCAAAGGTTCTATGTATCCAACACTAAGCACATTTGCCAGCCTTGGAAGCAATTACAATAATAAATCTCGCAGTGTTACAGGTTTCAACCAAATAACTACAATTGTACCGGTGGGTACGGTAAAAGTAAATGGTACAGATTATACCGTAACTTCTCCTTTTACAAGCTTTAGTCCTATATCTTCCAAAAGCGGTTTTACAAACCAGCTGTCCGATAATTTTAGGCAGGCAGTGGGTTTAAGTTTAAACGTTCCCATTTTTAATGGCGGCTCTCTTCGCAGTAACTATGAAAGGAGTAAACTTAACATCAATACCATACAACTACAAAAAGAGCAGGACAATCAAAAATTAAAGCAGGATATATACCAGGCTTATACTTCTGCCACAATTGCATTAGAAAAATTTAACGCAGGTAAAAAAGCGGTAGCTATCAATGAACTTAATTTATCCTATGCAACAAAGCGTTTTAATGTAGGGATGCTTGGTACTTTTGATTTGATAACCACACAAAATAATTTGTTGCGTGCCAAGCTTGAACTTGCACAAAGCCAGTTTGATTATGTATTTAAAATGAAGGTGCTTGAGTTTTACAAAGGCATGGGGCTGAAACTTTAGAGATAAGATTTGAGATACAGACAAAACATATTAGACAAAAGACAAGAGATATTAGACAAAAGACAAAAGATATTAGACATAAGATTAAAGACAAAAGACGTTATTCAATGACTTAAAATGAAGGATTGTTCAAATAGCATCATTCAAAACTTAAAACCTACAACTTACAACCTCAAACAGAATTATGAACAAAACAACAAAATGGATTTTAATAAGCGTAGGAATATTGGTTGTGGTGCTGATTGTACTTGCCAAGGTTGGCGTTTTTGGCAAAGATGAAGGCATAAAAGTAACTGCTGAAAAAGCTGTTCAACGTAACATTATAGAAGTGGTAAATGCCAGTGGTAAAATATTTCCGGAAGTGGAAGTAAAAGTGAGTCCGGATATTAGCGGTGAAATTACTGAGCTTAATGTTGCTGAAGGTGACACAGTAAAAAAAGGGCAATTGCTGGCACGTATTTACGCAGATGTATATAATATTCAGCGCAGCCAGGCATCAAATGGCGTGGCCCAAAGCCAGGCACAGGTTAATATTTCTCAGGCACAGGTTAGTAATTCTGAAGCGGCTTTAAATGCTTTAAAGGCACAGCAGGAGCAGGCCGAAAGGAATTACAATATGCAAAAAAAACTGTTTGATGAAAAGGTTATCAGCGCAAATGAATTTAATGTAGCAGAAACCAATTTTAAAACAGCAAAAGCAAATTACAATGCTGCTGTGCAAAGCATAAGAGGCGGCCAGGCAAGCGTACAAAGCGCAAGGGCAGGTGTACAAAGCGCTAGAGATAATCTTGCCAAAGCAAATACTGATCTTGGCAGAACGTCAATTGTAGCTCCCATGGATGGTGTAGTAAGTTTATTAAATGTAAAAAAGGGAGAAAAAGTAGCAGGTAACAGTTTTAATGTGGGTACAGAAATGTTGCGTATTGCTGATATGGATAAAATAGAAATCAGAGTAGATGTGGGTGAAAATGATGTACCAAAAGTAAAGTTGGGAGACAGTGCGCTGGTTAATGTAGATGCTTACAGCGAAAGAAAGTTCAAAGGGATTGTAACACAGATAGCAAGCAGCAACAATGGTGCAGCAAACAGTGCATTAAGTGCCGCTACTAGCGATGTTACCCAATACAAAGTTTATATCAGAATATTAAAGAATAGTTATGCAGATTTGTTGGGCAAAGGCTCATTTCCATTTAGGCCTGGTATGAGTGCGAGCGCAGATATACAAACCAAAACTCAGCGCAATGTAATTACGGTGCCCATAAATGCAGTAACCACAAGAGATAAAAATGACAGCCTTGGTGCAGATAAAAAGAAAGTTGCAGCAACAGATAATATTGCCGAAAAAAATACATCTGATAATGATATTGCTGTGGTGGTTTTTGTAAAAGGTGCCGATAACAAAGTGACAAGAGTACCTGTAAAAACCGGCATACAGGATATTAACTATATTGAAATAACCAGTGGGGTAAAAGTAGGAGATGAAGTAGTAACAGGTCCTTATGATGTAGTGAGTAAAACATTAAAAAAAGGCACACAAATTAAGGTAGTAGATAAAAAAGAACTTTTTGAGAAGAGTAAATAAAAATATGGCATAATAAGAAAATGAGTGCTGTTTATAAAACATAGCACTCATTTTTTTATATATGAAAAAAAAAGTGCAGTTTTGTAGGACCCGTGTAACTACATTAAAACGCAAAAGGCTTGAGAAAAATATTTGCAGCATCAATATTTATGTTGATGCTTTATCATAACAGTGCTGCTCAAAATATAACTGTTCGTGTAAACAGTCTAAACGATAAAAAAGAAAAAGTTGTATATGCTACCACAGCAATTTTAAGTAATACAGATTCATTATTACTTTTTACACAAACATCAAATAAAGAAACAGTTTTTTCTCTTAAAAATAATACAGCTTACATTCTTAAAGTAACAGCTGTAAATATTAAAACATTTTATCAAAAATTATTTACGGGAAGCAACGATACTACTTTAAATGTAGTACTGCAAACAGTGTCTAAGTCATTGGGTGGAGTTGTGGTCAACAGCCGCACGCCATTGCTTAAGCAGGAAGATGATAAAACGGTTGTGGATGCTGAACAGCTTGCAGGCAGCAGCACAAATGCTTTTGAAGTGCTGGAAAAAACTCCTGGAGCTATAGTAGATCAGGATGGGAATGTATATTTAAACAGCTCAACACCTTCTACGATCTATATAAGTGGCAGAGAGATAAAATTGAGTGCCCAAGATTTGGCAAACCTGCTAAAAAACTTACCTGCCAACAGCATTAGCAAAATTGAGATTTTACGCAACCCATCGGCAAAATATGATGCTGCCAGCAGTGGTGGTATTATAAATATAGTTTTAAAAAAAGGTGTCAAGCTTGGTGTAAACGGAAGTGTTGACGTATCGCATTTTCAAGGCGTGTATGGTTCAGAGGCAATAGGTTTTAATGTTAGCAACAGCAAAGACAAATTAAATACTTACCTCTCTTACAACTTTAGTAAAAAATTAAACGGCGAAGATCTTTCTTCTAACAGGTATACAAATACAGGGGGACTATTTAAACAATACGCATTTACAAGATTTAATAATACAAATAATTATGTTGGTGGGGGTATAAATTACGATGTAAATAAAAAACTGAACATTGCTTACGATGCAAGAATAAGCGCTACTCAAAACAACAGCGATGTAAACAACAATATTAGTATTTCATCATTAAGAACAGGTAACATACTTGGTAAAAATATTTCTATTGTTAATAACGAAGGGCCTTCTCTTTATGTAGGTAATGGCGTGGCAGTTAAATACAAATTGGATACATTAGGAAGTGAATGGAGCAATACACTGGATTATACTTACTTTAGAAGTAACAGCCATCAGGACTATAGTAACCTTAATATTTTTCCTGCAAGAAATACGCTTTTGGGAGATGGTAATATTTTAAACAACAAAAATATACTGGCTTATAAAAGCGATGTTGTTTTAAAAACAAATAAAAAATTTACCATAGAAATTGGCACAAAACTTACCTACAGTTTAAGTAAAAATAATTCTGTTTATTTTTCAGATACCAGCACAGGAAAATACGTTGACCGTTTACAAACAAACAGATTTAGATACACAGAAAACATAGCTGCAACTTATTTACAAATTTCCAAAACCTTTGGTGGGTTTACGATTAAACCCGGTGTAAGGCTTGAATACACAGATATAAAAGGCCGGCAGCTTATTCCTGCTGATACCACTTTTGCCATTAAACGTACAGATCTTTTCCCCTATATTTTTATAAGGCATAAAATAGCAAAAATATTTG
>Ga0209511_1004069_pt1 | contig 10817 bp, 10 predicted proteins | sample SSSSmetaG_FD_184141 | JGI IMG/M metagenome (GOLD analysis project Ga0209511, IMG submission 184141) | Glacier valley bacterial and archeal communities from Borup Fiord, Nunavut, Canada, to study Microbial Dark Matter (Phase II) - ​SSSS... | ecosystem: Environmental > Aquatic > Freshwater > Ice >... | reverse complement strand
TTTTACAAAATCATCTTATAATACCTTAATGCATCCCCAATAGCCTTTTCCTTTTCTAGTGGCACTTGTGGAATTTTCGCTTTTCCTTCGCCAATGTTATAGTTCATTCTCTCAATTATACCATGTTTCTTTTTTACTTGTGATATATATAGCTGTGACACTTTAAGCCCTGTATTTTCTAACACATATTGCTTTATTTCATCATATGTTGCCTTGCTCTCTGCCTGTGTTAAATCCATTTCATCAAGCTTAATTTCAACTTCGATAAACTTTGTTGACTTTAGTTTGGACAATAATACAACCGTCTCAACATGTGTATCGTTGTCCAAACCAATTTCCATGTTATCTTCAATGATTGGGAGTTTGAATATTATTGATTTTAGCCATTGTTTATTAGCCTGTTCTTCTTCATATACATGAATTTCTTTTATCAGTGCAGATAATAATGCTCGTTTATCGGCATCGTCCATTTTATCATACCATCTTTCAAAGTAAATTAGGGCTTTATATACATTTTCACTTGTCAATTGTTCGGCTTCAATAGCCTTTTTTCTGCTCTTACAATTTTTTAAACTGTGTTCTATATCATCAATATTATCATACATCTTATCTAGTCGAGCTTGCAAGTCGGATAGCTTGCGGTCATAGTGCCTATCCTCATAATCCAAATCATCAATTTGCTTTTCAAGACTTCTTTTCGTACCAATATATTGACCTAACTGTTTCTGTAAATTAGCAATTTCTTTTTCTACTTCCACGGTGTCCGTTTTTATGTTAATTTTCTCTTGCATCATATTGGCAAATTTGGGATTACTAACCAGTTTACTGATTATTTCTGCAACTGCTTGGTCTAACTTTTCCTCTTGCAACTGCTTGTTATAGGTGCATTTATGACCTCTGATAGGGGTTCTATGCTTGCATCCATAATAAAAATAATCTTTATAATGCTCTCCATTTTTTTTTCGTTTAATAGATTTGTTACCATACATACCAGTACCACAAATAGGGCAGAGTAAAAGACCTGATAGCAAATGTATCTTTTCGTCTTTACCCTTATTAACGTGTTCATACCGCTTTGCTTGTGCTGTAAGTTTGTCCTGTGCATTTTCCCATGTATCTATATCCACAATTGCGTCATGGATTCCGTCAAATACCATGTAATCATCTTGTTTGACGATATGGTATTTATCTCTCGTTCCTGTCACTTTCTCGTTGCTTCTACGACCGTAAGCAATTTTTCCAGAGTAAACAGGATTATCCAGTATCTGTCGGATTAGGTGAGCTGAAAACAAAGGACTTTTACCATTTTGACGTTCTATTTTCTTAATCCCATTTTGTTCTAAATATTTCGCAATTCCGTTTGACCCCATGCTTGTATTAACGTATTTATCAAAAATTATGCGAACAGCTTCGGCTTCGATTTCCTCAATTTCCAATTTTCCGTTAACTAATTTATAGCCATATGGGGCAAAACCACCATTCCATTTACCCTCTCTGGCTTTCTGCCTACGTCCTTCCATAGTTTGTACAAGGATATTCTCCCTCTCGATTTCAGCCACTGCTGAGAGAACTGATATCATCAGCTTTCCTGCGTCCTTGGAGCTATCTATTCCATCTTCCACACTGATAAGATTTACTGCATAGTCCTGCATGATTTGAAGCGTGCTTAGAACGTCAGCCGCATTTCTGGCAAAACGTGATAATTTAAACACTAAAACATAAGAGACACCGTCTTTGTTTGATTCTATATCTTCAATCATTTTGGAAAATTCGGGACGACCACCTATGTTCTTGCCACTCTTTCCAGCGTCTTCATATTCGCCCACAACCGCATAATTGAAAGCATCTGCATATTTCTTGATGCGTTCTTTTTGTGCGTCTAAGCTATAGCCCTCTACCTGCATGGACGTGGAAACTCTTGTATAAATGTATACATTAACTTTATTATCTGCCATATTATCTCACTCCTTTTAATGTTTGGACTATGGTTGTACTATCTAAATTATTATAGTAACAAATATGATAATAATTTGCAATGTAAAATATCGCTGATACGTCACTTTTGTTTTAATTGTTTGATTAAAAAAAGACCAACAATTTAATCTGTTGGTCTTGGCGGTGGCTCTGGAGGGTCTGGCAAATTCTCCAAGTCTATTCCATCAGCGTATTTTTCTAAGAGACTTGCCAAAAGGTCAGCGAATCTATCCATATCGGTATCCATATACTAACCCTCTCTTTCTAAAGGCTCATAGAGCGTTCTTTTTGCTTTTGCGGTTGCTGTGACAGTAGCCTCTCATCCAATTGCACAAGCGGCTTACGGTAACGTGCCTTAGTTTCTGCATCAAGTGTATCGTACAGCTTTTTCGACTTATCATAGCAATCCTTAGCGTCACAAAAAATTTCGTAGGCTCTATCTGAAAAACTATCTAACTGTATTTGCTTTTTATCCAAGTTTGCGCCACGCTCTTGCAATGCCTGTGCCTGCAACGCTCTGTGAGCCTCAAATTCAGATTTTTCTGCTTCTAGGGCAGATTCATCAGCTTGTAGTTGATTAATCCGCTCTTGCTCTTCTAAACGACTGCTCTCATTTTTCAATTCATCAACGGTCTGTCTTGATTTCATTTTTGAACCTGTCATAAATGCACATCCAAAGTCGGCTTGCGTCATGTCCTCGACTGCTTTATTTAGCTTTTTCATGTTAGCACGACCTGACATTTTTTTGCAGTTCAAAACACCGTTAATCTCTGGTACTATGGAATAATGGGAGTGAACTCTTGACATTGTGAGTTCATGCGTATTTGCGTCTATGTATTCATGTTCCTCATCATAATGAATCTGTGCGTCTATGAAGTTGTCAGCTCCATACATTTGACTTAATATCGTTGCGACACGCACAAACCACTTGTTGTAGCTTCCACGTTCTAAGGCTTTAGGAACTGGAACTTCGATGTTTTGAAGTGTAACACGGTCTTTCCTCTTGTTTGTATTTGTGGTTGCATCAAGCATTGAAATACGCTTATCGTATTTCTCACACATCTGCTCGTAGGTCAATCCAAGCAGTGATTTATTTAAGTAGCTCTTTGTAACGTCTATATGTTCATTTTTTTTTGATGCTATTTTTCGGCTCTCTGGTGTGATGTCATCATGACGCATATGTGCTTTTGATTCTGTTCCACCATGATATTTGCCGCCCTCAAATTTGCAACTCGCCATATCGGTATCTCCTTTCATCTGGTTATATTGATTCCATTTATTTCCACTTTGTTTTCAGACCTTGCATAAGAGGTCTTGCATTTAATACTTCCTACGGAAGTACCGTTCCGCTTCGCTCCACTTTCAATGGTCTCTTAGGGAGCTACACCCCCTCGCCGACGGCTTACCCCTGTCTACCGCACTCCATGCACATCACAAATCAAAAAAACTGATTTTTAATGTGCATGGAGTTTGGTTTAAATGTCCATTCCTTTTATAATTCTGGCTGATTATTTCTATGGTGTTTCAAATGTAAATCAATAACGCCATCATCGCTATTATTAAAGATTTCAACTAACATTTCTTCTTCGCTTTTCTGTGGCAATGGGTTGTTTTTTTCCTTTTTGTTTTTTAATACTTGTACCCTATAATCAAAATGTTCAATTTCTGTTAATTCATCTTCTGTCAAAAAACATAATTCCTTTTCACTCTCTAATAATTGGGAAATATCAATGTGTAATTGTTCAAGAAACTGATTTCGTAATTCAACGTTGATGTTTATAAGGTCATTAACCTCATCTATTTTGTTTATATTTGTATATTTTCTCATGATTTATCCCCTTTCTTTTCCTCACATTTTTTCTCTCTGTATGCTTTTTGATATGCTTTCGCTTTCTCCTTATTAGATTCGTCATCTCTATAAGACTTTTGATATACATTATTTCTGTCTTTATTGTTATCTCGATAAATCTTATCTTTCGCATGAAGCTCTTCTCGATGTGATTCTCGATATTTTTCGAGACGCTCATTTTCACGAACCTTGTGCTTTGCATAATAGAACTTATTATACTTTTTATGTCGTTCTTTTTCGCTTATCATACCGCTGTTATCAATTTCTCTAGCTGACGTGGTAAGAGCCTTTTCCTTTGACCACCCCCGACTTACACGCCGAAGATATGTTGAGCGTGCGATATTATGGAACTCGCACATTTCTGTGATACTGGCAAATTGTCTGCCCTCATAGTTTTCTACTTCTTTTTTCATTTGGTTAATCTCCTTTCGATTGAAACGAAGAAGCCTAAAAGCAACAAAAAAAGCGGCTTGCCAATAATTACAGACTTATTCTGTAATTATCGGCTCACCGCTAGTGGATTTTTCCCTATCACGCTGTTGAGATCTGCTCAACTTATAACGCTTAGACGCTGATGTTCTTTCTTACAATAGCTTGTCAGTTCTATGTAATTTCGTAAGGTCTTATTTGCGTTGCCTAACTTTGAACTCTGTTGTTCGTGAACTTCGTTAAAATATTATATTGTGGTATTATAATACCACCTTTGTGTGATAATTGCAACTTAAATTCCACTTTTTTATACTTTTTACATACAATTTCACAATCTGTTAATTTTATATTCCATTGCAAATATGTTTTATGTACCATTTTTATAAAGCTGTTCCATTTTTAAATTAAAAGTGCCACAAGAAATGGTACATGAAAAACCTCGCATTTACGGTATTTTTACACCATTTTTCCCATTTGTACCATAGTTCCATATTTATCAATCTATATTATATAGAGAATTAACATATTATATTTTGGTATTTTCCTATATTATAATATATTATTTTTTCTCTTATATATATATTTTAAATAATATGGAACAATGGAACATTGATGTAAAACCCTCGTATTCTCGGTCTTTATCCTGTACCACTTCCTGTTCCATATTTTTTTCAAATATGGAACAATGGAACAAAACCGGTACATACTTATGTAATAGCATACTCACATACCGGCAACAATGATATAAATTGCACCCTTGACCCCCTTTCTTAAAGTGTAAATCTCTACTAACAAAAATTTCTACCATTCAGAAACAAGTATAATTATTAAAAAAATATTAAATATTTCTCAATTACTTGACAAGCCTTAAAAATCAATTATACTGGTTTAGGTAGGATAATTTAAAAAACAAATTACATTCGAATTTAATCGGTGCACAAGCACCGAAAGCTATGAAATTTTAAATATAAAATATAATAATTATAAGGAAATATATACAAGAAAAACTAAGAGATAAAGCGTCACGCAAGGGACGCAAAAAAATATGAAATAGAAGAAAAAACCACATACCGTTACGTATGTGGTTTTTTTATTATTTAGATATTTTGTATGAGATATTTTTTTTGTTATTTATGTACATTTTAGTGACACGTATTAAAAAAAATCCGTATTTACGACATTTTTAATACGTATTTCCGTATCTTTTTTCAATATTTGAAAATGTAATATAAATTTTTGTCTATTTAACATATTTGACGAAATAAACAATAAAAGGGAAAGAAATAGTAAAGGGTCTGTCGCACTAATTATTTAGTACTACCGACCCTTTTACTGTTCTTTAATATTATTTTCATCTGGTATAAATTTTACTAAATCAGAAATATCACATTCCAATATATTACATAATGAATTTAATGTATTAGTTGATACTGATTCATCATGCATTAGCCTTTGAATTGTTTTACTATCAACATTATTATAACCACATTTGTATCTTAGATAGTAAGTACTTATATTCTTGTCCTTCAATAATTTCCGTAATGGTTCATATGAAATCATAAAAAAATACCCCTTTACTTTTTTATAATTATCACATATAATTTAAAAGAACCGTTATGAGGAATATTCCACATACACATATGAAGAAAATGGATAAGAGAGGATAACAAGATTATGAAAAAGAAAATCGCATTATTATTAACAGTAACATCAATGGTGGCGAGCTTATTAGGTGGCTGTGGGGGCAATTCGCAAACAGTAACGACTAGCGGAAGTACAAACAAGAAAGTTGATACACTAAGCGAGTATCTAAGCAAAGAAAAAACAATTTGCTATGAAGTTAGTTCCATGGATAAAGAAAAAACTCCTATGAATGCTTATTTTTTTGAAGATGGAAAAATGACAATCATACCAGGCGATGTATTAGGATTAACTCTTGGTGAGTTAGCTAAAATGGAAGATAAAGACATATGGGAAGTCTATGCGCAAGCTCGCACAACATATGCAGAAGACTATTCTGCCCAACTTGAAGAGCAACGTCAAACAGATATTAAGAATCTTAAAGATACCATTGATAGATTGAAGAAAGACTATGGTGCCGATGCCGATAATGTTGAAACTGATGTATCTGGTTATGGTAGCTTGACTGGAAAGGAAGTCCGTGAAAATCTAGATATATTAAATGGATTTACCTGCAAAGGACCGTTTTATGATATTCCATTTTCGTTTACCATTAAAACAGATTCTTCTGGAAATATTGTTGAAAATCAGCAACTTGTTTATCCTAGTTATTATGAAAAAAATTCGATTCATCTACCTACCAAATATTATTCCGCTCTTGAATTTGACAACACAGTAGAAGGGGGGGAAACTCAAATATACAATACCACTTATAATTGTTTTCCAGTATCAGGTAATGATGTTTTTTGCACTAGAGACTCAATGACACTTGATACCGTCAATAGCAAAAATGTTCTGATTGACCCTAATGATGATAAATTAAATAAACTTTACGCAGAGGAAGTCACTTCAATATTCGAGTAATACATAAAAGACAATCTTATCTACTGTAATCCAAAATAAAATGACTGTGCTTTGCGTACCGAAAAAGATTAGTACACATACAATCGTTAATAGTATTGCTTAGTAATTATTTGTCTGGTACAATCTAGTAGATGTGAATTTTTACAGTGAGAGGAGAGTTAGCACATTTAATCAGTGCTAACAAAATAACGAATATGAAAATGAAAAGAACTTTAGTAGGAATCTTAGTAATGATGTTGCTCATTGGGACAAGCTTTGTTCCAGCGACAGAAGCTCAGGCAAGCACAAAAGTCGGAACAACAACAGTAAAGGTAAAGAACACAGACGTAGGTGCTAATTTAAAGGTAGCATGGAAAGAAGTAAGTGGCGCAAGTGGCTATGTTGTATACGCGTCAAGAACTAAACTTGTAGGTTATAAAAAGGTTAAGACAACAACAGGTACTTCTTATACAACAAGCAAAGTATCAAAGAATAGGACTTATTATTTCAAAGTAAAAGCGTATACAACAGTAGATGAGAAAAATGTATATGGCAGTTACTCAAAAGTAGTTAGTTGCAAAACAAGTAAATATCTTTTAAATACAGTCATTGATGAAGGCGGAAAAGAAGTATATTTCTATTGGTTATGGGATGGAAAGTCAGCCATGAAAGATGATAATTACTGGACCACATGGAATAAATGCCAAGATGTCATTAGTAAAAGATATAATAATAACACACATGGCAAAATGGTTGGTTCAAGCAGAAAAGACCCAGCACTTTATTATGTAAGTGGAAAAATAGTAGCCATATCAACACCACATTTTAGTTTTGATGGTTCAGACTACGAATAATATATATTTACAAAAAAGCTGGCACATATTTGTACCAGCTTTTTTATTATAATTTGAACATATAAGGAGGCGCGACTCTATCATGAATACTGACATGAACGATATCACAAATAACATATCCAAATCTCTACCATTAGCTATGAGAATGAGACCAATTAACATTGACGAAATCGTTGGTCAAAAACATATTATTAATAAAAATTCGTTATTGTATAAAATGATAACGCAGGACTCATTATATTCTATTTTGTTATATGGGCCTCCGGGAACAGGAAAAACAAGTATTGCACAGGTTGTGGCCAATACGACCAAAGCCACATTTCAGCAATTAAATGCCACATCTGCTAATAAGAAAGATGTTGAAAAAGTTATCACACAAGCAAAGACTGACTTAGAGAACAACATCAGAACAGTTTTGTTCATTGATGAAATTCATAGATTTAACAAAGCACAACAGGATTATTTACTTCCATTTGTGGAGGACGGCACTATTATTTTAATCGGTGCTACTACGGAGAATCCTTATTTTGAAGTGAACTCTGCACTGGTCTCACGCTCTGTTTTATTTGAGCTTAAGCCAATTGATAAAGAAGATATCAAAGACGTGCTCTATCGGGCTTTAAACGACGTAGAACGAGGTCTAGGCAATAAGCAGCAGACAATTGACGACGATGCAATAGAACTGATGTCAATACAAGCAAACGGTGATGTGAGATATGCATTGACAATGCTTGAGCTGTCCTCATTGAATACAGACACCACAAATATCAAAACGTCTGATGTAGATGCTGTTATAACAAAACCACATATCAATTATGACAAAGATGGCGATAATCATTATGATAACATATCTGCATTTATTAAGTCAATGCGAGGCTCAGACCCAGATGCCACGTTATTTTATTTAGCACGTATGATAGAAGCTGGAGAAGACCCTAAGTTTATAGCAAGACGAATCATGATTGCAGCATCAGAGGATGTGAGTAATGCAGACCCAATTGCATTAATATTAGCAACGAATGCGTCACTTGCCGTTGAGCGAATCGGTTTTCCAGAAGGCAGAATTATATTAGCACAGGCTGCCATTTATGTTGCCATGGCGCCAAAGAGCAACTCAGCGATTACTGGAATTGATAATGCGTTGAAATATATTAAGCATCACCCGTCAAATGATGTACCGGATTATTTAAAAGATGCGCATTATAAATCAGCATCGAAGTTAGGTCATGGCGTTGGGTATCAATATCCACATGATTTTCAAAATCACTTTGTTAGTCAGAAATACTTACCAGATAGCGTGAAAGAAACATTTTATAAAAATAGTCATTTAGGCTATGAGAATAATCAAGCCGATTATCAGAATTTCATAGGAAAGCAACAATAAACATTACTATTATGAAGAAATACCACAGAGAGAACAGGAGAAAACGATATGAAAAAAACTATACCAGTTTTATTATTACTAATTATTCTTGTATTAACATCAAGTTCAGAGGATGTTTCAGCGGCAGTAGGTTTACCAATGACAGCAAGCGAGACCACAATTGCAAAAGCCTATATTAAAGCGTATGAGAGTGGCAAGTCATCAGGCATAAATAAATATGCTTATACCGGAACGAAACTAACCCTTGCGGCAGTACCGAAAGGCACAAGTGTTAAAGTGTTTTTTCCTACCTATTGCAAAAAATATGACCCAGAATCGAAGATGAATTATATTTTCATGAACTGTATGATAGTGACCTCTAATGAAACGAAATTGACAATCTCGAAAGCCATCATTGAAATTAACCTAAAAACAAAGGGTAAAAAAACTTATGCCTATTTTAAGAAAAAACCCAAAGTTACAATGACAGAAATATCAGTGGGTGACCTTTCTGGGTCACATTTAACTAGTGTAAAGACATATATTACTGATAAGTATGCTGCAGATATCGCTTCAAAATTACTTTATGTAAAGCCTAAAAAATTAACAGCTACGTATGAGTCTCCTGCCGAGATAGGTGACGCATGTACTTACGGTAAGTCATTTTCAGGCAAAGGTGATAAATTAAGCGGTAAGTTTAGCTTTACCGTAAACTCTGTTACCAAGTTAACGGAAGCTGATTTGAAAAAGATGGGATATGTAAAAAGTAAGGATGAAGTAGACCGTGTAGGCACTGAGGGCTATTTAGACTATAAGTTGGTTAATGTAACATGGAACGTAAAAGATGCAAAAATAGTAGAACTCAGCAATGTAAATAAAACAGGTAACGCTTATGTGCGTGATATAATGCCGAAGGTCACAGGTACCGCTTACAAAAGAGAATCTGTTGCACAGTACGGTGCTTTTGCATTAGATGGTTTTACAGACAGTTTTCAAAGTAAAATGGCTGATAAATTTAAGAGTAGTGAATTAAAAGCTAATTCAACTGTAAGCTTTACTATGACTGGAAACATTGTACTACCAGTAGTGCACTCTATTGGAGAGGCGTATATGCGAATTGCACAACCCGGAAATGACTCTTGGGCTGAATTTATGTATATGAAATTACAATAAATAGATTTCATGAACCATTAATCTTTCTTATGTGTATGCTTTCCGTAAGAAAGAATAATGTGTGAAAAATATCTATAGCACATATTTGCACAGAAAGGATTATTATGAGCGATTTGGTTGAGATAAAAAGTTTTACCATACGGTTTTTAAGAATGAGGATATAAGCGAACACCTTACGAAAAAGCAAAAGAAGCAGTTGAACAAAATTGAATTGGCTATCAATAGCGGAAGATTAAAGGCCGGCAAGAAACATAACAGTTATTATATCTGTAACGAAGACGAACCATATTCAAAGGAAGTGTATGACACAATCATTCGTGGTGAATTGCTAAAAAGTTAAATTATTCATTTTGGAGGATATCGCGTGGACGAGTTTTTAGATTCAGAACTCACTGGATATGAGTCAAAAATATATTATCAATAAAGATTCATTATTATATAATCCGCATATGGGCAACCAGTCAACAGACAGAACGATAAAACCCTCGGCTACTCACCGAGGGTTTTGATTTACGCATAAAATCTTTTTACAAAATCATCTTATAATACCTTAATGCATCCCCAATAGCCTTTTCCTTTTCTAGTGGCACTTGTGGAATTTTCGCTTTTCCTTCGCCAATGTTATAGTTCATTCTCTCAATTATACCATGTT
>Ga0209511_1004059_pt1 | contig 10827 bp, 9 predicted proteins | sample SSSSmetaG_FD_184141 | JGI IMG/M metagenome (GOLD analysis project Ga0209511, IMG submission 184141) | Glacier valley bacterial and archeal communities from Borup Fiord, Nunavut, Canada, to study Microbial Dark Matter (Phase II) - ​SSSS... | ecosystem: Environmental > Aquatic > Freshwater > Ice >... | reverse complement strand
GAGCACCATCATTGTGTGCTGTGCGACCGCATTGGTCGCGGGCTCGGTTGATTCTGCGTACTTGTGGGATATGGTGAGCCTCGGCACCTTATGCGCGTTTGCGATCGTCTCGGCAGCCGTGCCGATCATCCGTCGCAAACGCTTTCATGCGTCTCACTCAGCACAAATAGCCAAACATGGTCGCGGTTTCCGCGTGCCGTTCGGGCCATATCTGATTCCCGGCATGAGTATACTTTCCTGTATTTACATCATGAAAGATTTGCCGCTGATGACCTATGCCGTGTTCGGGGTATGGATGGGGTGTGCGTTAATCGGATATTTTGTATACGCGATCAAGCATTCTCATCTGGGCCGCGTGTAGTGACGACACTTCTGAAGGTAATTTGCGCAGACTTCAGCTTGTGTTGCACATTGTTTTATAAATTCCCCGCATCAGGCACGCTCACGCTGTGACGGTCAAAAAATCCCGTTAATAAATTGCCGGTGGTTAAAAATAAATTACTTAATACCGACTACAGATTCGGCCATTTGTTACTCAGTTGGATACCAAGGCAGATAGCGCAGCGGTATCCTCTTCAAGGCCGCAGGTTGTTGGGGTGCGTCTGGATTGCCTATGCATAGATGGCGCGGGTAGATGCATTCGTCGTTACAGCGCAGGCTGTTCCTAAAAGCGCAGTTTCGTCAAAAGCCGCACTCAGTTCCAGTTTCAATTCCAACACGATAGTTACTTGGAGCGGGATGATGACGGTACCGCGCAGTGGCATCACGTATCCCACTGTGTCGCGATGCTGCAGAATCAAGGTAAAACAATTTTTTCAATTTCGCGGCGAGGGTTTGAAGGTATCTGACGGCGTCGACTGGAAACTATTGCTGGCGTCCTGCGAGTTCATTACGCTGATTCATACCTGGGTACCGATGGGCGATGGCGCGCAGTGAGACTAGCCTCGAATGGTAAATGGTGGTGGTTGGATAATCATTCGGCGAGTACTGCCAAATTGCCGCCGGGCATGCCGTCGACTGCAAATTTCTCCTGCGAACTTAATCTCGGCGATAGCAGTTTGGCGCTAATCAGTGACGATGGCTCTATTTACCTCATTGACCCTGGCATGCGCTTCAAGCGCCTGTACAAATTGGACCTGGGTTATTTATCGGGTATTTATGCGGGCCATGATGGCAGGATACTAATCGCGGCCGACCAGGCAATTTAGCGTTTGCGCTGGCCTATAGACTGGTCAGTGCTGGTGAAACGCAGCGCTGAGAGGGTGCGGACGGGAAGTTCGCGTCATGGCGTTTGGCGATTTCGTTTTTCAGCTGCGGGAACATTCCCCAAGGCGCGGCGTTTCACCGAGGCCGACGGCCTGCAATTGGGAAAAATTGCGCAGATTCTGCTGCAATGTCTACGCGGTACCGAAGATTTGCTCGCACGTTACGGGGGCGAGGAATTTATACGGGTGCTGCCGGGTGCAGATGCTGACGTCGCGCTGAATAGGCGCGAAGCGATGCGTATGTCCATTGAGGCGTCGACATTTGGCATGACCGTTTCAGTGGGCACCCGTACCCAGATATCAAAAGCGGTCGGATCATATGATGCCCTCATTGGCGGCGCCGATCAGGTCCTGTACGCCGCGAAGCACGGAGGCCGCAATCAGGTGCAATCACGCGTAGGTATGCGCACCGGATATGATTGAACAAACTCGAGGACCGTAATTGACTGCCGGCATAATGCGCCAGAATAAATATTGAAAGCCCAGCATCTGCGGGCATTTCGAGCCTAAAATGCTTGTAAAGCCCTGCCAATGCTGGAGTTTAATTTTTGAACAACGGCTCTTGCCAATCAAACCATTTAACCAAATGAGGTAAATCATGGCGAAAGTTATCGTATTTCTTGCAGATGGCACGTGGAATGGAAGAGACGTTGACAGCGACAGTGAGCGGCAAACGACTGCGACCAATGTCTTGAAGCTCTATAACAATCTCGCGGGTGACGATACGCTTGACTCGTGGCAATTAATGGGCGAGGGCGAGCGGGTATGGATGGATGCGAACCGGAATATTACGCAGCACGTTAAGTATCTGCATGGGGTCGGTGACTCGGCCAATATTATTGAACGGCTCCTCGGCGGTGCTTTTGGCGCGGGCATCATCTCGCGTATCGTGCGGGGCTACACGTTTATCTGTCGCAACTATGAGCCTGGTGACAAAATCATCATTGCCGGTTTCAGCCGTGGTGCCTATACCGCGCGGGCATTGGCCGGCATGATCACTAAGGCGGGCTTGATGAATTATAAAAAACTAAATATTCAAAATAAAGAAGACGGCTATCGTTACGGCTTTTATGTGTGGGCCTATTACCGGCAACAGCGCAATGCCAATCTTGCGCAGACAGTGATCAACACGCTGTGGCTGCAGATTCAGTCGGCGAGTTATCAGGTGGGTGAAGAGCATATGATCCGCAATGTGCCGATTGAGGCAGTGGGGGTGTGGGACACCGTAGGCTCGCTTGGTCTGCCTGTTTATGCCTCGGAAAATAGTCGGGTCGATCTTTTTCGATTTGCCGATACGGCACTGAATGCGCTGATTAAAAATGGTTTTCAGGCGCTTGCAGTTGATGAGTTTCGGGCGGACTTTAATTACACACCTTGGGACGCGCGCGCAGGTATTGAGCAGCGTTGGTTTGTCGGTGACCACGGTGATATTGGCGGTGGTTACGCAGAATCAAAGCTTTCAGATATTGCATTAACCTGGATGGCCGAAAAATTATCTCTGGGCGGCGCTGGTATCACGTATAAATCCCCATTACCCGTTTTGCCCGCACCCGATTATCGCGGCCAATGTCATGATGAATCGCGCAGGCCGCCGTTTTCGCTGGGTGCAAAAATTTTGCGCAGTATCCCGGCTGATCAGATCATTGATCCTTCGGTTATGCTGCGGCGGGAAGATCTGACCATGCACTACGCCCCACGCAATCTGCCTTAGCAGAATGGCCATGCTCAAACTGCTCTACAAGACACGCTACAAACTACGGCGAAATTAATCTTAAATTTAAAATGAATACTTTGCTATTTTCGATTCGATCCATGGCTGTTTTTTTTATGAGTTTGGCGTTGCCGCTGGCCTCGCGGGCGCAACTATCAGACCTGTCAGACTATGTCGTTCCTGTCCCAACCACGGTGACTTTCGATAGCGCAGATGCAAAAGTAAAACTAATCGGATTTCTCTATTTGCCGGATGCGAAAGTGTGGTCAGGGCCACGACCCGCCGTGGTCATGCTGCATGGACGCTCGGGGGTTTACAGCGCAACGGCCCGGCACTACGATGCCACGACACTGGCCGCGCGCACGACGCTGTGGGGCAAATTTTGGGCTGAGCGCGGCTACATCGGCCTCTATGTTGATACTTTTGGAGCGCGTGGTTATTTCAAAGGTTTTGAAGCGGGCACCAATAATGGCAGTCGGCCGCGGGAAATAAACGAAATCAGCGTGCGCCCGCATGATGCTTACAGAGGCCTCAAGTATTTGCGTGAACGTGGCGATGTTCAGAAACGCAGCGTCTTCCTGCAAGGCTGGTCAAACGGCGGCAGCGCGGTACTCTCCAGCATGTCGCATGGCACGGTAGGCATGGCCATGCCTACAGCACAAACAGGTTTTCGTGCGGCTATTGCTCTCTATCCTGCTTGCACGCCGGTGACCAAGTATTACGGCACTCCCTACCGCACTTATGCGCCATTGCTGCTGTTGATTGGCACTGAAGATGAGGAGGTGAGTTATTCCAGCTGTGAAAAATTGGCTGAGGCCAGCCGTCATGCGCGAATCGCAGGTAATGATCTGGATTTTGTTCGTTATCCTGGTGCGCAGCATTCGTACGACTCACCGGGTGCCAAGCGCCAAGCCGTGGCGGCCAATGTTGAAGCAACAGCTGATACCCTGCGGCGCGCTGAGGCTTTTTTCAAACAGTTTTTGTCACCAGCAGATCCAATGCCCCATAAATGATTTCATCTGTACCTTGCAGGGGATAAATATTGCCCCGCTTGACGACGATATGGCCTTGATTAGCGGATGAACAATGCAACGGACAAGCCAATCACCAAGCCTGCTAGTATCACTAAAATAGCGATGGGCGCCCACTGGCTAATCGGCTCTATTTCACTGTCGTCATAAGGTGAGAGCACGACCGTGGTGTCATCCACCGCGCGGCCCGGCGCGGGGATAACTGGGGTGGAGGGCGTGGCGTAAACCGTTTTTTTGGATAGCGGTGTGGCTAAGGTGTTGGTGCTAATGCTGGTATTTGATATTGCATTTGACACGGAGAGCGAAGCTAGCGGGCCGGTGATCGCCCCTTGATAGGCGCGCATTTTTTTGGTATCCGAAATGTATTGTTCGAACTGCGCTGTTTGGTGAGTCATAGCAGCAAGTTTCATGGTCGCATCGAAAGAATCAAATTTTTTCGCCAGTTGTAACGGTGTGGCGGCTTCGTCTGCTTCATCCTTTTTCTGATAACGACCTACTCCTAACCCCAATGCATCCAGCGTAACGGGCTTAGGTTGGGATGGTGCATTTTTGGCAATCACGGCTGAGCGCGGCTTGCCGAGGAGCATTTGCTGCTTTACTTCATTTAAATCATGTGCGAATTCGGCCATGTTTTGATAGCGCTCATCCACGGTTTTGGCGAGCGCTTTGGCGACAATTAAATCCAGCATCGCAGGCACATCAAGATTGATGCCGGAGGGTGGTGCAGGCGGATGGTTCACCGTTGCATACATGATGGCGTTCACGTTGTCGCCGTCAAACGGCGGCTTGCCGGTCAAGCTTTCGTAAAGCACTACACCGAGCGAAAAAATATCGGTGCGATGATCCAGGGTGCGGCCAATCACCTGTTCGGGTGACATATATCGAGGGCTGCCGAGGATCAAACCCGTCATCGTTTTAACCGCCGAGGCGGTCATGCGCGCAATCCCGAAATCGGTAATTTTGGCTAACCCACCGCGCACGATCATGATGTTGGAAGGCTTTACATCGCGATGAATAATGTCGTTTTCATGCGCGACCGCCAGCCCCATTGCGGCTTGCGCTATCCAATCAACCGTAGAAGACACCGGAGGACATTCGCCGTCAGCGAGAATATCTTTAAGCTCCCGACCTTCCAGAAACTCCATGGCCATGTAAGCCATGTTGTCATTGCGGCCCACATCATAAATGGTGACGATATTGGGATGGTTGAGCCGCCCGGCAGCTTTGATTTCTTGTTGAAACCGTGCTTCATATTCGGCGAGGTCGTCTTTGTTAAGCGACAGATTGACCGTTTTGATCGCGACCGTGCGGTCAATCATGGGATCGACGGCTTTGTACACAACGCCCATCGCGCCTTGGCCGATAGTGGACAATATTTTATAGCGGCCCAGCGTTTCAATCATGGCAAGACTATTTCTTTGCGGGAGTGGCAGGATTGGTGTTTTTTTGTTTTGCTTTTACCGTGCGGAATGATGGCCCCCATGATGGGTGTCCAGCTTCGGCGGGCTCCAGATCAAAATCAGCTTTCAACTGGAAAACTTTCTCGAATTCAGCGCGGCACAACGTAACGCGATTACTCAAACAATAGCTGAAAGCCAGAAATTTGTGGGCACGAATTTGATCGCTGTCGACCAATGTTTCTTTAAGTGCTTCCTGATACGATTTTATGGCTTTAGTGTAGTCGGCAGCATCGTATGAAACAGCGCCGTCAGCCATTAATTTTTCGCCCGCTGTAGGTGGCTTAAGCGGGGCGGGCAGGCTGCGGCCTGAATTGCGTAATTCAATCTCGGTTTTGACCAAGCGGAAAATGGGCCCCCAGGTGGGATGGCCTGCTTCAGCCGCAGGCAGGTCGAATTTTGCATCAAGCGCAAACGCTTTTTCAAATTCTTCCTTGCACGCGGCTTCACGATTATTGACGCAATGTGTGAACGCCATATTTTTGCGTGCCGTAATTTGCTGAGCAATGGTGAGCGCACCGCTATCAAGTGCTAACAAAAAGCTGCGCATGGACTCATCATAAGCGCCGGCTTCGTAGCGCTTGAGGCCATCGGCCAGGTTGTTTTGTGCGCGCTCCAGCCGCTGTTGCCGGCCCACTTCCTCGGCGGTGGAGCCTTTGGTGCCGACCACAGGAGGAGCCACGCAGCCCGCCAATGACAGAAACGTAGCCAATATTGCGGCGCATAGAATTTGCTGATGACCGCGCGGTCTGTCTAAGGCAGGTGGCGAGGCTGGTATTGAAGCGGAGAATACAGAAACTGATGAATGCGCAAACATAATGAAATGACCTCGTATACGATGCATGGTTACTGTGACAATAACATCAGTATCCCAACTAGGCGCAATTAACGGGCCAATTGAATAAAAAATAACGGCGAAAAAATCGTTTAATAAGAATGATTATTTTGGAGCTGCTGGCTTAACGTTTGCTTGGCGCTATGTCCTGTATTGCTACTGCTTAGTCATGCTTGCGAGGATGATATTTGCCTGAATCCATGCTACTGGAATCGATGTTTGATGGGGGACTCTTCTTTTGATTTCACTTCAATGCTGGTTGATAACGGAGCAAAAGTTGAATTTTTGATTTCAATCTTGTATTTGCCTGGTGCCAGTCTGGTTTGTTTAAGGGGTGGCGATACGCCGATTGATTTGCCGTTGACGAAGACTTCCCCCCAAGGCTGAATACCGAACGTGACGAGTCCTGATGGCGGCTTCGGCAAATCTGTCTTGGGCTGGTCTGTCTTGAGTGATTTGCGATCTTCACCCGGTTTGGTCCCTGCTGCTGCCCCTGCCGCTACTGCCGCCGTATTTGTTACGGTAAGCGGCGATGGCATCACACTCGCAGCAGCAACAGGCGAAGCTGCGTCGGCAGTGGCCGCATCAGTACTGGACGGTGCCGCAGTGACGATGGTTTCTGTTTTTACAGGGTCAGCTCTATCTGGTTTGATGGCGGGTGTGGTGGCGGTTTGAGCCGCATTCGCTAGTTTGTTGACGTTATCGACCGGCTTCAACGAAGGGTTTTTCATCGCCAGTGCCGTGATTAAAGCAATCGCAACAACGCCCATGAAGGCACCAACAAGCGTGAGTTTTTTGCGATCCTGCAAAAAAGTGCTCAGAACACCGCTCGATTGAGTGCCATCCTGAAAACCCGGTTGGCTATGGGTGCCAGTTAATACGCCCATGCCCGGTTCGCTCAATTTAATTTTGGTGTTGGTGGTAGCGGCGCGATCAACCATGCCTGCTTTGGCTTGATCAAACGCGGCGGCAGATTCGCCAACAATATAAATCTCGTGCTCGCGAACATGTTTGTCGGTGCGTGAACCTTCATATTGGAACAGCTTGGCGTATTCATCCGAAATAACCGACACCACATCGTAGTATGAACGTGACACCACAATCTGTGCGGGCTGTGCAAAACTCATGATGCGCTGGGCCACGTTAATGCCATCGCCCACAATATTGGGCTGGCCATTAATATCGCGGACCAATTTTACCGGCCCTAAATTAATGCCAATGCGCAAACCCAGCTCGCTGGCGATGGCGGCTTCGCTCGCATCAACCAAGGCACGCTGGAGGAAATCGCGCATATGCATACTGACAAACAAAGCATCTTCAGGATCACCTAAAAAACTTATAGCCGCACCGTCGCCGGTATCAAGAATGATGCGTTGATCAATGGCGACGTCTTTGAGCGATTCTGAAAGCAGCGCGGTAAAGCGGTCTTTCATCGTGATTTGTTCGGAAACTGATTTTTTTGAGTAGCCGACGATATCGACAAAGCATACGCTGCCGATAAATGTACGGTTCCCTTGATCAAGCTTGGCGTTCAAAATATTCAGTCGTTTTATACGGTTATGCGCTGTGGGCTTTAGGTTGATTATTCGGTGAAACACTGAATGTCTGTCAGCCCCAGTTTAGGCCGATAAGTCTGTTTTCCGAATAACATTTTTTTAATTAAGTGATAGTTTACCGAAAACTGGTCGTTTGTCGGAACATATTACCGTCCCCTAATCGGGGTTCTTTTAAAAAGTACGCACGGTTTAATGCCATGCTGCAAGAGGTTTGATTCAAGTTTCGACTAAGCCGGGTTGAATGCATTGATAGTTACGGTCAGGCGGGCGATCATTTGTGCTCATCAAATATAAAAAATGCGGGGCCAAACTTGCAGGAGAGGGCGGCGAAGACGTTAATCCACCTGCGTCACCCGGATGGCTTTTACTACGCAACGGGCTCGCCACGGGCCCTGGTACGCAGACGTGAAAGCGCACATGATCGGCTTCAGTCATTTCCGCAGACCAGATTTCAGCTGCGGTGTGCAGTGCGTTTTTAGAAGTTGCAAATGCGCCCCAGTAGGCAGTGGGCTGAACTGCATGTGTTTCTGACAAAAATATGACAGCAGCATCATTCGAGCGCCTGAGTAATGGCAGGCATGCCTTGGTCAGCGCCACTGGAACCGCCAAGTTCACAGTGAGGTGTTTTTGCCACACATCCAGACTCTGCGAGCCCATCGGGGTCAGTGGCGAAAAATGTGATGCGCCATGAAAAATGCCGTCCAGACGGCCAAATGTGGTGTGAATAGTTTCAGCAAAACCGTCCAAATCGATCTGCGTTGCTGTTAAAAAATCAAGCGGCATAATGGCTGGTTGTGGATAGCCCAGCGCTTCAATTTCGTCATACGCTTCTTCGAGTTTGGGAATATTTCGGCCGTGCAAAATGACAGTGGCGCCTTGAGCGGCGTAAGTCATGGCGGCGACCCGGCCCAAACTGTGCGCTTGGCTGGCCCCGGTAACCAGAATGACTCGGTCTTTGAGCAGAGGGTGGGCAGGTTGATTGTGAGGGGGCAGGGTGGAATAAGGACTGGTCATGGCGCTCAATAAAGATTGACGTAAATTTATAATTGTTTAAAAGTCATTTCGGCAGCTCGACAACCATTGCGAACGGCGGCTTCAAGCGTGGCCGGATAATCGCAAGCCACGTAATCGCCTGCCAGCGTGAGGCCGGGCACGGCGGTTTGAGTTGACGGTCGCTTCAAACCCGGTGTGCAGGCAAAGGTGGCACGTTTTTCATGAACTACTTTATGCCAAAGCGGCTCCGCCAAACCGGGCAACCATTCGCGCAGTTCACGTAACGCAACTGCCGCTAATTCATCCAGCGGCCAATGTTCATGCGGACCGGAAGCTGAGACTACACCCGCGTATATGTGCAATTCGGGATGTAAATCGGAGTGCAGGTCAGGATTCAGGTTGAAATTCAGACCAGGCCGATCCATCAACGCATTACGATCGAAGAACCATTGCACCGTGCCACTGATGCGCCCCAGCATGGGCGCGTACAGCGATGGGGATGATGGCGGAAACGCCAGATAAATGGTCGTGATCGGCTCGTATGCAAAGTGGCCGGTTGATGCAGATATGAGTTGTTGAATGCCGCTGTCACGACTTTGCAGAGCAGTCAATTGATGCGGCGCTATGGCCATAATCACCTGCGCAAATGTTTCTTGAAACTGTCCATAGCTCAATACAAAACCGGCTGAATTTTTTTCGATGGCACTGACCCGTTCGCCCAATCGTACCTGCGAGCCGTGAGCAGCAAGCCACACCGCAGCAGGCTCGGGAAATAGTGCCGACAGATCGACTTTAGGCAGGATCAAATCACTGGCTGCGCGTGACCCGTCCAAAGCATCGCGCAGGACATTCGCAAACACTTGGGCGGAGGCCGTTTCCACGGGAGTATTCATCGCAGAAATGGTCAGGGGTTGCCATAAATACCGTATGAGCTTGGGTGGCTGATGATGCATTTTGAGCAGATCAGCTACGGTCAGCTTCGTATCCAGTTTAAATTTGCAAGCCTTGAGAGCCTGCATCAAACGGATCGCAGCAAATCGTTCTCGCCAGCTAAGGCCCCGCGCAGTGAGCAACGCTATCGCCATGTGCAAAGGCTTTGGTAGATTCGCGGCACGCATTAAAAATTCAGGCGGCATACCAAACATCAGCGTAAGTGGCACGCGTTGATAGGCGCTATCAGGCACTTTGACCAGCGCCATCATACGTAATAATTCGGAATAGGCGCCCGATAAAATATGTTGGCCGTTATCGAGGTTATGGCCGCGATATTCAATGCGTCGCGCACGGCCGCCTAGCGATTTTCCTGCTTCAAAAACCGTCGAGATAACGCCAAGTTCAGCAAGTTTTACCGCCGCCGCTATGCCTGCATAACCGCCACCAATGATGGCGACCTGACGAGCAAGCTGTGGTGCTTGCGCAGCATTCACGCAAACACCCAGGTCTTCCAGGCAATCCATAATTTGCGAAGCGGGGTAAGTGAGGTGCGATGCGTTAAGACCTTGAAACCATCGCGCTCAAGCTCATCGAGCAAAGTGCGGTAGATCGCAGACATAATAAGGCCAGGCCGCTGTGGACGGCGATCTTCAGGCATTAATGCCGCAAACGCCGCGCTGTATAAGGACTTTGCTCTTGCACATTGAAACGCCATCAGGTGTTCAAATGCGGGCGAATGTTTGCAATCGAGTATCTCTGCGTTGGTGACACCAAACTTTTGCAAATCTTCCTGCGGTAAATAAATGCGATCACGCCGCGCGTCCTCGCCGACATCGCGAATGATATTGGTCATTTGAAACGCAAGCCCTAAATTTTCAGCGTAGACGAGCGTTAGAGGATTTGAAAATCCAAAAATGCTCGCCGACAATTGGCCAACCACACCGGCAACGCGATGACAGTAAAGTTTGAGTGAAGCAAAATCCTGATAGCGGCGGCGCGATAAATCCATCTCCATGCCATCAATGATCTCGTTTAGCCGCGACTCA
>Ga0209511_1004056_pt1 | contig 10829 bp, 6 predicted proteins | sample SSSSmetaG_FD_184141 | JGI IMG/M metagenome (GOLD analysis project Ga0209511, IMG submission 184141) | Glacier valley bacterial and archeal communities from Borup Fiord, Nunavut, Canada, to study Microbial Dark Matter (Phase II) - ​SSSS... | ecosystem: Environmental > Aquatic > Freshwater > Ice >... | reverse complement strand
CTGAATCAAGCGATAGTGATCGGCTCTGGTCAGCCGCTTTTCATATTGCAAGTTAATGTAATGGCCAGGGCCTAGGCCTGGACTATTCCAGCGCCTGTCGGGTCTGGGGCGCGTCGGGGAAGCGGCGACGCAATTGCTGAATATAGCTGGCCTCAGCCATTTTATCGCCTTGCACACGGGCGATTTTTACACCGAGATATAACGCCCCTACGGCGGGCGCTTGCACCAGCTGATTATGCCGGGCCAACAGATTTTCCGCCTCCTTGAACCGGCCCTGACTAAAACGTATTTCTGCCAACTCAGCCATCGCCCGCGCGAAATTGGGTTGTCGCTGCAAGACCGCCGCTAGCTGCATTTCAGCTTTCGCGGTGTCCCCCATTCGGCGCGCACAAACACCTGAATTGAACAGCGCCTGCTCAGGGGTGGCGTAAATCGGGTTTTGCAACGCCCGCTCAAAATACGGCATCGCTTTAGCCGGGCTTTGACGTTCGCAGATAAACCAGCCCAAATTATTTAAGGTTTCTGAATCGTTGGGCGCAATCTTTAGCGCCTGCTCATAGGCCTGCTGCGCCTTGGCATCCTGGCGCAATTCCATATAAATAATACCCAGCATATTGTGCGCAGGCGCATAGTTGCTGTTGGCGGCGATGGCCTGCTCGGCCGCTTCCAGCGCAACCGCCATTTTACCCAGCCGATAATATTCAGCCGCGCGCTCGGTGTGAATTTGCGCACGATAAAGTGGATCTGATTTTGCGGGTTGATCAGGCAGTTTACTTACAACGCTGGTGGTTGATACGCAGCCGCTGATCACAATCGCAGTACCTGATGCCAACAAAAAATTTAACAAAAACTGTTTCAAATTAATTCTCCTATTTTTGTTATGCCGGGATGGATTTCAAAGCAATGGTTTTACGATTGGATTTATCAACAACCTGACCCGCCAATTGACCACAGGCCGCATCAATATCATCACCACGGGTTTTGCGGATGGTCACAATCAAGTCGGCATTTTGCAGCACTTCACGGAAACGATGTATCGCATTATTGCTGGAGCGTTGATAGTCAGCCTGCGGGAACGGATTCCACGGAATCAAATTGATTTTGCACTTGATGTCGGCCACCAGCTTGACCAGCTCATGTGCCTGCTGCACAGAATCATTTACCCCGCTTAACATCACGTATTCAAAGGTTACAAAATCACGCGGTGCGGCCTCAAGATAATCTTTGATCGCCGCGAACAATTCTGTGAGCGGATATTTCTGATTGATCGGCACCAATATATCTCGCAGCGCATCATTAGGCGCATGCAGCGATACCGCCAGCGCCACCGGGCAACGGGTTTTGAGGCGAATCAAATTCGGCACGATGCCGGAAGTTGATAAAGTCACGCGACGGCGCGACAGGCCATAACCATGATCATCGAGCATGATATCCATCGCGCTGGTCACCGGATCAAAGTTGGCCAGCGGCTCACCCATGCCCATCATCACCACATTGCTGACAATGCGCTCATCTTTCGGGTTGCGTCCCATCGCTTTATTGGCCCACCACAGCTGACCAATGATTTCAGCGCTAGTCAGGTTGCGGTTAAAACCTTGTTTGCCGGTCGAGCAAAAGGTGCAATCCAGAGCACAGCCGACCTGGCTGGAAACACACAGCGTGCCGCGATCATCCTCAGGAATAAACACGACCTCAATACCATTGCCCGTACCCACATCCAGCAACCATTTACGGGTGCCGTCTTTAGATTCCTGAGAGGTCATGAGCTTGGGTGGCGTAATTGTCGCCACTGTTGGCAATTTTTCACGCAACGATTTGGCGAGGTCGGTCATTGACTCAAAATGATCGACGCCGAAATGATGAATCCAGCGAAATACCTGTTTTGCACGAAACGGCTTTTCACCCAGCTCAGCGAAAAACCGCGTCATCTCGGGCAAGGTCATACCCAAGAGGTTCGGTTTATCGCCTTGTGCAGATTGGGGGACGGCCATGGGGATTTACTTTCCAGCTCCGCTGAAGGTTATAAATTAAAACAACCCTGCCGCGCAGCCGACATGAGCTGCGCTATCCCGATTATCCGTCGTTTATGCCAAATTCGCGCCAAATTCGCGTCAAATTAACGCGAATAAATATTCAGCGCAGGGAAAAAATAAGCGATTTCACCTGCGGCAGTTTCAGGTGCATCCGAGCCGTGAACGGCGTTGGCATCAATCGAATCAGCAAAGTCAGCACGGATCGTGCCGGCGGCAGCCTTTTTAGGGTCAGTAGCGCCCATTAAATCACGGTGTTTCAGAATAGCGCCCTCGCCTTCCAAAACCTGCGCCATCACCGGGCCGGAGATCATGAAGGTGACGAGATCGTTGAAAAAGGGACGGGCCGCATGCACCGCATAAAAGCCTTCGGCTTCAGCACGCGACAAATGAATCATGCGGGCCGCAATAACTTTCAGGCCAGCGCCTTCAAAACGAGAATAAATTTGTCCGATAACGTTTTTTGCCACTGCATCGGGTTTGATAATAGAAAAAGTGCGTTCGACAGCCATGTGAAAAATCTCCGGTAACGTAACTAGATGAAAACACGCGATTTTAGCACGGAGGCGCAGTGTTTTGCTTTACCGGTTGCTGAAAAATGAAGACGTTAAATAGCTTCCTTGTAGCCCCTTATAGACCACCATACAGACCACCTTGTGGACCATTACGCAGCTTATAGATCCTGATAGTTTGGGCGATCTCAAATCATGCGGCGTCAAAAGGATTAAGTTGATCTTGGTTGTTTCGCCGAAAATCCCTCCTGGTCTTCCTCCCAGCCTCATTCAAGCCCCTTTAAAAAATGGATCAAGAGGAAAACTCGAAGGGATTTTCTGGTGCGCACAACAAGCCTATGTTGACCAGCGAGCCGCTGTTTTCAATTCTTACCTATTTTTATCAGCGGAAATCTTCCAGTGACCAGCGATTAACTTCAACGCTTGAATTAAATTGCGGTGCGAGCTGGATTTCAAAACGGAGCTGCCCGTCAAGCCGTCTGGGAATGCCGAAGCGCAGCATGCCGCTATCCGTGCGCCACTCCATTACGCGCCTGAACACGCCCGAGTTCAGATCATTGACAAGTTGCGGGCTGAAACTGCCCTGCTCGGAATTAACGCTGGGTGAACCATAGGCCCGCAACATGGATTCCTGAATACGCTCGTACTGCCGCTGAACATCTGCGCTGGATGCGCCCGGATCGGTATCGATCACGATCGCGGCCACTTCAACGCGGTCATTAACGGTGCGCACCACAACGCGTTGTCGCAGCGTAACCTGATTGAACACTTGCGATTCCGATACCCGATAGTTACCCTGGGTAGAAAATCCCGCCATACGGAACTGGGCAGTGAGCGCATCCAGCGAAGCCAACTCAGTTCCCGGTGCCAGCGCGCGTAAATTAAAACTCGTTCCCGCAAACACGCCAGCGCCTGCCGCAATTCCAGCATCATTACCGCCAGCGGCATTGCCGCCAGGCGGCCTGTCAAACGGAATCGTTATTGAAAAGCCAATCCGTCTTGCGCTGGCACGCTGGTCAAATGGACTAACGCGATCAATATGTTCACCATCGATGGTGAGGCGAAATTGGCGTGCATTGTAAGAATATGAAAAAGCGGTTTGTTTACCGGATGCATCCGTGATGGCGTCGGTCAGCATGAGCCGGGTAGTCGCGCGGGAAACGGTAAAGCTGTGTTGATCACGGCTGGCCGACAGCAGCAAGGTCGGCGAAAAACTTTTTTGCGTGCCCGTGGTATCGGTTTGATCTCGCCAAGTTACACCCGGCGAAACCATGCCATGAAAGCCGCCTAGATCAAAAGGAACACCGGCCAATAGAAATAAATCGCGTGAATAACTTACGGTGTTTGCGACCTCGCTAGCCGCGCGCCGCCCGCTAAAGCCTGTGCGAATATTACTGCCGCCCCAGAAGGAATCCGGGAAAGAATAAGTGAATTCCGCGCGACCGTTGTCAATTCGGTCGCGGGTAGGCTGCTCGAGCGCGGTGGGTTTTCCATCCCGATGCTGCGAAGCAAAATCCAAATTGAGGTAAACACGATCAATCATTGGGCCGCTGAAGGTAGTCTGCGCGGTACGTGTGCGAATTTCACGGTTCGAATCCCAGCCGTCACGCGCCTGCAAAAAACGCACCACCCAATTTTGTCCTCCTATAAATCGCCATGAAGCCTGCAAAGTCGTCTGATCGGTATCAGCAGGCGCTGCTGCACCGCTGGGCCGATAGCCCTGCCCGTAACGCTCCCACCGCATCAGATAATTTAGCGGCAGGTTGATGACGCGCCCATCAAGCGAGAGCGAGCTTGCTTGATCATGCACCTCACCCTGACCCTGCCCTTGAGCATCATTGCTGCCGCGAAACAAGGCACGCTCGCCTTGTATGGAAACCCGCTGCCAGCTTTGATTAAACGTCTGCAAAAAACCCAGACTCGTGACCGATTGGGAATAGCCGACCGCATTGGCATCGCCACGACGATTACCCCAGGTGTTGGATAGATTAAACGTGCCGAGCGGGGTTTCTTCTATCAGCCAACCCACGCTCGCGAAGCGATCATTAGTCGTGTCTGATTTTCGATATGATGCAGCAGTCGTACCACCGGTCAGCAACACCGATTGGCGTTTTCCCCACGAGGTTTCAGGCTGCCATTCAACCTGCGCGCCGCGTAGTCCACGTTGTAAAGTACGCAAGGACTGAAACGCAAAAATATCGCCGGCCTCGGCGCGAAACGGAATCGCAGCATCCCCCTTCTCCCATTCGGCCTTCAACCGCTGCACGATGCCGCCGCGTTCATTACCCCGATAAGCGGATTCATTGATGGCGGCTGTGATTTGTGCAGAAATTTTTTCATACGATGAAATACGTCGCGCAAAACTGGCCGCCAGATCGCTGTAATACTGCGTGCCGGTTTTGCTGTACGGTGCTACTTCAGGATCACCGCTAACAGCATAACTATCCCAGCGTGTGGTCAAGGCACCCGTAATTTGCCAATCCTGCACCGTGTCTTGAATTGCAACTTCCGGCGCTGCAGCATGAGCATCAGAAATCAATGTCAGCGCGACCAAAAATGACCATCGATTCACCCGCATTTCAGAACGCTTCCGTCACACGCAGCGTGAATTCATTCGCACCCGGCAAACGCACAAACCCGGTACGACCATCGAGAAATTCGATTTGTGTTTCAACTATCGCGCTCACCAAACTAACCACGCTCACCGCGCTCGCTGGCTGATTGGGCTTGGTGGTATCAGGACGCATTTGCTGATCCAGCACAGTCACGCTGCGAATGCTTAGCACGGTTAATTTCGCATCTCGCGGCAACGTAAAGCGAAACACATCTTCGAGTCTAAAACCATTGGCAAAATCACGATCCAGATAGGCTTCAAGACGCCCACTATTCCATGCGTTGGTAATATCACGCACCGCTTTTTCCACCACTTCACGCGGCACAGCGCGGGGTGAGCTGAGTCGTAATGCCGGTGCAGCCGGCGTAGCAATAGGATTAAAAGCGCGGAAGTCGCGCGATTGCAATTGGGCGTGGGTCTGTTGAAACGCGCTCAATAGCGAAAGGCCCGCTACGCAAAAAATTGACGCCAACCGATTCATGATGATCTCGCTATGGCCCGATAAAGGCTGTTGTACTTTCAAAAAACCGTCCGCCCAGAAGAGAGACACTAAAGCCGTGCGGCCCGGTCTCACTACATCTGAACGACACTCCCGCTTGACCTGCTGCATTAGTCACCGCAGTGGCTGATAGTGTGTTGCCGGTAAATTGGCAGTCCGACATACCTGCCGATGATCTGAAGTTGACCGTGAGTCCAGAGACCGGATTGTTCCAGTTATTAATCAAACGGACACTCGCACCGCCGCCGGAAAATAAGCTGCCCCCCGCTAAAAAATTTAATGAGAGGTCCTGCACACCCGCGGTGACGGTCTCGTTAAAGCTCACTTGAGTTGCGCCTGGGCTGGATGCAGTCACCGCATAAGCGCCCACATTTCTGTTGGCTGTCAGGTCGCACACCAAGGCCACACCGGCACCATCTGTTTGCACCGTAATGGCCTGTGCGCCTGCGCCATTAAAAATACCAAGGGCTGTCGGTGCGCTAAAGGTCACGTCAATTGCAGGCGCAGGCAACATTAGTGCGGTATTCGTTACCAGCACTTTCAAACACGCGAAAGATCCAAACTCAGTCTGCGTTTGATTGTTGCCGTCGATAATTGACAGAGCAAAAGTTGATGCCGCTGGTTGATTAGTCAGATTAAACAAGGCGGGAGTTGCAATGCCCGCCACGGTCGCAACAACATCAAACGAGCCTGTAGTCGCGTTGGCGTAAAAAGAGGCTGGAATAGTTGCAACGCCCGCAGCATCGGTAGTCGCAAACGTATTGGTCGTTCCAAACATACCGGTCGCACTAAAGATGCCCGACGCCCCGCTTGACGGCGCGGTAAAAATCACGCTGACACCTGCGACAGGATTATTACTGCCGTCACGTACAATTGCTTTCATCGTGGTCGCGTAAGCCGTGCCTACCTTTGCAAATTGACCACTCCCAGCAAAAACAGTCACGCTCGCGGGTGGCCCAGCCACCACACCATTGGTCATCATAAAATTCGCCGGGGTGGAAAGTCCCATCACGCTGGCCACCACGGTGTAGGTGCCGGTGATGCCGTTGGCGGCAAAACTGGGCGCGGTCGCAATCCCCGCTGCATCGGTAACACCATTGCCACCCAGCACCAATCCGAAGAGCCCTGATGCGCCACTGCCCGGCGCGATGAACGACACCGTCACACCAGCCACAGGCGCGTTGGCCGCATTGCGAACAATCGCCCGCATCGGTTGCCCAAACACGGTATTGATATTCGTGGTTTGCCCACTACCTGAATAAATGGCAACACTCGCCGGAATCGGCAGCGAGGTATTGGTGAGATTGAAATTCACGCTGCCAATATTAACGGCCGTTGCGGTGACAACAAACGATCCACCCAGAGCATTGGCAAATGCAGTCGGCGCGGTGGCAACACCCGAGCCATCGGTTAGCACGGTCACATTCGGCGCGCCGCCCACGCCACCAAATGCCACCCCAGGTCCGCTAGCGGGGGCAGTGAAGCTGACGGCTATGTTCGATGCTGGCGAACCGTTGGACTGACGCACCGTCACTGACAATGGAATCGCGTAAAGGGTGCTCACCGCCGCGCTTTGCCCACTACCACTGCCAAGGAGGATGGTGGGCATCGGCTGCGGCAAATTGGTCAAAAGAAATCTGGCCGGTGCGGCACCGCCTGCAAAGCTGGCTTCAACATAATAAAGATTCGGGCTGCCATTGGCGACCGGTATCGGTGATACCGCGCGACCATTTGCATCGGTGGTTACGCTGGCAACATTAGTGTTGATGCCAGAGCTGGTGCCAAATATGGCCGACGCACTCATCGGCGGCGCGGTGAAAGTAACCACCACACCGGGCACCAAGTTACGCTGAGCATCAAATACTTTCACCGCCAGACCGGCGCTAAAGCTGGTGTTGATGATGGCCGTCTGATTGTCACCGCCATCGGCCACGATCAAAGCGGGCACACCGACAATATTGGTAAACAAAAAGTGTGCCGGTATGCCAATGCTGGTGACCGTCGCGAGTACTTCGTGCATGCCGAGAGCGGTATTGGCGCGGAATGCGGGGGCGTTCGCCACACCCATGCTATCGGTGTTGACGATCACAATGTTAGCGCCACTGAAATTGCCTTGAGCGAGCTGACCTGTCAATGGGGTCACTCTAAAGCTGACGGCCACACCCGCCAGCAGATTGCCAAAGCGATCACGTACCGTTGCGGTCATCGGCGTTTGAAATAACTCACCAATGCGGGCTGACTGCGGCGTGCCGCTGGTCGCGGTAATAGTGGCAGGCACATCAGCTCTATTGGTCAATGCAAACGAGACGCCTGCCGTTACCCCGGCCACCGTAGCTACTACGTTATAGCTGCCAACAATATTATTAGCCGCAGCGCCAGACAGCGAGGCAATGCCATCAGCACCTGTGTTGAGGCGAGCGGTATGGCTACCGTTAAATTGCATGGACGCGCCGCTGGCAGGCGCTGTAAAGCTGACGACGGTATTGGGGACAGGATTGCCTGCGACATCACGCACTACAACCCGCAGTGCGTTGGCAAATCGTGCGGCCACAATTGTTGACTGCGGTGTGCCCGACACCGTAGAAGAATCGAGTTCAATACTGGCCGGTGCACCCGCGGTATTGGTGAAACTGAAATTGACGGCTGCTGCGCCACCCACGAGGGTAGCAGCCACTGGATAAGCACCGACCACACTGCCCGCATGCAATAGCGATGTGGTCGCCACACCGCTCGCATCGGTCACGAAGGTTGCACTGGACATGCCCGCAAATGTTGCGGTTGCAGGAGTAGATGGCGCCGTAAATTTTACAGCAGCATTCATCACCGGATTATTGGCGGTATCTGTCACACGCACTTTGAGTGCAGTAACGAAATCAGAATTGATGATCGCGCTTTGCGGGCTACCAGCCAGCAGCCGCAAAGTGGGCGCACCGTCTGGCGTATTGCTCAGCTCAAAGTACACCGGCGCAGTCGATGCCGGGGTGGATACCAACACTCGAAACGCACCGGCCTGGCCAATAGCAATCAGATCCGGCAATGTCGCCACACCGTTGCTATCGGTCAGCACCGGCAGAATCACGCGGCGCGGGCCCAAGCTGGCAGTTGCGCCTGTGACAGGCAAGGTAAAGGTGACCGGCACACGCACCGCAGCAGAACCGTTGACCAGCTTAACTTGCACCATCAACGGTTTAAATGTTTTGCCCAGCTGCGCCGATTGTAATGTACCGGACGTAATCGTCAGCGTGCGGCGGCTGTTGTTGCCACTACTACCACCCACCCCGAAGCCGCCAATCGGCGCCAGCGCCACAATTTGCGATGGCGTTAAGTTAGCTCCAGTCACGCTACGACCCAGTGCGACATTAACCGCCACTTCAAGCCCGGAGGGTTCGAACGGATTAACCGAATTATTGGCGGCTGTTCCCGTGACGCGCACCAGCGTTGCTGAAAAATTGCCGGGCGTGGTGGGTATGATGGGTATATTGGGTGTCGTGGTGGTGGCGGTCGTAGGCGGCAGATTGGACCCCACTGAAGTTAATTGTAGCGGCGGTAACAAAAGATCTTGGATGGAACTCGCAAACGCGTTGGTAAGCGATAGCGCAGGCATTGAAATTATCCTGGCGGCATCACCGAACGCATTGGTAAGGGACAGTGCGGGCGTTGCAATCGTTTTAGTGTTGTCACCAAATGTGTTCGTTAGCGATAGTGCAGGCATGGACACTGTTTTAGTTGAATCACCGACTGCATTACTTAACGACAGTGCGGGCATTGATATAGCTTTAGTGTTGTCACCGAATGCATTGCTCAACGACAGCGCGGGCATTGAAACTGTTTTAGTTGAATCACCAACGGCGTTGCTCAACGACAGCGCGGGCATTGATATGGCTTTAGTGTTGTCACCGAATGCATTGCTCAGTGATAGTGCAGGCATCGAAACTGTTTTGTTTGAATCGCCGACTGCGTTACTCAACGACAGCGCGGGCATTGAAACTGTTTTAGTTGAATCACCGACGGCGTTGCTCAACGACAGCGCGGGCATTGATATGGCTTTAGTGTTGTCACCGAATGCATTGCTCAGTGATAGTGCAGGCATCGAAACGGTTTTGTTTGAATCACCGACTGCATTGGTTAGGGATAACGCGGGCATTGAAATCGTTTTAGCGCTGTCGCCAAAGGTATTGGTTAGCGATAAGGCAGGCATCGAAACCATTTTGCTTACATCACCGAATGCGTTGCTAAGCGATAGTGCAGGCGCTGAAATGGTCGCCTGTGCCCACAGCGCAGGCGCGAACGAGAGGCATGCTATCGCCGACAACAGGCCAATGCCACGCCGCAGCGTAGTTGCAATAATTGCAGCAACTGCAGTAACCGATCGCGCATGGCGCGCCAGCCTACTCATGGCTGGCCCCGCACAGGTGAAACCCCAATCCAAATTGATAGCGCATCCCGTTTTGCCTCACAGCGTTCCCCGCTACACGACGCCATGAAGGCTGGTGCAGATTTTATTTAAGACGATACGAAGGACTCAGAAGTGAATCAGTAGGTGATCGGCATGCTGATATTGATTTGTGAGACGGCACCAAATGAACCCGAACTAAAAGCCCAAGCTCCGCTGGTATTGCCGAGGGCTTCATTCACACACATATAGGGAGCAACCCAGTTGGAGGTAGCAGGGCTCGTACATTTTGCATCGGACTTTGGATAGATCCTGATTTCTGATGTGCTGGTCGCAAGCGTCAGCATACAGGTTGCGATATCGGGTTTTGACCCGCTGAAGACAGCATTGATAACGACATTTTGCTGCACGGCGTGCGCACTTGACACCGTGAGCGGCGGCATCAATACACCATTGAGGATGGGCTGCCCGGATGGAACAGAGGTGGGCACCACGGTTGCCGGCCCACCGCCGGTAAACCCATTACCCGTCGTCGTCGCCGCAGAATTTTGAAACGTGCACGACAAAAATGCCTGGCTGACATTGCCCGGTAAGCCCGTGAGGGATACCGGAATGGTTAAATTGACCGTCGTATTACCGACGCCGAGCAGCTCGGCGTACGACATGCTTGATGCCAGGGTAGCAACCGTAGCGATGATGGCGGTGGTCATAACAGTCATGCGGTGTTTGCTGTGGCGCTTGGTATTGCAAACAGTCGTAACAGCCGTGATAAGTGCGTTGG
>Ga0209511_1004054_pt1 | contig 10830 bp, 5 predicted proteins | sample SSSSmetaG_FD_184141 | JGI IMG/M metagenome (GOLD analysis project Ga0209511, IMG submission 184141) | Glacier valley bacterial and archeal communities from Borup Fiord, Nunavut, Canada, to study Microbial Dark Matter (Phase II) - ​SSSS... | ecosystem: Environmental > Aquatic > Freshwater > Ice >... | reverse complement strand
TTGTTGCGGTGGTCATTCAAATACCTTCCATTCAAACCCGGATTGTTCATTATGCCACAACTTTTGTCAGCAATAAAACACATTCAAAGGTGGAAATAAAGAACGTCAGCATTTCATTTCCCAAAGCAGTCGTTGTTGAAGGTCTTTATCTCGAAGATCTCAATCACGATACATTGGTTTACGCCCAAAAGGCGAAAGTGAACATGGCGCTTTACGACTTATTGCACAGTAAGATAGCGATAAGTTCATTGGGTCTTGAAAATGCAACCATCAAGCTGCATAGCACTAAAACGGATCCGATTTTCAACTATAATTTTCTGCTCACGGCATTTAGCGATACAACCAGCAAGGTAAAAACCGATACACTCACAGCATCCAAATGGACATTCAGCATTGATAAAGTTGATTTGGAAAACGTAAGATTTACGTACAATGACGAATTTGCAGGGATGAATGTTTTCGTAACACTCCAAAAATCGGAAATTAGCGTAGATGAGATTGACCCCGGGAAATCCATTTATCAGTTCAATAAATTGATTTTGGATGGTTTAACGACAACTGTTCTGGCAAGTAAATCTGCAAATACCAAGGACAGTCCATCAACAGGCATTTTGCCAAAAATAGGAGCAAAGGATCTTCAGCTCAGCAATTCGATGGTCAGTTATACCGATTCAGTTGGTTATCTGTCGGTTATTTCGGTCATCGAAGAATGTGAGCTCAAAGATGCTTCGATCGATTTACGAAAACAGCTTTTGGTTTCTGATTATTTATCCCTGTCAAAAAGCAAGGTGAATTATCACACTTTCAGCCCTGAATTGCAATCAGACACCGCAACCAGGATTTCAACTTCAGCAAACAATTGGAGCGTTACATTGAACCGCATCTCGCTGAAGGATGATTCGCTTACTTACAAATCAGGGAATATGCCGTCCATAAAAAATGGCTTTGATCCGGATAATTTGGAATACAGTCATTTAATCCTTGATGCGACGGGCTTTTTTTATTCTCCGGATCTGACAAAAGTTTCGGTTTCAAAATTCAGTGCGACCGATCAGAATAATTTTGCGATTACCGGTTTCGAAACCGATTTCAGTATGGATCAGCATTCCATCACTGCAAAAAAGCTGAAAGCAACTACTACCAATTCGAGCATAGAGGCTGATTTCAATATTCAATATTCTTCCATGGCGGCATTGGCAGATTCTATGCAATTCAGCAATATTAACCTTGATCTGAAAGCTCTGAGATTTGTAAACTCCGATGTTCTTTATTTCAAATCAGATCTGGCGAAACAATCCTTCTTTAAAAATCGACGGAATGTAACGACCGCGTCAGGAAGAATAGGCGGGTCAATGAATAATCTAACCGGGAAAAATCTGGACATTCGTACCGGCGTAAATACGATTGTAAAGACCGATTTCAGTATTAAAGGATTGCCACAAGTTCGGACAGCCTATTATGATTTCCCCAATCTGAATATCATTTCCGGCAAGAGCGATATCCTAATGATTGCTGACACGATGGTTCCCAAAAGTATAGAGATCCCTGAAAATATTGGTCTCCAGGTCGTTTTTAAAGGAAAGATAAAGTCTTTTGCATCAACGGCCAATATGACCAGCAGTTTTGGGGCTGCAAATCTGATTGCATCAATTGATCAAAGCGAAAATTTCACCAGCAAGGTGACCTTAAGCAATATAGATTTGGGCAAATTGCTTAAAGATACGGTGCTGTATGGTCCTGTATCATTAACTGCCGAAGCAAACGGACAAGGATTGGATACAAATACGGTTAAGGCGAAAATAAAAGCTGATGTAACAGCTATTTACCTGAATAAATACACCTATCACAACCTCGCGATGGATGGCACTGTCACCGGCAAGCAATTCGAAGGGAAAATTAATAGTAATGACGAGAATCTGGTCTTCGATTTTGACGGACTCGTGAACTTAAATACGAACAGGGAGAACTATAAATTCCGGTTGGACGTAAAGGGTGCCGATCTTCAAAAACTCCAGCTCACCAATAAAGATATGCGGATCGCTTTTGTTGCAACTGCCGATATAAAAGGGGGTTCTGCTACTAAAATGAATGGAACCGCAGGAGTTACCAATATTATTGTTGCACAGGATGGGAAGAAGTATGTACTCGATTCCTTTTTAACGGCTTCGGTAAACGAACCGAACAAAAGTGAAATCAATGTCAGCAGCGCGCTGATCGATATCAAATATGCCGGAACCGTTTCGCCGGCTGCACTTCCCAAATTGCTTAATCAATTCATAAACAATTATTTTCCTGTCTCGGAATCGACTCAGGTGATAAAGAAAAGTGAGCAGTCAAATTTCAGTTTTGAGATAAAACTTCACAATCACCCCATACTTTCGAAAGTTCTCTTTCCCAAACTAAAAGAATTTGAGCCGGGAATCATTCAGGGAAGTTACGACAGTCAGAAGAACGACATGAAACTGAATGCATCCATCAAAAGAATGGTTTATGGAACCACCGAAATAAATGACTTTGCCATAGATGTGAATTCGGATAACACTGCCCTGAATTATAAAATCTCAAGCAGTGGTATTTCAAACTCGCAGATCAATTTGGATAATTTTTCGTTTGACGGTAAGCTTGAAGGCAATAAAATATTCGCAAATATCTCCTCAATTGATGGTAAGAAAAATAAGCTTCTGATCAAGTCTCAGATTAGCAAGGAGAATGGTAACTATAAGCTTACACTCGATCCAAAGGAGTTCTACCTGATGAATAATCGCTGGGAAATAGCGGCGGATAATTATATAGCGTTCGGAAAGCAGGGACTTTTGATTCATCATCTTTTTATTGATCATGCGGGAAGTCAGATCAATGTCGGTTCGGTTCACGATCAATACAATGATGATCTGAATATTGCCATTAAGAGTTTTAAACTGGATGATATTTCGCGCATTGTAGAAAAAGATACCAGTTTCGTGAAGGGAAATTTGGACGGAAATGTATTGATTAAAAGGGTTGACAATTCTTATATTGTTGTTGCAGACGCAACAATTGGCAAACTTGTCGTTCATGATGTGCCAGTCGGGGACTTAACGTTGATGGCCGGGAAATCAGGTGCAGATAAATTCGACATGGATTTAAGTTTAGTGGGTCCGGATAATAATTTGAATGTAAATGGTTCTTTCATTTTAAGTGATGGTGGCAATTCTGTCAGCGTGAACACTGACATTCAATCGCTTTCAATGGAAACTGTCCAGGCTTTTTCGATGGGACAAATTACAGAAGCTTCCGGAATTATCACCGGGAATATTTTAGCGGAAGGAAAGATCAGTGCTCCTGACATCACAGGTGAACTGGTATTCAACAATGCTTTTGTCAAACCTGCCTACCTTAATAACCGCCTGGAATTAAAACATGAAACGATTCAATTGAAAAAAGAGGGAGTCTTCTTTAACTCCTTTACAATGTTGGATGATGCTAAGAATAGTGCAATCCTGAACGGATCGGTTCAAATGAAACAATATTCTGATTTTACCTTTGATTTGCAATTCAAGACCAAAGACTTTTTATTATTCAATACCACGGCGAAGGATAAAAATGATTTCTTTGGGCGGATGGTTGTCGACAGTAAAATTGATGTCAGTGGACCAATGAGTCTTCCGGTCGTAAATGCAAAAGTGAAAATGAAAAAAGGTTCCAACTTTACGTTCGCAGTTCCCGAAGACAAATTGACAACTGACAAGGGTGAAGATGTCGTCGAATTTGACAATTCATTGAAATTTAATCCAATCCTCTATCGTGGTGAGAAGAAAAGTGGTCAAACAACAGGCATGTCTGGTTTTGATCTCACTTCCATTGTAGAAATAGACCAGGAGGCAACGCTACGGTTATTAATGGACCCCGCCTCTACTGACTCGTTGGTGGTCAAAGGGGAAGCCGCATTAAGTTTTACAATGGACCGGAGCGGTAAAATGAGTCTTACCGGTGCCTATAATTTAAATGACGGCAGTTACCTGGTATCCTTGGAATCTGTCATCAAAAAGAAATTTGCGATTAAGGAAGGCAGTACAATTATCTGGAACGGTGATCCCCTGGATGCCGCCATATCGATTGATGCAGTCTATTCTGTCAGGGCTTCACCCTATGATCTTATAGCTGATCAGATTTCAGGCCAGAGTGATGTTGCTCAGGATGCCTATAAACAGTATAAACAGCGTTATCCATTTATGGTCTTATTGAAACTTCGCGGAGAAATATTGCATCCGGAAATAAGTTTTGAAATTCAGTTATCACCTGAGGATAAAGGGATTTTGGGTGGAGCTGTAAACCAGAAACTGAGCATGTTAAATGAAGATCCATCGGCATTAAACAAACAGGTTTTTGCATTACTGGTATTGGGCAGGTTTGTTCAGGAAAATCCGTTTCAGTCCGAATCGGGTGGCACGTCAGCTTTAATAAGGTCAACGGTAGGCAAATTTTTATCGGCGCAATTAAACCAACTGAGTTCGAAACTGATACCTGGTGTGGAAATGAATTTTGATATTCAATCGTATGACGATTATCAGACAGGTCAGGCTGAGGGAAGAACACAAGTTGAAATTGGGGTGAAGAAGCAACTCTTTAATGAACGATTGTCTGTCCAGCTTGGAGGCGCTATTGATGTTGAGGGAGCAAGGGCGCAACAAAATTCGGTCAGTGATTTTACCAGTGATGTAACATTGGAATATAAAATGACAAAAGACGGCCGTTTCAGAATGAAGGGATTCAGACACAATCAATACGAAGGCGCAATTGATGGCCAGTTGGTTGAGACTGGTGTCGGTGTTATGTTTGTGCGAGATTTCAACAGATGGAGCAGATTGTTCAAATCGCGGAAAAGCAGAATTGATTCATTGAAAATACAAAGCAAAAATGATACGATCATCTCAAAATAATATCGTCCTGATGCTTGTCTTCCTGCTTCTGGCAGCATGTACCGGTACAAGAAATTTACCGAAGGGTGAAAAGCTTTATACGGGTGCCGAAATTAAATTGGAATCAGCAGAGAAAATAAACAAGAAATTTATTAAAACTGTTGCGGAAGCGGGTATACGTCCGTCGCCGAATAAAAAGATTTTGGGTATGCGTCCTAAACTGTGGATGTACAATACAGCCGGTGAAACTCCCAAAGGCAAAATTAGAAAGTGGCTTCAAAAAACCGGAGAAGCACCCGTATTGATGCATCATGTAAAGCCTGGCGTGACGTCAGAAATAATCGATGCCAAACTTTTCAACATTGGCATCTTCAAAAGCTTTACTGAATCCAAAATCGTAGAAAAGAAGCATACTTTTAAAGTGATATATACAAGTCACGTCCATCAACCATTCGTTGTTAAAGATCTGATCTATGATATTTCGGATGATAGTTTAAGCCGGCTGATCCTTACTGAAAAAGATCAGTCAATTATTAAAGCTGGTGACGATTATAACCTTGACAAATTAAGAGCCGAAAGGATGCGGATTGATGATCTATTAAAAAATCATGGATATTTCTATTTCGACCCCGATTATTTGCTTTTTAAAGCCGACACTTCAAACGTAAATCACAATGTTACATTCAAATTAACATTGAAAGACAGTCTCGCGCAAAACGCAATAACCGTTTACCGGATTAACAATGTGTATATCAATCAGAACTATTCTTTAAACGAGCGGCGTACAGGCGCATCAACCGACACGGTAAGGTTTGAGAACATTGTTTTTGTCGGGAAAGAAACGCAAATGAAGATCAAACCAACAGTAATTTTAGAATCGATTTACTTACGAAAGCCAGCTATCTTTTCACGACAGAATCATATCATCACGCTGAACCGTTTGATGTCGATGGGTAATTTTAAATTAGTTCAGATAAACTTTTTGGAAAAGGATACCAAAGCAACCGGGTTATTAGATGTGAATATTTTAATGACACCATTGCCAAAACACACCTTCAGGGCGGGGCTTGACCTTGTTTCAAAATCAAATAATTTTACCGGACCACGAATGAATTTTAGTCTCCTGAACAGAAATACCTTTAAAGGAGCAGAATTGCTAAGTCTGAATCTTGCGGGTTCATTCGAGGCGCAACTGAGCGGGAATAATCAGAATTTGTTTTCGTATTCCTGGAATCCACAACTGGAGTTGACTTTCCCTCGTTTTCTAATTCCGTTTAAACTAAAGCAATCAAGCAGTATCTATATACCCAAGACGCATTTTTCACTTTCGTACAATTACCTGAAACGGGTCAGTTATTTCGACATGCGTACATTTCAATTCGTTTTTGGTTATAAATGGAAAGAGAACATCCGGAAAGAACACGAATTCAACCCAATAGATGTTAGTTATACCACTGTCGGAAATAAGTCAGCTGCATTTAACGATCTGGTGGGTCCCAATCCTTTTCTGCAAAAAAGTTATGAGGAGAAATTTATTGCAGGGGGAACTTATTCGTTCTCCTTTAACGATCAAATGATACCTGGGAAAAAGGTGCATGCGTATTTCCAATTGAAATCGGAGCTCGCAGGCAATCTTTTTTCGTTAGCCAGGGTTATTTCCGGAAACAAAGTATCATCCGAAGATCCCGCTACGATTGCAGGTTCGGTTTATTCGCAATTTGCTAAGTTTAGCGCTGATGCCCGTGGTTATTTTAATTTCAGAGATAAAAACATATTGGCAATGCGATTTTTTGCCGGAGTTGCCAAATCATATGGTAACTCTGATGTTTTGCCTTACTCCAAACAATTTTTCAGCGGCGGACCTAACAGCATTCGCGCTTTTCATATTAATTCACTTGGTCCCGGTACTTATTACCAAAATACGGATAAGATTGGGTTTTTACAATTGGGAGGCGATGTGAAACTGGAGATGAATGCCGAATACCGTTTTGGTATCATGCGCTACCTGAAAGGTGCCTTATTTGTGGACGCCGGAAATGTATGGTTGATAAAAGCAAATGCCGGGAATATTGGAACCCCGTTTATGTTTTCAAAATTTCTGGACGAGGTGGCTGTGGGAACAGGTGTAGGATTAAGAGTTGACGTTTCCTTCTTCATTTTGCGTTTCGATCTGGCCATGCCATTACGAAAGATTCCAATATTCGTAGATAATTCCACAAAGATTCGGATACCCGGCGATAATTTCAAGTGGGTAATAAATGATATAAACTTCGGAAGTTCAGCATGGAGAGGCGATAACCTGATTTTGAATGTGGCAATCGGATATCCTTTTTAGCCAATTAAAAGTGTTTGGTCTCTTGGGTTACAAATTGTATCTTGCGTTGTCGTTGTAACACACATAAATATGCCGTTGGCACAATCTCTTGAAACTAATTAAATGCACTTAATGGAAAACTACTGGAGCTATTCCCTTACCGTTTTTATGGCATTTTTTGCCATTATGAACCCGCTTGTTAATATTCCCATTTTCGTTAAGCTAACAGAAGGAATCGACGAAAAGAAAAAAAAAGTAATCGCTAAAACCGCCAATATCGTCGCATTTATTATTGTTGTTGCCTTCATTTTAATGGGTAAATACATATTCGAGATTTTCGGGCTAACCATTCCTTCATTCAAGGTATTTGGCGGGGTACTGATTTTTTATATCGGGTTCGATATGCTCCAGACAAAGAAAACGAGCCTGCACCTGAAAGACAAGCCTGTTTTCGATGCCAGCATGGCCATATCCCCACTGGCAATCCCTATTATGGCTGGTCCGGGGACAATTGTTACCGGAATGAATTTTGTTGTCGATGCCGATTTTCTGAAGGTATTCCTTACCATATTGATTTTTGCGCTGATTATTTTTTGCACCTATTTGGCTTTCATATATAGTAATTACATTGTCAGGCTTGTCGGAGAGAATAATTTTGTAATCATCGGCAAAATAATGGGCATCATCATCGGCGTGCTGGGCGCAAATATGCTGATTGAAGGAATCAAACTGGCGTTTAATCTATAAATGCGGGATGTGTGAATGATGTAACTCTTTTCAATAGTTGTGTAACTCTTTAAGGGAATAAAGGTGTGATCTTTATTGCATCAATTTTAATTGCAATTTAAAGAATTAATATCATGAGAAAATCAATTTTGACAATGGCTGTAGCTGCTTTAATGACAGGAGCAATTTCAACCTCTTACGCACAGAATGCAGATAAAAAGGAGATAGCAGCCAGTGGAAATACGCAGACTGCTCAAAAGGACGGTAGTCCGGAAATTCAAAAATTCAGGAAAGATTCTGAGATGAAAATTAAAAACATCGACAATATTATTGGTGATCTGAAAGTGTATTTTTATCAGAATAATATAAAAGACAAGGAAGGCTTTCAGAATAACCTTAACGTGCTGGAAGAAAAGAACGATGGTCTGCTGGTGAAGTTGGCTGGTTATAAGAATGACCAAAGCACAGTGACTTCTTTTAAACATGAAATCAACACTGCGATGGACGAACTTGGAAAATCGCTGAAAGAATTTAGGTCCAAAAACAAATAGTTAGCAATAAATTTTTCAGTTTCATATGTATTTCATTACAAAGGATAGTCGTGTCACTTTTAGAATGTTTCTTTCGTTACTATTAGTTTGTTGTTTAATGGCCAATGGTTATGCCCAACAAGACACCGTAAAGAAAGATACAATTGTTCAACAATTTTATTCGGTCAATCAGGCACCTCTTTTTTGGTTTTCGTCTGATAAAAACAGAAGCAGAGCCACCGAATGGCTTACAATGATTGAGTCGGCAGATAACTTTGGGATTGTTTCCGATAAATATCAGTCCAATCAGATTCATGTGGCTTTACTAAGCAATAAGACACTCGACGATAATAATAAGGAGCAAAGGGATCAACAGATAACAGGGATGGTTTTAAATTTCCTGAAGAACCTGCAGGAAGGTAATATTAAGTTTGATTACGACGAAGTTAATGTTTCGCGCGATTCTTTGTATATTAATCAGTTGTTGAATTCTAAACCAGGTGAGTCGGTTTCGCAGATGGTCTCAAGGCTCGATTGTAAGGACCGCGACTATGTCGTTTTGAAACAATATTTAAATGATTCCATCACGGCAAAGGATACCCTGAAATATAAAAAGGTAATTCTTGCGATGAATTACCGCAGGTATTTCACAGCGAATCATGCCTCTGAATACATTGTTGCAAATATTCCGGCAACCGAGGCAAGTTATTACCGGAACGATTTCCTGAAGTTAAAGATGCGGACCGTGGTTGGAAAGCAGAAGAATCAAACGCCGCTGATTGCTTCATATATCACCAATATTGTTACATTCCCTCACTGGAATGTTCCTCATTCAATTGCGGTTAAGGAGATTTTGCCTAAAGTGCAAAAGAATGAAAACTACCTGGAGCAGCATAATTACAGCGTTGTAAATGGACGGGGCAAAGTAATCGATGATTCGGAACTGAAATGGAAAAGTTATACTGAGAAAAACTTTCCGTACTTTTTCCGACAGGCAACAGGTCCCCGGAATGCATTGGGTGTTTTGAAATTTAACCTGGGAAATCCTTTCAGCATATTTTTACATTCAAATGGCTGGCAGGGTGTTTTCAAAAAAGATGTCCGGTTTTTAAGTCATGGGTGTATTCAACTTGAAAAGCCGCTTGAACTTGCAAAGGAATTACTCCCCGAAAAGATCGATATCAAAGAATTGAAGATCGGCAAGAAAAATACCAAATCAAAAACAATGGTTCTTCCGCATAAGATACCTGTCTTTATTATCTATATGCCGGTAACAGTGAATGGTACGAAAGTGACCTTTCTGAAAGATGTATACAATTTAATTTAGCAAAGAGGAGCTGCAAATGTATTTTTTGTCGGGATTATAGACGAACAAGCAGGTGCCTCCCTTGATACTTTCAATAATCAGTTTATTTAAGACTGTCGGAAGTGCGGGGCAACCCCAGCTTCTGCCAAGTCTTCCGTTTTTCTTAATATAGTTTTCAGAGGCATAATCTGCTCCATGAATAATGATGGCACGTTTGAGTGCATTGTCATTAAACCCTTTTTCAACGCCGTTGATCAGCAATGCGAATCCGGTATGTGCTCCGATAATCGGATGTTCTGTAATATAAAAGCCTAAACTGCTTTTTAAGGAACCTTCAATATTTGAGAAAGATTTGGCAAACTCATCACCTGTATTCCGGCCATGTGCAACATAGGTATTGAACAATAGTTTTCTGTTTTTCAGATCGATCACATACAAACGTTTCTTGTTGCTCGACTGCGAATAATCGGCAATGGTTACAATTGTTGGGTTGTTTAATTTTCCGTTCGAATCAAGCTTTTTTAAACCTTTGATTGCAAGATCAAAAATATTTCTTCCCAGTCCGGTATCGGCCAATTTCACTGCGGTGTAAACATCATTATAGATGGCTTTACCTGAATCAAATTCGCCAACGACTGCATTATTTGCAATTGGTATCAGCAGAAATAAAAGACATGTAATTATTATTCTCATAGACCGAAAGTAAAGTAAAATCCTGGTACCATTGCGTAATAGACTGTTAAAAATTGATTTTGTCTTTTTAAAGTACACATTGTATGCATTATACATTTTGATCTCATACGAGGCAATTTGACTAAATCAGCACTTTCTACTCCTTTATTCGCTCTTCCGGCATCCGTTTTTCATCATTTCCCTTCCCTAATGTGTGAATGATGTAACTCTTTTCGAAATTTGTGTAACATTTCTTTCAACTTATGGCATCAACTTTGTACCATTATAAAAACACTCCAAATTATTACAGAATAACTGCATTGCAGAAGAGTATTTTGGACAAGATGTGATAATTTAATATTAGGCACGATGAAACGAATATTT
>Ga0209511_1004050_pt1 | contig 10844 bp, 16 predicted proteins | sample SSSSmetaG_FD_184141 | JGI IMG/M metagenome (GOLD analysis project Ga0209511, IMG submission 184141) | Glacier valley bacterial and archeal communities from Borup Fiord, Nunavut, Canada, to study Microbial Dark Matter (Phase II) - ​SSSS... | ecosystem: Environmental > Aquatic > Freshwater > Ice >... | reverse complement strand
GTTGTGTTTTTGAGTGTCGGGAATGGGGATTTGGGGGGTGGGGGATTTGGGGGGCGGGGACAAATTGTGATTTGCCCAAAATCACTCGAGCTTTGTTGAGGAGGCTCGAGCGATTTTACTATCCCCCTGCTCCCTATCCCCCCTGTACCCCATGTCTTGGACAAATCGGCACTTCTTGGACAAAGCGGCACCTACCGGGCCTATCCGCCTATCGGGCCTGTCCGCCTCCCCGCCCCAAAAATTCTTACTTCTTGCCGGTCAGCTCGGCCTTAATCTTCTCCACGTCGCAGGTGGGGTTGAAGTCGGCGTCGCTCGAGGTCACGTAGCCCTTGATGTTCATATCGTCCAGGCCCTTGGCGTCCTTGAAGCCTAAAAACGCGTCCTTGAGCGCGGTCTTGAAGCTCTCGGGCAGGTCCTTGCGCCACGCGATAGGGCCTACCAGAATCACCTTCGAGGTCCACAGCACCCGCAATTCGTCTTTCTTGATGGCCCCTTTCTCGAGCACCAGGTCGTAGTCGAGGTTGTTGGTCACGCCCACGTCGGTCTTGCCGTTGGCCACGCTCAGGATGCTGGCCTCGTGGCTGCCCGCAAAAATCACTTTGGAGAAGTACTCCTCGGGCTTGCTCTTGAGGTCGTTGTAGATGTGAACGAGGGGCACCAGGTAGCCGCTGGTCGAATTGGGGTCCACGAAGCTAAAAGTTTTGCCCTTGGCGTCGGCCTCGGTCTTGATGGCGCTGCTGGCCTTGACAATCATGATGCTGTTATAACCCAGGCCGCCCTTAATCTGATTGGCCCGCACAAAAGCTTCGGCGTTGCCTTGGTCCACCGCCTTGATGTAGCTGGCCGCACCGAATTCGGCGATGTCCACCTGCTTGCTGCCCATGGCCACGATGACGGCGGCGTAATCTGCGCCCACACTGAACTTGACCGGAATGCCCAGCGTTTTGCTCAGGTAATCCACCAGCACTTTGTAGCGCACGGTGGCGTCCTTGCTTCCCTCGACCGGAATCACGCCGAATTTGAGTTCGCTGGGCCAGCCAATCTTGTTCACGGTTTGGGCGGAGGAGACGGTGGAGAGACCAGCGGTCAGGGCGGCCAGCATCAAATCTTTTTCATGGTAAACCTCTTTTGAAGGTGGCTCAAGCGAAGTAGAAACGGTGCACTCGAGCGAAAAGGACGCCTATTCTGAATTCAGAACTAGCTTCAGAACTAGGACGCGAGGGCTTCGGACCGAGGTTCAGTGGGATAAAGCGTGGCGGGAGCATTCAAAGGGGTCTGGCTCTCGCCAAAGTAGAGGTCGTCGGTAGTGGCCTGGTCGAGCGCCAGCGGAGGTCCATCGAAGGCGACCTTCCCTTTTTTGAGCGCAATCACCCGGTCGGCGTACTGGCGCACCGCGTCCAGGTGGTGCAGGTTAGCAATCACCGCGATGCCGTCTCGGCGCTGGATGTCTACGAGTAAGCCCATCACCGCCTCGCTCGAGGCCGGGTCCAGGGCGCTGATGGGTTCGTCGGCTAAAATCAGTTTGGGTTGCTGGGCCAGAGCGCGTGCAATGGCGACCCGCTGCTGCTGGCCCCCGGAGAGCGTGTCAGCCCGCTGCCACGCCTGGTCGGCGATGCCCACCCGCTCGAGCAGATTCAGGGCCAGCTCACGGTCCGCCTTTGAATACAGTTTAAAAGTGCTCGAAAAACTCGACATGTACCCCAGCCGCCCCAGCAGCACGTTCTCGAGCGCCGAAAGCCGCTTTACTAAATTGAAGCCCTGAAACACCATGCCGATACAGCGGCGCACTGCGCGGGTGGTGGCCGCGCTCGAGCGGGTGAGCTGCACGCCGTCCACCGTGACCGTGCCCTCACTCGGTTTCACCAAGCCGTTGATAGTTCGAATCAGGCTGCTCTTGCCCGCCCCCGACGGCCCGATGAGCACGGTCAGGCGGCTCGAGTCGAACTCGAGATTGATGTCCCGCAGGGCGGGCGTGCCATTGGCGTAGCGGTGGGTGACGTGCTCGAGCCGAATCAAGGGACCTCCGGGGGGTTGCGCGCTTAAACCGTTTGAGCAGTAAAATTCAAATAACCCGGTGAGGTTAACCCGCCCGTGTCAGGGAAGTGTTCAGCGCGTCCTGGTAAACGTCAGGTGGAACCCTGCGAGTGTGGGCTGCGCTCCACGAACACTGGATTGGTCAGCAGTTCAAGTTCGCCATCCGAGCGCCAGATTTCAAAGTGCAGCCACCGCTCGACTTCAACCGCTCGAGTCCACTGGCCTTCCAGCTCGAGCGGAAAAATCTCGCGCTGTCCGTCTGCAATGACGTGTAGCTCCGACCCCAGAGGAACGCCCTTCCAGCGCAGCTCGAGCGTCCAGGTTCCCTTTGGCTGCACGCTGCCCAACTCGGCATCTCCTGCTTCAGTGCGAACTCGAGGCTCGAGTGTGGCCCTGCGCGCTAGATAGGTATTTCCGGCCCGGAGCTGCTCGAGAAGTTGAGCGCGGCTCGAGGTCGTGGGCGTGCAGGTAAACCCGTGTCCCGCCGTGTAGGACGGTCCGTGAATGTCGGAACCCACCGTGGCGATGACCCGCTTTCCCGACTCGAGCAGGGAGTACCAGTGCTCGAGCGCGGCGCGGTTGTACGGCTCCCGCCACTCGCTGTTCCACACTTCCAGGTGGGCGGTGTTCTCGGGGCGGAGGTCAAAGTACATCCAGGCGCAGCCGGTGCAGATGGGGTCGCCAGGCGCAAAGGGGTGGGCGATGCTCAGTATTCCGCCCGCAAGGGCCACTTTGTTGGCCAGCGCGTGCATCCCGCGACCCGCTTTGATTGCAGTCCAATCGAGCCACTCTTCAATGCCAATGGCTGTGGCGTGTCCGTAGTAGGTGGTCAGCTCGACCCCCGGCAGCAGCAGAAAACCCGGAAGAATGCGCTCGAGTTCGGCGCGTCCGCTCGAGGTGTTGTGGTCGGTCAGGGCCAGAAACGAGAGGCCGCGCTCGAGGGCAGCGTGTGCCATGTTCGAGATTGGGGCGCACTCGCTCGAGGACTTGAGGGCGCTCAAAGTCCCCGATGGCACCCTGGCCACGCTCGAGGACGCCCTTGAGACGGTGCGGGGAAAGTGTGGAGTGATGATTGACCTCAAGGCCGAAAAGCTCGAGCAGCCCATTCTCGAGCGCCTGAAAAAGCACCATTTTTCGGATGTGATGGTGTGCGGCGGCTACGGGGACACCCTGCAAAACATCAAGCTCGAGCGGCCAGATTTGGCGGTGTCGCTCACACCTAGCCCAGAGTTTTACCGCAGCATGTACCAGGATTTGGCTGGAATGCCGCACCTGGACGCGCTTACGGTGTACTGGCGCACGGTGGGACCCCGAATGGTGGAACTCACTCGAGCCAGTGGAGTTTTGCTGCTGGCCTGGACGGTGGACCATCCGCATCTGGCCCAAAATCTGCTCGAGCTGGGCGTGAACGGCATCACCAGCAATTCGCTCGAGGTGCTCAAGGGAATTGCTCGAGCCGCTCGCGGTCAAAACGGACTCGGCCCACAGGGGCGTACAGACTGAGGCTCTCGTGGTCGGGTCCGCTACTCCAACCGCCGTATCTCGGTGGCCCGACTTCCCTCGAAGGTCAACAAAACCGCGCCCAGTTCAACTTCCCCGTGAGCCAGCTCGAGTGGAGCTTGAGAAGCGTTGGGACTTCAGAGGCGCACTACAAAGCCCGCCGGGTCGTAACCTTGCATTCCCCCTGAGGGTCCGGTCATCCCCACGTCGCTGAGGTAAGCCACCCCACCGGGCAGCACCCGCGCGTCGCGGGTCTGGACGTGGGTGTGGGTGCCCAGCACCGCCGCTGCCCTTCCTTGCAGCGCGTAGGCCAGACCCAGCTTCTCGAACACGCTCTCGCTGTGCACGTCTATCAGCACGGTGTCCACCTCCCAGCCCTTGAGCTGTCGCAAGGTAGCCTCGAGCGGAGGATGCACCTCGGAAATGGCGCTGCATCCGGCCACGTTGACCACGCCCAGCCGGACCCCCGCGCTCGAGGTGACGACGCCCGCGCCGCGCCCTGGCCGCATTGAACCGACGTTGAGCGGACGCAGTACCCGAGAATCGGTATGTACGCTGTTTCCTTCAGGGCCGTCCCAGGAGTGGTTGCCGCCGGTCACGAGCTGCACTCCGGCCCGGAACAGGCGCTCGAGCGAGGCCCCAGTCATGCCCGCACCCACGCCGCTGACCTCGAGATTTTCGGCGTTGGCCACCACGAAGTCGGCCTGATTCGAGGTGATGAGCGTGGGCAGGTGGCGCTCGAGGTAGTCCAGAGCGGGTTGGCCCACGATATCGCCGATGAAGAGCAGTCTGTAAACGGGAAGGGTCACTGAACTCCTTGATTGGTTGAAGATTTAATGCTCGAGCGCTCGAAAAGAAATCACCCCTTGACCGCGCCCTCGCTAAAGGTGCTCAACATGCCGCGCCACACCGCGAGGTACAAAAACACCGTGGGCAGGGTGGCCAGGGTGGCCGCCGCCATCATCGGTCCCCAGTTGGTGCCGCCCTCGCCGCTTACAAAGCGCTGCACCGCCACGGTCAGGATGTAAGCCGACTCCTTTGAGCCGATGAGCAGCGGCCAGATGAACTGGTTCCAGCTCGAGATGAACAGGTAAACGCCCAAGCTGGTGAGTGCGGCGCGGTTGGCCGGCAGAAGTACGCGAGTGAGTTCCTGAAAGGGAGTCGCGCCATCCACCCGAGCGGCCTCGAGAATACTGACTGGAAAAGATTTGAAGTGTTGACGCAGCAAAAACGCGCCGTAACCGCTGCCCAGCAGCGGCAAAATCATACCCGGCAGGGTGCCGATGAGTCCCCAGGACGCCACCGTGAGGTAGTTGGGAATGTACGTGACCACAAAGGGAACCATCAGGCTCAGCAGCACCAGCGCGAACAGCGGGCGCTCGAGCGCGAAACGGCGATAAGCGAAGGCGTAGGCGGCAGGATTATTCGGTCCAGTGCTTCTGATACTCGTCACACCAAAGGTCGAATAAATCCGACCCGCTCTCGAGGATGCACGGTTGGTTCTCGAGTCCATCCCCAAATTGCAAGGAGACCGCGTGGCCCACATTATCCGTGCCGAACTGAACATGGTCAACCTGGCCCCCAAGGTCAGGCGCACCGACGCTATTCAAAGTTTTGTCAGCCAGGAAACCCCCATCCTGACCCTCACCGATTCCGATGGCGCTCAGGGAATCGGCTACACCTACACCATCGGTAGCGGGGGCAGCGCCGCCGGGGTGCTCGGTCAGCCACGCTTTCAGACTCGAGGCACTGCGGTCGGGTAGCAGATCCACCACCCTATGCTTCTCCAAGTCCACCAGGATAGTGCCGTAGGTGTATCCCTTGCGTAACGCCCAGTCATCCACGCCCAGCACTCAAGGAGTTTCAAACTTTGGCAGCTCGAGCTTTAATAATCCGCGCAGCACAGTATCCGCGCTGGCAGGCTGATGGCAGACCTCGAGCAGCACTGCTCCCGCTTCACCGCCAACCGACAGACCCATTTGAGTGTGAGGGCTTTGAGCCGCTCGGTCCGGTGGGCGTATGGACTGAGCCAATCGGGATACGTTTCAGAGAACGTGGCTCGAGGACAATTCGTATCGAGACACGCAAAGCGCCTCACCCGTAGCCACAGATGAATCCCACATCCTGCCCAGGTAAGGTCCTGGGGGTAGCGCCAGAAATAGCCATGTACACGACTGCTTTCCGTTTTACAAGCTGGACAGCAACTCGAGGTGATTTGGCTTTTCAAATACAGGGTCAACCCAGCAGCGTGCTGAACCTGACGGGTTATGCTCAATCCCGGCAATAACGCGGAGACATCCATGCTCGAGGCTGTCTGGTAGAGACGTGTGAATTATGGGTGTGCGCTGAGTGACCCCATCATTTGCGGGAGAACCACCGTTTTCCCAATCTTGTGGAAACCCCTTTACTGACCGATTACCCTGTTGCCTAAGATTTTTTAGGGTACAGAGGACTCAACCCCCGCTCGAGGCCCCTCCAAAGCCATCCTACGAGGTGAGATAAAAAAGTGTCTCCAGTACGCACTTCCCCTCACCACCCTTTGAGCCTCGAGCGCAAGCCTTCATCGCTCCACTTGGCGTACACCCGAGCGGTTTCCAGACTCGAGTGCCCTAGAAAGCGCGCCACCGTCTCGAGACTGCCCGTTTCCCGATACATCCGGGTTCCCGCCGCGTGTCTCAGCGCGTGATACCCCATATACTCCACCTTCGCCGCCCCACACGCGGCGATCAAGCGCAGCCGCACGGTGAAGACCGACAGCTCGAGTGGTCTTCCCTCCGCTGTCCCCGCCTCGAGCGCTCGCATCAAAGTCCCTCCCAGCGGTACAGTTCTGGTTTTCCCGCCCTTGCCCCGCCGCACGGTCAAGGTTTCACTCGAGAAGTTCACGTCCGCCCACTCGAGGGCCAGACTCTCACTCACCCGCAGGCCCGCGTGGGCACCGAGTAACACCAGTCGGGTAATCAGGGGTTGCTCGAGCGCCAGGAGCTTATGCAGTTCGTCTTCCCGGTAAGGACGTCGCTTGTCCCACTTGGCGGTGGGGTCAGGCGCGGGACGCACATCGAGCAGGGGATGTCCCACCTCGAGTCCAGCCCAGGACAGCGCTTTGTACAACAACCTTCCCCCGGCCAGACGGACCCCTACGCTCGAGGGTTTGAAGGTTTGCTCGAGGTCACGGGCATAGCGCGCCCCATCCTCGCTCGAGGCCCCCAGTAAGCTCAATCCGTGCTCCTGACTGTACCCAATCAAATGCTCGAGGCTGGTTTTATGCGTCCTGAGTGTATGGGGACTGACTCGTGCTCCTTTGGGACCGAACAGATAGAGATAACTCTCGGTGAGTTGCCATAAAGTATTTGAATCCCGTTCGAGACAGGCGCGTGCTGCGCGGCGTTTGCGTTCCTCGAGCGGGAGATTGCTCCAGCTCTGAGCGCGCGAGTCTACAGTGCCCTTGAAGGGAACCAGCTCGAGGGAGGTCATGGTAGAACGCGCTTTTGACCAGGCGTTACGCGTGTCCACGGCTCGAGGGCCTTGATCAATCTGCTGGACCCATCAGGGAAGGTTTCGACGAGTCCCTGCTTGGTGCGCTCGAGCACGCTGATTCCCTGAGCCAGGGTAGCCCGGTAGGCCTGGGTCACAGCAGCCTGGAAGGGTTGGGGGAAATGCTGCTCGAGATGGTCGAGAGATTGATCACTGAGGGAGGCGCTCGAGGTCATGGCTTGAGTATAACTTAAAAGAATCAATGATAAGAACAGTTATCATTGATTCTTTTGCTCGTGAAATCTTTTTATAGAGAGGCCCAAATAACCGAACATAGAGTTGCGGAACAATGCTCATCAAAACAATGCTCATCAAAGATATGTCGGATGTCCAAGCTCCAGTTTGAAGCGGCTGGTCGCTTGCCCTCCAAGCTCGAGCGGGTAGTGGCTAGGTGTAGAATGTTTTGATGGTCATACACACCGTCCTTTGTCGCCACTGTCAAAGTGAGAACATCGTCAAAAATGGGATTGCACCCAACGGCAAACAGAAGTATCGCTGCCTGGACTGCAAACGTCAGAGCCGAGAAAATCCCGCAATTCTAGGCTATCCTCCCGAACAGCGAGAAATCATTCTTAACGCTTACCAGGAGCGTTCGAGTCTGCGCGGGTTGAGTCGCACTTTCGGCGTAGCCCGCAACACCGTGTCGGGCTGGCTCAAAAAAAATTCTTGAGTTTACCCAAACTCAACACCACCCTGACGCCCCAACCGCCTATTGAGCGCATTCTCGAGCTGGACGAACTGTGGTCGTTTTGCGGTAGCAAGTAAAATCCGCAATGGGTGTGGCTGGCCCTGTGTCGAACGACTCGACAAGTCGTGGGGGTGGCTGTTGGAGGCGGACAGGCCCGATAGGCGAGCGGGCCACGGGGCGGCGAGGCCCGCTAGTACCGCGTTAAGCGGTAAGAGAGGGATAGAGACGATGGAGTTTGACCCGAGCGTCTCCGGTGGTGAAGTGCCAACACAGTTGGGCTTTCCTTAGATTGCGTTCCTCCGTCCAGGCCGCACTTTCCTCTATAAGCCTGGGGATACCCTCGAGTCTACGGTCGGTGCATTGCCTGGAAAACACGCTCAGTTCAATTTCGGCGGCGTTGAGCCAGCTTCCATGCTTCGGGGGGTGATGAAAGTTGAACTGCGCAGCCAGTCTGGCCGCTTCCTCGGGAGGGAAGGTGGCGTACAAGGCAGCCTTTTTGTGGGTATTGAGATTGTCCAACACCAAGTGAATCCGCTCGGCTCTAGGATAAATTGCGTCAGACAGATATTTTAAGGTTTGAGCAAAGTCTTGAAGCGTGCGGCGTTGTGTAACGCGCATCTCCCGCCAGCCCCGCAGGGGTTCAAACAGACAGAACACGTTGGCCGTGCTCACACGGATGTATTCGTCATCGACTCGAGCACACTGTCCCGGCTCCAGGGGCAGCGGGTCTCGAGCGTGCCCGTGGAGCACTTGAGGCTGTTCATCCAGACAAACCACAGGTTCGAGTGGGTTGTAGGCAGTGGCGTAGACCGTGAGCACTTCTTCCATCTGGCACACGAACTCAGCGTTTTTTTGCGGCGGAATGACAAAGCGTTTTACCCGGTGCGGCTGCAACGCGTTTTTTTCAGTACAGCATGGACACTGGCCCTGGAGATGCTCTCGACCACCTCGAGCTCTACCAGACGCTCGGCAATCATGGTTAAGGTCCACTTGGCCCGACCCAGCGGCAGTTCCCCACACGCAATGGCGGTGGTATGCGCTTGGACTCGACCATCGAGTTTTTTGGGAATGCCCTTATCCACTCGAGTAGCACGATGGGTAGCCCGCTCGAGACCGTATTCTCGGTACTTTCGGCGGGTTTTCTCCACCGTGGAGCGAGCTAAACCGAGGGTGAGGCAAATTTGGGCATCTCCGTAGCCTATTCGCGTATCCGAAAGCAGCAATATTCTGGCTCGAGACACGCTTTGTGCCGCCACACTACCGATGCGGGTCAAGCGGGTGAGGTACTAGTGTTCGGTTTCACTCAACTGGATAGGATAGTTCATTCCCTACCTTACCCCATCCTTCCTTTTTCCCTGAACGCGGTACTAGGGGGTGATGGAATAAAAAAGGGAGGATAGGGGAATGTCTAGAACCCGAACCCTCCTCGAGCAGCATAGCGTAGTGGACCTGTTCACACTGGTGTACGTCGCCGTAGACGATTACCTCCAGCACAGCCTCGAGCTTTGCCGCTTTGTGTTGCCCGAAAGTCTTGACCAGAAGGCGTCGTACAGCGAGTTGAAGACGATTTCGCTGCTGGGAGACCTGCTAGCCCAACCTTACAGCGGCGATTGGTTTGTTTGGGTGAAACATGAGTATGCTTTCCTCTTCCCCTGCTTGCCTGATGTCAGTCGCTATTATCGCGTGTTGTGCAACCTCGAGCGCATTTTTGCTGACTTTGCTTTAATTTTAGCCAACACGCTCGAAGACGACACCACGTATAGCATTGACTCCAAGCCCGTTCCTATCTGCAAATACAAACGGTGTAAACACCCTAGAGCACAAGGAGAAGCGGACAGGCCCGATAGGCGGAGCTAGCCCGATAGGTGCTGTCTTAGCTCCAAGACGTGCCGCTTTGTTCAAGACAGCGACTCGAGGGTATGGGACTCAAGGCCCTGTATTTGGTTTCAAACTGCACGCCATCACCAACAATTCGCAAATGATATGTCGTTTTGCAGTGGTGCCAGCCAATTTCGCCGACGCCACGCTGGGCAAAGCCTTGCTCCATCCAAAATATGATGAACTTGAGCGAGTTTTGGGGGACAAGGCGTATTTAGGCACTGGGGCCTGGACTCCCCCGAAACGCAATGCCAAGCAGCCTGGACCCTGGACCCTGTGGATGGACAATGCCCGAAAGCTCATTGAAACGGTGTTCTCGAGCTTGACCCGCAAAGGTCATTTGGTTTTAGGACAGCTCAATTCGTTTCGTTCGGTACGGGCTAAAGTGTGTCGTAAAGTTGCTGCTCACAACTTTGCCCGTTGGCTCGGCCTTTAACCCCTAGCATCCGACGTACTGTATAGCGCAATGCGAAATGGTCAACAAAAAAATTCCTCGAGCAACCTTTGGTAAAATTTCGTCTCACGCACAAATTCTCATCGCATCTCAAAAGTTTGTGTCTATCTCACTGCTTAGCGCTATAACAGCCGCTGACCAACCGTCATAACCCGCCATATCGTAGGTGTGAAAGGAGTAGATGTCGAGGAAAGCGTTGATGTTGGTGACGGAATCCTGCACGGAAGAAATCCCGTTTGCATTGTCTATTGCGGAGTTATTGGGACCCACCATCTTGACCAAGCTGCGCCGACCATCGCTAATTAATGCATTTTTCACTATTCAAAAGCGTCACCTTCGCTGCGCTGTCTTGGGCAAGGCGGCACTGTCTTGGTGAGAACGGCACCTATCGGGCCTCACCGCCCCGTGGGGCCTGCCCGCGTCTTGGGCAAGGTGCCACTGTCTTGGTGAGAACGGCACCTATCGGGCCTCACCGCCCCGTAGGGCCTGCCCGCGTCTTGGGCAAGGCGGCACCCCGTGGGGCCTGCCCGCTGTGGTTGCTCCATGTCTTGGACAAAGCGGCGTCTTGGCGAAAACGGCACCTTCCGGGCCTCGCCGCACCTGTCGGGCGTCTTGGTCTGAACGGCACGTCTTGAGCAAAACGGCACCTTCCGGGCCTGCTCGCCTTTCGGGCCAGACCGCCTGTCCGCTTTCGTGAAAAATGCTTTGCTGTTGCCACTCGCTCTGCTCGGAAGTATTGAGCAAAATCGGCTCAATACT
>Ga0209511_1004046_pt1 | contig 10851 bp, 7 predicted proteins | sample SSSSmetaG_FD_184141 | JGI IMG/M metagenome (GOLD analysis project Ga0209511, IMG submission 184141) | Glacier valley bacterial and archeal communities from Borup Fiord, Nunavut, Canada, to study Microbial Dark Matter (Phase II) - ​SSSS... | ecosystem: Environmental > Aquatic > Freshwater > Ice >... | reverse complement strand
ATACTGCTTTTGGCTGCCATGGTGCCATAAGTAATAATTTGTGCTACCTGGTTTTTGCCATATTTTTCTACTACATAATCAATTACTTTCTGCCTGCCTTCATCATCAAAATCTGTATCAATATCCGGCATTGATTTACGCTCCGGATTTAAAAAACGCTCAAAAAGTAAATTGTATTTTATAGGGTCTATATTGGTTATGCCAATGCAATAGGCAACAACACTTCCTGCTGCTGAACCTCTGCCCGGACCAATAAAAACGCCTATTTCTCTGCCGGCTCTTATGAAATCACTTACAATAAGAAAATAACCTGCAAACCCCATTTCTTTTATAACCCCAAGTTCAAACTGTATTCTTTCTTCTGTAGTTGGTGAGAGAATTTGATAACGGTTTTTTGCTCCTGTCCAAGTTAAATTTTGTAAATAATCGTCCTGACTTTTAAAATTTGCAGGCACAGTAAAATGGGGGAGAAGTATGTCTCTTTTTAAATCAAGCAATTCAACTTTATCTACAATTTCATTCGTGTTATCTATGGCCTCAGGCAAATCCTGAAAAACCTCAATCATTTGCTTTTGCGACTTCAAAAAAAACTGATCATTGGGGAAACCAAACCGTTTGTTTTTTGTAATTACATCATCATCACTAAATTCTCTGTTTGCAGGTGTTGTCTGTTTTTCGCCGGTGTTTATGCACAGCAAAATATCATGTGCATTAAAGTCTTCTTGCTCCACATAATGGCTGTCATTACTTGCAATTACTTTTACGTTGTACTTTTTTGCAAATTTTAATAAAACAGTATTTACTTTATTCTGGTCTGGAATGCCGTGGCGTTGTAATTCAACATAATAATCTTCCTGAAAAATATTTAGCCACCATTTAAATTCGTTTTCACCTTCAGCCTCTCCTCTTTTTAAAATAGTTTGTGGTACAAGTGCGCCAAGGCAACATGTAGTTGCAATAAGGCCTTCATGGTATTTGTGAATTAGTTGCTTATCTATTCTAGGATATTTGCTGTACATTCCTTCTATATAACCTAGCGATGTTAGTTTTACTAAATTTTTATATCCTATATCATTTTTTGCAAGTAATATCTGATGGTTACGTGGGTCTTTTTCTTCCTTTGTAAATGTTTTACGGGTACGGTCAGTTGTAATATAAAACTCACAACCTACAATAGGTTTTACTTTTAATGTGCCGTCATCGTTTTTATGTTTGTAGGCTTCTTTTACAAATTCAAATGCTCCAAACATGTTACCGTGATCACTAATGGCAATGGCAGGCATGCCGTCAGAAATAGCTTTTTTGTAAAGATTTTTTATTGATGCCGCACCATCAAGTAAAGAGAATTGTGTATGTACATGTAAGTGAGAAAAATTCATAGGAAGCCTTAAAAACAATTCATAAAATACAAATATCGCCTTTTAAAAAAGGAGTTTAAAACCTTTTTTTCGAAACACTTTTTTGAAATATTGCCGCAAAAAGTAATTTGTTATAGATATGAAAATAAATTTGCCCTGAGTAGCTTTTTCCCCGTTTCATTTGAAAGTGTAGATTTTTACCCCTATGTTTGTAATTCAAGACAAGGAAATTTAATTATTAATTGTTGTAGGACAAGACCGTTAGCCCGTATTTAAACATTAGATAAGCAAAGAATTTAAGAAGCTCAAATAACAAAAGAAAGAGTCTTATACGTGTAAACCAATATTTTACGTATGAAAAACTTACTGTTTGTTTCTGTTGCGCTCAGCGTTTTTACAGTTACTTCATTACAAACATCTGCACAAAGAAAAATCAATTCTGTAAATGATTTTAATTTGACAGGAGAAGGCATAGACTATTTACCTTCAGAAACAAAGCCTACAGGTTTTAAAGCTACCGTTGCTACTTTTGCAAAAAAAATGATGAAGCCAGTTGGTATGGCAACAGAGTTTTGCAGTAGTTTACAATTTAAGTATGCGCAGTTACTAAACAGAAATGTTGAGTTGGTAACCAATACATCATTACTTGGATTTATAGATGAATGGTGGGGTACAAAATACAGATATGGCGGTACTACCAAAAAAGGAATAGACTGCAGCAGCTTTACAGGTCTATTAATGGGTTCTGTTTTTGGATTTACATTACCCCGTACTGCAAGGCAACAATATGCAGCTTGTTCCAAATTAAAGAAAGATGATATGCTTGAAGGAGATCTTGTATTTTTTAATACAAGGGGCGGCGTTAGCCATGTGGGCATTTATTTGGGGGATGGTTTTTTTGTACACTCAAGCAGCAGCGCAGGTGTTACGATAAACAGTTTAAATGAAAATTATTATTCAAGAAAATTTATTGGCGGTGGCAGAATTGAAAATGATCAATATGCTAAATTGAATTAAATAAAATTCACAAATTAAATACCCCGGCTTTTGGTCGGGGTATTTAATTTACAAAACTATTTATTTAAAAACTTTTGCAGGTAATTCATTTTTGGTAAATACATAAAAGTTTTTATCTACAGTAAACGTTTTCCCGTCGTATAGCTTCCCTGTTTTTAAATTTTTCCATTTTGCTGTAGGAGTAATCCATTGTTGAAAATTACCTGCTGTATCTAAAGAAATTTTAAGCGGTAAAACAAGGTTATCTACATTATCTGTCCAGCGATATGCTATCTTTTTTCCTTCAATTTTATATTGCAGTAAAGGAATTTTAGTTGTTCGCAGATACTGGTCAAATATTCCTTTAAGGTTTAGGTTAAGAAATGAACTGATATAATTTTCAACATCAGTGGTAGTAACAGTTTTATGGTAAAATGTATTATTAAGTGCTAACAATAAATCTCTGAATTTTTTATCATCATTTGTAATCTGTCTGATAAGGTGAATCATGTTGGCTCCTTTATAATACATATCACTGCTACCCTCCTTATTAACCCCGTAAGGACCAATAATGGAAAAATCGTTTTCAATATTTTTTCTTATGCCTTCAACATACCTTTCCCCTGCTTTTTTACCCCAGTAATATTCAGTAAAAAGCGTTTCACTATAGTTTGTAAAACCTTCATGCACCCACATATCTGCAATATCTTTTGTGCAAATGCTATTTGCAAACCATTCATGTCCACTTTCGTGTACAATAATAAAATCCCATTTTAAACCCTCACCGGTACCTGATAAATCTTTGCCTGCATATCCCATTTTAAAACCGTTGCCGTATGCAACTGCACTTTGGTGTTCCATACCTAAATGTGGTGCTTCAATTACCTGGTATCCGTCTTCGTAAAAAGGATAGGGCCCAAACCAATATTCAAATGCCTTCATCATTTTCGGTGCATCAGTAAATTGTTTTTTGGCTTTTTCGAGATTGTAATCCATCACCCAATAATTCATATCTAAACTACCTTTAAGACCTGGATATTTTTCTGAAAAATTTACATATTTACCAATGTACGGAACAATACAATAATTGTTAATCGTATTTATTACGTTGTAGGTGTAAAGCATTTTTCCGTTAGCCATTTGTTTTTTCTCAGTAAGTCTGCCGTTACCAATGCCAACCAAACTATCAGGTACAATCATGCGCAGCGTTGCACCACTATCAGGTTTATCGCTTTGTATATCTTTACATGGATACCACACACTTGCGCCAAGCCCCTGGCATGCAACTGTCATCCATGGATTATTATTTTTATCCCTTTTCCAGATCCAGCCTCCATCCCAGGGTGGGCGTACAGCCTCTCTTGGCTTACCATGAAAATAAAATGTTAGGGAACGAACGCCGGCTTTTATTTTGTCCATAGCCGAAGAATCTCTGTATTCCAACCAATATACATTTCCTTCTCTCCTGAATTTATAGGTAATATCTTTATCTTTTACACTATCCAAAATCATTGGCTCCTGCAAATCTATCTGCATTAATTTAGCCCCATTATCAAAAAAGTGCATTGTGTTTTTACCTTCAATAGTTTTGTTGTTATAATCAGGTTCTACTGTAATATCATAATGTAAAACATCCCACTGCTGCCTAAAAATACCATTACTTCCCCGTAAAGTATCTGCATGGGTAAATACAATTTTCTTATTACCCAATTGTGAAAAGGAATTTATGCAAAATGAATAAAATATCAAAAATAAAAAGATTCTTTTTATTGCGGTTAACATGCTGTTGATTTTAATAATAATCTAAATTATGATGTTTAAAGGAACTGAAAGTATAAATTTGTTTTAATGGCGAACTGCAACATTTTAATTAATTTTCCTAACAGGGTCAAAATATTTTCTGCCAGCTTTTATGCTTTTTTTTTGATGGTAATTTTTCTATCTTGTAAAGATCATACACATGCTGATAAAAAAATATTCAGATACAACGAAACGAGTGGGATTGCATCTCTTGATCCTGCATTTGCAAAAAATCAATCTATTATGTGGGCTATACACCAGTTGTATAATACATTAATTGAGGTTGACAGTAATATGCAGCTAAAACCCTCATTAGCCTCATCATGGGAATTTACTGACAGCAATAAAACGATCACATTTCACCTTCGTAACGATGTTTATTTTCAGAATGATGAATGTTTTAATAACAACAAAAGTCGTAAACTGATAGCAGCTGACGTAGCGTATAGTTTTGACAGAATTACAGATAAAAATACGGCAAGCCCAGGCGCATGGATTTTTAATAATAGGGTTGCAGACGACAATCCATTCACAGCAATAAATGACTCTACTTTCCAAATAAAATTACGAGCTCCGTTTCAACCTATTTTAGGAATCTTAAGCATGCAATATTGCTCCATCATTCCACACGAAGCAGTTGAAAAATATGGAAATGATTTTAGACGGCACCCAATTGGTACAGGACCATTTGCTTTTGTAGCCTGGGAAGAAGGGCAGGCCCTTATTTTAAAGAAAAATGATCATTATTTTGAGAAAGATAGTAAGGGAAAATCTTTACCATATATTGACGGAATAAAAATAAATTTTTATGATAGTAAAGCAACAGAATTTTTAGAGTTTCAACAGGGCAGACTTGATTTTATAAATGATATTGACCCATCTTTTAAAGATGAGATACTTTCTAAAACCGGAAACCTAAAAGCTGAATGGAAAGATAAAATTGAACTGCAAAAACATTCATATTTAAATATTGAATTTTTTGGGATATTAGCTGACAGCAACAACAAACTTTTAAAAAATTCACCTTTAAAACTGATAAAAATACGACAGGCAATTAATTATGGCATTGATAAAAAAAAGATGATGCTTTATGTAAGAAATTCTATTGGTACTGCAGCTGAAAGCGGTTTTGTACCACAGGGGTTACCATCATTTAATAAAGAAAAAGTAAAAGGTTATTCATACGATCCAATTAAAGCAAAACAATTGTTGGCAGAAGCTGGTTTTGCTGACGGAAAAAATTTGCCTGAAATAAAACTTTTAACGATTCCTATTTATGCAAACCTGGCAAGTTATGTGGCAAACGAATTAAAACAGATTGGCATAACAGTAAAAGTGGAGGCTATGCAAAAAAGTTTGTTGCTGGAGCAAACTTCAAAATCGCAGGCACTTTTTTTTAGGGGCAGCTGGATTGCTGATTATCCCGATGCTGAAAATTATTTAAGCGTTTTTTACAGTAAAAATCCTGCGCCACCAAATTATACACGATTTAATAATGCAGCGTTTGATGAATTGTATGAACGAGCGTTATCCCAAAACAATGACAGCCTGCGTTACCAACTTTATCAACAAATGGATAATATTATTATTGCTAATTCTCCGGTAGTTCCGCTTTGGTACGATATGGCCATACATCTTCTTCAAAAAAATATAAAAAACTTTGTACCCAACAGTTTAAATATGCTGGAGCTAAGAAGCGTAAATAAATAATTTTATAAAAAATAGCGATACAATTGGTGCCGATATTTTATTAGTAAGGATCGATTTTATTTTTTTAAAATCTTTTTTATATACTTATTTATACCTGTATTTATTTCAAAAAAATAAATTCCTGATGCTAACTGATAAAGATCTTTAGCGATAACTATATTAATACCTTTTTGTAAAAACACTTTTTCGGAAAGAATTTCTTTTCCATCAAATGACAAGATTCTATATTGAGCATTTACATCTAACGAAGTATTTAAAGAAATTTTCAGGTTGTCTACAAATGGGTTTGGATAAACGCTGAACAGATCGTTTAAAACTTCATTTAAATGTAAAATAATTATTTTTGAATAAGAAAAATTACCATTTAAGTCAACTATTTTTAAACGGAAATATACTGCAGAAATATTAGTAGTAATGTTGTCATTGTATTGATAGTATTGAGTTATAGCAGATGTTCCATTACCTTTTACTGAACCTTTTTTATAAAAATTCACACCATCTTCACTTCTCTCTATATCAAAATAATCATTGTTTAATTCGTTTTCTGTTACCCAGTTTAATAAACCTGTTTTATTTTTAAGCACGGCATTAAAAGATATAAGTTTTACAGCAAGCGGACCACTTACAGTACCAATATTTACGCTGCTTTCAGCTGTTATCAATTCATCAGCTTCTGTACGGGTAAATATCATTCCTGTATTTCTTACCGTTTCCACTCCTTTATTTACGCTTACTTTAAATTTTACCTTATAAGTTGCTCCGGAATCTAACAATCCTCCTTCTGAATAGGATGCATTATTTCCTAAAAAAAATTTAACGTAAGTCCTAGCCAAATTCCTGCCAACAAAAGCAAAATCATCTCCTTGCTCATCAGATTGTTTTGTTGTGTTAACGACGCCAGGGGCCTGAATAATTTGCATTGAATTTGGAACATAGGTAACGTTCATCGGCAAAGTATCTACAATTATTGTTTTGTATGCCGATCCCGGTCCGGCATTACTACCACTTAATGTATAAGTCAGCAATTCGTTATTTTGTAAAATACCATCAGCATTTTCATCAGCCACAGTTTTATTAATGCTGATTACAGGGTTTTTCATTCTTACCGCTAAAGCAAAAACACCGGGAAAATATTTGTCAGATTCTGTTCCAAATTCTAATTGTAATTCTGTTGCATTTGGTAAAATACCATATCCCGTTCCTACTTCAAGTTCATCTATATCAATACCCATTTGATTTGTAAAATCAGGATTTTTTGTATGTACAAATTCACCATTTTTAGAAATACTGCCATTAAAAAAATTAGTTTCTGGGTTCACTGCATTGCTAACAGTTATACCATTAATTTTTACATAATCACCGGTAGGGCTTGATCCTGATGAAGAAATATTCGCATCACCTTCCCAAGCCATAGTACTTAAAATTGCATCACTTAATGTAAGCGGATTGTTTGGAATATTAAGCCCGGTAAGTGTTACAGTTTGCGTAGCAAAACTTCCATTGTTATAAACCTGCGAAAATCCATCATAGATTCTTACACTGTTTAAGGGTAATAAATTATTTTCATAAGCAATTACAATGCACCAGCCGGCATAATTTCCTCCATAACTTGCAGAACCTGCAATCATAGGTATTTCTGCAATACTATAAGTTCCCGAACCATTGTTTTGAATAAAATTTGTAATATCCACATAAGATTGATACGCAGTGGTGGAGCCGTTTACATTGTAAGTATCTGCATTATTGACTGAGGTTAAATCCGTATATATTCCTGATGTTCCTTTTCTTATTTTGATTTTTTTAAGGGTATCGGGATATGCATTTATTACAGATTTTGGAATTTTACCTCCCCAATACAAACGGGCATATTTAATTAAATTTGTACCTGCAGGTAAAATTAAATTAGCAGTTGAAGAATTGGAAGTATACGCAGGCGTGGCAGAAAGCCTCATATCAAAAAAACAGGTATTGCTGTTTGCTGTAATTTGATGAACTTCTACAGCAATTATATTTTCGCCTGCATTAAAATAGGAGGAAGGAATAGAAAAACTTTCCCAGATAGATAAGTTTGTATTAATAGCTGTTGTGTTGTAATTTATAATTCCTGCAGGCATGTTAAGCCTTTTAACTTCAACACCATTTACATATATGACTGCACCATCATCATAACTAATGGAAAAATCAAATGTGCTGTATAATGCAGGTGTGGCAATCGTTACAGTTTTTAAAAAATAATTGGTAACAGCATGTTTAATAGTTGTATTTTGGTTTCGACCATATCCAAAATTTCCATTGGTATTTATCCAATTATTTGAAGGATTATTTAATGTTTGCCAGCTTGTTCCCAAATCAACATTTGGATTATTGTAATTCCAGTTTTCAGCGCCTTCAATTAAATTTAAAATTGGAATTTGAAAATCTGTCATTACAGGCTGCATATTTTCTTCATCGTTACCATATTGGCTGAATCCAATACCTCCAGCTCCATTTGCTGTTTTTCCGCTTTCATTCATTTTCTCAAGATTAGCAGTTGAGTTATCAATAATCTGCATGCTCGTGTTACCAAAAATTGCAGTTCCACCTTTAATATTCTGAGAAAATATTTGTGTAAAAGGACGTATATTTTGTCCTTCAGTTAAAGAACAAAAAAATACTGACAAGCCTATGAATAAGGCAAAATACTTTTTGTGCGTAAGCATCTTTTTTTATTTTAATTTAAAAAAAGGCTCACAGGTTATGAGGAATGATTTTTTTAAGGAAGGTTAGATGATATTCATGTAGCTCTTAACTATTGATGAACCATATCGGATAATGAAGATAGAGAAAAATACATTACAATGAAATTTTCAAGAAATCTATGCTATAGATTTTAAATATTTTTCAACTTTTGGTCTAACCACAAATTGGCAATATGAAGCACTACTGTTATTGTTGTAATAATTTTTATGATAATCTTCTGCAACGTAAAAGGTAGTGGCAGGTTCTATTGATGTTACGATTGGATTTTTAAATTTACCCGAATCATTCAGTTGTTTTTTAAAATCTTCTGCAATTTTCTTTTGATGGTTATCTGTATAGAATATTATACTCCGGTATTGTGTACCTACATCATTTCCCTGCCTGTTAGGTGTGGTTGGATCGTGAGATTCCCAAAACACTTTTAAAATATCTTCATAAGAAATTTTATCACTGTCATAAGATACCCTTAAACATTCTGCATGGTTTGTTGTACCTGTACAAATATCTTTGTAACTAGGGTTTACGGTATCGCCACCGCTATAGCCGCTCTCTACCTTTGTTACACCTTTTACCAGTTGAAAAACTGCTTCTGTACACCAAAAACAACCATTGCCCAATATTGCTACTTCTATATTTTCTGCCATAAAATTAATTTTTAAAATTCTGTTTTATTAAGGGATTTTGATTTGCGGTTCACCACCTTTCATTTTACTGTCATCAATAAATCCTTTTGCATCTCTTATTGTTTTTTCTGCCGTATATTTTTTTGGAGGTGCGCCGGAAAATAAATTGGATGTTAAAACCCACTTTCCATCTTTCCATACAAAACCATTGTATTCACCGTCCGGTATTAATGTCCACTTTTTATTTGGGGTATTGCTTTCTGATGTTAATTCATCAAAAACTACAGCCCCTATTTCTTCATCAAAAGTAAGTCTGGCCGCAGCTTCTTTTTTGTATTCTAAAATATAACGGGCCATTTGATTTTGGGATTTTTCGCTGCTTTCCATTACAAAAAGTTTGTTGCCAAAAACCGGTTTTCCATTTACAAATTGTAAAACATCCATTATTTTTTTATCGCTTTTTATGTTGTTTTCATCAAAGCCAAGTAACGTATAAAAAGTTTTTCCTTTATATTCTTTTTGTATGATTTTATAATACACTGCACCCATCCATGCATTGTTATCAGAAATGCTGTCAGTTTGATTTGTAATCATGTCTGATTTATCAATCAATGGAAAAACCTTCAAAGAACCATCTGCAGTTCTTATTTGTATGGCGCCATGCTGCCTGATAGTGTTTTCATTTATCATCAGCTGCCATGTAAATATTTTAAAAGAACTGTCAGGCGCATATAATTTTGAAATATTTACGATAGAATCAAAAGCGTAATTAAAAGAATTTCTAGTTTTTAAGGCACGTACAAAAATTCTGGTAAAAACGCTATCTGCAAAAAAACGATCGGCCGCATTTCTACCCTGCACAATTTTTAACCCTACCGTTTTTAAAGAATCTTCTTTTTTGAGTAAAAATATTTTATCGGAATTTGTAATTTGTTGGGCATATAAGGTAGAATTAACAAAAAACAGCAATAATGAACAAGCCCAAATTTTCATACCATAAATATATTAAATAAGATGCTACAGCAACTTTGATTGAAGAACAAAATGAATTCTTTAACGAAAACTTACAATAGAAAGTTGGCAAATGCAATTAAAGATGGAAAAACTGCATCAATATGTTCATCTTTCAGATTTACTTCGGGCCTGGTTGTTGGCAAAAAAACGGTTGAAATTCCCAGGTTTTTACCAAACTTCATATCAGTTAAAGTATTGCCAATCATGATAGCTTTTGTAATATCTATGGTTGGAAAGTCTTTTACGGCCTGTAAACCCATACCAATATTAGGTTTGCGGCAAGGACTGCTACTGTCAATATCTCTACAAAAATAAACAGCATCAATTCTACCGCCATTTTCTTCAATTGATTCTTTCATTTTTTTATGCAGATAAATGACGTCATCTTCTTTCGTTACGCCTTTGCCAATTCCTCTTTGATTGGTAACAACAACTATATGTTTAAATTTCTTTGAAAAGATCGCCATTGCTTTTAATACGCCCTCATAAAATTTAAACTCATTCCATGTGTGTATGTAATTATTTTGTTTTTCGTAATTAATTACACCATCTCTGTCTAAAAACAAGGTCCAATTTTTATCAATCTCTTTAAAATCAAGCATCATATTTTA
>Ga0209511_1004043_pt1 | contig 10861 bp, 10 predicted proteins | sample SSSSmetaG_FD_184141 | JGI IMG/M metagenome (GOLD analysis project Ga0209511, IMG submission 184141) | Glacier valley bacterial and archeal communities from Borup Fiord, Nunavut, Canada, to study Microbial Dark Matter (Phase II) - ​SSSS... | ecosystem: Environmental > Aquatic > Freshwater > Ice >... | reverse complement strand
TGTGGTCAGGGTTGGACGTGAGCCTGATTTTGCTGCGCTTGCTGATAAAAGCGTTTGCAGTGGCCGATGAACCGCTGGTGTTCGGCATTGATGAAACGATTGAACGGCGACGGGGTGCCAAGATTGCAGCCAAAGGCATTTACCGTGACCTGGTGCGCTCCAGTAAAAGTCATTTTGTGAAGGCCAGCGGGCTGCGTTGGGTGTGCTTGATGTGGCTGGTCAACATTCCGTTCGCGCGGCGCGTGTGGGCGCTGCCGTTCCTGACGATGTTGGCGGCATCCGAACGCTATTACCAGGAATGCGCTCGGGCACCCAAGAAAATCACCGATTGGGCACGCCAAGCGATTTTTCAGCTCCGCCGCTGGCTGCCCAACCAAGCACTGGTCGTCGTGGCCGACAGTGGTTACGCCGCACTGGACTTTCTCCATGCCTGCCAATCGTTGGCAAAACCGGTAACCGTCATCACCCGGCTGCGCTTGGATGCGGCTTTATACGAACCTGCGCCCGATTATTCAGGCAAAGGCCGACCACGACTGAAAGGCAAGCGCCTCCCCACCCTGGCGTCTCATCTGACACACACCGCGACCGGCTGGCAATGCATGAGCGTCTTGTGGTACGACCATTTCCTACGCGACATCGATGTGTTGACGGGCACTGCCGTTTGGTATCACACCGGGCTTGCCCCTGTCCCTGTCCGTTATGTGCTCATTCGGGATGTGACAAACAAGTTTGCGCCCCAAGCCTTGCTCTCGACCGACATGACGCTCACGGCAACCGCCATCCTTGCCTTTTTTATGCGTCGTTGGCAGATGGAAACTACTTTCCAGCAAGTCCGTACCCACCTGCGTGTTGAAACCCAACGGCAATGGTCCGCTAAAGCGATTGCGCGCACCACCCCGGCACTCCTTGGCTTGTTTTCAGTGGTGACTTTGCTGACCCACGAACTTCTCAAAAGCCACCCCTTGTCTTTACCGACAACCGCCTGGTATTCCAAGCCGTTGCCACCTTTGCCGATGCACTGGCCTTCGTCCGCTGCCATGTCTGGCGGCATTTGACTTTTCAACGGTCTACCCAAAACCCCGATGTGGTACAAGTCCCACGCATTCTCTTGGAACGCTTTACTGACGCCCTTTGTTATGCCGCCTGATGCGCAAAGTCGAGCTAAGACCCCGTTCGCAAAGTTTCGTGTCGCCTGATCTCTGAGCAGCGACTCTGCCGAAAGCGATCCCGACCATTTGACGCCAACATCTCCGCCAATGCGGATACCATCCGCTAGACCAACCGCCGCCCAAAGCGGTGATCCACAGGCGAGCCATAGTGCGTCACCAATTTCCGCTCGGATCATTTCCGCCATCTTGCGCCAAATTTCAATACGAGTCAAGCCGGAGGTATGCCACTTTGCGCGTGTTGGTCCATACTCAGCACCGTAAAATAGAAAATCTACTTTGAAATAGTCGCAACCCCATTCGTGCCACCAGGTGTGGAACACGTTGCGAATACAGGAAAATGCATCGGGATGCGTTACATCCAGGGTGTAGTATTCGCCGCTTTGCTTATGCCAACGAAACTCACCGTAAGTTTTCCATTGCACGATTGGCTTGCCGGTTTCGACATCATGTACCACCCAATCGGGATGTTGCTTGAAAAGTTTGCTGCGATTGCCGACCATAAACGGGTCAATCCATAATCCGGGAATAAACCCTGCGCCGCGAATATCGTCTAGCAGCTCCCGCCTAACGGGAAGCTGATTGTATCTAACTGCCGACCCCGATATGTGAAATATTGCACGTTTCAGGCTCCTTAATCACGACACAGTACGCTCAGCGAAAAGGCGCGGCGTGCCACGCTCTCAGCCTGAACTGACTAACAAAAAGTGTTTCACCCCTCCCCACAATATAGAAAGGGGTGAAACTTGATAAAAAAGTCAATTCGCTTACGACTTAGGCGACCATTTACCCTTCCACTTGGCGTCGAAAGCGGCCTGCTTAAGTTCCAGGTAGCGCGGCAAACCGAGCTTGTTTATGTTGGCGATGTACGCATCCCAACCCGTATCGATGTCCGTTTTGCCAGTGACGAACTCTCCGAACGCCTGGTCACCGTAATTGTTGATGCCCGTCCACAGCGTGCTCATTTCGGCGGCTGCTTTGGTGTCGGGGAACAGCGGCGGGACAATCATGCTGGCGGGTGCAGCGTAGGGAGCATAGTTATCGTGCGTTTGGTTGTAGAGAACACTCTCCAACTTGCCGTTGCTGCCGACTGCGGCCAAGCATAGACGAGACGCGGAACTCTGGTAGAAGATACCTGTGTCGTACCACATGTCGTTTTGAACAGCATCATAGTTCTTCAAGCTAACGACGCAGGCCGGGCTACCGTCAATGCCCGTCTGACCGGCGGCTGCATACTCCCAACCCGTACCACGCGGTCCATTCCCGGAACGGAGTCGGATTTCTGATTGATAGAAACCATCCGCCCAACGCATGATCAAATCCGGGTTTTTAGCCGCGCTCGTAATCATGAATTGACCACCATTTACACCGAAGCGATCGATCGGCGTGACCCGGTTGCCACTTGGTCCTTTCAATGGCGGAACTGTGACGTATTCCAACCAACGTCTACTTTTGCCACCCACTTCGGAGAACAACCCCATGTATCCACCCAAAATCGCACCATATTGGTTGTGGGGGCCTTCAACGACCTGGCGGACATCGGTGTCGGCTTGGGTGAGCGCCTCAGAGCCAATCAAGCCCTGGTCGAACAGGCTTTTGATGTACTTGAGGGCGTCTTTATACTCTGGAGCAACGAAGTTCGCCATCACTTTGCCATCGCGCAGCAGTAGGTGTTGGTTCGTACTGAGTGTATCCTCCAGAATGAATGGGTTAATCAGATAGCCGCGTAAGTCCATTTGCCAGGACTTAGCCGCGCCAGTCAGCGGTGCAGCACCGGTTTTACCATTACCATTCGGGTCTTTATCTTTGAAAGCTTGCAAGACCGTGCGGAATTCTTCGGTGGTCTGTGGCATTTTCAGCCCAAGTTTGTCGAGCCACGTTTGATCGATCCACATCTTTTGCACCATTGAGCAGTGGTAGCAAATGTTGACTTGTGGTAAGCCGTAGATATTGCCATCTGCCGAGGTGATCAAGTCGTGGACGACGGGTTGTTCCTTGAATAACTGCTGTGCTCCTAGTCCGTACTTATCGATCAGGCTGTTCAAGGGAATGAATGTCCCCTGACCGCCGTAGTAGGCGAGCGCCGTTGGGTCCGAGCCGAAGTACATCATGGCATCGGGTAAGCTGCCACTTGCTACGGTCAAGCTCAACGCTTGCTGTGCTTCTTGTGGACTTCCTGACGTCACCTGCCACTCGACATGCACATTCGTCAATTTTTCGTACCACTTTGTAAACCAGTTGGTCGCGTAATCTTCAACGCGGGCATCACCGTGCAGCATAACTTTAATCGTCACCGGGTCTTTGCTGAAATGAGCACATTCCAGGCGCTCATTGCTTTGGGCAGAATAAGTGCCCAGCGCGTATTCAACATACCCAGGTCTTTGACGGGCAAGAAATTTGGCATCAACCCCGCGTCGAACAAAATGGTGAAGACGAACGCGGCCAGGATGAAATTGCGCCCAACCAGTTCGCGCCGTGAAAGGGCATAGCCTGCCATGATCGTCATGACCAGATTAACTACAGTCCTAACGATGGTATAAAACAATGAATTGGCAAAACCGCTCCAAATCAGGGGTGACGGAACACAGTGGTATACCCATCCAGGCTGAATTCAGTGGGGATCAGGCTGATGCGCCCTGCTAACACAGCTGACGTGGATGTGAACGACGCGCTGACGATATACCATAGCGGAAGCAGCACAGCCAATGTAAGCAAGGCCAAAGCAGCATAGTTTGCAATCACGAACAGCCGATCATCGGTACCTTCGTAAACAGCGAATTTGGCGCGTTTTCTTAAATTAAACATCAGACCCGTTCCTTTTCTTCACTACCACAAACTCTGTTTGGTCAAGGTTTTTGCAGCGCGGTTGACCATCACAATGAGCACAAGACCAATCACCGACTTAAAAAGGCCAATCGCAGTGGCGTAGGAATAGGCAGGCACGCTGCTTAACAAGCCGACACGATAGACGTAAGTATCGATCACTTCTGAGAGGCCAATATTGAGCGAATTCTGCATCAGGTAAATCTTTTCAAACCCGATTTGCAAGATATTGCCGGTGCTGAGAACAAGCAAAACTACCGCAGTGGGCAGCAAACCAGGAATATCGATATACCAGATGCGTTGGAGACGATTCGCACCATCGACAATGGCGGCTTCATGCAGTGCCGGGTCAATGGTCGAGAGAATGGCTAGATAGATGACGCTCCCGAATCCGGCAGTCTGCCAAATGCCCGACCACACATAAATATGATCAAAAAAGTTTGAGTCGCCCATCAGGTTGGGTGCCTGAAAACCTAGCCAGTTGCCGAGCATCGCGAAGATGCCGAGGCGTGGATGCAGAAAATCAGTGACCAACCCGACCAACACCGTTACCGAGATGAAATATGGTGCATAGACGACTAACTGCACTGCTTTTTGGAAGGACTGTAAGCGCACCTGATTCAAGCTCAGCGCCAGAACAATTGGGATAAAGAAGCCAACAGGTAACGAGTAGATGCTCAGGCGCAGCGTGTTTCCAAGTATATTGCCGAACTGCGGTGAGTTTATGAATTTCGTGAAGTTATCAAGCCCTACCCAGGGGCTATTCCAGATTCCAGCAACGGGGCTGAAATCTCGAAACGCAATTTGCGCGCCGATAATGGGTACATACTTAAATACAATTAAATACAGGACTGGCAGCGCTAACAGTGCGTACAATTGCCAATTCTGGCGGATACGTGACCACGTTGCACTCTGTTTTCTGACAACCTTGATCGGCTGTTCGACGGGAATGGCTTCGTGTACTTTGGCTCGGCTAACCATCTTAATTGTTGAGTCCTGCTAAAAAGCAACCTTAAGTGAGAATTTCATGATACAGTCTGAAAATTACATATGTGAATGAGTGAGAGCATAGCGAGAACCGGGTATAGCAAGCTACCATTTATTGCCAAAAACATGACACGAACGTGACATGAATCAGGATCAAGGTGGCAATTCATCGAATCAAGGTGAGCGTGCGGGTTAATTGAGCGAAGACTTGAAGCTTTTACTGGAATATATTAATTGTCGGCGTTCAGCGACTTTATAATGCTCACAGCGTAATGCACTACCTCTGTCGTTTTCAAGCCCTCGAATCGACTGATGCGTATTTCGCTATTGGCCTGTGCGCTGATTTTCTCAATATAGTCAGGATCAGCCAGTAGAATGATCGGTGTTCCCGCTTGCCGTAGCGGATCGATAGCCTGTGTGCCACCAGATACGTATGTCTCTGCATCCAAAATAATAAGTTCCGGTGTCCAATCTTCACTCACCTCTAACGCCTGTTCAATGCTATAGGCGCATTGCGTATGCATGAGATTAGGGCTGGTTTGCAGAATGCGCTCAATCAATTGTGCAAAAGCCACATTGTTGTTGACAATCAATATACGCGTTACAGTGCCAACCCGCGCTATAGCTTGAAACAAGTGCTGTGCCATGAGCGGTTTGCTCAATAAAACGTGAACGCCTAATTTGCGTTCGATCCATGAATGGCTTGGCAGAACACACTGTATTACCGGAATGTTGAGGTGAGTATCGAGCATCTGAGTTAGGGAATCGTGGTAAAGCGTATTCAAGAGGATCGCTTGTGGATGCGTCATTTGTACAGCTTCACTCAAAAGGTCGGCATGTGTCACCTGAACAATATCGTAAGCGGGTAAATGGCGGCGTAACAAAAAAGTGCTGGCCGGATCGGGATCAACGACCAGAATAGACAGGTGATCTTGATCGCGGGAGATGTCTGCTGGATGCGTTTTCGTAGCGATGATGCGCGGTCGAATAGGCAGCGAAAAACTAAAAGCCGACCCTGATTTTTCCGATCCTGTCTGGCTTTTGATCCAGATTCGACCTACATGGGCTTCCACGAACTTTTTACTGATTGCAAGCCCAAGGCCGGTTCCGCTGTATTGGCGACTCAGGGAACTATCAACTTGATAAAACTCGTTGAAGATGAGCGGTAGTTGTTCTGCTGCGATACCGATGCCTGTATCACTCACTTGGATGATCACTTCATCGGCTTTGTGGCTCGTACTGAGCTGTACGCAACCCACTTCCGTAAATCGTCGGGCGTTGTTGAGTAAGTTGAGGACCACCTGTCGAATACGCCTGCGATCTATTTCCAGGTGCGGTAGGTCAGGCGCAATATTGCATTCAAAGCGCACAACACCTTCTTGGAACAGGTCATGCGCGACGGTGTTAACATCGTTCAGCAATGCGTGCATGTCTGTTGGTTCGATGCTGAGCGCAAACCCTGTCATCTCGACCCGTGACAGATCGAGAATATCATCGATCATTTCCAACAAGTAGCGGCTGTTGCGATAAATCTGGGTAATGTCGCGGCGCAGTGTAAGCGACCAGGCTCGCTGAAACCCAGAATTAAATTAAGCGATGTCCGCAGTTCATGACTGATGTTGGCGGCAAACTGCTCTTTCATCCGTCGCCGTTCATCTGCTTCGCGTTGGGAGATAATCAGTTCATGCTGAATGTGCGCCTGATGTTCGTAAGCCTGGTTAAGTGATTTCAATGTTTTGCTCAGCATGGCACGGTGTTCGCGGACTTCTTCAAGCAGACGGTTTGCGCGTTCGCGCGAGTAGGATTCCCACGCCAATGCCGTGTACAACGTGCTGACGGCAACCCGCGCCAGCAGCAGTCCTACGCCAAAAATGAGGGAAAGCTCTAAAAGTGGGTAGTGACGCTGGCCGCTCAGGGTGAGCCAGGTCGCGCTCATAATGGTTAATCCAGTGACAAAGACTTCGCTGCCACGCACCAACATCGCGGCCAAGAAAAGCAAAACCAATCCCAAAAACGGCAGATACGGATCGTCAAAAAGAAATAATGTTACTTGAAAAGTACCGATCAACCCCCAGAGTAAAACCTGACGAGCGAAGACAGGTGACTTCTCAATGTTTTGCTGCACCCATATCCCTATGCCCATGACCACGCAGAATACACCGATGGGAAGGGGTGGAAAAGTTCGCAGCGGGAAGAACAACCATAGCGCCAGACCCGCTGCGACAATCACAAATTGTGCTAAATGTTCGGCAAGCCGCTCACGAAGCGCTTCCGAATTACTTCCGGTATTTTCTTGCATAAGGCACTAGCGTTTTTCTTGGAGAATATTCAAGGTGTTGAGCGCGGCCAAAAGATCAGTTTGCCGGATAGGTTTGGCAAGAAACAGAGCGGCTCCCAGTGAACGCGCCAATTCGGGATCGTTGAATACCGAGCTGACGATCACCGGAATATGCGCAATGGTTGGATTACTTTGCATTTTTTGCAGCATATCCCAACCATCAAGCCTCGGCATCATCACATCCAGAATGACAACATCGGGTTGCAACTCCTCACAACGTCGCAATCCCTCGTACCCGTCGTAGGCAGCTACCAGTTGACAGCGATAGCCTGTCAAAAATCGCTCCAACAGTGCGATGTTATCGTCTATCACCAAGACTGTGGAACGATCTGCCATAACTTTTATTTTCAATAGATGTTGATTGGGTGAGCGGACTTCGTGTTCGATGATCCAGTTAAGCCGTTCCGCTAACTGCGTAATGAGCGGCGTCAGAAATGGCTCGTCGTTCGTGTCAGGATGAACGCCGTAATCGAGAAGAAAGGTCATGTTAGATATATTGTTTTTGACAATAAGAGTCAACTTGCCCGAAGCGGCCTGCTGTACCCCTCGGCTGAGAATACTGACCAGCACCTGCTGTGCGACAATCGGGTCTGTGGAAATGAGCATCGTATGGGGGTCAAGATCACTATGCAGCGTGACGTTTCGTTGTAAGGCCAACCGTTCTACAGCGCCTATCGCCTTTTGAATCAGCAGGTGCGCATCTACCGATTGAATACGCAGTGTGATTGGCTCTACGTCCGATTGATCAGGGCTTACTCCCTTTTGCGTTTGTTGGTGATCGGGAACGGTGCCCGCATTGAACTGCGCCCATAGGAACATCGCAACGCTCTCAATCCCATGCTGCAAATCACGATAGGCTTGTCGAACTGATATGCTCAGCTCGTGCGCGGCTTCTTGGATAGTCATGCCATCAATGTAATGCATCTGCATCAAACGGCGTGTGCGGGACTGGGGTGCATCGTTCGCGCCATTCAGGTCAGGATCAAGAATATTGAGCGCTTGGATGAAGGCTAAACGAAGGCGCTGACCAGGCATCCTATCATGGGTATCATCTGTCAGGTACGGGGTAAACGCATGACGCTGCAAAAACGGGAAATCGTATAAGTGTTCTAGAACCTGCCGAACCTGATCGGTAAAACTTTGCGGAGGTTGTTCAGTGACCGTGAGCATTTTAGACGTACCTTAAAAATTTATCGGAGCTTGTCGTTGATTTTCAGCAAATTAATTTGCCTCGTTTTGTTAGCAAGTCCCCTTTTTCGATAGTATCATGCCGTGAGCAATTCCTGAATTATAGCACACTGGTATCGTTCATCTTGATGGATGCTGACCAAGCTGACCAGATAGATTATATTGACAGCAGGATGTGCCGTCATCATTCAATGATTATAGCGCCGTGAATGTGCAGATGGTCAAGTGTAACGCTCAATACGCCGCCCATGTCACCATTCGACTTCGGCTCATACACCCAATTCAGTGCTCCACTTTCAAAGGCCAATGTGACGGAACCCGGCTCATGTGGTAGCTCCATTTCAAGCGTAATCGGACCCACTCTCGGGATTTCGTCCACCGCGCCGCTATGCGGATGATTCGGAATGCCGGATGCACGGTTAATGAAATGTGCAATCGTGCGCGTGTCTTTCTGGTGCAGCACGACATCAACACACGTTGGTGCTGTGACGCGAATCGGCAGTACACCCACCAGTTCATGAATCAGTGTGCCTACGAACTGGCGTACCGCTGGATATTGCACCTGCGCAAAAAAGTCAAAGATGCTGAACGGGAGATAAGCAACTTTTCCGCTGCCAACCGAGTGAATTACGGCAGCGGGATAATCCAACAATCGCTCATCGAGAAGCGCAGATGTTCCCAATTTACCGAACGGTACTGCTTCAATGGGGGTGATCAATTGTCATTGCTCGGAATACACCACTGCCGCATAAGGGTCTGCCCCCGTAGAGATGTAGCAGGTTTGTTTTGCTTCTGTCTGGGCGGACTGCACACCCAAAAATGTGCTGCCGAAGCGTTCATAAGCGGCTGCACCCGTCACCACCAGACGACCGCCGCGCTCGACGTAGGCTTTCAATGCGTCAACCATCGCATCGGACATGTGATCCTGTTCTGCCGCCACAATCAAAGGAAACGTATCGATACGTGGCAGCAGCGCCCATTCGTCTAGAAGATCGACGTTGTAGTGATTTTCAAGAAGTGCATACGTCGCGCCTTTCACCGGACGTGCTTGTTTATCTGCGTCTGGGAACGGCAGCTCTGCGTGCGCGTAAAAATGATGCTCTGAGTGCAGCACGGCCACTTGCGGGATCGTTTCCGTATGTTGGCACAGCTCGCGCCGCGCTTTGACAAATTCACCGACTTCCCCTAAATGTTTCATGCGCCATGGCACCAGTTGCCCATTACGTAAGCCGTTCTGCGACTCATAAATCTGCACTGCGCCACCGAGCGCCAGCGTGACGGCGGCTTCCTGTTGAAGCATCTGCACAGGTTTGAAAACCCACGGTCTGGTTGGATCGGCCATGTCACCGATTTTATAAAAATCCCACAACATGATATCCCAATGCTTACCGCGTGTGGAAATGAAGCGTGCTTCGTAGCGACTGGCATCCAGGCCAAATATCCAGGTATTATCGCCACTGATCCAATCGGTCGGCACTTTGGGCTTGCCCGGATTGCGAAACGTTTGCAGCCAGTTGGAACATACCAGCACGCCGGATTTGTGCGTATGCACGGCATCGCAGTAACGGGTTACGTAGTCGTAATATGTCTGGCGCGTGAAGGCCATCCAACGATCCCAGTTAGAGTCGGACGCATCACGCGGTGGTTGAACAATCCCGGTGGCAGCCTGGAACGCCACAACAGCGCGCTCATCATAGTCCGTTTGTACGCACCAAATATCACCGTCCACCCAAAAACCATCCACTTGGTAACGGTCAATCAATTCGATGAACTGCGGAATAAGCAGTTCATCGATATAAGGGCCAAGCGGTGCCATGACAGCATAAGTTTGTTCGCCGTCACCGATCAGCCGTTGACCGTTTTTGTCGAGCACCGCCCACTCCGGGTGCTTTTTCCCGGCAGCCTGATCCCACAGCCCGGAATAATGGCAGTGCAGCTTCAGGCCGAGTGCGGTGGTTGCGGCTCGCCAGCCCGTCAGCGCATCCTTCTGAACGCCGGGACTAACCGAGGCATCCGGCACACGCGAATACCAGCTTGTGTAACCAGGATGTCCTTTACAGTCAGTTTGAACCCATTCGGGACTCATCAACTTGAGCAGCGGGATGAGCGTTTCAGGGTCAGCGCGTTCGCCTAACTCGGTGTCGGAGGCGCGCGCGTGCAAGTCGTAGTGCAATCCGAAGTAAGCGGCGTCACCATACCATTGTGAGTATATATGTGGCGATTGTCGAGCGTTTGAATCATTCATGTTGACCTCTTAAAATTATTGAGGATACCTTTTTAGATTACTTCGCTGTGTGGGGAATACAACGAAAAGTTTGTTGTACACGGATTTTCCAATCACCTGAATTAGTCTGCATCT